>Ga0154442_1029_pt1 | contig 25090 bp, 21 predicted proteins | sample RifGroC2_FD_115946 | JGI IMG/M metagenome (GOLD analysis project Ga0154442, IMG submission 115946) | Nitrospirae bacterium GWC2_57_13
GATCTCGTTTCAGCTCAGGAAGAATACCTGCTGGCCCTCCGGACGCGGAGCTCAATGGCGATGCCTCCGGAGCTGAAGGAAGTGGAAGCGTCGCAGGACACACTGCTGGAATCGTCCCGGAGACGGCTGCTGCTCTGGGACATCACCCCCGGCCAGATCGAGGAGCTGGAGAAGACCGGGAAGCCGAGGACAGAGATGACCATCCTTGCGCCGATCGACGGGATTGTCCTCGAAAAGATGGTGATCGACGGCGCCTATATCACGTCGGGTATGAACCTGTACAAGATCGCTGATCTCTCCAGGGTATGGATCCTTGCGGACGTCTACGAGTATGAGGTCCCGCTTGTGCGGCAGGGACAGCAGGCGCGCATTGACCTTCCCTATCTTGCCGGCCGCCGCCTTACTGCAACGGTGAGTTTTGTGCATCCCACCCTCGACCCTGTGACGCGTACTGTCAGGGTGCGGCTCGAAGTGGAGAATCCCGGCTTGATGATCAAGCCCGAGATGTTCGTGAACGTCGAGATCGCCGTGTCAGCCGGAATGCGACTATCCATCCCGATCGAGGCGGTGATCGATTCCGGCACGCGGAAGATAGTGTACGTGGAGAAGAAGCCCGGCGTGTACGAGATGCGCGAGGTAACGCTCGGCAGCCGGGGCGAACAGTACGTAGAGGTGCTGAGGGGGATCAGAAAGAATGAGCGCGTCGTAACATCCGGGAACTTTTTGATCGATTCCGAGAGCCAGCTACGCTTCGGGACCGGCGGAGGACATCAGCATTAGAGCAGAGAGCTTCATACACTATGCGCTATGCCCCATGCGCCATGCAATACCGTAAGGATGAACCATGCTTTCTAAGATCATAGAATTTTCCGCAAAGAATAAGTTTCTGGTGTTCCTCCTCGTGGGGTTCCTGGCCCTCTGGGGTGTCTGGGCCGTGTATCATACGCCGCTCGACGCCATCCCCGATCTTTCCGACGTCCAGGTGATCGTGTTCACCGAGTGGCCGGGGGTGAGCCCTGACCTTGTTGAGGACCAGATCACCTATCCCATCGTCTCGACCATGCTGGCGGCGCCGAAGGTTCGCGTGGTCAGGGGAAAGTCCTTCCTGGGCCTTTCTTTCGTTTACGTCATTTTCGAGGATGGCACTGACATCTACTGGGCCCGGAGCCGCGTCCTGGAATATCTGCAGCAGGTAACCGGCAAACTGCCCGAAGGCGTCATTCCCGTGCTCGGTCCCGACGCAACGGGTGTGGGCTGGGGATTCCAGTACGCGCTCGTGGACGAGACGGGCAAGCACGATCTGGCCCAGCTCCGGTCCCTTCAGGACTGGACCCTTAAATACGCCATTGAGTCCGTGCCCGGTGTGTCCGAGGTGGCAAGCGTGGGCGGCTTTGTGAAGCAGTATCAGATAACCGTGGACCCGAACCGGCTGCTCGTGTATAAGCTTCCCCTTATGAAGGTGATGGAGGCTGTGCGCAGGAGCAACCGCGACGTGGAAGGCCGTGTGGTCGAATGGTCCGGCCGCGAGTACATGGTCCGGGGCCGCGGCTATATCAAGTCGAAGGAAGATATCGAAAAGATCGCCCTGGGAACCGACGGCCAGGGCACGCCTCTACTGGTGCGCGATATCGCCACAGTGCAGCTCGGCCCCGAGATCAGGCGGGGCGCTGCTGATCTCGACGGCAAGGGTGAGGTAGTGGGCGGCATCGTGGTGGTCCGGTTCGGCGAGAACGTGCTGGGAGTGATCGAGCGGGTCAAGGAAAAGATCAAGGAGATCGAGACGACGCTGCCCGAGGGCGTGTCGATCGTGACGACCTACGACCGGTCCGAACTCATCCATCGTTCCGTGGAGACACTGCGCGATGAGATCATCAAGCTGGCCATTGCCGTGGGCGTCGTCTGTCTTATTTTCCTCTTTCACCTGCCCAGCGCCCTCGTGGTAATCCTGACGCTGCCGGTGGCGATCCTGATCTCCTTCATCTGCATGCACTACCTGGGGATCAGTTCGAATATTATGAGCCTGGGCGGCATCGCCATCGCCGTCGGGGCCATGGTGGACGCCGCGATCATCATGGTCGAGAATGCCCATAAGAAGCTCGAAGAGTGGGAGCAGCAGGGCAGCGAGGGCTCGCGCATCGACGTGATCATCGACGCGGCGAAGGAAGTGGGGCCGTCGCTCTTCTTCTCGCTCCTTGTGATCACCGTGGGATTCCTGCCCATCTTTACGCTCGAGGACCAGCCGGGCAGGCTCTTCAAGCCGCTGGCCTACACCAAGACCTTCTCCATGCTCTTCGCGAGCTTCCTCGCCATCACGTTCACGCCCGTGCTCATGACCATTTTCATCAAGGGGAAGATCAGGTCCGAGGAAGAGAATCCCCTGAGCCGCATTCTGATACGGTTCTACCATCCCGTGGCCGAGTTCGCCCTCAAGTACCGGAAGGCAGTCATCGTCGTGGCCGTTATCATCATACTTGTCACGGTTTTTCCCTTCATGAAGCTCGGCTCTGAGTTCATGCCGCCTCTGTACGAAGGCACGCTTTTCTTCATGCCCTCGGGGCTTCCCGGCGCATCGATCACCACGGTCACGAAGATTCTGCAGGTGCAGGACCGGATCATGAAACAGTTTCCCGAGGTCACCCAGGTCTTCGGCAAGGCGGGCAGGGCGGAGACGCCTACGGACCCGGCGCCGCTCGAAATGTTCGAAACGGTCGTCAATCTGAGACCCGAGAACGAGTGGCGAGAGCAGTTCAGGTCCGTCGAGGACCTTCGCGACGCACTGGACGAGGCCCTGACCATTCCCGGCATCGCGAACACCTGGACCATGCCGATCATCGGCAGGATCGACATGCTCTCCACCGGCATCCGTACGCCTCTGGGCCTGAAGATCTTCGGTTCCCGGCTCGATGAGATCGAACGCATCGGCCTCGAGGCGGAAACCATACTCCGCCAGGTGCCCGGCACAAGGAGCGTCTACGCCGAACGGGCGAACACCGGGTACTTCCTCGATTTTACGGTAAAACGGGACGAGATCGCCCGCTACGGCCTGACCGTTGAGGATGTGCAGGACGTGATCCAGTCGGCCATCGGCGGGATGAACGTCACGACTACCGTAGAGGGACGGGAGCGCTATCCCGTGAACATCCGGTACGGAAGGGAATTGCGGGACGATATTGACAAGCTTTCGCGCGTGCTCGTGCCGATCATGAGCGGCGCCCAGGTTCCCCTCGGTCAGCTTGCGGACATCAGGATCATCCGGGGGCCGGGCATGGTCCAGAGCGAGGACGGCAGGCTCGTGGCCTACGTGACCCTTCATATCGGTGGAAGCGACTACGGGGGTTATGTAAAGACGGCCGACGCGGCCCTGCGGGAGAAGCTCACGCTTCCTTCGGGGTACCAGATGAAATGGAGCGGCCAGTACGAGTACATGGAGAACGTCAAGCGTAAGCTTTTCTTCGTGATCCCTCTTACGCTGGTCATTATCATCGTGCTGATCTATTTGAACACGGAATCGTGGATCAAGACGGCCATCGTGCTGCTGGCTGTACCCTTCTCGCTCGTAGGCGCGGTCTGGCTGCTCTACCTCCTGGGTTATCACCTGAGCACGGCTGTCTGGGTGGGCGTGATCGCCCTGGCCGGTCTCGACGCCGAGACGGGCATCGTGATGCTGTTGTACCTCGACCTGTCCTACTACCGCTGGAAGAAGGAAGGCCGCATCCGCACGCTGCGTGATATCGAGGACGCTGTTATGGAAGGGGCCGTGAAGCGCATCCGGCCCAAGATCATGACCGTTTCCGTGATCCTGGCCGGACTCGTCCCCCTCCTCTTCGCAACGGGTGCAGGCGCCGACGTGATGAAGCGCATTGCCGCGCCCATGGTCGGCGGCGTCGTCACTTCTGCCATCCTGGAACTCATCATCTACCCCGCGATCTATGTCATCTGGCGCGAGCGGCAGTTGCAGAAACAGAAGGAGAACGCGGCATTGCTGGGAAGGTAAAAGGGATGGAAGAGGGAAGAAGGGAAGAGGGATGTTCGGCGTTCTGAATGTGTAAGAAGAGAAAAAATTCAAAGTCAAAAAGCAGGGGCACGGGAACTATCCCATGCCCCTGCTTCTATTTAACCATCTTCCGACTACTCGATCTTGAAGGCCGCTGACTTGAGCACAGTGCCTGCCCCGTCCACGATCTCCACCTTCCAGTCGCCCTTCATGCCCGCGATGGTCTTGTATGCCCAGGTCCGGAACTTGGAGTAGGCCCTGATGGTGAGGGGCACCCGTGCCATCTCGTTCATGCCCAGGGTCCAGACCACGTTCACCGTCGTTTCCTGCGCCACGTCCGTGAACTCCATGAAGCAGTAGACCCGCTCCTGTGTTGCAGGGAACGACGCTGCCACACCCACGGGTTCGCGGTTCTGCACGTCCGATGCGATCTCCATGCGGCTGACTGTCAGGCCTGATGCTGCCGGCGCGGCCGCCTGCTGGGCCGATACCGCCATTGCCACGAGCGTTACTGCCAGAACAAGACCAACGACTAGTGCTTTTTTCATGCCCTTGCCTCCTTCTCAGTGGGATGTTGGTGCAGAACATAGCGCGGCCTTTGGCCGCAATTGGAAAATGGAAATTTTAGGTATGGCCGCGATCTCCGGATTCGCGCGGCCAGTTCAAGTTTTCAGGGAAAATATCATACGAAGCGCATATCCCGCTGAACCTGCATGATTCCGAGGGCCGGGTTTCCTTCGTGACCGATCCCGTCCCGGGGACGCTCAGGATGCCTGAAGGGCGATGCTGATTCAACTTAGCGCGGCCGTTCCACCGTCGCGGACGCGCTTCGTTTGAGGTAATCAGCGACGAAGCGCTCGGGATCTGCGCCGAGGACCCTGGCGTATTGCACCAGGAAGCCCCGGAGATAGGGCCGCGCCGGGAGCTTAGCGTAAGCCTCGTTCTCGATATGCTCGATATAGCGTGAACTGATCTTCGTGATATCTGCCACATTTCGCAGGGTGAGCCCGGCCTGTTCGCGCAGCATCTTGATGGCCGGGCCGGAGAACTCGGTGACCACGGCAGGGGGTACGATCTTTCTCTCAGCAGCCGGAGCTGCTCGCTGAGGGGCCGGCGGCTGGGTCGCAGGAGGCTGCGGCGCAGGCGGTGCTGCCCGCACCACGGGTTCCGGCAGCACGTCAGGAACTACCGGAGCCGGGCGCAAGGGCGGGACCGGCTGCGGGATTGGCCTAAGTTCCGGCAGATCCTGCTGATCCCGGAGCCTGTGGTCGTACTCGTTGCGCTGTTTTTCGTGCATCAGCGTGCGGTAGGCATCCTCGATCTTCCGGCGGATGGTGGCTGTTTCCTCGGGACTGAAGAGGGAGTACAGTGCAATGGAATTTGGGTCGTAGACCTTCCGTATTCGGTCATAGGCCCGGTGGATGTCCTGCGGCGTTGCCGAGGGTTCGATTTCCAGCAATTCGTAGAAGTTCAGCTCATCGATCCGCTTGAGCATGGCGCAGTCTCCTTAGTAGAGCATGCTTGTCGTGAGCTGCTCTTTTCTGAGCAGGTTATGGACGATCCGTTCAATGCACCGCGCGGGCCGGGAATAGGGATACTCCACGGACAGCGGCCGCTTGCTGCGGATGGACTGCCAGACGCAGTCGTCGTACTCCACGTAGCCGAGATAATCGATATTGATGCCGAAATACTTGTGGCAGGCGCTCTTCATCGAGAACCCGATCTGGATATCGTTCTTGGTCCTCACCTGGTTCACGATCAGCTTGGGCTTGAACTTGAGGACCTCCAGTTCAAGAATCTCGCCCACTTCGCGCTCCATCTGCTTTATCCGTTCTATGAGGTCGAAGGGCGTTCGGATGCCCATGGTGTTCTTCTGGTCCATGGCAGCGTCGATCAGGTCCTTGATGCCCTGGTTGTTCACGATCTTGCGGAAGCGCCGGTAAAATGCGCTCTTGATGAACCGGTAGGCGTTCTCGATGGCCGTGGGCTCGGGCAGCACCACAAGGATGCCGTGGTCGGAAAAGAGGAAGAAGTCCAGGATATTGAATGACGTGCCCGCACCCAGATCAAGCAGCACGTAATCGGCATCCAGCGACTCCAGGTGGCGGAGCAGCCGGGATTTCTGCGCGAAGTTGGGATTGGCGGCATCCAGAAAGTCCTGGGCGCCGCTGATCAGGTTCAGGTTGGGGATGCCGGTCCGGATAATGACGTCCTGAATGTTCTCCACACGCCGCGCCAGAAAGTCGGAAAGCGTCATCTCCGGCACGCCGATGCCGAGCGTGGTATGCAGGTTCGCGCCGCCCAGGTCCGCGTCCACAAGCAGCACTTTCTTCTTGAGCCGGGCCAGGCAGATGCCGATATTGCCGGTGATCAGGCTTTTGCCGATCCCGCCCTTGCCGCCGCCGACGGCCCAGATCTCCTTCTTGCGCAGGGCATCCTGAAGCTCGATCATGTGGCTTCAGCAACCTCCGACAGGGCGGCGGGAGCCGATCCTTCATCGTGGCCGGTATCAGTGGCATCCGGTCCCTGGCCCGCCGTTTCTTCAAGGATATCTTCGCCCGCCTCCAGCTCCGTGAATTCCTTGAGCGTCGGCAGGGCTGAAAGGTCCTTCAGACCGAAGTACTGCAGAAAATCCACGCTTGTCCCGTACATCATGGGCTTGCCCGGCACGTCCTTTTTTCCGACGATCTTGACGAGGCGGCGCTCCATCAGGTTCCTGACGATCCCGCCGATATTCACGCCGCGGATCGCCTCCACTTCCGTCCGGGTAATGGGCTGCTTGTAGGCTATGATCGCGAGCGTCTCAAGGGCCGGCCGCGACAGCCGCGTCGAGACCTTCACGGTCCTGAACTTCCTGATCCAAGGGGCGAGGTCGGGACGAGTGACCACCTGATAGCCCCCCGCCACATCGGCGATCATAACGCCCGACAGGCGGGCATCATACTCCCGCCGCAGGGACGCGATCTGCTCCTCGATCTGCTCTTTCGGCACATCGTCGAAGATGCCCTTCAGCCGGTCCACGGTCAGGGGATTGCCTGACGCAAAGAGCAGCGCCTCGACGGCTGATTTCAGTTCCTGGTCTTCCAAGCCACCACCTCAGGATGCGTATAGTGATTGACACGGTGACACGGTGAAGGGGGGACGTGGAGAACCAGCCTTAAGCCTTGATTCCCTGTCACCCAGTCTTCGCGTCTCCGCGTCGGGTTGTGTTACATTCCCGTTGGATCGCCCATGCGTCCCAGGGCCACCTTCGCGTTCATCTTCACATCAATGTCCGGATCGTCCAGCAGCTTCCGGATGCGCGGCATGGCGTCCTTCACCAGGGCCGGGTTCGAACTGCCGATGTTTCCCAGCGCTGCCACAGCGTTCTTGACCGCGTTGGGATGGCCGCTGTCGAGATAGCGCATGAGCCGCGGCACCAGAGCCGCCACTTCCTGGGGATAGTGGAGGCCGATGGCGCCCAGGGCGAAGAGCACACCGCCGCAGGTCGCCTCTTTCGAGAACTCCAGGACCTCCACGAGCTTCGGCAGGATGCCGCGGATCAGGTCCGGAGCATTGATGCCCACCTTGCCCAGGGCGTGAGCCGCTGCCTCGCGTTCGTCGTCGTCGCCCTTTTCGAGCATCTCGATGAACCGGGGGACCGCATCCGTCACGAGGTCCGTGAAGGAGAACCCGATGTTTCCCAGTGCGTAGGCCGCTTCCTGCCTCACCAGGGACTGTTTATGGCCGAGCAGTGCCTTCAGCTTCGGGGCCGCTGCTTCTGCCGCTTCCCGGAAGCTGAACCCGAGGTTGCCAACGGCATTCGCCGCGTCGATCTTGACAAACATGTCCTCTTCGTCGAGAAGCGCAATGAGCGAGGGCAGGTGCCGCCGCGTGTCCTGGGGGTAATCAAATCCCACGCGCGACAGGAGGTTCAGCACTCCCGACCGAACGTCTCCGTCCTTTTCCGAGAGCAGCTCGACGAGCGGCTTGATGAGCGTTCGGTCCTCATAGACCGCCTTCTCGATCTCGCCGAATTTTTTTTCTTTTGCAAGCGTTCTGATGTTGATCGCCATAATAGTTATGGATGTGGCCCGGCAAGCCCTTGGCCGTATCTGCGTCAATCTGCATGTATCGGTTCCGGCAAAGCACCGGTCATCCCAGAGGTGTTTCGCTCACGGCCTTCATCAGCCTGATGGCGCCGAACTGGTCGATCTGGACCGCTCTGACCACCCGGGTCCGCATCAGTTCCAGGAGCGCCAGGAACGTGGCGATCATCTGGAGTTTCGTGGTGCTTCCCTCAAAGAGGTCCGCGAACACCACGCTGTCGGATGATTCGAGCCGCGCCAGGATATGGGATATTTTTTCCGTAATGGACACGCTCTCGGCGGTGATCTCAAAAGACTGGTCAGGCACCCGGGCCATCACGTCCTTCAGCGCCGCGAGCAGGTCGAAGAGGTGAAAATCGAAGAGCAGCGGCTCGTCATCGGGCGGCAGGTCCGGGGCCGACTCGGCGGGACGCGTAAAGACCTGGGACCAGAGCTCTTCCTTCTGCTCCAGGGACTGGGCCGCGTCCTTGAACCGTTTGTATTCAAGCAGGCGCTGGATGAGCTCAGCGCGGGGGTCGACGCCGAACTCCTCATCCTCGGGGTTGTCAGGCGGCGGCAGGAGCATACGGGACTTGATGTACGTCAGCGTCGAAGCCATGACGAGGAATTCGCCGGCGATCTCGATGTCGAGGTTCTTCATGAGTTCCAGATATTCGAGATACTGCTGGGTGATGAGGGCGACGGGGATATCGTAGATATCGAGCTCATGCTTCCTGATGAGGTGCAGGAGAAGGTCGAGGGGTCCTTCGAAAATCTCCAGCTTCACGTGGTATGACATCAGCGGGTTGCGCCTCCGGATCAGGGCCGTCACGGCCCGGATCGTTACAAAAACGTTAGGGATAGGTAAAAATTAGCTTTATTTCCCCGAAAAGTCAAGGGAAAACGGCGCCAGCGTCCTCGCGGGCATCCTTGACAGGAGCGGGAAGAACGGTCGGAAGCGCGGGTGTTCCCTTTTCAGGGCCGGTCTGGTATATTGTCCCGACGGAGGGCATCATGAGGCAGCGATCGGCCGCAGCGGCAACGGGATTCAGCGAGAAGGAGCTTCGACGGCTGATCCGGAAGCGGGTGCCCAGGGACCGCGTCCCCTTGCGCATCAACGTGAAGGACACCTCCGATTTTTCCCGCGTCGACTACGACGACGTGGTGGTCCTCGCAGGCGTGCCGTATCTGGTACGGAACAACGAGCGGGAGGGGCGTTTCGGCATCGAGGACGAGCCGAAGTTCTGGGTGAAGCGGGCGATCAATCTGCTGACCGGCGAGGTGAGGATCCTGAAATGGGTCTTCCGGGAGTTGTTCAATGCCCGGATCGGGAGCCTCGTTTTTGAATGTGTGCGCAGCCCCCAGAAGGAGGCCAGGATACTGGAGCTGGTACGCGGCAGGGCGGATTTCATGCAGGGCGAGACGGTGAGCGATTCGTCAGGGAGTCCCCTGCGGATCCTGGACTATATCAGGGGCAGGACCCTTTCGGAGATCACCCTGTCGTTCGGATCGAGCCACGAGGAGTTCTTCTCTGCCCGCTATCCCGCCCTGCTGTCCGAGTTCATTCAGGCTGTCGAGGCCATCCGGTTCCTGCATGAGAACGGCGAGAAACACGGCGATATCCGGCGCGACCACCTTATCAAGGACGACCTGACCGGGCAATACCGCTGGATCGATTTCGATTACAACTACCGCCACAGTGTCAGCCGTTTCGGGTATGATCTTTTCGGCCTTGGGAACGTTCTGCTGTTCATCACCGGCAGGGGCGATGTGACGACCCAGCGGCTGCTGCACGATGCCCCTGACGCTTTGGCGCGGCTGTCCGAGGACGACGTGAATATCGTGTTCAAAAACCGCGTCGCGAACCTGGCGAAGGTATATCCCTACATTCCCGAAGCGCTCAACCGGGTGCTCATGCACTTCTCCCAGGGGGCAACGGTCTATTATGAAACGACGGAGGAACTGCTCGATGATCTCGGGGAGGTAAGGGGGCGATTGAACGCCTGACGGTAAAAATGCAGGAAAGAGAGAAGGGAGAAACTGCTGCCATGAGCGCCGAAACGAACGACCGCATGAAGGACAAACACGTTCTGATCGCTGTTGACGAGAGCGAGAATGCCAAGCGGGCCATGCTCTATGTCGCTGATTTTCTGGGTGGATTTCCCGGTTTTCGGGCCACGCTACTGAGCGTCATACCCGAGCCTGAGGCGGATTTTTTTGAGAACGAAGAGGCCCGGAAGGCATGGACACGTGAGCAGCTCGACAGCGCGAACCGCATGCTCGAGAACTACCGACAGGTGCTGATCCAGTCGGGCTTCCCCCCGGAAAAGGTGAGGTCCCGCTCATGCGTGGGCGATGCCAAGTCCCTCTCGGAGATCATTCTCGAAGTTCAGTGCGAGATGAGCTGCTGCACCGTCGTTGTCGGAAGAGGGCACAAGACCAAGAGCGAAGAGTTCATTCTCGGCAGCCTCTCGAGCCAGCTCGTGCACCAGGCGAAGAACTGCGCTGTCTGGGTGGTGGAATGAGCGGCCAGGACAATGTGCCTGCGAGGAAGGGCCTTTGGGCAATGCCCGTTCTCCTGGCGCTGGTCGTTCTTTCCACTGCGGCACGGGGCGCCGAATTGCCGCAGTGGGAGGCCGGCATCGGGATCAGCGCATTGACCATCCCCGATTATCGGGGCGCCGACCAGTCGCAGTTCTATGTTTTCCCCATACCTTATCTGATCTATCGCGGCGACGTGCTGAAAGTGGACCGTAGGGCCGTGCGCGGCGTGTTCTTCAAGAGCGAACGTCTGGAAGTAGACACCAGTTTCAGCGGTTCGCCGCCTGTGCGGAGCGGAAGGAACGGCGCGCGGCAGGGCATGCCGGACCTGGACCCGCTGTTCGAGGCGGGCCCCTCGCTCAAATATCTTCTCCTGCGCAGCGCCGGCGGAGAGCTCAGGGTGGACCTGCAGTTCCCGCTTCGGGCGGTTTTTGTGACGGATTTTTCCTATCTTCGCTATTCGGGCCTTGTGTTCAATCCGCGCATCAGCCTCGACTGGAGCCGGTCGGGCCCGGAAGAGCGCTTGAGCGCGGGTGTTGCTCTGGGTCCACTTTTCACGGACAGCCGGAACAGCCGCCTTTTTTACGAAGTGGACCCGATCTACGCAACGCCTGTCCGCCCGGCCTATGAAGCCCACGGCGGGTACGGCGGCATGCAGCTTGCGCTTGCAGCCACGATGCGGCGGGGCAGCATATGGATCGGCGCCTTTTCCCGTATCGACAACCTGCAGGGGGCCCGGTTCGAGGACAGCCCGCTGGTCAAGGCCCGCTGGAGCGTCATGACGGGCCTTGCACTATCGTGGGTCTTCGGGTCATCGGAGGCAATGGCGCAGGCTGAGGAGTGATGTGATCTTCGGAAGCGGGAGGTCACTAAGGCGGTTTTCCGGTGTTGTCTGCACCCACCGGAAGCACTTCAGGGTGGCGCCGGCCGCAGAAGGCCTTGTGCGGCGCGGACAAATCAATCATCGTTTTACTTCATCCTTGACTGGAGCGCCTGCACGGCCTGTTGTTTTACTCAATGGGCAGAGTAGCCGCGGAAAATCATGCTGAAACGGTCTTTTAAAATAAAACAATTCCAGCTTGACAAATCTTGACAAATACTACATATTGTGTTTATATTTCTACGGTCCACAAAATCATGTACTAGCTGTCTCGCAACTCGCCGCAAGGGGGCGCATGCGGTAGCTGTTTTTTTGTGCTGTGTGCCGGATGTCTTTTACCATATTTAATGCATTAAGCAGGAGGAAGAGGAATGAAGAGTGCGGAATTGGCTGCCGTCTCCCGCAGGGGACTGAGTTTGTCGGAGAATAGCCTGAAGGTCCTCGAAAAACGCTATCTGAAAAGGGACGAAGACGGGAAGGTGGTCGAGACCGCTGATGACATGTTTACCCGCGTTGCCCGGACGATCGCTGAGGCTGACAAGGCCTACGGGGCGACGGACCAGGAGATCGAGCAGCGCGCCCGCGAGTTCAACCGCATGATGACGTCCCTTGAATTCCTCCCCAACAGCCCCACGCTCATGAACGCGGGCCGGGAACTGGGCCAGTTGTCCGCCTGCTTTGTGCTGCCCGTGGGCGACTCCATGGACGAGATCTTCGAGTCCGTGAAGCATGCCGCTCTTATCCACAAGTCGGGCGGCGGCACGGGCTTTTCCTTCTCCCGCGTCCGGCCGAAGAACGACGTGGTAAAGTCCACCAAGGGCGTCTCCTCGGGCCCCATCTCCTTCATGACCGTTTTTGACGCGGCAACGGAGACGGTGAAGCAGGGCGGCACCCGCCGGGGCGCCAATATGGGCATCCTCTCGGTGCACCATCCGGACATCCTCGACTTCATCACCTGCAAGCAGCAGAACGACCGGCTGAACAACTTTAACATTTCCGTTGCCATCACCGACGCTTTCATGGAGGCTGTGGAAAAGGACACAGAGTACGACCTTGTCTCGCCACGCAATAATAACCTGGTCCGGCGGCTCCAGGCGCGCAAGGTATTCGACACTGTCGTGAACATGGCGTGGAAGAACGGCGATCCGGGGATCATCTTCCTCGACCGCATCAATCAGCACAACCCCACCCCGCACGTGGGCATGGTGGAGTCCACGAACCCCTGCGGCGAACAGCCGCTCCTTCCCTACGAGTCGTGCAATCTCGGCTCTATCAACCTGGCGCAGATGCTGAAAGTGAACGGCAGCGTTTCTGTGGACTACGGGAAGCTCCGCAGCACCGCGCGCGAGGCCGTTCACTTCCTCGATAATGTGATCGATGTCAACCGCTATCCCATCGATAAGATCGCCGAGAACACCCGGGCGAACCGCAAGATCGGCCTGGGCGTCATGGGTTTCTCGGACATGCTGCTCCAGATGGGGATCCCCTACGATTCCGAAGAGGCGGTCCAGCTTGGCGAGAAGATCATGGAGTTCATCACCGACGAAGGCCGGAAGAAGAGCGAGGAGCTTGCAAAGGAGCGGGGCCCCTTCCCGAACTTCAAGGGCAGCGTCTATGACCGGCCCGGCCGGAAGCCCGTACGGAACGCCACGGTGACGACGATCGCCCCGACGGGAACGCTGTCCATCATTGCCGGGTGTTCCAGCGGCATTGAGCCCATCTTTGCGCTCACCTACGTGCGGAAGGTCATGGACGGGGCTGAACTCCTTGAGGTGAACCCCTGGTTCGAGAAGGTCGCCCAGGAGCGCGGGTTCCATTCCCAAGGCCTGATGAAGGAGATTGCCGAGCACGGCGGCTGCTCCGGCGTCGACGTCGTGCCCGACGACGTGCGGCGGGTCTTCGTTACCTCCCATGATATCGCGCCCGAGTGGCATATCCGTATGCAGGCGGCGTTCCAGAAGCATACCGACAATGCCGTCTCAAAGACGGTCAACTTCCCGCACAGCGCCACCCGGGAGGACGTGGAAAAGGTCTATCTCCTGGCCTATCATCTCGGTTGCAAGGGTGTGACCATCTACCGTGACGGTTCGCGTGATGAGCAGGTACTGAGCACGGGGGCAACGGAAAAAGCCCGCAGAACCGCTGCGAGCAATCAGGTGACCGTGGCCTCGGCATCGCCTGAACTGGCAGAGGACAAAAAACCGCGCAGCAGACCGGTCCTGACCCACGGCATCACGCAGAAGATCCCCACAGGGTGCGGTAACCTGTATATCACTATCAATCAGGACGAAGAGGGCACCTGTGAGGTCTTCTCCACCATGGGCAAATCGGGCGGCTGCGCTGCGAGCCAGTCCGAGGCCGTGAGCCGGATGGTATCGCTGGCGCTCCGGTCAGGCGTCGCTATCGACGCCATCATCAAGCAGGTGAAAGGCATCCGTTGTCCCTCGCCGGCCTGGGGCGAGGGTGGCGCCATTCTTTCCTGCCCCGATGCCATCGGCCGCGCCCTTGAACGCTACCAGAAGGACGGCATGGGCCATGTCCGAAGTCGCATCCAGAAGCCGGCGATCCCGTCCTTTGCGGAGGACACGGCGGAATGCGTGAACGGCGGGAACACGAACCATCTGGGCCTCTGCCCGGAATGCCCCGACTGCAGCAGCCTGCTTGAGTTCGGCGAAGGGTGTGCCTTTTGCCGCGGCTGCGGGTTTTCGAAGTGCGGGTAGGGGGGGATGCATGGCGGGAAGCTTGACTGCTTCATCGTAGTGATCGGACCGACGCCGGGGGGCTTCCCTTCCGGCGTTTTTTGCAGAACGCGTCAGAGCGGCCCGTGCCGGTATGGGCGGTGCTGAATAAGAAATGGATTTCTATTCCTCTGAATTATAAGGAGATTTATATGACCTTTGACGAGGTGATCGTGGAGTTGTACCGGTTGGCAGAGACGAAGAAATGGGACGGCGGGAAGACCGACGAAGCGCTCGTGGTCGCCATCGAGGGTATGGAGCAGATATGGTCCTTGCGGCAGGCGGATCAGCGGCGCAATTCGCGTTCAAGCGCTGCAAGGAAGCAGCCGCGCATCTGGTCGTGATCGAGACGTGAGAGACCCGATAGCGTTCGCAGCAGAAAAAAAACTTGACAATTCATGGTTATGCTTCTACATTAAACAGTAAATGCATGATTTTTCTGCCGCATGAATTCAGATCAGCGCGGTTCTTTCTTGAACGTTCAGTACGCTTTCTTCTGAGGAGTGGCTCAACAGCCCGCGGGAGTCGGGTTTTGAAGCTTATCGAACGAGGGGGTAAGGGTATGGCAATGGAAAGGATTGTGCAGTATGAATGCAAAATATGCGGAAGGAGGGTCGGTATGACACGAACGGGCGATGTGTATGAGGAACCAGTGTTCTGCTGTGGCGTGGAGTCGTCGGAAACCGGCTATGCCGGCGAGCTGGAGAGCATGTTCCCGGTAGCGCCGCCGAAGCCGAAAAAGAAGCCGGCAAAGAAGAAGGCCAAGAAAAAGGCGGCCAAGAAAAAGGCCAAGAAGAAAGCAGTAAAGAAAAAGGCCAAGAAGAAGGCAACAAAGAAAAAGGCCAAGAAGAAGGCAGTAAAGAAAAAAACCAAGAAGAAGGCCGCGAAGAAAAAGAAAGCAACGAGAAAAAAGAAACGGTAACAGCTATCGCGATGCAAAGTAGTTGTTCTGTTCAGGGCCGCCGGAGTCATCCGGCGGCCCTGTTGTCGTTTCAGGGCCGGGAGAAACCTGTTGACTTGTCCTGTCGGCAACGATAGAGTGCCTCCATGGCAGCAGCAGGGCATCTGGAACGCCGCATTCGCCGTCTGGCAGGCAGGGCTATCGGAGATTTCGGCATGATCCAGGACGGGGACCGGATCCTCCTGGGGCTGTCAGGCGGGAAGGACAGCTGGACCCTCCTGTACATCCTTGCGAAGCTCCGGGAGCGGGCGCCGGTGCGGTTCGACCTTCTGCCTGTAACGGTGCATCCCGGGTTCCCGGGATTCGATACCACGGGGATCGAGGCTTACCTCAAGGAGCAAGGCTACGACTCGCGGGTCGTGCATGCCCCCATTTTTGAGACCATGCAGGCGAAGCTCGCGGAAGGAGAACGGCCCTGCTCCCTCTGCTCCCGGATCCGGCGGGGCGTTCTGTACACCCAGGCCCGGGTGTCGGGCTGCAACAAGGTCGCCCTTGGCCACCATCGCGATGATTTTATCGAGACCCTGCTGCTGAACCAGTTCTACAACGGCAAGATCAAGGCCATGGCGCCGTTCCTGCGCGCCGACGACGGTCGGAGCGTGGTGATCCGGCCCCTGGTGTATGTGCCGGAGCAGGAGATCGTACGCTTTGCGGCGGAAGCAGGATTTCCCGTGACCTGCTGCGCCTGTCCATTCTGCGGTGATCCCGATATGAAGCGTGTGAAGATAAAAGGACTGCTCGCAGCGCTGGAGCACGAACAGCCGGGCATCAAGGCCAATCTGCTTGCCGCGCTTGGCGATGTGGAACTTCGCCATCTGCTCGTGCGTCAGGGTGCCCCATCAGGAGCAGCGGTTCTGCCGCGTAATTCGGGTTGACCCCGTTGCTGCAGTAATCGACCGAAATTCACCGCGTGTAAGTGCGGCAGTGCAGGTTTTGAGCGCATCATTTTTTGCAACAACGGGGTTGACAGCCCGAGCGCAGAAAGCATATAATCGCCGTCGATACCGTGACTCTGCGGGCGCAGTGAACCGTTCTCCGGGGAGGGGCTGATGGCAGAGCAAAAAAAGATCGGCGATCTGCTGAAGGATGCAGGCCTTATCGATGATTTCCAGCTTCAGTCAGCCCTGTCCCATCAGAAGAACTGGAACGGGAAGCTGGGGGCCATCCTGGTAGAGATGGGATTCATCAAGGAGTCGGACCTCGCGAAGGTGCTTGCCGAGCGACTGCGGCTTCCCTATGTGGATCTCTTCGCGCAGGAGATACCTGCTGCCGTCGTAAAGCTCATCAAACCGGAAATTGCCAAGAAGTACAACGTCATGCCGGCGAAGAAGGATGCCGGCGCTCTGGTGGTCGCCATGTCGGACCCCATGGACATGGAGGCCATTGATGAGATCCGGTTCATCACCGGGTTGGTGATCAAGCCGGCGCTGGCAACGAACTCCGAGATCAAGGACGCGATCCGTAAATATTACGATCACGAAGCGGTGGTCCACCGGGAGAAGCCTTCCCTTCACGATCAGTTCGCAGCGTCGCCGGAGAAGCTGGAGATCATCCGCGAGAGCGAGGCGAAGTCCGGGACGGAATGGCAACCGCCTGAACCGCCGGCGGCGCCGCCACAGCCGCAGCAGCAGGAGGCCCTTTCGGACCGACAGTTGCTCGATGCCCTGGTGAGCGTGCTGATCGAGAAGGACCTCGTCTCGCGCGACGATTTGATGCGAATGATCGAGCAGAAGAAAATGGGGCTGTGATCCCCGCGGCCGCTGCCCCGACAAGGTCGGGACCGCTGCGGGATGTCGCGTTGTTGAGTGGAGCCGCCAAGCTCCTGCTGGAGGGCTCCACTGGCGGCCGGGACGGGAGACATGAAAACATACCGGGATTTCCTCATCATGCGGACGGAGCAGAAGCTTGAGATCCGGGACATCACGAAGGAAGTGTCGCAGGTGCTGGCCAAGAGCGGCATTACTGACGGGATCCTTCTTCTGTTCCCCCACCATACCAGCGCGGCAGTCTATCTGAGCGACTCGGACAGGAGTTTGACCGGGGACTTCGGTGAGCTCTTGACCCGGCTCATTCCCGAGGGCGCCTATCAGCATAACCTCTCGGACGACAAGCAGAACGCCACGGCCCATCTGAAATCCCTGCTCACCGGCCACCACCTCGTCCTTCCGGTCACCGAAGGCAGCCTGGATCTGGGCGTGTACCAGACGGTCTATTATGCCGAGTTCGACGGCCAGCGGGACAAGGAGATCCTCGTCAAGGTCATCGGTGAATAACAGGCGCGGGGAACCTGTCATGGCGTCAGGCAGATAAAGGAGTTACTGTGTACATGAAAAAAACCATAGTCATTGCAGCGATGGTCGCGGCGGTCCTTGCGTCGGGTGTCCTCACGCTGTCTGCGCAGGAGCCCCAGGGACCGCGGATCGGGATACCTCAGGAGCGCTTCGACCTCGGGAAGGTCGTTCAGGGGGAGAAGGTGGAGCATGTCTTCGAGATCCGGAACGAAGGGGACGAACCGCTTGTCATCGAGCGGATCAAGACCTCCTGAGGCTGCGCCGCAGGGGTGGTCAGTTCGACCCGCCTTGAGCCCGGCGCAGCAGGCCAGATCCGCGTGACCGTGGAGACTGCCGGCAGGACCGGTTATCTGGTGAAATACATCACCGTATACTCCAATGACCGGGTGCGCCCGGTTTCTACGCTCACCCTCAGTGTCGATGTCGGCCCTTCCCCGTAGAGCGGGCTGCCTTCAGGCTCCTCCCCAGGCCCCTAAGGCCACTATTTTCTTGACAATAGGCCCCGGCTTTGTTAATTTCGTAGCTCTGGAATTGTATCGAAAGTGAGGCTGTGGCGCTGTGAGCCATCATCGACATCCGCAATATCCCTTGGATCTGCCTACCCCGGGCATAGGTCCCGCCCCGGCGGGACATACGTCTGCTTTTTGATCGAAATATCAATCGTATAGAATATGCCTATCTCGTCGACCAGTGCGGCGAAGGAACGGGGCATTTTGTCTACTCACTGTGAATGTGGAGGATTCCCCATGCAGAAACGATATCTTCTGGCTCCTGGCCCGACGCCGGTACCGCCCGAGGCGCTCATGGCCATGGCCATGCCGATCATTCATCACCGGGCCCCTGATTTCGTGCCCGTGCTCGATGCGGCAAAAAAAGGCCTGCAGTGGCTGTACCAGACCAAGAATGATGTGCTCATTATCTGCTCCACCGGCACCGGCGGCATGGTCGGTTCGGTGAACAATTTCCTGAACCCCGGCGACGACGTTCTGGTCGTGAACGGCGGCAAGTTCGGCGAACGGTGGACCAAGATCTGTCAGGCCTACGGCATGAAGGTCGAAGAGGTCGTTGTGGAGTGGGGCCATGCCGTGAAGCCCGAACAGGTCGAAGCGGCGCTCAAGAAGAACCCGAAGATCAAGGCCGTCTTTGTCCAGGCGAACGAAACGTCCACGGGCGTGTACCATGACATCAAGTCCCTGGCCGGCGTGGTGAAGAAAACGGACGCCTTGTTCGTGGTGGACGCCATCTCGGCCCTGGTGGCCCACGACCTTCGGACCGACGAGTGGGGCGTTGACGTCATGATCGGCGGATCGCAGAAGGGCATCATGCTGCCGCCGGGTCTCGCCTTCGTCTCAGTGAGCGACAAGGCCTGGAAGGCCGCGGATACGGCCAAGACGCCGAAGTTCTACTTCAACTTCAAGAAAGAGCGGGAAAATCTCGCCAAGAATCAGACGAACTTCACCTCGGCGGTAACGCTCATCATCGGCCTGAATGCCTGCATCAAGATGCTGCAGGACGAAGGGCTGCCGAACGTCTTTGCCCGGCATGAAAAGCTGGCCAGGGCCACCCGGGCGGCAATAGCAGCACTCGGCCTGGGGCTCTTTCCCAAGGAAAACCCGAGCAACGCCCTGACCGCCATCGAGGCGCCTGCGGGCATCGACGGCCAGGCGATCTACAAAAACCTGCGCGAGAAGTACGGCATCACCGGCGCAGGCGGACAGGACAAGCTGAAGGGCAAGGTCTTCCGTATCGCCCACCTGGGCTACGCCGACACCTTTGACGTTATCACGGCCGTGTCGGGCATCGAGATGGTGCTGAAGGGCCTGGGCCATCCGGTCACCTTCGGCAAGGGCGTTGCCGCGGCGCAAGAAATATTGATGAAATAACGAACGTGAGAAGTTGAGAAGATGAGCAGGTGCAAGAATAAATCCTAACCTCATAACTTCCCAACCTCTCAACTTCGTGTTCTGATTTCCAGAACGGAGGCTGCATGAAGGTCCTGATCAGCGACAACCTGTCCCCCAGCGGGGTAGAGATACTGAAGAAGGCCGGGCTGGAAGTGGATGCCCGGAGCAAGACCAGCGTTGAAGAGATCGAGAAGATCATCGGCGACTATGACGCCCTGATCATCCGTTCTGCCACGAAGGTCACGGCAGCGCTGCTTGAGAAGGCGACGAAGCTGAAGGTCGTGGGACGGGCCGGCAGCGGTCTTGACAATGTGGACATTCCGGCAGCCACCAAGAAGGGCGTGGCGGTCATGAACACGCCCGGCGGCAACACGGTGACCACGGCCGAGCACACCATCGGCATGCTCTTCGCCTGCGCCCGCATGATCCCCCAGGCCTATGCCTCGCTCCGGGAAGGCAAGTGGGAAAAGAAGAAGTACGAGGGCGTGGAGCTCTTCGACAAGACCATGGGCATCATCGGCCTGGGCGCAATCGGCGGCGTCGTTGCGGTCCGCTGCGTTGCCATGGGCATGAAGGTCCTGGCCTACGATCCCTTCATCTCGCCTGAGAAGGCCAAGAGCATGAACATCGAGCTGGCGGACCTGCCGACCATCTACCGGAATGCCGATTTCATAACCCTGCACACGCCCAAGACCAAGGAAACGGCGAACCTTATCAACAAGGACACCATCGGCCAGATGAAGGACGGCGTGCGCATCATCAACTGCGCCCGTGGCGGCATTGTGAACGAGCAGGACCTCTACGAGGCGCTCAAGAGCGGGAAGGTGGGCGGCGCGGCCTTCGATGTGTTTGATAAGGAGCCGCCCGAGAACCACCCGCTCCTGACCCTCGAGAACTTCATTGCAACACCCCACCTCGGGGCGTCCACCCGGGAGGCCCAGGAGAACGTGGCCGTGGCCGTGGCCGAGCAGGTCGTGGACTATCTCGTTGCCGGCACCGTGCGCAACGCCGTGAACGTGCCGTCCGTGCCGGCCGATCAGCTTCCGGCGCTCAGCCCCTACATCAATCTTGCCGAGCGGATGGGGCTCTTCGAGGCGCAGCTCTACGAAGGGGGCCTCACGGAAGTGTCCCTGGAGTACAGCGGCGATGTGGCGGAGCTCAAGCTCGAGCCGATCACGCTCGCGGCGCTCAAAGGCCTTCTGACGCCCATTCTGAAGGAGAACGTGAACTACGTCAATGCGCCGCTCATCGCCAAGGACCGCGGCATCGAAGTGAAGGTGGGGACCACAAGCGGCAGTTCGGAATATACCAGCCTGATCACGCTCAAGGTGAAGGCGAACGGCAAGCAGGCCCTGGTGGCTGGTACGCTGAACAGCAAGAAAGAGCCCCGCATCGTCCAGGTGGACAATTTCCCCATGGAGACCGTGCCCGATGGTTATATGCTGGTGCTCATGAACAACGACAAGCCCGGCGTCATCGGCGGTATCGGCACGATCCTGGGCCAGAACGGCATCAATATCGCCCGTATGCAGTTCGGGCGCGAAAAGCAGGGCGGACTGGCCGTGTCCGTGGTGAGCATCGACAGTCCCGTATCGGACGATCTGATGGAAAAAATCAAGAAACTGCCGAATGTGCTGTCGGTGAAATTGATCAAGATCTGACGGCAGTGAGTCGTCAGGAATACAAGGGAATGTGAACAGTCTGAGGGGCGGCGAAGAGGCCGCCCCTCAGTACTGTAAAGGAGCTGCAATGCCGGTTCTTGTCGTTGTTGGCGCCCAGTGGGGCGACGAAGGAAAAGGAAAGATCATCGATCTGCTCACTGAGCGCGCCGACGTCGTGGCCCGCTACCAGGGGGGCCATAATGCGGGCCATACGGTCGTGGTGGGGAAGGACGAGTTCATTCTTCACCTCATCCCGTCGGGCATCCTGCATAAAGGGAAAAAATGCCTGATCGGGAACGGCGTGGTGGTGGACCCTGCGGCTCTTATCGAAGAGATGGACGGCCTTATTGCGCGCGGCATCCGGTTCGAAGGCAGCCTGATGATCAGCGGAAACGCCCACCTCATCATGCCCTACCACAAGGCCCTGGACGTGGCGAGCGAATCCCTCAAGGGAGAGAAGAAGATCGGCACCACGGGCAGGGGCATCGGGCCGGCCTATGCTGACAAGATATCGCGCGCCGGCATCAGGATGGCCGATCTGCTGGACCCGCAGGGCTTCCGGGACAAGCTGCGCCAGCACACGGCAACAGCCAACTTTCTGCTGGAGAAGTACTACGGGGCCGCTCCCGTCGATGACGGGCGCATCTATGATGAGTATATGGCCTATGGTAAAAGACTGGCAAAGCATATCGACGATGCCTCGCTGTTTCTCGGTGAGGCGCTGCGCAAAGGCAGGAAGGTGCTGGCCGAAGGCGCCCAGGGCACGCATCTCGATGTAGATCATGGAACCTATCCCTTTGTGACCTCTTCCAGCCCCACGGCCGGCGGGGCCTGTACGGGCCTGGGCATCGGTCCGACGACCATTACGGGCGTCATGGGCATCGTGAAAGCATACACGACCCGCGTAGGCAGCGGTCCCTTTCCCACGGAGTTGCAGGACGCCACAGGAGAACTGCTCCGCGATCGCGGCCGGGAATACGGGGCGACCACGGGCAGGGCCCGGCGGTGCGGATGGTACGATGTCCTTGTGATCCGGCATGCTGCGCGCGTCAACGGGCTTACGAGCGTGGCCATCACCAAGCTGGACGTGTTGGACGGGATCGATGAGATCAAGATCTGTGTCGGCTACAAGCATAAGGGAAAGCTGTACGAGGAGATGCCCGCGGACCTGTCGGTCCTGGAAGCCTGCACACCCCAGTATATCACCATGCCGGGGTGGAAGGAGAGCACCGTAGGGGTGACGAAGTATGACAAGCTGCCGAAGAAAGCGCGGACCTATCTGGAAAAGATCTGCCGTCTTTCCGGCGTGAAGCCTTCGCTCATTTCGACAGGGGCGCGGCGGGACGAGACCATCATCCTTGAGCGGCCCTTTCAGAAGCCGGTGGTGAGAAAATCCACGGTCCGGCGCAAGCGATAGCGTTCCGCACAAAGTATTGACAAAAGATGCCTGCTTTGCTATTATACGCATCTTTGTTAAGAAGGGACACGGGCCGATAGCTCAGTTGGTAGAGCACCGCCCTTTTAAGGCGGGTGTCCTGGGTTCGAATCCCAGTCGGCTCACCATGATGCAATCGCAGAAGATGAGAAAGCAGGAAGATCTGAAGGTGAGAGGAGAAGATTTTTCATACCTTCTTAACCTCCCAACTTCTCACCTTCGGTTTTTATAACAACCCGTCCCCATCGTCTAGTCTGGCCCAGGACACCGCCCTTTCACGGCGATAACGGGGGTTCAAATCCCCCTGGGGACGCCAACAAATCAAGAGGCTATCGAATGCGATATCCTTTTTTTTTGCAGCCGTAAGCAAAAGGTAACCGCCCCCTTTTCCTTTCCTGACCAGCACCGTAACAGCCCCGCTCACATTGTCCGGCACAAGATGGCACTATCCGAGAGTCATGCGCAAGTCCTTGTGTGGACGGAGCGTGCTTCTTCATTTGATGCGGAACCTTCAAATGGGTGGCCCTAAGAAGTTCCTGCGATCCTGGAATTTCAGGCAGGGCAGCGGGGCAGTATGCGCTGCGCATATCGTGAAGACAGCTCAGAAATCCAAAATTGATCGGATGCTAACGTTCAACGTGAATGACTTTAAACGCATATGGCGAGGGTGAAACGCGGATCGCTGCACCCAAACGTCAACTCGGGCGCCATCGTTGAAAAGACGCGAACATCTATGACAGCCCATCCTTGACAACGTGTATGCTCGGCAAGTAAAATAAATATAGTTAATCCATCCGCAAGAAGTCCTCATCTGTCAACCTGAACGAAGCGTGCGACGGTTTTTTAACATGTTAATTTCATGATATTTTTCGCTGCGCGCAGAATGATAAAATACGCCTTTGCGACTTTTTTACATCATAAACGTGAAATATGTTCAGCATGCGTGCGCTCAGGAATGTGCTCCCCGGCGGGCAGAGGACAGCTTTGAGCATCTCTATCGGTTACACAAGGGTGGCAGCGTTTTAAGAAAACGCTGGAGATCCTTTGACAGAGCCTCCGGTAATTTCTAGCGCTATTCCTGGTGTTCTGCAATCTCTTGCGTCCATAATACCGTTATGCTATTATGCTAAAAATATTCAATCGTGCCCATTCTTGCCGGACTTCATAGGGCGCTTCATCTGCACAGGCGCAAAGTGAGATCGGCAATGATGAAGTTCTGAAAAATTATTCCTCGGGGGGCTGCCTTGACGACCAAAACGAAAAAGCAAGGGCATTTGAGAGCGCAGTTGTCGAAAAGTCCCACCGGGATTCAAGGGCTCGATGAGGTCACGGGCGGCGGACTGCCGAAGGGAAGGCCGACGCTGGTGGCGGGCGGCGCGGGATGCGGCAAGACGCTCTTCGGCATGGAATTTCTGGTGCAGGGTGCGAGGCGGTATAACGAACCCGGGATCTTCGTGTCCTTCGAAGAGAACTCGCAGGAGCTTGCGAAGAACTTCTCCTCCCTCGGGTATGATCTGAACGAGCTGGTTGCGCGCAAAAAGCTTCTTCTCGATTACGTCCACATCGAACGTTCCGAGATCGAGGTGACCGGAGAATACGACCTCGAAGGGCTGTTCGTCAGGCTCCAGAGCCTTGTCGCTTCGATCGGCGCAAAGCGGATCGTGCTCGACACGATCGAGACGCTTTTCAGCGCGCTGCCGAACGAGGGCATCCTCCGCGCCGAGCTGCGCAGGCTGTTCCGCTGGCTCAAAGCAAAGGGCCTCACCGCGATCATCACCGCTGAAAAGGGCGACGGCGACCTGACGCGGCATGGCCTCGAAGAATATGTCTCGGATTGCGTCATAGCCCTCGAGCACCAGGTGGCGAACCTGGTCGCCACCCGCCGCCTGCGCATCGTCAAATACCGCGGCTCGAGCCACGGGACGAACGAATATCCCTTTCTCATAGACGATACCGGCATCTCGGTGCTCCCGATCACGTCCGTTGAGCTTCGTCACGCGGCAAGCATTGAGAGGATTTCTTCGGGCATCCCGCCCCTCGATGCGATGCTGGGAGGAAAAGGTTTTTATCGGGGCAGCAGTATTCTGGTCTCGGGCACGGCGGGGACGGGAAAGACGAGCATGGCCGCCCATTTTGCCGATTCCGTTTGCAGGAGAGGGGAGCGTTGTCTCTATCTTGCTTTTGAAGAATCGGAAAACCAGATCATACGCAACATGCGTTCCATCGGCATCGATATCGAGCAGTGGACAAGGAAGGGCCGCCTTACGTTCCGGGCCGCCCGGCCGACGATGTACGGGCTCGAGATGCACCTCGCCAGGATACATCGCCTGATCGAGGATATTAAGCCTCACGCCATACTATTCGACCCCATAACGAACCTTATGGCCGTTGCCGACGCCAACGAAGTAAAGGCCATGCTGACCCGTTTGATAGATTATCTGAAATTGAAAAAGATCACCGCATTCTTTACGAACCTTTCCCACCAGCATATGCTTGAACAAACGGACCTCTCCGTTTCATCTCTTATGGACACCTGGATATCCCTGCGCGATATCGAGTTGGGCGGCGAGCGCAACCGCGGCCTGTATGTTTTGAAATCCCGCGGCATGGAGCATTCT
>Ga0154442_1084_pt1 | contig 24253 bp, 26 predicted proteins | sample RifGroC2_FD_115946 | JGI IMG/M metagenome (GOLD analysis project Ga0154442, IMG submission 115946) | Nitrospirae bacterium GWC2_57_13
CCGCTAAACTCAATGATGTCCATGAGATGACTTATGTCTATGACTCCGCAAGAAGCCGAATATGAAGAGTTCATGGATCGGCTTTATGAAGAACACAAGGTACAAGCTATCGAAGAGTTTACGGCAGAATTGTTGCAGTCCTATTATCGCAACAATAGACTGCTCGCTAAGCCTGCATACGACGCTCTCATGGAAGCCAGGCACCTCATGAAGGTAAGCGCAACTGCGGCTTTTGTATTCTCCGCTATTGCCACTGAGGTCGCGCTAAAGGAAACTTTATTGAAACCAATTGTTCATGGCTTGGTCCACGCTGAATCAGTTGCTACGTTGGTCACCGATCTAGTCATGGGTCATCAAAGCATGGATCGTTACAAAGATCTGCTTCTGCAAATCCTACTCGAACATGGGGGAGTAGATCTATTATCATATAAGCGGACCGGATCGGGGAGAAACATTTGGGAGGAGATCAAGACAATCCGAACAAAAAGGAACCACATTGTGCATGCGGCTCAAGTAGCGTCAAAAGAAGAAACGGCTTTGGCCCTGGATGTGGCATCCAACGTTATCGAAACGTTGTTCCCGTCTGTTATTGCAAAGATGGGCTTTCACCTCCATGATGGGTATAAAATATGCGCGGATTGGAAATGCCAATATGATGGGACCCCTTTCGAGAATATAATAAAGGACACATAACCTTTGCTTTCACTGCGATGGCAAAAAGCCGCCGCACGCGAAGCATGCGTTGGGCTGAATTGCGTCTTCGCAATACAAGGTCACAGAGATAAGAATGAAACCAGCTTGCATTGCCGGGACGTAGTGACCGAACCGGACTAATTTACAAGACCACCGAACGCTTGGATCCTGCATGCTTCAACTGTTAATTGAGAGGTGCTTAGCTATAGTCCGAGTACGCACTTGTAGGTGTTATCAGCAGGTCGTCAAACTAATAGCTCCCTAATCAACCGGCCTTTTTTATTTCACCGTAAGTGCGTCGATAGCCAATATCGCCCTTCAAGTCCAATCTCTATGCGTCGTAATAAACGGGTTCACGCCGCAGCTCGCTGATCAGCTCTGCACCATTCACCACGCCGCCCCACTATTCGAAAATCGAATACCTCCGACTTCGATAATCGGATATAGTCCTGCATTGTTCTGTCTTGCGCCCATCGATCCACTGCTCCCATCTCGTTCATAACCCCTTGAACTGTTGAGCTCTTTCACGTCTCGTTACTTGTCTCTCGCCCTCCTGCCTGTTCTGGCACGGGCAATGCACTATACCCCCCAAGAACTACGAAACACCTGCAAGAGCTTCCTCATAAAGGAGCATGCAATGGCTCACAGCTGGTGGCAATGTATGAAAAGCATATTCGGCATGAATAACGGCATTGGGCGGCGCTCATTGCGTCCTGCCATCCGGAAGCGGCCGCTGGTGACGGAGCGGCAGGACAACAGGACGCGCAAGCTTACGCCGCTTCTGACGATTCGGTTGAGCCCGGAAAGTCTGGCCGGCGACCTGCAGCGTACCACAGGCGGCCGTTCGGGTCCGGCAAAGACGGTTGAACAAGTCCGGCTTGAATGGTACGGCATGACCGACGTGGGCAGCGTGCGGGACCATAACGAGGACTCCTTCTTTTGCACCGGCATCGAGGACACGGGTTTGTTCATCGTTGCCGACGGCATGGGCGGACATGATGGCGGCGAGGTCGCGAGCAGGCTGGCCGTCGAGACGGTTTGCAATGAGCTGCGCGAGACCGCGAAGCGGGAAAAGGACCCCATCGCACTGATCGAGAAGGCCGTGATCGCGGCGAACAAGGCGGTGATACGGGAAGGAAACAGCAAGGGCTCGAACATGGGCACCACGCTGGGCGTCGCGCTGCTGTCCGAAGGCGGCGCATACATCGCCAACGTGGGCGACAGCAGGGCCTACTGGATCAAGAACGGTTCGATCAGCCAGGTGACGGAGGACCACTCCCTTGTGGCGAAGCTCGTGGCTGCGGGAAAGATCACGAAGGAAGAGGCGCGGACCCACCCCAAATCGAACCTGCTCTATCGCACCATCGGGTCCGACGAGAACGTCAAGGTCGACACCTATCATCTCGACCTGGAGAAGGGCGGCGCCTTGCTGCTGTGCTCAGACGGGCTCTGGGGTGAGGTGCGGGACGAGGATATTCACCGGGCCTGCATGGCCGAAAAGGACTTGAAGGCGGTCTGCGGCCGGCTCGTGAAGATGGCGAATGACAGCGGCGGCAAGGACAATATCACCGTGGTGGCAGTGAGGATCATGTGAGGTGAGTGCTGAATTTGAATGCGGAATGCGGAATGCGGAATGCGGAATGAGGGCTGAGAAGAGAAGTGTAGGGAGCAAGCCGATCTAACGGCGACACGGTCGCCTTGGTCCAAAAAAAGGAGGTACGGATCTCATGAAAAGCGAATTGAACATACGATGCGCGTTGAACAAGGACGCAGCGCCGGTGACGGGCGCGGAGCAGGCGGTCTATGCGCTCGTGGACATCACGTCCGGCGGCGGCAAGGTTTTCGGAACCATGCCCGCGAATTTCGGGCTCGTGCTCGACCGGAGCGGGTCCATGGACGGCGAAAAGATGGACAACCTGAAGGAGGCCGTGGGCTACGTGGCCGACCACCTGAGCGACAATGATCTCGTATCGGTCACGATCTTCGACGATCAGGTGGAAACGGTGATCCCGAGCCAGGCGGCAAAGAACCGCAGCGACATCAAGGGAAAGGTCGCGAAGGTCATCCCCCGGGGCGGCACGCAGATCTCCGACGGCCTCCGGGCCGGTCTTGCAGAAGTGAAGAAGGGCCATTCAGCGGGCCGGGTGAACCGGGTGCTGCTGCTGACCGACGGCCAGACCTGGGACGATGAGGACGCCTGTCTCAGACTCGCCGAGGAGGCGGGCAAACAGAACGTGGCCATCACGACCATCGGCATCGGCGACGAATGGAACGAGAAGCTGCTGCTCCAGATCGCCGAGAAGTCGCAGGGCAATTCCCACTGGATACAGAACCCCATCGCCATCCTGGACGCCTTCCGCCAGGAAGTGGAAGGCATGCAGGCAGTGGCAGCGGTGAACCTTAAGCTCACGGCCAGGCTCAGCCCTGGCGTGAAGCCGGTGAAGGTCTACTCAACGGTGCCCATGATATCGGACATCAGCGCCAAGGCCGTGAACGGACAGGGTGTGACAGCGGGACTGGGCTCCCTGGACGGCAAGCAGGGCCAGAAGGTGCTGATCGAGATGCGCGTACCGGCCCACGCAGCAGGCACGTTCCGCCTGGGCCAGGTGGAGATCACCTACGATGTGCCCTCCAACGGGGCGAAAGCGCAGAGCGTCAAGACGGACCTCTCCATTATGTTCACCGACGATGCGGCGAAGGCGGCAAAGGTGAACGCGAAGGTCATGAACCTGGTGGAGAAGGTCAGCGCCTTCAAGCTGCAGACGCGGGCGCTCACCGAGGCCGAGGCAGGCAATATCGCAGGCGCGACCCAGAAGCTCCAGGCAGCGGCAACGATCCTGCTGGACCTGGGAGAGAACGAGCTCGCCAAGGCAGCGCAAACGGAGATCATGACGCTCAAGAAGACGGGCGTTCTGACCGCGGCAGGCACTAAGAAGCTGGAGTACGGCACGCGGAAGCTTACGATGGCGCTGACAGAGGCTATGAAGTAAGTAACAAAGAGCATAGAGCATAGGGCATAGGGCATAGAGCATAGGGCATAGGGCATAGGGCATAGGGCATAGAGCAGAGGGCATAGAGCATAGGGCATAGGGCATAGGGCATAGGGAAGAGACCTGAACGCCATGCACTCTGCACTATGCGCCATGCAAATTGAAAGGAGGACAAAGTCATGATGTGCAAAGAATGTCAAATGGAGAACATCGATGGTGCGCTCTTTTGTGAAGAGTGCGGTGCAAAGCTGGAGGCATTGGAACCCATGGAAGAGTCGGCTTTTGGCGGCAATGACGACGGGCAGCTGATCCTCACGTCCAAGAGCGGCGAGACCTTCGACGTCTCGAGCAAGGACGAAGTGGTGATCGGCCGAGAAGACCCCGTGAGCGAGGTCTTCCCTGATGTGGACCTTACCATCCTCGGCGGCATGGACAGCGGAGTGTCGCGCAAGCACGCGGTCATCCACCGGTCCAACGGCGCGTACACCATCGAGGACCTGGGCTCCACGAACGGCACCTACGTCAACAAGAAGCGAATCCAGCCCAATCAGCCGCAGAGCATCAGGTCCGGCGACGAACTCCGGTTCGGCAAGCTGGCCCTGTCGGTCCAGGCGGCGTAGTATGACGGACGGGGAGACATGGTGATGGGGAGAAACGGAGACGGGAACCTGACAGAGCATCTGTCACCCCCTCTCCGCGTCCCCCAGTCACCGTGTCCGCGTTTCTACAGGAGACGGTCATGTCAAAGCTGATGAACATATTGCACCCGGCCCTGGCAGGCGCCCTTGGCGGGGCCGCGGCCTGGGTATTCATACTTGCACTGTCCTCATCAACGAGCGGCGGCCTGCTCGTCGAGCTGATGCTCGGCGCGCTGACAGGCTTCTGCATCGGAGGATTCATCTGGAGCCGCGAGTCCGTAACAGGCAGGCAGTTCTCTGCCGCACTGAAGAAGGCGGCACTCGGGGCTGCAGCGGGATTTCTGGGCGGCGCAGCCGGAGCGATAGCAGGAACGACGCTCTTTATTGCCATGGGCAGGTTTATCGTGGAGTCCGGCGGCTTACCCCCCTCTTTGGGGATCGCGCTGGCCGTATCGCTCGGGTGGAGCCTGCTCGGTGCTGCTGTCGGCGCGAGCGGCGGCCTGATGATCCGGTCGCGGGAGCGGACCCTTTATGGACTTGCCGGCGGGTCCCTGGGCGGGTTTCTCGGCGGGCTGCTGTTCTTTGCGATCTCATCAACGAGCAACTGGTCGGTCCTTGTGGGGCTGTCCCTGCTCGGGATGTGCATAGGGGCCTTCATCAGCCTTGTGGAAGAGGCCTTTGTATCGGCCAGAGTAAAAGTGATCAAGGGTCGGCACGTGGGCCGGGAGTTCCCGCTGCTGAAGGAAAAGAGCGTGATCGGCAGGGACGACCGTTCCGATGTCTGCCTCTCGGGCGCCGAGGGCGTGGGCATGGAGCATGCGGTGATCAAACGCATGAAGGGCCGCTTCTCCATCGAGAGCAACCGGCAGGGCACGGGAGTCTACGTGAACCATGCATTGACGGACCACAGCAAGCTGGCCGACGGGGACGTGATCCGCGTGGGCAGCGTGCTGCTGATGTTCAATGCGGCGAAGAAGGCCGCGTCACTGGCGGCGATCACCCTGCTGGCCGTGGTCTCGTTTTTGAACGGCGGTGCGTCCTGGGCAGGAGAGGCAACGCAGGCACGGATCACCCAGTTCGATGTGAGCTCATTCCCCGCGGTCACGGCCTATGTGTCCGTGCTCGACAGGGAAGGCAAACCCCTGCGCGGACTGACCAAGGCCGATGTCACGGTGACGGAGAATGGCAAGCCCGTTACCCTGCGCGACATGAGCATGTCGGGTTCGACGGGGAAGCGTGAACCGCTGGCCCTCGCCATTGTGGTGGACCGCAGCGGGTCCATGGCCGGCGCCAAGATCACCCATGCCAGGGAATCGGTCCTGCGTTTTATTTCCCTGATGGAAAAGGGGGACCGGGCGTCCCTCTATGCTTTCAGCGATGACGTGAGCGAGGTCCAGTCGCTCAGCGGGGACCAGGAGAAATTGAAATCATCGGTCCGCACTATCGCACCAGGCGGCAACACAGCGCTCTATGACGCCATCGCGCGGGGTGTGGATTCCGTGAACGGCCTGAGCGGCAGAAAGGCCGTGGTCGTGCTGTCCGACGGCATTGCGAACCGGGGAACACTCAGCATCGACCAGGCCATCGAGGGCGCTGTAAAGAGCTATGTTTCGGTCTATGTGATCGGACTGGGCGAGGACGTGCGCGCGGCGCGGCTCGAGCGGATAGCGAACGAGACGGGCGGGTCCTATTTCTTCACGCCCTCGTCGGAAGGGCTCGCATCGATCTACGAGGCCATCAGCAGACGGATCCGGAACGAATATGTACTGCGCTTTACGACAGAACGGCGCGGTGAATATCTCCGGAACGTATCGGTCACGCTGCGGCCGGGCCTGATTGCGAAGCGGACCTATTTCCAGCCTCGCTCCTCGCTGTTCGGGGCCGGCAGCAAACCGGCGGGATGGGCTTACGTGGTCCCGTTCCTGAGCATCATCGGACTGCTGGCAGTATCCTTGCGGGCACTGGAGCGCTTTCACCGGACCGGCCACTTGAGCGTTGTGGCGGGAAAGGCATCGAAGAAGGAGCTCGATATCATCTCAGCGGTGACAATAGGCAGGGACGAACGGAACACTCTCGGCCTGTTCCGGGACGACAACGTGGAGCAGACCCATGCCGAGGTCAGAAAGGACAACGGGCGCTATGTCGTCCAGGACCGGAGCACCGCATCAGGCACCTACGTGAACCAGAAGAAGATAGCAGGCGTGCAGGCCTTGACGGACGGTGACATTATCAGCATCGGTGCAGCGAGGATCGTGTTCAGCCAGGGAAGCCGACCGGCATGCCCTGCCTGCGGCGGTGCGATGCGGAACCATGCGAAGTTCTGTCCAAAGTGCGGCGTGCGGACAACGGAAGGGGAGAAGGTGAAGATGTGAGGATGGGAAGAAGAACCGCCTAACTTCTTATCTTCTTAACTTCCTGACTTCGCCTTATTGTCTGACCGACGCGTCTCGGTGAAAGTGACATGAACAGGGTCCTGAAAAACAGATACGAAGTTCACAGCGTCCTCGGCAGGGGCGGGATGGGCTGCGTTTACAAGGTGGCTGACCGCCATCAGCGCGGCGCGATCCGCGCAGCCAAGGAGCTGCAGGCAGGCGGCATTCCTGACGAACGGAAGGCCGAGTCCCTTGTTCAGTTCCAGACCGAGGCGCGGATCCTGGCGCGTCTCACTCATCCCAACCTTCCGAAGGTCTATGACTACTTCAGCCTGGCCGGCAAACATTACATCATCATGGAATACGTCAAGGGCAGGACCCTGGAGCAGATCCTGAATGCGCGGCAGGGCAAGCCGATCGAGGAGCGCGTGGTGCTCTCCTGGGCGCTCCAGATCTCCCGGACCATGCACTTTCTGAGCGTCCAGAAGCCCCTGCCCATCGTGTTCCGGGACCTGAAGCCGTCGAACATCATGATCGACCGGAGCGGCAGGGTAAAGTTGATCGATTTCGGCATTGCCCGGTTTTTCAAGGAAGACAAAAGCGAAGACACCTATGTCTACGGAACGCCGGGCTATGCGGCGCCGGAGCAGTACGGCACAGGCCAGACGGACGTGCGTTCGGACATATTCTCCCTGGGCGCAACAATGCATCACTGTCTCACGGGGAAGAACCCTTCGGACAATCCCCTGGATTTCGACGATCCGCATAAGTTGAATCGCCGCATCAGCCGCGCTGCCGCGGTCATCGTCATGCGCGCCTTGGCGCAGGACCGGGAAAAGCGGTTCCGGAGCGCGCTCGAAATGAAACAGGCAGTGCAGCGTGCTCTCTTCGAGTCGGCAGGCAAGCCCAAGGGAGGCGGGCAGGTCATCGAGGCCCGGGCCGGCAAGCCGATCACGCTGCCGCCGTTCCGCAAGACCTGCTGGGTCAGCGTGCCCGTCACCGCGCTGGGATGCAGCGGCCAGACCGGCGTGCTGTCCACGGATGATCTCTGGATCCAGCCGCGGCCGCGTGCCTTCGGGCCTGATGCTGCCCGGCTCCTGTTCCGCGTTGAGAGCGGCATGCTCAAGGCAGGCAGGGACTATCGGCCCAATATCACCATCACTACAGACGGCGGCATCTTCAAGCCCGTGCTGTTGATCAGGAAATCCTGGCCCTGGGTGGTGGCGCAGGCCGCTGCATTGATCGGATTGGTCGCTTACGGGATGCACGTGGCCGGAAGGTGGTAGGTTTCTTCATGGCGGGAAGGGAAGAGGGTGAGATGGGAAGAAGTGAAGAAAGTTCGCATGCCGGAGACAAGATGCAGTTGTTTCCTCGTACCTTCTTACCCTCGTAACTTCATAACTTCTTATATTATCAAAACTCCAGCCCCTTCTTCCGCGCATAACGCCGGAAGACCTCCTCTATATCACTTTCATCCAGTCCATTCAGAAGCGCTTCTGCCACAAGGTCTTCCACGGGAAGATCGCTTTGCGGGTCTACGTCGAAGACGCGCGACACGATCTGCTTGTTCAGGTTTCCGTTCAATAATCCCTTGAAGGCTGACGACACGAGATGGAAGGTGCTTGAGTTCCTGCGAAGGAGCCGCAGGATGCAGCGGATAATGATCCGTCTCTTGTCGGTTTCGATAGGCATATGGCTGTCAAGCACCAACTCCCAATGATCTGCTCCGAAATAAGCCCCAATGCTCAGATATGAAGTCGAAACGTTTGATGCGCTATCGTATATAGGCCTCGGTCACATAGCGCCGCATCATGCGGTGGCTGTTGAAGTAGTACGCGTTCTTGCTGATGGCGCTCTTCATCATACGGGCCCAGGCGCTTTTGTCGGGATTATAGTATTTGGGAAGGATGATGTTCTCGAGCTTGTCGTAGAGGTCGGCCGCATCCTCGTTATCAGCGTTTGCGGAGGTGACGTTCGAGGTCGCTGCCGCGCCGATGGACCAGCCCGTGAAACCTTCGATGTGGCCCTCGATCCACCATCCGTCGAGGACGCTGAAGTTCACCACGCCGTTGTGGGCCGCCTTCATGCCGCTCGTGCCCGAGGCCTCAAGGGGCCGCAGCGGCGTGTTCAGCCAGACGTCTACGCCCGAAACGAGCTTCAGGGCGATGTCCATATTGTACCCCGGCAGAAATGCGATATCGATCTTTCCCGGGAGCCGGTCGCGGAACCCGTAGAGCCCCTGGATAAGCCGCTTGCCGTTCTCATCATGAGGGTGGGCCTTGCCGGCGAAGATGATCTGGAGCTTCCCTTTCTCAGTGATCCGCGCGATCCTGTCAACGTCATGGAACAGCAGGTGCATGCGTTTGTAGGCCGTTGCCCGGCGCGCAAAGCCGAAGGTCAAGACATTCGGGTCCATTTCATGGCCCGTGGCTGTTCGCACATACGCCAGCAGCTTCTTTTTTGCCTCGCGATGAGCTTCCCACAGTTCCAGTTCAGGAATGTTCCCCGAGCGTACGAAGAGCTCCGGTTCGTTGGCCCAGCCCGGGATGTACTTGTCGAAGATCTTCGCCATGTCTTCGCAGGTCCAGGTGAAGGTGTGGACGCCATTGGTGATGGCGTGGATCTGGTAGCCGGGAAACATCATCTGCGAAACCTCGCCGTGCTTCTTTGCCACGCCGTTGATGTATTTGCTCAGGTTCAGGGCCAGCATCGTCATGTTCAGGTGGTCTTTTCCGGCCAGGTCCTTCAGCACGTCGAAGGGAATGATCTCGCCGAGCACCTGTTGCACGAGGGGATAGGGAAATTTATCATGTCCCGCCTCGACAGGAGTGTGCGTCGTGAAAACGCAAAGGTCCCGCACCCGCGCAATATCCCAGACTGACCGTTCATCCCAGACGCTTTCAATGTCCCGTTTGAATCGCAGCAGCAGGTCCAGGACCAGAAAGCTCGCATGACCTTCGTTCATGTGGTATTTTTTGATATGGAAGCCCAGGGCGCTCAGCATGCGCACACCGCCCATGCCGAGAACGACCTCCTGCTTGATACGGTAGGCCTGGTCGCCGCCGTAGAGATAGTCCGTAATGCCCCGGTCCTGTAGTTGATTTTCCGGAACGTCGGTGTCGAGGTACAGGACCGGCACTTTCCCGCCTGTGGGGCTCTCGACCAGGTAGATCCAGGCCTGGATGGTCACGTCCCGTTCCTCGATCCGCACCTTTACTTTCTCCGGCAGGAGGGCCATGAATTTGGCCGGGTCCCAGGCAACAGGCTTTTCCGTCTGCCAGCCGCTCGTGTCAATCTCCTGCGTGAAATATCCCTTGCGGCTGATGAGCGTGACAGCGACAAAGGGAAGCTTGAGGTCTGCGGCGGATTTGATGGTGTCGCCGGCCAGCACTCCCAGGCCGCCGCTGTAGGTGGGGATGTCGTTCCTGATGCCCGTCTCCATGGAGAAATAGGCGATCATGGGCTCTGCGGTGAATTGATGAAGGCTGTTCATTGGACTCCCCGGACTGTGATGGTGCGAGCAGGAATAAATGCAGTGCGGCTACAGTTCCAAAGATAGCAGAAGAGCAGCAGGATTTCAATAGGCATGTGTCTGACGCTGCTGCATGTCGATCTGCGAGCCCGGCGCGTTGCGGAGCGGGAGGCAACGACGACGGTCGCCCGGCAGAGCTGGAAAAAGAAGCTTGACAGAAAATAAACTATGTAGTATAAATAACTACATGATAATGATTACAGACTAAATAACTTATGGAGCACTATCGGGACATAGGGTTCAAACTTACACCGCAACGGATCGCCATCCTTGATTTTCTGGAAGGGCATAAGGGGCATCCCACGGCCGAGGACGTGTATAAGGCAGTGGTCAAAAGATTTCCGACCATGTCCTTTGCTACGGTGTACAACACACTACAGGCCCTGAAAGAGCGGGGCAGGGTGGCGGAGCTTTCCATCGATCCCGGGAAAAGACGGTTCGATCCCGGCAGGGAGCCCCATCACCATCTGGTATGCACCGGGTGCCGGCGCATAGTGGACATTCACCGGTCCTACAAGCTGCCTGTTTCGGAGAAAGAGCGGGCCGGCTTTGATATCACCGGAAACCATGTTGAGTTCCACGGGCGATGCCCGTCGTGCAAAAAAAAGTTATTATCTGCAGTATAAGGAGGCGTCTATGTGTGTAGCTCATGTGCAGCATTGTTCCTGCGGTGCCAGGTCGGTGAGTTTACAGTTCAGGGATAATATTCTTTCCGAGCAGGTTGTCGCGGAGCTTTACTGCCCCTCATGCTCGCAGAAGCCTGTGATCGATCAGAATACCATGCTCTCTGACAACGGCTGGATCATCGTCTATAATATGGATATAGCCAAATTCGCCGGTTCCAAGTCTATCGAGCATCCTATTACGCCAGCAGTACTGTTTGATGAAGGGTACTGCACCTGGAACGGCATCTATCCTGGTGATACTATTGACAGTGTGGCTGAACGGGCGAAGATCACTTCCCTGGCAAAGACTGATCCACGCGAGTATGTCAAAAGGCTTACCTCGTGGGGTGTTGACAGGATGGAACGGCTCGCCGGCGAAGGATGGCGGAAAGCGCGAGAGGGCGCCGTCGAAAAAACAGCCTTGTAACGCATTGCTCCGGTACAGTGGATTATTTTGATTTTTAAGCCAGGTTTTTCAGGTCACGTGTAAACCACCCCGCACCTAACCCGCATAAAGCGGAATTGTAAATTGGAAATTGCAAATTTGCGGAAAACGGCGGTTCAAAAACAGCCGTTTCATCCTTTATTTACAGGCCATTTATGATCTTATTGAAAATATTCAACCCATTTTGAGAAGCTTTTAATTCCTTAGTTACTACGTGTCGGCCGGGACTTCGCCCGGCAGACATGGCCCCTTCGGGGCAGCACAAACCACGACAGAACGAAAGGCGTCTCTCGCAAAGCTCGCAAAGTACGCAAAGGGTTTAATCCTTGAATCTCGTTTTTCTTTGCGACCTTGGCGCCTTGGCGAGAGAACATCCTGTTTTTTCTGGTTTTTGATTTATTCAGAACAGCGACAATCTTTTGTCGATGTTATAGGCGTAAGCGCCTAAACCGGATAAGCGGAATTGAAAGCTGGAAATTGTAAATTTACAGAAAAGCAGCATCTTGACCTCAACCTCAACTTACCCGCATGCGTGTACACACAGGCACGTGTGGCTTTGATGACTTCCGGCATGACTCGCCGGCGTGAGGCAGTGCCTCATAAATCGTTCTAGGAATAACAAGCGATCATTCTGAGCGCAATCTCAACAACAAGAGGAGGATACTATGGCAAGCAAGGAATTATTGGAAAAATTGAATGACGGGATCGCACGGGAGATACAAGTGAGCGTGCAGTATATGTGGCAGCATGTGATGGCCAAGGGAATGTCCGGGGAGACGGTGCGCGGTATTTTCAAGAAGGCGGCCATCACGGAGATGAAGCACGCCGAGGAGATCGCCGAGCGGCTCGACTATCTCGGCGGTGTTCCGACCACCAAGCCAACGCCCATCGAGATCGGGAAGAACGCCAAGGAGATGCTCCAGCTGAACAAGAAGGCCGAGGAAGGGGCCATCACGCTCTATAAGGAGATCATCGCCCTTGCGGAGAAGGAGGGTGATGTGGTGACGGCAGCGCTCTTTGCGGACATCCTTGCCGATGAAGAAGAGCACCACAACCAGTTCACGAGCCTGCTGGAGGACTGATGGACGTTCAGATCGGGAAGATTCCGGGCGGCCTGAGCGTGGACGGGTTGGAGCTGAAGAACGGCAAATGCGGCTGCACCACAGTGCTGCCCTGCTGCCATACCTGGTCCAAAGTGAAGCGGAGCGGAAACACCTTCTCCTTTGTCGCAAAGATCACCGACCTTGAGACGAGGGACAACTTTGAGTGGGGCTATACGGTCAAGAAAGGCGATCTCATCATAGAGGTGAAGGTGGAAGACGCGCGGGACAAGGTCAGGTTCTCAGGCTATTACCCGCCGCGGCTGGAAGCGTGGATCGAGAAAGGCTGGGACGTGGTCTCGAAAACAGGGGAGCGCGAGGATTTCGACGTTTGGCGCTGCGCAGCCTGCAAGTGGCTGTACAAGGAGCAGAAGGAAAAGACAAGATTCGAGGAGCTGCCTGACGACTGGAAGTGCCCGGTCTGCAATGCAGGCAAGGACGTGTTCGAGCGTATTGCCTGAACGGGAGAGATCGTTTTATTCAAGACATCGGCACGAGGTACAGCGGCTTCCCGCATCACCTGGTGGGACCTGATGCTCGGCAGGTACCTGATGATAAATAGGTAAACGTAACGAGGCACTACCTCAGGCCAATGAAAGCAAAGCCACTGCCGTTGAACCGCCAAGGCGCCAAGGACGCAAAGGTTTTATTGCATCACAGAAGCGCCGCGTAAGTTGAAGATGAGACGAAGGAGTGTTCCTGATAAATAAGGAGGACAACATGACTCAGATGGGCGAAAAATATAAATGCAATATCTGCGGCAATGAAGTGGTCGTAGCGCATACCGGCGGCGGCACGCTTGTCTGCTGCGGCGAGGATATGTCCGTGATAGATAAAGGGTATACGTGCGGTAAATAAAAGGAGCGAAAGGAGCAGGAAGATGACAAGCACCATGAATGGTCGCGCTGTTAGGTCAGGGAGAGCGGTGAAAACTATTTTTTCAACGACCGTGTCTCTTTTCGTTGGTTTCCTGCTTCTTGCAGCAGGGACAGCGGGGCTGTCTTCCCCTGCCTATGGGGGGCCAAGCTACTTCAGCGTTGACCGGGAGTTCTATCCCTATTATCCCTCGCTGATCAAATGGGACAGGTCGGGCGCCGGATTCACCGCTCCTGAGGTCTGCTCCGGGTGCCATCCGAAACAGTACGAAGAATGGACCGGGTCAGTACATGCCCTTGCATTTCAAGACCCGGTCTATCAAGGAGAGTTGAACCTCGCATTCAAGGCTGTGGGCCATGAGATCTCCCGCCAGTGCGAGGGATGCCATTCTCCCGCAGGCGTAGTGACCGGCGAGATCAAGGGGCCCGGCCTTAAAGGGCTGAGCCCCATGGCGCTGGCAGGAGTGTCCTGCGATATCTGTCATTCAATAAGCGGGGTGACCCACGGACAGACGCCTACAGGGGAGCCGGAAAACGGATCATTCATCCTGTCACCCGGCAAGGACACTCCGCAGGGGCCAAAGCTGGTCAAGCGCGGGCCCTATGCGCCCTCTGATGGCTGCGGCATGGGGTTCCATGAGTGCCTGGAGTCGCCGCTTCATCTGAAGGCGGACCTTTGCGCCTCGTGCCATCAGGTCTATCACTATGAGAAGCATTTTCCCATTGAGGCAACGTACTCGGAATGGAAAAAGGGCCCCTATGCCCAGAAGGGCATCCACTGTCAGGACTGCCACATGGTGGAGATAGAAACCTTCATCCGTTCGGCGGACACGTTCACGAAGCCGGAGCGGAAGGAATACCGCCATTACTTTAACGGCGCGAATTATCTTCTGTACTATCTGGCCGAGGCAGCGGCGATAAAGGCCGGTGACAAGGAACTGGCAACGAATCTTAAAGCAAAGTACGACATGGCAGTTAAGCGGCTGCAGTTGGCTGCCGATCTCGAACTTTATCCCGTCTATCGCGCAGGCAGCCTGGCTGAGATCAAGGTCAGGGTCCGAAACATCCGCGCAGGACATAATCTTCCCACATCGCTCACGAACATCAGGGAAATGTGGCTTGAGGTAGCCGCAACGGACGCCTCGGGAAAGAAGGTCATCATCAGCGGCGGGCTGGACAACAAGGGCAGCCTGATGCCGGATACGAGGGTATTCAACTCCGACGGCATGGGCGATAATTTCCATTTTGCCGTTGACCCCTGGGTGATCACGGCCTTCTCGCGCCACGACACCATACCGCCGAAGGGGTACCGGGACGTCTATTTCGGCATTGCCCCGCAGAAAGGCCAGGGTGTTATTACCCTGGAGGCCAGGCTCAGATACCGTCAGGCTGACCAGAAGATCGCGGAAAAGCTGCTTGCATCGGTTCCCGCGGGCATGAACCTTGAAGCCATCTACGGGATCAAAAAAGTGCCAACGCTGCCTGTCATTGATATGGCAAAAAAGAGCGCAAAGATACGCACGCGCAAATAACCAATCCCCTGTCCAGGAGGACGATCATAATGTGGAAATGTTCGGTTTGCGGATATATCTACGACGATGCAAAGGAAGGGACGCCCTTTGAAAAGCTGCCTGATGACTGGACCTGTCCGGTCTGCAATGCACCCAAGGAAGCATTTGAAAAGATCTGAAAGGAGAAGCAATGCCAAAGACTGATAAAGACCTTCAGGATGCCTTCGCCGGGGAATCCCAGGCGAACCGGAAGTACCTGGCCTTTTCAAAGAAGGCCGAGCAGGAGGGCCACAAGCGGGCCGCGAAGATGTTCCGGGCCGCTGCCGCCGCCGAGACCATCCATGCCCACAGCCATCTGCGCGAACTGGGCGGCATTAAGTCCACGCGGGAAAATCTCGATGAGGCGATCAACGGCGAGTCCTACGAGTTCCAGAGCATGTACCCTGCGATGATCGAGGACGCCCGGTCCGAGGGAAGGCAGGGGGCGCTCAGGAGCTTTGAGTATGCCAATGCCGTGGAGAAGATCCATGCGGCGCTCTACCGGAAGGTGCTGGACAGCATCGAGAAGGACAAAGGCCGGGAGTCGGAAGACTTTCATGTCTGCCAGGTCTGCGGGTATACCGTTGAAGGCGAAGCCCCTGACGAGTGCCCGGTCTGCAAGTCAAAAAAGCAGGCCTTCATGAAGGTGGAATGATCATAGGCACGGAGTCCTTTTTCGGCTTGCAAATATCGGCAGAATGGCTATAGTTATTAGCGGTCTCAAGATTGAATAGGCTGGCTCAGCTTAAATCCCTCCTAACCTCCCTTTGCCAAAGGGAGTTCCCCTCTTTGAAAAAGAGGGGCGAGGGGAGATTTACTGCAGCAGGTCCGGTTTAGTATGAGACGATTGATGTTTCATTCCGCCGTTGCTGCTCAGGAGCTCGCCGAATGGTATGTCCCCACTGGCTTTCGTGTATTCTCTATAATCCGCTCAGAAAAACATCAACGGACCGCCTTGCCGTTCTGGAGCAGTCACGCATCGGCAAGAATTCCGTTGTTCTCGAGATCGGAGCCGGGAACGGCTTCTTCACGGAAGTGCTGGCAGAGCGGGCCGCCTTCGTGCATGCCGTGGAGCTGCAGCAAGGCATGGTGAAAAAACTGAGGCAAAGGCTGGGCGCACTCGCGGCGAAGGTGAATATCCTGCAGGAAGATATTTCCCGCCATGATCCGGGGCAGTCGGTCGCTGACGTGGCCTTCCTGTACTATGTCTTCCATGAGGTCGACGACCAGGACGGTGGTTCGCGCCATATTGTGAATGCCGTGAAGCCCGGAGGGTTCGTTGTCCTCTATGAGCCGACCGTGGAAGTGAGCAGGCGGAAGATGGACTTATCGGTCAGGATCTTCGAGCAGCTCGGGATGGTCCTGGAAGAGCGTAAGGACGGACTTTTTACCCGCTTTGCGCGCCTGCGGAAGGTGTCTGCTTGAAAGGAGAGAAACAGCAGTGAAGGTGCTTGCATTCAACGGAAGTCCCCGGAAAGGCGGGAACACCCAGACGCTTCTTGCCGAGGCAGTGCGGGGCGCGAAGGAGATGGGCGCGGAAGTCACGGTCCATGACCTGAACTGGATGAACATCCGGCCCTGCCAGCACTGCGGAGGCTGTGATAACGAGGCGCGGTGCATTGTGCTTGATGATATGCAGGTGGTCCATCAGGAGATCAGGGAGGCTGACCGGATCATCCTGGCATCGCCGATCTTTTTTTTCGGGCTGAGCGCCCAGACCAAGGCGATGGTCGACCGGTGTCAGGCCTTCTGGGCCGCAAAGTACCTGCACGGGAAGCCCATTCCCGAGGGTCTGCAGGGCCGAAAGGGACTGCTGCTGCTCGTTGGCGGCATGACGAAGGACGAGAAGAACCCGGGCTTCGAATGCTCCGGGGTAACGGCAAAGGCATTCTTTCGGACCGTGAACGTCCCGAAGCACGAGACGCTCGGCTATGGATCGATAGATGAAAAGGGTGCGATCCTGAAGCACCCTACGGCGCTGCAGGAGGCCTATGAGGCAGGGAAAGCGCTGGCTAAGTAAAAGCCGCAGAGGGCATGGCGCAGAGAGCAGAGAGCAGAAGGTAAGAAGATGGGAAGTGCTAGGGCAGAGGGGTTGAACGCTATGCGCCATGCTCTCTGCCCCATGCAGATTTTAGCGTCCCAGTTTCTGTTTCGCCAGTTCCACCAGCCCGTAGACCTTCAGGTCCACGAAGGTCCCTTGCGCCTGCACATCCCGCAGGTATTCCTGCACCCCGTCGAGGGGCACTTCGATCACTTCGATGATCTCGTTGTCATCTCCCCCGGACCTGCCCACATTGACAAGGTCTGTGCAGAGATAGGCGCGCAGGATCTCCGTTGAAGCGCCTGTGGACATGGGGCCTTCCGCCAAAAAGTCAAGATGCCCCGCCTTCCATCCCGTCTCTTCGATCAACTCCCGTTGGGCCGCGTCCTCCATGCTCTCACCAGGATCGACGAGCCCCGCGGGGAGCTCGATCACATCGCGCCCCAGCGGCGGCCTGAACTGTTTTTCCAGCAGGATCGTTCTGCCCGGCGTGACCGCCGCCATCACCACGATGCCGCCGATGCCGACGCGCGCCACCGCTTCCCAGGTGCGCACGGCTCCGTTAGCATCGCGGTAGGTGATCTCCACGGCGCTCATGAACTTTCCCTTCCAGACGGTTTTCGTATTAATTATTTCCATGTGTCGCCTTTATCGAAGGATCAGGCAGAAGGAATCCCGTCCTGCCGGGAGCATGGCGCGGCCTTTGGCCGCAATTGAAAATTGTTAATTTTAACGTGAAATGTGCGGCATGGCCTGAGGCCATGACGTCATATAGTTGCGCAATCAGGTCAATTTTTTAAAAGGAATGGCATGCATCTGATTCGTCGAAGAAGTACGCAGACGAGGCTATTTCTTTACTTTTTTACATGCCCGTTCCGGGCACCGTTAGTGCTGAACAGCCACTTGCTGAGGTCCATAGTCAGGGCCGCGGGGATGATCGTATCCAGGTCGATGAGGCGGACGCGGCCGGCCTTGCGGAACATTTTCCGGAGCAGCACCTCTTCATCGGCGTAATTGTCGAGGACGGGAAAGTCCGCGGCGGGGATGTCTTTCTTGAAGTATCCGCAGCCCTCGAGGTGCACGGCGCGGCGCGCACCCCGGATGGTGGGGCCGAAGATGCGGCAGATGTGGGGCCGGTGTTCGTAGATCGTGCAGCCCCCATTTTCAAGGGCGGGACAGGACACACGGGCAGACCGGAGGGAAACGCGGTCGATGTCTTTCTCCGTCCGGAGCAGGGGATTGCGCCGCGAAAAGGCCTTCTTTTTTTCGAGCACATCGAGCTGCTCCTCGGCCCGCGCCAGGATGCGCGAGCGCAGCGGGTCGGGCACCTGACGCATCGCCGCGCGCAGATGGAGCGCGTCGAGGAGCGTGATGTCGAAAAATCCCGCTGAGCAGCACTCGAAGCAGCCGCGCTTGCAGTTCGCGTTGTTCTTCTCAGCGGCGGAACGGTAGAGGGTGCTCGTGTTCCGGAGAAAGTTTCCGTAGGACGTGATTATCTTTTTCATGTAGGAACTCTTTTCTTTCGAGGGGATGCGGGGATTATACGGGGGAAGCCGCGGTTGAGTCAATCGAAAAGGGAGTTGCCGCGGCAGATTGGCGCGCTCGGTGCGGATTTGCGATCAGTAGGGTCTCGGGAAATAGAGGTAATTAAAGCCGGTCCAGCGGAGCGCCGTCAGGGATCGTCAGGGGGCGCGAAGGAACGGAAGGGACAAGTCGTCGTTAACTGAACTTGGCCAGGAAAGCCTCTTTTTGTTCTTCGGGGAGATTATCGCCCAACTGTGAGATGATCTGGCGCATCTGCGGCTCCGGCACGGGCTGGCCTTTTTTGATGCGGAGGGCATCGAAGACCTGTTCGAGAAGCATTGGAGCAATGGGGCCGACAACGTTGATGAGTTCCTGCTCAATGGCCTCAAGACTGGCCTTGCCTGCAGCGCCCGCCGTCTTCTGGGCCGGCTTGTCTGCATCAGTGGCCGCCCCGGCTCCCGGGGCGGACCACTTCACTTTTTTATCAGCGCTCTTGATCCTGGTGATGATCTCTTCGGTGGTGGGCATGGAGGTGCTTGCTTTGTCGACGGTGGCGCCGAGGTGCATAAAGCCTGTATCCAGATCGAGCCGCGTCAGGTTCGAGACGCATTCCATGTCCTTGCACGTTCCGTACGTGAGGTGATAGACGGCGCCGTCACGGAAGAATATCTTGAACAAGCTGGAGTCGTTCTTTACGCTGAGAGAAAGGATCCCCGTTTGTTTGGCCCTGGCGATCTCCGCCACGATCTCCGAGAGAGATTTTTCCATGAGCTATTTTTTCTCCGCCGGTTTTTTTACCATCTTCATCAGCATTTCGAAGCTGGTCTTCAGCCGTGTGAACGAGTCGGCGAGCGTTTTGAGCTCGTCTTCGGTCTTGACCTCGAACTTGTTGTCGAACTGGCCCTTGCTCACCTGGTCGGCAACTTTCGCAAAATTTTCGATGGGCTGGATGATGCTTCTGCGGATGAGCGTGTTGATAATGAAGAACAGGACGAAAAAGAGCGCCGTAAAGACGATGGCCACCATAATGGTCGAGCGCGTGGCAATGGCGATAGGCACCGAAGCGGGCACATAGATGATATTAGCGCCCACCACCGAGTCCATCACGTAATTATATCCCAGCGTGGTGCCGTACTTCTCGACCTGTTCCGGCGGTGCGATCGCGGGGTCGCCGTGGCAGGTCATGCATTCTGCGCGGTCCACTCTTACGGCCCGGGCGATGTAGTAAAGCGGTTCCTTTCCCTCTTCTTCCCGGAAGCCTGTGTACTCCTTGACGTTGGGATTCTGGCTGAAGAGGCCGAGCAGTTTTGCTTCGAAGAAGTCGGCCCGGTTCTCCGGCGCCAGCGGGTTGGAAGACGCCTGTTTGTAGAGATAGTTCGGCTGAACTTCCGTCAGGTTTTGCGCAACTTTACGCAATATGTAGAAGCCCGACATTCCCTCAAGATGGAATTTTTTATCCGGGAGTTCCTTCTTGATGGAAGGCCGGAGTTCTTTTCCAACGTATTTCCTGACCGACTCCATGGAGTTCATGGTCAGCAGCGCCTTGTCGGCGATCTCGCGGGCGGCGTTTTCCTGGAAGAACAGGTACATGACACCCGTGATGACAGGAAGCGTGATGATAAAGATGACGAACAGGATCAGGGTAAACCGCTTCGCGATCGACATCCTTCTGAGCATCTCGTCCTCCTGTGGTCCTTCCGTATCTGGAACGGCCGCTCTTCGGTAATGAACGCGCACTTCGCCCCTTGAAACCTTTCTAGAAAGTAGCAAAGAATTAAAGGGTTGTCAAACTTTATAAAGCTATATCTACTAAGTATTACGGCAGAGGTTAGTTTCGAATATTCGAATATATAGGCTGTGCAACTATAGAGGGCCTCGTAAAAAGCCACCAGTGCTGTCATCGCGAGCAATCCCGCCTTGGAAGGACCGCAGAGATCTTAAATTCTGTCCGTTTTTAAAGGTTTTTGGGTCAGTGGAGCAGAAAATTTATCAGTCCCACGGACAGCACGATCAGCACAGGCGCGTAGAGCAGGCGGTAGGTCTGGGCCATGTCGGCCTTGAAATAGCGGACCGTCAGGACGAGGCAAAGGTGGGTGGGGGAAAGCATCACGCCGGCGAAGCCGCAGGCAAAAGCAAAGGTGACCGCCTCGGGCGGAGGAGCGCCTACGTACAGGGCCGTGATGATCGGGAAGGCAGCGCCAACGAAGCCCACGGTGAGCCCGGTGAGCAGTCCCACCAGGAAGGGGAGCAGGGCAAGAATGACCGCGGGAGGCAGCCCGCTCCGCTCGAAGAAGGGCGGCAGGGCGCTGATGGCGCCGCTTGACTCGATCATGCCCTTGAAGACCATGATGCCGATCACCATCAGCAGGATGTTGAGCGACAGGCTTTCGCGAAGGGTGGTCAGGATCCGGCGCGGGGAGTAACGGTACAGGGCGAACATGACGACGCAGATGCCGGCCATGGCAAGCGAGAGGCGGACCTTGAACCCGACCACCAGCACGAGCGAGGCGATGATGGGAAGGAGAGACACGAATAGGGTGCGCACTGCCGCCCAGTCACGCCTGGTCCTGTCAGCCCCGTTGTTGGTCATGCCGCGGAAACCGAGCAGCACTCCTGCAACAACGACGGCAACAGGCAGGGGGAGCTGCGAGTGAATCAGCGTTGTAAGCGGCGTTGCGGTAATTGCTGCGGCGAGCACAATGCCGGGGTACAGCGGTGAGATGTATTCCCAGATGTGGCGGAACCAGTAGTTAATGAAGGCCATCCGTGCCGGCGGGATGTCCGCCCTGGCCGAGGCGGACTGGACCAGGGGGGCTGAGAAAGCCGCCCCGCCCGCCGAAGGCAGGAGGCCGATCACGCCGGGCAGGACCGCCATGGCGATGCGGCGATCGCCGGAGACCTGTACGAGCGAATCGGTCATGCGCGCGAGCAGGCCTGTTTTCCTGATAATGTTCTCGAGTACCATGATGAGCGCCAACGCCGCGATGAGCGATACCGTCACCGGGTCCATGGCGGCGGCCAGGAATATTTTCCCCTGGCTGAGCGGGCCGATCCCGTAGAGCGCTCCGAGCAGGACCGCTGCAGATGCCATGGTGGCGCCCAGGTTCAACCGCAGCCGGAGGAGCAGGACGATCAGCCCGAAGGCGGCGCTTATTTTGAGAAGATCGATCATCGGACGTAGATGGCGTTTAGATAGAAGAGCACGGCGGCCCGAATGGGATAGCTGTCCATGTTCCATTCCACGGGAAGGGGCTGGAACGGCGCTGAATCGCGGATGGCGCGGAGGGCCTCATCATCCAGGATCTTGTATCCTGATGATTTCAGTACTTCCAGCGCGCCGACCGCTCCGTCCCGCAGGATGTCGAACCGTATATACACCACGCCCTGGAGCCCCGATTCGGCGGCAAGGGGGGGATAGCGCAGAATGCTCTCGACCTTCAGCTTGAGCCACCGGTTATAGGAGATGAACTTGAATTCGCTCGTATCGAGCGTGACAGAGTCGTCGCCGGGCCTGCGCGGCGGCATGCCTTTGCGCGCCAGGTCATCGATGTCCCGCTGGGTAAGAAAGGGAAGCGGACCTTTTTCAGCCGGCGGCTTCTGCTGCTCCCGTGGCCGGCCTTCCTCCCGTTCCGGCGGCAGGGAAGCGGTCTTCGGGAGGCGGACCTCCTCGCTGGTCCCGAACTTTTCAGGTGCGGGAACCGTTCGCTGAGGCGTTGGTCGTTCCAGAGGAGGCAGTTTTCTCAGGACCTCAGGCGGGAGGTTCACGATCTGTACAGGCGTTTCCTCGGCCCCGGGTGCTGCCGGGCCGATCAACAGCATCGCTGACGCTGCCAGGAGCAGATGGAGCGCCAGAGAGATGAGGAGAAATATCCAGAGATGTGAAGAGCGGGGCATGGGTTCAGCGCGGCCCGGAATGAACGCATTTCAGCACGGCAGCAGCACGCGCGGCATTCATCTTCGACCTGTCAGGGTTTTTTTCATCGACTCCGATACCTGGCCGAGCAGTTTCAGGATTGCCACAGCCTGCTCGGGCGTGAGGCTGCCCATGCCGCAGGAGGGTGTGAGAATGCATTGGCGCAAAATCGTTCTTTTCTCAACGCCGTGGTCTTCCAGCCGTTTCATGCCGGCCTCGAGCCTGGCGATCAACTCTGCGGCCGTCTCCTGGCCTGTAAAGGCGCCGGTGGGGACAATGCCCCAGGCAAGCGTTCCGCCCCTCACGTAGAAGGCCCGGATGTCGTCGGGGTAGAGCAGGACCTTGTCCAGGTAGCCGAAGGCGTCGAAGTTCACGATGTCGATCCTGGTCTTGAAGAGCATGGGCCAGTCGGCATTTCCGCAGCAGTGGATGCCTGCAATGCCTCCGGCCTCGTGGATGCTGTCGATGATCTCGTTCAGCTTCTCGGAGACGACGTCGGCGGAAACGGCCGAGAATGCCGAGCCCAGGGATTCCATGGCCGGCTCGTCGATGAAAATGATGACCGGCAGGCCGAACTGTTTCAGCGTCTCGATCTGCCAGGCAGCCTTCATGGCAAGGCCCTTTACTACGGCGTCAAAGAGCAGGTCGTGGTGGATGATGTCCCTGCCCTTTTCGTCCTTGAGGGAGGTGCCCAGGGTGAGCGGCCCGGTGATATGACCTTTCACGAAACGGGCAGCCGGCGGCAGGCCCTGCTTGAGCACGCGCAGCAGACTGTAGAACCCCGCAGCATAGTCCTCGGTCATCCGGAAGTAGGCAGCGTCCTTCTCCAGATAGCGTTCGAAGAACCGCTCGAGCTCCGGGGTAAGGTCCCTTGAGGCGTTGAAGAAGAAGCGCTGTTTTTTTTCGTCAAGCTCGAGCCCGGGCAGGGCCTCATTGTACTGGCCATCCATCTGCTCCCGAAAATCTTTTTTCGGAAGCTGGGGCCAGATGGGCGCTTCGGGGAGCCAGCGCAGCGAAAGGGCCGTTGCCTCGTCGGCGTTCAGGAGCGGCAGGCTGCCGATGCCCGTAGCCATGCAGTTGAAATCAAGGGTCATGAAGAGTTCCTTTCAATCTAAATAAAGCAGCCGGACGCAGATTTTCGCAGATAAAACCAGGCATTCAGGCGGAAAGAAGCTTTACCCCAAAGGCACTCTTTTTCAGCATCAAAAAAGTTTCTTTGTCTGTCTTTATCCGCAGTTCAGATTTTATCCGCGTCCAAACGTTCTTTTCGGGTTCATCGGGCGCAGGGTGATTATATAATCACCGACCGCAAAACACAACTAAAATTCAGAACGAGCGGTCAGGGGCATCTTTTTGAACTTTACTTGCGGGTTGAAATTCGTTAGTATTATTTTACCATGACAGAAAAGTACGGTGCCAAGGCCATCAAAAAAGCAAAGCTCGAGCTCTGGGACAATCCCTCGACGGACCGGGACTACGTCATCGACATCACCTTCCCCGAGTTCACCTGTCTCTGCCCCCGTTCGGGCTATCCTGATTTTGCCACGATCAGAGTCACCTATGTTCCCGACAGGAAGGTGGTGGAGCTGAAGGCCCTGAAGCTCTGGCTCAACAGTTTTCGCGACCAGTCGATCTCCCATGAGGCGGTCACGAACCTGATCTTCGACACACTGAAGAAGGACCTGAAGCCGCGCAAGCTTGATGTGGTTGGTGACTTCAATGCCCGCGGGAACGTCAAGACGGTCATCCGGGTATCGCTGTAGCAGTTTTTCCTTTCAGCAACTTTTCTGAAGTGCCTGACCTCATCAATTCCTTTCCGGGCAAGGAAGGAGACGGATACTCACCTCCCCTTGCCAAGGGGAGGCCGGGTGGGGTACAACATGCTAACATAGGTAACAAATTAACCTGCGCACAT
>Ga0154442_1032_pt2 | contig 24116 bp, 21 predicted proteins | sample RifGroC2_FD_115946 | JGI IMG/M metagenome (GOLD analysis project Ga0154442, IMG submission 115946) | Nitrospirae bacterium GWC2_57_13
TTGTAAAGCTCATCAAGCCGCTCCCGGGAGGCGATGCCTTTCGGCACGAACACGAAGTTGAGGCAGTTCATCAGGCCCCACTTCTCCTCGAACACCCCTTCCTCCAGAATGGACTGGTACACCGGCGACCCCGGAAAGGGCGTGAACTTCGTCATGTTCATGTCGTCGAGTTCCAGAGAGGCGATAAAATCTCCGGTCCTCGCGATGGTCTCCTCGGTCTCTCCCGGCAGGCCCATCATGAACAGCCCCTTCACCCGCATGCCGTTCCTCTGCACCTGCTTGACCGTCCGCCGCATTTCATCCAGGTCCACGTTCGATTTATGCCGCGCCAGAAGCGCCGGATCGCCGGACTCGATGCCGATGCTGACCATCCAGCATCCTGCGGACTTGAGCGTGCTGAGCAGGGCGTCGTCCACGTGGCCCACGCGCACCGCGCAGTTGAAGGTCATCTTGAGCGGTTTTTTCCGGAGCAGCCCGCAGAACTCTTCCACCCTGCCGCGGTGGAACGTGAACAGGTCGTCATAAAAAAAGACGTGGCGCACGCCGAAGTCACGGTTCAGATAGCGCATGTGCTCGTAGAGGTAGGATGCTGAATTATACCGGAAGCTCTTGCGGAAGACCGAACGGTCGCAGTAGGAGCACTGATAGGGGCAGCCGCGGCTCGAGATGATCGTGGCGCCGGGCGCTCGCGGATAGTTGAAGAGGGGCGCCTCGTACTCCCGGGGAAACCCCGCAAGCTTGCGATAGGCGGGAAAGGGAAGCTCATCGAGCACGCAGAGATCGGTCCGGAATCCCGTGGACCGGATCTCCGCGCCCTCCCGGTACATGATGCCCTCGATGGTCGATGGATCCTGCCCGGCAGCGATTGCCGCCATGGCCTTCTCCCCTTCGCCCGTCACCAGGATGTCAACGGCAGGAAAGGATTCGAGGATCTTCTCGCGGAGGGCCGACACATGCACGCCGCCGAACACGGTCCTGACAGAGGGCGCGTACTGCTTGATCTCCTCGGCATGACGATAGGCATCGGGAAACCCCGACGTCGTTGCCGTGAATCCAACCAGGTCGGGCTGAAGATCACGGATGAGCGGCCGGACCTCATCGAGCCCGCCGAGGTCCGCCGGCATCCGCGTACTCACGACAGCCGTCTCAGCGCCCCGCTCGTCAAGATAGGCCGCCAGGGAAAGAATCCCGATGGGCGCCATGCGCACTGCGGTCATGGACTTGTCAATCTTGCCCTCGACCCAGTTCGACCCGAAAGGATTGACAAATAATACTTTCATCGTTTTAATTTTCCGCTCGTTGTCCTGGGCAGCTCGGCCACGAATTCAAAGTCCTTCGGTACTTTATAAGATGAAAGCCGCTGGTAGCAGAAGCGGCGCAGGGCGCCTACACCGGTGGTGCTGTCCCGGGAAACCACCTTTGCGACTGGCAGCTGCCCATACTGCGCATGGGGAACGCCGTAGACCAGGGACTCCTCCACGCCGGGGTGCTGATTGATCACCGCCTCCACCTCATCCGCAAAGACCTTCATGCCGGCGAAGTTGATCACGCCCTGGCCCCGGCCCAGGATGAAAAGGTTCCCGCTGCCATCCAGTCTGCCCAGGTCTCCGGTCTTGAACCAGCCGTTGTCGAGCACGCGGTCCCTGCCTTCCCAGGGCGAGAAATAGGCGTCCAGCATGCCTTTGCCCCGCAGAAAGATCTCGCCCACGCCTTCTGCATCGGCGTTCCGGATCGAGACCTCATAGTCGGGCAGCGGCCTTCCCACGGAGCCTTCCAGGGCGGGATCGCCGGAGCGGTTCATGAAAGGAAGCCCCACCTCGATGATGCCGTAAGCCTCGGTGAGGCCGAACCCGAACTTCTGACGGAAGTCGGCGCCGACGGCCGCAGGCAGCTTCATCGCCGTGGAAATGGCCATGCGCACATTGCCGAGCGCATCGGCCTGCAAAAGCGCCGAGCGCGTCAGGATCGTGTAATGGAAGGGCGACGCGTAGATGAAGGTCCCTTCGTGCCTGATGATGCCGTCGATGAGCGCTTCCGGGAACTGCCCGCCGCATATCACAATGGCGGCGCCGCGCCGCAGGAACAGCAGGATCGTGACGACAAAATGGAAGCTCATGGAAAGGACCCACAACACGCGGTCCTCGTGGGTGATCTGCATGCCCTGATCAGCCGCGTCGGTCCGATCGATGATGGCTTCGTGGGACAGGACGATCCCCTTGCTCGCCCCCGTTGTCCCCGATGTGAAGCGGATGAAAGCGGGGTTTATGGCGTAATACTGCTCAGGCGGTTCCTGCGCTACCGTCCGCCTGGAGAGGGAAAAGGTCCTGGTGCAGAAGCCCGCAGCAGGGAGCGTCCGGGCATCGGGCTGTTCATGGGCCCCTTTCTCGGCAACCAGATAGTGGACGCTGATCCGGGTAAGTATATCATCTATCTCTGCCGCCGACTGCTCAGGAGAGATCGGCACGACCACGGCTGAAAGGGAAAGCACGGCAAGGCTCACGGTGATGTGATCAATGCCGTCAGCGCAGAGGATCCCGACGCGGTCACAGGGGCCGACGCCCTCGGCCTTGAGGGACGCCGCCACCTGGTCCACGGAAGCAAAGAGCCGGCCGTAGGTCACGCTCCGTTCCCCTTCGATCACCGCGACCCTGTCCCGATGCCTCTTCGTCTCCCGCCGTATGGTCAGATAAATGTTCATCTTACTTCTTCGGCAGATAATCCTTATAGATGTTGCGCATGGCGATGACGTACTTCGTGCCGTTGGCGATGCTGCGGAATACCTCGCGGAACGGCACCTTGGTCTTGTTCAGCCGCAGCGGATTATGCCGCCACCCGATGCTGTAGAGCCGGGCGAAATGGGCATAGAACAGCCGCATCTCCATCTTCGTCGGCAGCACGGTGTGCATGCAGTCGTAGTAAAGGTAAGGGTCGCAGATAAATTCGTTCTTGTGCTGGTGCCACAGTTCAGTGCCCGGCGAGGGGGAAAAGACCGTGAAGGACACTTCGGACGGAATGAGTTCGATGATCACCTTTTCGAGCTTCCGGAAGTCCTCCACCGAGAACCCGGGATCCACCATGAGCGAAGCATGAAGCAGGATGCCGGTCTCCCTCAGGATCCGGACGGCCTTCCTGTTCGTCTCCACCGTGGTCCGCTTCTTATAGTCCGCCAGGCGCGCCTCGTCCATGGCCTCAAGTCCCACGTACACGATGTGGAGCCCCACTTCCTTCCAGAGCTTGAAGAGCTCGGGATGCCGGACGATGGTATCGGACCGTGCCCAGCTCACGTAGTTCTTCTTGATGCCCCGCTCCTTCAGCAGCAGGGCGATGTCGGTGAGCCGCTTTGCGTTCAGGAATGTCTCGTCATCCACGAAGTAGATGTAGTCTTCCTTGATCTGCGCGATCTCGTCCACCACGTCCTCGGGGCTGCGCTGAAGGTATTTGCCGTTCATCATGTGATGGACAACGCAGAAGGCGCAGGTGTACGCGCATCCTGTGGAAGTCCGGATCGTGGCGATGGAGGGGTACATGGTCTTGAGCCGGTTGCTCCCGTCAGGCGACGTCCAGACCGAGAAATATCGCTTGCGGTCCACCAGGTCCCGCCGGGGCCGGGGGATCTCCTCCACGGCGGGGAACAAGGGCGGCTTTGCCGATGCTTTCTGCGCGAACTCGGGGTCCTTCACCTCAAGGACAGCGCCGTCCTGTGTCAGGGGCTCGCCGGCCTTGTAGCGCCGCACGATGCCGCCGAAGGCGGTCCCACCCTCGCCGCGCACCACGAGGTCCATCTCGGACCCTGCATAGTCGCCGGGGATGATGGTCGCATGAATGCCTCCGGCCACCGTCAAGATGCCCGGGTCGATGGCCTTTGCCCTCTGCGCCATGTCCTTCACAATGGCCGCCTGGGTGCTGTAGGCTGTGAATCCAATAATGTCCGGCTGCAGCTCCCGCACGCGCCGCTCAAAGAACGCCAGCGGGTCCTTCACAAGCGCCATATCGTCGATAAACACGCGGTCTTCGGCAGGCAGGCCGCCGGCGACGATCTCAAGCTCCAGCGGTTCAAGATGCAGGAAATCCTGAAGCCGCCTCGCCACAACGAGATGGGAGTGCGGCTTGATCAGCAGGATCGTGAGGGGCTGGCTCCTGCCGGCCCTTCCCGGTGAGGCCTTCTTCTGGTCTGTCGTCTGTGTCATGCACTCTCTCCCTTGCCCGATGTGCAATTCAATTCGATAGGGACAGGATCACTCATCTTTGATGCATTCGTAAAAAGTCAAAAATCCACCAGGTCGGCACTGAGACAGGTCGAAAAAAGAAGGAAACGGTTTCCTCCGTGCCCTCAGTGGCTCCGTGGTTACATCCGCTTCTTTTCGAAGTTTTCTTCTTTAGAAAGAGGGATAGTTCCCGTTTCTGACCAGCTCCGCCGCCGCCCTGCCAACTGCATCGCCCATCGCCATGCAGGCGCCCATGACCCGCGTGGAACCCAGGGCCTCATGGCTCACCGAGATGCAGCGGCCGGCGACAAGCAGGTTCGAAAAACCCTTCACCCGGAGACAGCGAAAGGGGATCTCATAATACTCTCCGGCAGGAACATAGCGATAGACCGTTCCCCTGGTCCGGTCCCAAAGCTCGACAGGCCAGGCGTTCCTGGCTGCGCTGTCAGGAAACTTTCGTGCCGACAGCACGTCATCTTCCGTCAGGACGTATTCGCCCTGGATCCTCCGACCTTCGCGGTCCAGCACACTCTGCGAGGAGCCGGTGATCACCGCATCACGGAAGGCGGGGAGCTGCTCCGCCAGCACGCTGACGGCCCGTGCCGCCTCAACGCGCGTTCTCTCTTCCCGCTCCGGGCCGCCCGTGCCATCCGCGCTGAATTTGAGGAACCCTTCACCGGGCTCGTCGCTGCTGCTGAAGGTCGTGAACCGCATGACAGGAGCAAGCGCGCCACTGCTCACGGCCTGAGCCAGCAGAAAGGGGACCTTCACTGGCAGGGACTCGTCCTGCCCGCGGAGACCGCCCAGGCGGAGCGTGTAACCCGCCATCTGGATCTCCCCGGGAGGGGCCAGATCGTACCCGGCTCCCGCCAGGACTGCGGCTTCTCCTGTTCCGGTGCAGTCGATCACAACGCGGGGCTTGATGGCGAGTCCGCCGCCCTGCTGGTCCGCGGTCACGGCCGTCACCTGCCCTGCTTCAGCAACAACGGAGTTGACAGCGGTCTGCAACGATACCGTCAGGTCCTTCTCCTGACGACAGAGAGACTCCAGGACCTGCTTCAGCTCCGCGTCAACATAGGGAAGCACGAACACCTTGCCGGTCCTTATGGCTTTCCGGTGCGGATCCCGAGAACGAAGCAGCGATACGAACTCGCGCGCCAGGCCGTTGTTCAGCGTTTCTTCGGGCTCTGTTGCCCCGTTCAGATACAGCCCGCAGATGGTCCGGAGCATCCCCCGGACCCCGATGCCGCCGAGCTCTTTGCCCCGCTCGGCCAGCAGCACGCGGCACCCTGCGCGCGCAGCCGCAACCGCCGCCGCGACCCCGGCCACGCCGCCGCCTGCAACGAGCACTTCGGCATCGGACGCACCGGCAGGGGAACCCATCAGAGCCCGTCCCGCAGCGTGCGCTCCAGATCCTCCATCTCAACGTCGGCAAACAGTCCGTCGAGCCAGGAGATCGTCGCGTTCAACCGGCTGTCAAAGGAATTGAAAAAAACGCCTATCCCCGGCGGCACGGGCGTGCGCGGCATATGGAACACGTTCGTGATCCGGGAGCCCATCAGTTCGTGGGAATCATACGTGCACTTGCTCACATGGGAAAAGCAGAACGAGGCGATCTTGCCGTCCAGGGGCAGGCGGAAGATCCGGTTCAGCAGCGTCAGCGGCGCGATGCGCGTGAGCGATGATGCGTCCCACAGCTTCTGCGGCAGGCGGGACTGCACCTGCTCGTACATCTGCTCCTTGATCGCGTTGATCAGCCGCTTCCGGTCATCAACGTCGGCCGGGCGGATCTGGAAAAAGAACATGGAATTATGATTGAAAAAGAGCTCCTGCCGGATGTCCTTTGCCTGGCGCATGTCCAGAGAGACCGGTATCACATAGGCCCCGGGAGCCGCGCCGCGCGCCTCGAACAATGCATGCACGGCCTTGATCACACCGCTGAACAGGTAGGGCATGATCATGAGATAGCCCGCCTCGTCAAAGGCCCGGTCCGTGATCCGAGCCGACGCCTCACGGTCGAAGTTCAGGACGCGGTACTTGAACCCTTTGCCTGTGCAGCTTCCGATTATCGGCAATGCCCTGATGGGCTCCTGTGACAGGGCGATCATTTTCCGGTTCACGGCCTGGCCTGCGAGAAACTTCCTTTTCCATTGGGTGAGATCGATGGACCGGGTAAGCGTGATGTTCTTCCCGATGCCCTGTCTGCCTGCAAGGTACTGCTGGAAAAGGCTGATGAACGCTTCAGCGCCGCGGGCATCAAAGAGCAGATGGTCGAAGGTCATGGCAAGGCACTGGCGGCCCGGGCTTGATACGAGATGGAACACCAGATGGTCCCGGCCGCTCCGAAAGGGTGTGTTGATGAACTTTGTCAGCTCCGCGAGCAGGTCCCTCTCGACGGCGCTGTCAATGCGGGTGGAGGTCAGTGAAAGGGAGGGCTTCCCTTTCGGGCCGGGCATCTGCCAGTAGGGCGCCAGCGTCCAATGCCGGGACACCCGGCCGGCGACAACGGGAAACCCGGCAAGAAAGCCTTCCATGCTCGTTCGGAAGGAGCGTTCATCAATGGGCGCGTCGAGCATCAGGACGATCTGGGAGGCATTGCCGGCGCAGGTCGTCCTCTTCATGATGAGATCGAGCACGCCCATGACCCAGTCGAAGCCGGAGAGAAAATATTTATTGTTGACCGATAGGTACCCGGGAGCCATAACCGACTAGAGGTTCTTGTGGATAAAGGAAGCCAGGGATCGGATCGATTCGAAGTCCTTGCGCGTGAGGTCCGACTGAATCAGCTGGAGCTTGAAGGTTTTTTCGATGAAAACGAGGATCTCGACGAACCCGAGCGAGTCGATACCCAGTTCATGAAAGGGCTGATCCGGCAAAAACGACGACGGTTCAGCGTCCGTGATGTCCGCGATGCCGCCTGTCAGTGTTTCCTCGATCTCCTGCACCGTTGTTCTTGTTTCTGCGTCCTTGACCGCCATGTCCCAATAAATCCCTTTCCTCTCGTAAGATGCCGGGGCCGGGCTAGGCCTTTTTCAGCTCGATAACAGCCCGATCCGTGCTGCAATTATACCGGATACATCTGATGAATTCAATAGAAGAGTCAGCAGGTTCCCTCACGATGGCGAGCCCCCGGGGGTTGTCCGGAACCGGGGAAGCAAAGCAACGCTGCTCTTTCAGCATCAGCGCCCCGGCTGCACAGGAGAATGCGCTCCCGATCATCATGCTGCCGTACAGCGGAGCATAGGCCGCTGCCGGCACTCCGGGGACAAGGGAGGAAATATAGGATGATTCGTCAATGCTCAGGCCGTCGGCGTCCAGAATATCGAGATCAGAACGAACGGGGCCCGACAGGTCGTCATGGAATCGCAGGCCGTCGACCGTACAGTAGGCGCTTCCGCGGTCTCTGCTGCTCATGACAAAAAAGGCCGCACCCTCTCCCGGCACTGCTTCGGCGGGGCTGAACACAAAGGGCTTGATCCTCCCGTCCCGGGCGATCGCGAGCCGGGACGCGGCAATATACCCCATTACCTCACCGACCTGGTCCACGGCGCCCACAAGCACGTCCTCGACGCGGCCTTCCCGGAGCCAGGCGTCGGCCAGCTGCAGCGCTGCCTGAAAGGAAAAGAAGAACTGCGTCACGGTCAGGGTCGGGCCCTGGATCGCCAGGGCTGAAGAGATATAGGAGGCCGCGGCATTATGCACGGAATTCGAAAAGATCGTGGGTGATACGGCGGCATCGCCGTATTCAAGGATGCCGTCGAGAAAGGCAAAGGTGGTGGCATGGGCGCCGAAGGCCGTGGCAACGATAACACCCATCTTCTGCTGCTCCGCTGCGCCCAGCCCGCTGTCTGCAACAGCGTCCGACGCTGCAACAACGGCGATCTTGCTCAGCTTGTCGGCGCGCCGAAGTTTTTTCAGCACCGTCCTGTCCGCCATGCCGTCCAGGTCGACCTGATAGGCGGGAAGCGTCCGGTCCCGGCAGGCGAGGGGCGACGGGGCCTGCCATCCCTTCGCAAGGGCCTGCTGGAAGGCATCTATGCCGCGGCCGCCGGAAAAGAGCGTGCCGATCCCGATGATCTTCATGCCTTCACCTCCCGCCCGATCACCAGGGCCGCATTGTTCCCGCCAAAGGCGAGGGAGGTGGAAACAGCGAACCGCGCCGACACCGGCGTTTCCTTTTGCACCGGAGCTAGAGGGATCAGGGGGTCCTGGTTCCTGAATCCCGCGCTTGCTGGCACCCGGCCCTCGCGCAGCCCCAGTGCCGTAAACACCGCTTCGAGGCCTCCGGCAGCGCCGAGCGTGTGGCCCGTAAAACCCTTGGTGGACAGGACAGCGATGCCGGGACCGAAGACCTTTGCCAGCACCTTGCCTTCAGCTGCATCGTTCTCCAGCGTGGCAGTGCCGTGAGCGTTCACGAAACCTACGTCGCCGGGCCCGATCCCTGCCTGGGCAAAGGCCTTTGCAAGCGATCGTTCGAGCCCCAGTCCCTCGGGATGGGGGGCCGTCAGGTGATAGGCATCAGCGCAGGACCCGTACCCTGCAAGGAACAGGTCCGACGAAGCTCCCCGCTTTGCCGCGCACTCCGCGGTCTCGAGAATGACCACGCCCGCGCCTTCACCAAGGTTCAATCCCTTCCGGTCCCGGTCAAAGGGCGCGCAAAGCTCGGCGCTCATGATGCCGAGAGAGGCAAATCCGCAATAAGGTATCCTGCTCAGCTCATCAGCGCCGCCGGCAATGGCAATGTCGCACAGCCCGTTCCTGAGCCAGGTCAGCGCAACGCCGATGGCGTCGGCGCCCGATGAACAGGCGTTCACGATCGTGAGGGACGGTCCCCGTGCGTTGACAGCGCGGGCAACGGCATCGGAAAGGTTCCCCTTCAGATAGCGCTCCACGGGCTCCAGAGGAGCGGACCCTGTGGACCGGTAGGACCGGTAAAAATCAAGGTCATTCAACTGGCTCGCCACCGTGGTGCCGAGGCAGACGCCGACGCGAAACTTCGGGAGCTCCTTTACCAGCGCCGCTTCCTGCAGAGCCTCGTCCACGGCAGCCAGCGCCAGACTGACCGTCCGCAGGCCCTCGCGCAGAAAGGTCCGGGGCAGGTCCTTTACTTCGAAGGCGGGATAGGCAAGAGGCGAGTCAAAGAGGGTGACCGGCCCGCCGCCGGGCCTGCCTGACCGGAAGGTCGCAGCGGTATCGGCAACAGTGGCGCCTGCCGCTGACAGGGCGCCCAGGCCGGTTATGAGAACGGGTCTGCTATTCATTCCATCCAGCGATCGCGTCCTGAAGCACTAGGACGGCTTCTTGTTCTCGAGAACGAAGTTCGCAAGGGTGTCGATGGAGCGGAAGATCTCCTTGCCCTGGTCCATGTTCTTCACTTCCAGCCCGAAATTCCTCTGGAGCAGGACCACGATCTCCACGGCATCGAGCGAATCGAGCCCGAGCCCTTCTCCGAACAGGACCTCATCGTCCTTGATCTCTTCGGGACGGACGTCTTCCAGGGACAGGTCCCGCACAAGCATTTCCTTCAGGTCTTTCTTGATCTGCGCCAGCTCTTCCACCTTGCTCATTTCGCTGCTCCTTGAACGGTTGATTATGTATGCTGCTCTTCGTCCCGCGACCAGATGTCGGCGAAGACGAACCATTGATAGGGATGACGCGCCACGTGCTCTTCCAGGACTGCGGCGAATTCCTGCGCGCACCGGGCAACGGCCGCCTGCTTGGCCTTGCCCGACCCTGCGGGCGGTTCGATGATGCGGGAAACATCCACCCGGTAGGCCGTTGTCGCGACCTTCGCCGACAGCAGCACGACAATGGGGCATTTCGCCGCGGCTGCAATGGTGAAGGCGCCGATGGGGAACCGGACGGGCTCACCCAGGAACATCGCCTCCGCGGTCCGATATCCGTAGGCGCGATCTCCCATGATCGAAACGATGTCGCCCTTGTTCACGGCGGCCAGGGATTCCATCACTCCAGCCAGGCCGTCCTCGGACGAGATGATCCTGACCCTTCCGCGGTCCTGGTCGATATTAAGCGTGGCCCGCACCGCGGCATTGTCCTCGGGACGCATCAGCAGGTGCACGGTCCGGTCGAAGCGCTCCAGGGACGACATGGCCACCTGCCAGCTCCCTACATGGGCGGTCAACAGAATAAGCCCTTTGTCCGAGTCCTGCAAGTGCTTTTTTAGCGCCTCGCCGCCGGCGAGGTCGACCTGAAAGGACGCGCCGCCCGAGATCAGGGCAAACCGGTCGATGAGGATTCGGCCCTGGCTGATCAGCACCTGATAGACGTCCCAGACCCGCCGCAGAGGTCCGTGGTCCCGGAAGCGCCTCGTCACATAGGCCATGGTAGTCGCGTAGGCGGCCCGGTCGAATGCCAGATAGTAAAGGCAGACGAAATAGAGCAGCCCGTAGGCCCCGCGCAGCCCGAAGGCCCGCGCCGCGGTCCGGAAGATCAAGAAGCCTAGCCGGTTCCCTCTTTTGAGGACAGGAGCTTTTTGTCGATCCATGCCCGCACTCCGCTTTTCATTACCAGCACGGCTATGCCGTAGACTGCCGTTCCCACGAGCAGCGCCGCGACCGGCGCGACCACCAGCGACCCCAGCACCCATTCCAGCAGCCGGTCCGAGAACTGGCTGAACACGGACTGGAACGAAAGGTCCGTGAGCCAGCGTCCATACCGCATATAATGCCCCACCTCGATGCAGAGCGCCGGCACAAAAGGCGGCATGCAGAGATGCTGAATGTTCAGGGCCATCAGCATGTTCAGCCTGAACCGCGACGCGACATAAAAGATCGCACCCGTATGAAAGGGTATGGGCAGCGCGCCGATGAAGGTGCCTGCCACTGCCGCGGCAGCAAGGCCGCCGGGCGTCGCATTCTCGCCCAGAAGCGTCCCCAGGAACTGGCGGGGCCGGAAGATCATGCTCCAGTCGGCCTTTTTTTTATCTCCCACGAGCCGCCGGTGTCGCCAGGGCGCCAGCCGCCTGCCCACCAGCATGGAATGGATGAGCGTCAGCCGCAGATTGTCCAGAAAAGGCCGGAAGCTCGACACCCGCTCGCCCGGCGGCGGGTAGCTGACCGAGATGGGCACTTCGCGCAGAATGAGCCCTGCCCAGGCCGCCTTTGCCAGCACCTCGGCCTCGAAATCATAATGGGAGCCTTTGAAGGCCAGCCGGTTCAGATAGCGCACGGGATAGGAACGAAAGCCGCTCTGGCAGTCATCCAGCTCCACTCCTGTTTCCATGCGCAGCCAGAAATTGGCGAAGCGCCGTCCGAAACGGCTTGAGGCCGGCACATTCTCTGTTGCAAAGTCCCGCGCTCCCACGACGAGCACCGGCTCGTCGTTCTGCAGAAGAGGAAAAAATGTTCGAATGTCCGCGGGGTCGTGCTGGCCGTCGGCGTCAATGGTGATCATATGGATCCCTGACCGCTCTTCGGCGAAGCGCGCTGCGGTCAGAATTGCCTCGCCCTTGCCGCGGTTCTGCTGATGCTTCAGCACCGTCACGTCGAGGCCGGCGAGAAGGGCCTCCACGTCGGCGTCCGTGCTTCCGTCGTCCACGACCACCACCTGCGGCACGAGGGTGCGGCAGAGGGAGGCCACATCACGGACGGTCTCCCTGTTGTTGTACACCGGGATGGCGACCCAGATACAGCCGGCCTCCGCCCCGTCACGTGGCAGCATGCCGCCTCCGGTTCTTTTTCTCTCCGCCCTCTTGACGGGGCAGCAGCAGGTCCCAGAGCGCGCCGGTATAACCGAGCTTGTGCAGGACCCGCAGGCTGTTGTCCACAGCGTCGGGCGGGAACACGCAGTCCCTGGTCTTGGCAAAGGCCTCGGTCAGGGTCTGTTCGAGCCACGCTTTTTCGATGGACGGCGACAGATAGTACGTCGGCTTCAGCAGGCCGTCGTCGGGAGCGATCACCTGCTCCCTGACCGCCAGACGCGCCAGCGGCGTGTGCGGAATGATCCGGATCCCCATAAATACGAACTTGACGCATTTCGTGAGGCTCTTGATGTTCTCAATGCCTTCGAAGACCGTTTCCCTGGTCTCGCCGGGGCCGCCGAACATGAAATAATGCGAGGTGGCCACGCCGTTCGCCGTAAAAAGCTCGCTGCACTCGACGATGTCGCGGAAGGCAAAGGACTTGCCCAGTCCCTTGAGCGTCCCGTCACAGGCCGCATCAGAGCCGATCTCGACGGCCATGAGTCCCGTTTTCTTCATCCGCTTCACAATGTCGTCGGTCAGCCCCTTGGGCTTGATGAAGGCGGTCCAGGGGATGGCGACCTCCCGCCGCTCCATTTCCTTGATCAGGTCCAGATAGGCGCCTTCGTCGTCATTGAACACGGAGTCCACGAAGAAGATGAGCTTCGCCTTGTGGGTGTGATGCAAGAGTTCCATATCGTCCACGACCGTACGGGGGTCCCGCTGACGGATCCGGGAGCCTTCCAGCACCGGGTAGGAGCAATAAACGCAGGAGTGGGTGCACCCGCGCTTCGACTGGATGGAGGCGATGTTCCCGCTCTTGAGATAGAACTCCATGACCCGCTCGTCGTACAACGCCGACACGATGCCGTCGCCTTCGATCTTTTCCGACGGTCCCATCACGCGCTCCTGCGGATAGACGCCGCGGGCGGCATTGCCGACGAAGTCCACGACCAGGGACTCGGCCTCGCCCACGATGCCGAAGTCGGCGCCCGTCTCGTCCAGGATCAGGTCAGGAATGAGCGAGAAGCCGGCCCCCCCGAGCACCACCTTCACCGAAGAGACGCTCTTTACCTTCGCCACGATCTTCTGTACGTTCTCGATGTAGTACTGCTCGTTCATCAGGTTCACGTTGTCGATGTTCCTGACCGATATTCCCACCAGGTCCGGCTGGAACCGCCCGACTTCCGAAGCCAGGGAGTCGAGCGAGTTGTCCTCCATGAGCGTGTCATACTGCCGCACCTCGTGGCCCGCCCGGGTGAGGGCATGGGCAACGACGCTCATACCCAGGGGATAGACGGGGTAGGGCGACATGGTGATATTGGCCGAGATCAACAATATCCTCATGAGGGTATCTCCTTCAGCGCGCGCTTTTTCCATGTGCGGCGCTCCAGGCTGGGGCGCTGGTACGTCCCGTCGGCGATCTCCTTTCCGATCACCTTCATAAAGAGCTTGCCCATCTTTACGTTCTGGGCTTCCTTCCCATAGAACGTGTCCCAGGCGTAATAGTAGAGGTCCTGCAGCTTTGAGGCGCTCATGCGGGCGGGCTGATACACGACCGTCCCGCCCGTGTAGCGCAGCCAGTCATTGGTCAGGATGCGGCCCTCGTTCTGCAGCGTCTCCCGGATGGGCGTGTGCGGAAAGGGCGTCAGGATCGTGAACTCGGCGAGGTCCAGGTTGATCTCCATGAGAAAGTCCACGAGCCGCTTGATGTAGTCCTCGTCGTGCTCGTCCGTGCCGAGAATGATCGTTCCCTCCACGCCGATGCCGCGCTCCTGCAGCCGCTTCACCCGCTGCCGGATATGGTCCGACGTATCGAAGATCGCCTGGTACACGTACCAGCAGCCCGCCTCGGCGGCAAGGTCCAGGATCTCGTCATCGTCCTTGATGGGGTGGGAGACCCACTTCTTCTTGAGCGGTATCAGGGCGCGGAAGAGGTCCTTTTCCCACTGGTCGTCCTGGGCAAGGGAATTGTCCACGAAGAACAGCCGGTTGTTCTCGATCGACGCGACCTCCTGCACGACCATGTCGATGTCCCGGGGCCGGAACGTCCGGCCTCCGAGAAAAGGGGTGCAGCAGGGAAAGCAGTTGAACCGGCAGCCCCGCGAGGCGTGCACGAGGTCCACCATCTGCACGCCGCGGTAGTTATAGGCTTCCCGGTTCAGGATGCTTCTGCGCGCCGGGCCGATGAGCTTCGAGTCGGGAAAATCACGCCGGTAATCATAGACCTTCTTCAGCCCGCCATTGCGGAGATCGTAGAGGACCCGGGAAAACCGTCCTTCCGCCTCTCCCAGGAACAGGGCGTCGGCGTGCTGCTGCGACTCCTCGCTGTGCAGCATGGTCCCGATACCGCCCATGATCACGGGCACGCCGCGGGCCCGGCACTCGTCGGCGATCTCCCAGGCCCGGGGGATCTGGCAGGTCAGCATGTCCGAGATGGCCACCAGATCGACCTTCTCGTCCAGATCAAGGTCCTGCACGTTCTCGTCACAGAAGATCAGCTCCACGTCGTCGGGGACGGTGGCCGCAAAGCAGATGGGGCCGTGGGGAGGCAGATGGAATTCCGTCTGGCGCTCCAGCTTGGGCCACTTGGGATAAATGAGTTTTATTTTCACGATTCACCTTTCTGTCTTCTCTGAAACTGCTGTATCACGTCCCCCAGGGTGCGCCCCTTCGCCGCCTTTTGGCGGGCTTCCCGCGCGCTGCCCAGCCTGTTTGGCTGTCCCGCACCGGCCCTGGTAAGAAAGAAATACAGCGCCTCCTGCCCGTTAACAGCACCTGCCAGCATGGCCTCTGCCTCGCCCAGCTCCAGCATCTCTTCGGCTGTCTCGAGCGCAGCCTGCAGGGATGCGCGCTCGGCGGTCAGATACAGCAGGGGTCCCTGCAGGCCGAAATGAATGGCTGCTTCGCCCAGAGCGCTCGACGGCAGCGTATAAATAAATAGATTCGCCCGCGACAGGGTCCTGCCGCACTCTGCATAATCCTTGAAATAGAGGAGGTCAGAGGCCAGCGAACCCTCATCGCTCGTTCCGATGATGCCGATATTCTGCTTTTCTTCGGCGCTGTAGGACAGCCCTGCATCCCTGAGCGCCAGCGCCACACCAACGGCTGTCAGACGGGAAGCGCGGTCCAGCCGGCCGTGATTCTTGAAGGGGTAGGCGAACAAGCCGTCCCGGAAGAACCGGTCGAGGCTGCCGTCATCATCGCTGCCGGTCCGCTCGCCCCGGGCAGCGCATCCGTGCTCCCGTGCCGTGACCCAGCCGATGCCTCCGACCTCGATCATCCTCTTGCCTCCGCCCGGACGATAACAGCCGTATTGATGCCGCTGAACCCCGCATTCGTGACAAGGGCGGCCCGCTTCCCAACGAGCGGATGGGCAACAGAAGAGACCCATCCCTCCGCATCGTGATCCGGCTCCCGAAGATTGACCGTCGGCGGCACCGTCGCCTCGGCGAGCGCTCTCAGGGCCGTGATGATCTCGACCAGCCCTGCCGCGCCCATGGTGTGCCCGATGCCCCCCTTTACGGAATAGATCGGCAGGGGCTGCGGACCAAAGACCGCGCGGAAAGCCCCCATCTCCATGGCGTCATTGTACACTGTGCCGGTGCCGTGAGCCGAGATGCAGCCGATCTCTTCCCCGGCCGCGCCGGCTGACTGCAGGGCCTTTTTGATAGCGAGCACCAGCCCCTCACTCGTCCGCGAGGGCCCGGTCATATGGTTGGCATCATCGCTCATACCCCAGCCGGCGATCTCGCCGAGCACGGGCCTGCCTTCCCGCCTGGCCCGGTCTTCGCTCATGATCAATGCATAGGCTGCTGCTTCGCCCACGGTCAGGCCTTTCCGGCCGCGGTCAAATGGCCGCGCACCGTGGGGGTCCAGCGCCATGAGTGATGAGAACCCGGCGTACACGAATTCCGTGACCCCATCGCAGGCCGCAACCAGCACGCAGTCGGAACGGCCGGAACGCACCATGGCCGCGGCCCGCGCTGTGGCCGCAGATGCCGATGCGCAGGCTGCTGAGAGGACCAGCACCTCTCCGGTCAGACCCGCAAGGTCCGCTGTCTTTCGCGCCAGCCGCCCCAACCCGCTCTCAGCGGGGTCGTTGCCGCCGGTCAGCACTGCCTGCTCCAGAATATCTATTTCACCCTTGGTCGTTGCCAGCAGCAGCGACGCGTTCGTTGGTATCGCTCCCTGCGTGCGGCTGAAAAGCCGTCTGAGCATCTGCAATGCCAGGGACTCGCCCTGATGATAGGACAGACCGTCAACGCACCCGGCCGATGATGATTGGAAGGCCTGAGTGCTGAACCGGGTGACGCCGGAGATCGCGGTCCTGCCCGACAGCAACCCCGTCCACAGGGCGTCGGCGCCGGCGCCATAGGGCGTCAGCATATCAGCCGCAACAACCAGAGCCCGTTGCGCCGTCACCTGAACGCTCCTGCCTTCCATCGGTCGCGGCACGTTGCCAGCAGGTCCGGCGTCACGTAGCAGGGATCGCCGGTGGCGGCGTCCACCAGGAGCTGCACGGTATACCCGCCGGCGGCCCGGGTCCCGTCCTGTTTGACTATGTGATATTCCGTGTTGATCCTCGCCCCTTCGTGCCAGATCAGCAACGCCCGGACAATGAACTCCTCATCGAGGTAGAGGGGCTGAAGATAGTCAATATGAAATTCGACAATAGGCGCCCTCAGCCCGGATTCGAAAAAATCCCTGTACGAGAGCCCGACCTTCCTGCCCAGTTCGGCCGAGGCCTCCTCGAAAAAGGTGGCGTATCTGCCGTGCCAGACAATGGCCATGGCATCCACTTCGCTGAAGCGGCAGCGGCGCTTCACTTCGCAGACCGCCGGATCCGGCGCACCGGGGACCCGCTCAAAATAGACTTTTGCCTTCCTGTTCCTCATCGGGACCTGACCTCACGTGCCATAACAGACGCGCAGCTTTATTTCCGAGACCTTCTGTTCTCCCCTGCTCAGCATGGCCTTTACCGTGAAATCGGCGTCGCCGCCCTGCACGTCCTTGCAGAGGCAGGTGATCTCCTCACCGGGCGCAACAGGCGAAAAGAATTTGGCCAGCTTGATCTCCTTCAGCATGATCGGCCTGTGCGCCCGGCCCTCCAGCATGGTGAGCACACACTGGACCTGGCAAACGCCGGGAAGAATCTTTTTTGCCGGGAAGTGGCCCTGAAATCCGATGAACCCTTCGGGAAAAACGAACCGCGCCGACAGGTCGCCCGCTGATCCCTCCAGGCCGGCCATGCACGAGGCGATCTCCCGCTTCATTCTGCTCACGCCAGGACCTCCTTTACCGTCACAATAAGCCGGTAGCCATACCGCCTGTTCTCGAATACCATGCCCTTCGGGAATGCCTTCCCGCCTGCGGCGGTGTAGGTATGATAGGACGCGCGCCAGACCAGGACCCCGTCCTCGCTGTACCGCTTCTCGATGAGGAATCCTCCGGCCCCGCCGAACACATGCTCCATCACGCCGGCGCCGGCCTGCTCACGGAAGGTGATCCGCGTCTGCGTGCGCTTCACGCGCGCATCAGCAGACGGGACCAGGCCGAAATAGATCCGCCTGATGTCCTCGCCGATCGCTGCCGAGGCATTTCCTCTCTTGGCAAAGGCCTCGAACACGAAATGCTGGGTCACCTGCTCACCGCTGCCGGACAGTTCGAAGAGCTTCAGCCCCAGGGGAGTCATGGCCACTGCCGTGAAGGTCCCCAGCCGGCGGTCGACCTCAATGACCCCCAAAGCCGTGACCTTGTTCCAGGAAAATTCAAATACGATGGAACTCATGACCCGGAATTGCTCAGGCATGCTCTCCCGGAAACGCTCCACCATCTCCCGGGGAGCCACGCTGTCCAGGGACACCTGCTCTGCCGGCGGAAAGGGAGGCGTGCTGCAGCCCGCAGCAGCCAGCAGGACGATCGCCGCGATCAGCACCCTCATGCCCTGACCTCCCCCGCCTGGCGGGCCGACGACGGTCCGCACAGGTACGGCACCACAAGCATCGACGCCAGATATCCCGCTGTGACGCCCACCACCATCGTGACGCCCACTGACGACAGCGCCGGATGCTTCGCGAAGACCAGCACTCCCGCGCCGATCACCGTGGTCAGCGTGCAGAGGGTGATGGCAAGGATCGTGCCTGCCTTCACATCATCCCTGCTTCGGAAGACCATGAAGATCCCGTAGTCCGAGGCAAGTCCGATCACCAGCACGCCGGCAACCATGTTGGCCACGTTGACCGTCATGCCGATAAGCTCCATAATGCCCAGGAGCCAGATCACGCTGGTGAGCGGCGGCACCATGGCGATCAGGGTTTCGCGAACGTTCCCGAAAGCGAAATAGGTGAGCGCCAGCACGAAAACAAAAGCCGCCACAGTCATCACCTTCAGATCCGCCGAGACGTCCTCGGCAATGCGCCTGGCCAGCAATGCGCCGGACACCAGATAGGACCCCGGAACACCGCTGCTTACGCCGCTCATGGCGTCCAGCAGCTCTTCCCGGTCGGGAAAGAAGGTAAGTGCCTGAAAACCATTGTCGGTCTTCTGCACGAACCTGCTGCTCAGCGCCGACGGCGCATCAGTAGTACGGGCCGAGCCCCGGTCCAGGCCCGCAAAGAACGGCTCAAAGGCCTGCTCGGAAAAACCGTAGACCGCGCCTTCTTCAGCAAGCAGGGTCCGGAGCTTCAACCGCCGCTCAGGCGACCAGAACCGCTTCCACTGCCGCTCGTTCTCCTGCCGCGTACGGGCCGACGGCAGGAGCGGGGCGATGCTTGTGACCTGCTCGGGCCCCACGGCGCGAAGCGCGGCACCGTATGCCTGTTCGTTCAATTCCAGCACCTGCTGATAGTCCGGGGCCGCAACGACCAGCACGGCCGGCATGGTCTTTCCTCCCCAGACGCCGTGAAACCGCTGCTCGGCATCGAGGATCGACTGCTCTGTGCCGTCCACCCGCTTGATGTCCCGCTCAAACTCGATGGTGAAGGCAAACCAGGAAAGCGCGGCCGTAGCTATGACCCAGATGATCACAAAGGACCGGCGTGACCAGTCGCCGTGCTCAAGCACCAGCGCGGCACGGTCCACAAAGTCCGAATGGCGCGCCCCGGACCGCACAAGCAGATGAGGAAGCACGAACAGCGCGAGCGCCGTTGACAGCACCACGCAGATGATGGAGAACAGCGCCATTTCATTATATCCCTTGATCCGGGAGAAGAAAAAGGCGCCGAAGACCGCAACCGTCGTGATCGACCCGAAGACTACGGGCCGGATCACGTGCTTTACATAGCGGCCCGGGTCGCTCCGTCCGCTCACGGCAAAATACACGTGCGTACCGTAATCAATGGTGATGCCGGCCACCGTGGAGCCGAGGCCGAGCACCCAGTAGGAGAGGGACCCGAGCAGCAGGCCGGCGATATTGATGGAAATAAGGATCGCCGCGGCTGGGACCAGAAATATCAGGACCGTCCTCACGTCTCGAATAATGACCAGATAGAGCAGCAGGAATCCGATGCTCGCGACAACGCCGATGAAGGCCACATCGCCCTTGATCAGCCGCTCGTTGCTCACCGAATGCGTGTGGCCGGCGATCACGTCCGCTGAAACGAAGCCGGGAAGAGTTGACAGAATACCCTCGAGTGACGACAGCATTCGCTTCGACCCCTCGGTATCGATGACCGACACGGTGGACTTCGCGATGATCATCGTGTGCCTGTTGTCCCGGCTCACGAAACGGCCGTTCTTCAGCGTCACCTGGTATCCCATTGCCGATGACAGAGCACTGATCCGCTGCAGCGCCAGCCCTTTCAGCCCCAGGGGATCGGTCCGCGCAAGGGAGCCCAGGAACATCCCCTCCGGTTTGAGCAGCTGCAGATAGGTGCTGCGCAGCCGCTGGGAGATCTGGTCGCGCGTCATCCTGCGCTCGATGCCCGCGAGGTCGTCGCGCGAGGTGATCGCCGGGAGGCGGTCCAGCAATTCGTCCATGTCCTCGACGATGGCGGCCTCGGACAGTCCGGTCTGCACCTCGGGGAACAGGCCGCGGTCAAGGGAAGCCGCGACCCTGTCCGCCGCTGCGAACAGCTCGTCGGTCCCCCGCGCGGGATCGGTCAGGCCCAGGGAGATGACCACTTTCCCCGTCACCTCGGAGTTGCGGAAGAAGGCCAGGGTCCTGCTAATGACCTCGTCCTTCGGCAGGATATCGTCCATGGAGCTCTCAAACCGGAAAAAGAACAACCCGGCAATGCAGAGCACGAGCACTGCGAGAAGCGTCCGGAGCAGAAGCCGCTGCCGCTGCTCCAGGACGTCATAGAGGCGGGACGCCTGCCGGTCAAACACGCCGCTTCACCTCGAAATCACCGCTTTCCACGGGAACATCGAAGAGGGTGTTCGTGAAGGTGATATCCGTGCGGTCGCCGCCCTGCTCCAGGACCGTGATCTTTTTGAGGTACCTGCCGTCGTCGCGGAACTCGACCTGGATATGACGCACCATGCGTGAGGCCATGTTGTTTTTCTTCGGCTGGAACCGAAGCACCACGGGAGACGATTCGATGACCAGGACGTCGTATTCCTCCAGGAGAGTTCCGTATGCCCCCGAGAACCAGACCGTGAGCTGACGCAGCACGTTCTGCAGAATGGGATTCCCGGCAAGGGAGACCTGCTGTACGCGGTCCGTTTCCTCGTCCCACTGCCGGACCGTGGTGTCTGATATGACCACAGAATACTTCACGGGCCTGTCCACGTGCCAGGCGATCCGGTTCGGCTTCTGCAGAAAGATCCTCCCCTGCAAAACCACGGCGTCGCGGAATATGGCAAGGTGCTTTTCCTGCCGAAATTCCGTCTTGAGCGTATTGAAGCGGCTCGCTTCCTTGCCCAGCCGGTCGAGCAGTACTGCGGCAGGCGGATGTCCTGGTGCTGCAGCAGGACCTTCCTCTGCGCGGCCCTGGACAGGCAGGAGCAGCGCTGCGAACAGCAGGGGAAGCAGTCCCATAATAAGCAGTAATTTTATTCGCATGACATTAATTCCCGTTGTGCCAGACCTTGATCTCGCCGCGGGCCATCAGCTCCTCTCCCCGAAACACTTCTCCCCACAGAATGGCAAACTCGCCGTACCTCGCGGTCTTCGACACGCGGACCTTGAGCGTGTCACCCACGCGCGCCGCGCCGAGCACCTCCAGGTTCTTGACGCCCAGCAGAACGCCCTGGAGTTCCCCGTTGCCGGAGCCCAGGCTCTTGAAACCCTTCTCGGCGGCCAGGGCCTGCGAGATGATCTCCGGATAGACGGCTGCATCGAGCAGGCCGCTCTCGCCGGCGAAGATCATGTCGCCCGTGACGGTCAGTTCGGACAGGGACCGGCGCTCTTTTACGTCCAGCAGCCGTTCAATAATGCGCATGGGCGGCTGATGCGGCAGCAGGCCGTCGGCGCGGACGGGCAGCATCAGGATGCTGTCCTGCTTGTCCGCGTTCTTCCAGCAGAGCGGATCGGAGGCGAGATAATCGCCGGTGGACTGGTATGCCGCGCCCCGGCAGCCGTAGCATTCGTGGGCCTTCTCGCAGGCGCCGCAGGGACCCTTGATCGTCTTGCGATGGTTCCTGAGGTCCTCGATCACTTCGCTCTCACCGATGATCTCGGCGAGCTTCTGCTCCCGCACATTGCCCAGAGGGATCGTGACGCCCACGCAGGGCTGAACATCTCCCCGCGCAGTAAGGGAGCACGAGAACTGATGGCGCCGGCACTCGCCCGCGACGAGCGGCGGCTGGGGCTCCCAGGTGTGGCCGTAGCGCTCGCGGTCGATCCGCGCGATGGCGTGGAACAGCTCGCTGACCTCCTGCGCGTCCACGTCGAGCACTTCGTTGCGCCGGGCGCTCCCCTGCGGCGTGATCATCTCAAAATAGGGCGTCAGGCCCTGGTCACGCAGCCAGACCCACATATCCGCCAGCTCATGCAGATTCTGCCGGCAGATGACCGTGCTCATGCCCATGGCGCACCCCTTGGGGTAGCCTGCGGCCTTGAGATTTTTGAAGGCATCCTGGATCTGGCGATAGGCGCCGCTTCTGCCTGACAGCAGGTCCTGCACTTTCTCGTCGAAGGTGTTCATCTTAAGCGCAACGACAACGCGGTTTTTGTACAGCTCCCGGGCCGCGTCGGCCGTAATGTTCGCTCCGTTGGTGAACATCTCGATAGCCAGGCCCTCTGCGTGAATGAAGCGGATCATCTCCAGGATGTGCGGATAGAGCATCGGTTCGCCGCCCAGGATGATGATCTTCCGGGCTCCCAAGGCCTTGGCCTGCAGGATCACGTCCTTGAACTCATCGACGGTCAGCTCATCATCGGGGCTCGCCTGGTTCGCCGCATAGCAGTAGAGACAGCGAAAATTACAGACGCTGTTGAACTCCACCTCCATGGACAGGAGGCCTCCATCCCGGGAAACGGTATCGATCTCCTCCCGGGTGAACTCAGACCCGTAAACACGGCTTGAACAGCTGCTCATACGCCCTTCCTTCTCTGGTCAAAAAACCGGTTAATTTTCCGCGCGCCTTCGGGAGCGATGCGCTCCCGCACGCGGTGTTCATCGACGATATCCACCTGGGGCCGCACCCGCAGCCGCGCCTGCAGCCGGTCCTCGATCTGCTCGCGCGTCGCGGAACCACCCTGCAGCACCACGGATACCTTCACGACATCCGACAGGTCGTAATCACTGGTCACGGTAACGAAATAATCGCCCACGCCCGGAATGCCGTCGAGCACCGCATAGATGGCGCCGGGATAAAGCGTTGTGCCCCGAAACTTGATCATCTGCTGCTTTCTGCCGAGAATGGGGCCCAGCCGCGGCGAGTTCCGCCCACAGGCGCAGGTCCCGCCCATCAGGAAACTCACGTCGCCGGTCTGGAACCGCACCAAGGGCATGCCTTCGACGGCAAGAGGCGTCACGACCACCTCTCCAACTTCGCCTTCCGGGACCGGAGCGCCTTCGTCATCCACGATCTCGACAACGGCAAGCTCGGGGTGCAGATGCCCGCCCTGCTGCTCCGGGCATTCACAGAAGGTGGTGATCGTCTCCGACGAAGCATAGGTGGAAAATATCTCGGCTCCCCAGATCTCTGCGAGATGCTCGCCCATCCTGAGGAGCTTCAGCTCCCGGTCCCTGAGCGGCTCGCCGATGCAGACGAGCTTCCGAACACCGCTCTTCTTCGGGTCCCTGCCGTTGGCGCTCAGATAGCTGCCGAGCCGCACCAGGAACGACGGCACCCCGACGATCACCGTGGGCGCCAGACGCTCGATGATCTCCAGATGGCTGGCCGGGCTGCTCAGTCCGTTCCGTATTACCGCGGCGCCCAGTGCCCGCAGCCCGGAATAGTACGCCAGGCCCGCAATGAAGCACCGGTCCATGGTGCAGGTCAGCAGGCCAATATCGTCCTGCGTGATCCCGCACCCGGCAAGGGAAATTTCCTCGTTATAGGCGAGACGCTTCAGGTCGTCTTCCGTGTACAGCATCTTGACCGGACTGCCTGTGGTGCCCGAGGACAGGACGATGTCCACGATGCGGGACATGGGCACGGCCAGAAAATCATCATTCTGCGCGGCAAAGTCGGCCTTGCCAGTGAGCGGCAGCCGGTGCAGGCTCTCAAGGGTGACCGCTGACGAATCTATATCCTGCTCCCGGAACAGCCGCCGGTAATAGGGCGAGCTCCCCGCAGCCTTGCGGAGGTGCGCAGCAAGCAGCCGCTGCTGGACCTCGCGGATCACCTCGGGCGTCCGGAACTCGGTGCCGCGATACTGATCGAATTCCGTCACGCTGCTCTCTCCATCGCATCAAGTTCCTTCTGGATGATCTCCCGTACGCGGTTCTTCAAGGCAAAGGCGCTCAGGTCCTTAAACTCCTGCCAGGCGAGGGTCGGAAGCCTGCGCACCCGGATCGTACCGGGACGGAGCATCAGGGACCCCTTCGGGGGGATGTTCTCGTTCCCCGAAATGCAGAGCGGCACAATGGCGACCCGCTCCTGCAGCGCCAACCGGAAGGCAGCGCCGTGAAAATTGCCCATGGTCCTGCCGCCCGACCGCGTCCCCTCGGGAAAAAAAACGATGCTGACGCCGTCCCGGAGCAGCCTGCCTGCCCTGGCATGGAACTCCTCGTGCGATATCCGCTTCACGTTCAGATATCCCGACAACTTCGCGAAGAGGCCGATCACGGGGATGCGGAAGGGCCAGGTGTTCACCA
>Ga0154442_1035_pt1 | contig 23541 bp, 29 predicted proteins | sample RifGroC2_FD_115946 | JGI IMG/M metagenome (GOLD analysis project Ga0154442, IMG submission 115946) | Nitrospirae bacterium GWC2_57_13
CCGGGAACACGGTTATATACGCGTCTCTTAAGCGAAGGCAGGTTGTTTTCGCGTGACTGGTGGCTCCGTGGATATCCTCCGGATACGGTCCTTTATCAACCCAAGGGCATGACTGCCGACGAACTCATCAGCGGTTACGCCCGCTTGAACAGACAAGCCTATTCCTGGAGCGCAATGACAAAACGATTCTTCGGTATGACCCCGTGGAAACGGTCTCTCCTCGGTTGCCAGGCCTTCGCCGGGGTCAATCTATCCACCCGGAAACGGTATTTCAACGGCCTGAAGAATCCACAACCCTTTGCAGGGGCTTCCGACTCAATAGGAAAGCGGTAGCAGGTTGTTGAAAAATGATTTTCGCGCGCCTTTCCGTCATTCCCGCGAAAGCGGGAGTCCAGAAACAATGCCAAAATTCTGGATTCCGGGTCAAGCCCGGAATGACGGATTATTTTCTATGAGGCTCTACTCATGACCATCTTAGTAAGCTGCAAGAGATGCCTTTTTCCACAAGCTGGTAGTGGTAGAGAGCTGAACCCCTCCGGTCAGACAGGGCGGAAAAGATCCTGTCATGAGAGAACAGAGAACGTTCGGTATCGGGTCCGGAGTAGATTCAAAAAAGTTTAGTAAAATACAACACAAGACTTACAAAAGTTTTTTTCTTCACGGCCCGTCGCATTTGACGGTTCTGTTAAATGCGACGGCCGCCCTTGACGGCTTCCTCTTTTTACTCTGTCCACCGCTCTCCATCTTATCCTGAACAATCAACGCATTGCTCTCGAAGTGTCCGCAGTTCTCCCCTGGCACGATTAGTGTAATACACTTCTCATCTAATGTCATAAGGCTTGTGGCATATTGCGTTTCAAATTCGCTTAAGGAGGTAACAGACATGCGTAAAGTATTTAATAGCAAGATGTGGTTTATGATGATGGCATTACTCCTGGTCGTTTCTATGACAGGATGCGGCGGAGATGATGATGGAGGAACTCCACCCCCGCCGGATTCAGCGGGGGGAGTCTGTGTGGGAGCGGGTTGCGTGGACCTTGGAGGGGCCGGTAATTATGTGATTCTGGCAAAATCAGCAATCTCAACCACTGGAACCACCGCAGTGACTGGAGATCTTGGGATCAGTCCAGCCGCCGCGAGTTTGATTACCGGATTTGGCGCCTTGCCACTGGATGCCACGGAGTGTTTTTCGACATCACCTCTAGTGACCGGAAAGGTGTACGCAGCTGACTACAACACTCTTGGTTGTACAACGCCTGCCCTGCTGACCACGGCCGTAGAAAATATGATGACCGCGTACACCGACGCTGAAGGACGGGCAGCTGGTACAACTGAACTGGGCGCCGGGAATATTAGCGGTATGACTCTCGCCCCGGGCGTCTACAAATGGGGCACCGGAGTTTTAATAGATGATAGGGGTGTAACTCTCTCGGGCGGCCCGACCGATGTCTGGATCTTCCAGATAGCGCAAAATCTTACGATGGCGTCTACTGCAAGGATTAACCTGGCCGGTGGCGCGCTGGCCAAGAACATCTTCTGGCAGGTCTTCGGTGTTATGAACGTAGGAACGACCGGGCACTTTGAGGGCATAGCGCTGGTTCAAACAGCGATCACCTTGCAGACCGGCGCAACGGCGAACGGCAGGCTGTTGGCGCAGACAGCAGTCGATCTTGATGCCAACGCGGTTGTACGACCTGCCCCGTAAGGCATGAGATAGCGTGAAAGCAAGATAAGGGGACAGGCTGCTTTTAAATAAAAATTCAGACTGCTCCCCTTTTTTTTCCCACCAACCAGGTTTCCTGCGAGATCCTGCATGGTCCTGCAGGGAATAGGAGCAGGCATCATGGCAAAACCCCATCGCATAGTGAACTATTTGGTCAGTATCGTGCTGATAACCCTGTTCTTGGGGTGCGCGGCCACGCAAAATCGCGAAAGCACCGGCGAGTATATCGATGACTCGGTGATCACCACCAAGGTAAAAGCAGCGATCTTTGACGAGCCGTCGCTGAAAGTGTTCCAGATCAGTGTCGAGACATTCAAAGGGGAAGTCCGGCTGAGCGGTTTTGTTGATTCAGCGCAGAACGTCAGAACGGCGGAAGAGGTTGCCGGCATGGTTGCGGGCGTCAGATCGGTGAGAAACAACCTGGCGGTAAAGTAGCTGAGCCGGACCGCAGAGCATGGCAACGGACCAACGGGGCTGCCCTGGACAGAAAAGCGATGCGTTCGAAAGAAGTGAGGCAGTGCCCATGAAAGCAGGACATGTTCTATCAGAAATACGGGCAGGTCCCGTTGACAACGGGCGGAATGATAAGTGCTTTTCGAATTTTCATTTAAAAGGAGGGTACACATATGCGCACAGGCACAGGCTATTCAAAGACATTTAGTAAGATGATGTGGTTGTTTGCACTGCTCCTGGTCGTTCTTGCGACCGGATGCGACAGAGATCATGGAGGAGCAGGCGGAGATCCTGGCCCGGCAGGTCCAGCGCCGAATCTTGGATTGGCCAGCACGTACGGGATCATAGCCTTCGACGCGATAAACACCGGCACCATCGCAAGTCATATCTATGGAGATGTGGCGTTGACCGGTGGAGTTATTGCCAGTGTAACCGGAGCAGGAGCTAATAATGTTCCAGCTGCGCCATTGCTGGCTTCAACTTCAGTGACCACCAGCGACGGCGTGACCCCGGGGATCATAATCGCATCGGATAACGGCACTGCCGAAAAGATTGCCACCCTGCCGCAGCTTCAGCTCGACTTGAATGCCGCGTATCAGGACCTCATTAACCGCCCGGCGCCGGCGACAGTCCTGACGGATGCGGCTTCGGCGGAAGGGGTCAACGGCGGTACTTTCGGCGCAGCCACGGATCTCAGCGGGTTTGTTCTGAGTCCCGGCGTCTATGCAAGCATCGCCACGTATGGGCTCAGTAATGCCGCTGGTCCTCTTGTGCTCGATGCAGGGGGCAATCCGGGTGCGGTCTTTATCATCCGGTCAACAGCCGGCGGGTCCGGCTTTACCTCGACAACGGGCGACGTGGTCCTGCGCAACGGCGCCCGGTCCACAAACGTTTTTTGGGTGGTGACCAACAATATCACTATTGGGACGGGCACCTTCTTCCAGGGAACCGTAGTGGCCGGCAGTACTATCACGGTGGTCGACTTCGCCAACGTGGAGGGCAGAATGCTGGCGGGCGCGCTCGGCGCGGGCGCGCTTACCTTAACGGGAACGAGTATCATTGTCGTGCCTGCTCCGTAAGGCATGAGTTGGAGAAAAAACGATGGATCTTCCCGTGTTTCAGAAATACGGGAAGGTCCCCTTTACATGCGAAATCATGATGAACAAGACAACGATTAAAAGGAGGCACCAAAATGAAAAAGTTAATGAGAAAAATATTGATGGTCTTCCTGGTCGGTTTGTTCCTGCTTGCTCTCGGCGCCCCCGTTTTTGCCGGGAACCAGGGCGGGACATTCACCTTGGACCCGTTCACCGGCTTCTATTCGTTCGACCGTGACCAGAATCTGGACGCCCGCTCGTACCATGGCCTGCGCGCAGGCTACAACTTCACCGACAGCCTCGCGCTGGAGGGCATGGTAGGGTTTGTCCCCACGGAGACCAGATCTCTGGCGCCTGTCGACCGGGACGTGCAGGTCTATCGCGCAGGGATCGACGCTCTGCTTCATTTTAATCCGAGCGCCACTCTCGTGCCGTTCATTTCAGCCGGCGTCGCCGTCACCCAGACCGACAACGGATCGGATGGCATGCCCGACCACGGCCGCGGGATGTTCAACTATGGCGTTGGGCTCAAGTACTTCCTGTCCGACACGGTGGCGCTGCGGGGCGACGTCAAGCAGTCGCTGTTCACCGAAGGCGGCGATTCCCGCATGAATATGGAATACACGGTCGGCCTGACCTTCCTGCTCGGCGCGGAGAAGAAGGCGGTTGCCGGGACTAGAGACACCACCGCACCCGAAGTGGTTTGCACAAGCCCGGACAGCGGCGTCAGCGGTATGGCAATCAACAGGAACATCACCGCGACTTTCAGCGAAGAGATGTCCCGTTCAACGATCACCACGTCAACCTTTACCGTAAAGCACGGGACCGAGGCTGTTTCAGGCCGGGTGACCTTCGCCGGCACAACCGCAAGCTTTAACCCAGGAAGCGAGCTCAAAAAAGGCGCGACCTATACTGCAACGATCGTGGCCGGGGTCAAGGACCTGGCAGGCAATGCTTTGGCAAACAGCTATGTATGGAGCTTTACCACAATTCCTGGTCCGAGGATCGTGCTGCCGGTGCTGATCTCGCTCGAGGATGCGCATTTCACCCACGATAGTTCGGCGCTTAACGAAAATGGCAAGACAATACTGAACTATAATGCCAAGATCCTGAAAGACAACCCTAAAATGAAGATCCGTGTTGCAGGGTATGCTTCCGCCAGCGGCACCAAAGAGTATAACCAGACGCTGAGCGAAAAAAGAGCAACCGTGGTCAAGGAATACCTCATAAAAGAAGGGGGTATTGACAGAAACAGGCTCTTCAAAATCGGATACGGCGAGACGAGACCGGCGGAGTATGAACCGGTGCCTTCGGACATATACTCAGATGAGGCAAAGGCCAACCAGAGAGTGCTGTTTGAGATCATCGTGAAATAGCTGCATGAGGTCAAGGGGCCGGAAAGGCGTTCTTCGTTGATCCGGCCCCTGTCTGGAATGCCCTGTTCCGAAATAGAGCTTCCAGGCAAACTCGGCCCCCCGCCGGTTTTTGATCCCCGTTTCTCCTCCCTGGTAGCCGGCGGGGGGTCTCTTTTAAAGCATCACGGAAAATAAAAGACCTGTCCAATGACGGTCAGGAGGGACTGTCAAGGGGCTAAAGCGCATTAGTGAGGTCCAGTGTTTAGCGTTAAGCATAGAGGTTAAAGAGAACAAAGGAGGAGCACAACATGAAACATCCGATTGTTAATTCGCACACGTTTGCACGGTTTACAGCAAGACTCACCGCCATCGTCCTGTTCGGCGCGCTTCTGTTAGCGGTTCCGTTCCATGCAGCGTTTGCCCAAACCGCGCCGGATCTGGGTTCGGCGGCGAGCTTCGCGGTCCTGGCCGGCCCGGCCGTGACCTGCACCGATTCCACCATTAACGGAGACGTGGGCTCCGGCTTGACCGGCAGCGCAATCACGCAGACCAACTGCACGATCAATGGGACGGTTCACCAGGGCGACGCGACCGCCATTGCGGCTTACGGTGACTTCCTCAACGCCTATGATGCGCTCGCGCTCGCGCAGTGCGACCAGACATTGACGGGTACCCTTGCGGGCCTGGTGCTTGCGCCCGGTGTTTACTGTTTTGAAGCGGCGGCGACGTTAACGGGCCAGTTGACCCTCGACGGGCCCGCGAACGGCGTCTGGATCTTCAAGATCGGGACCCTCGGGACCGGCGCCCTGACAGGCACCAACTTCTCGGTGGTCATGTCCGGCGGCGGACAGGCGTGCAATGTGTATTGGTGGGTCGCCGAAGCCGCGACAATGACGACCTCGAACTTCCAGGGAACCATTCTCGCGGGCGCGGCCACCACCTTTACCGGTGGAAGCCTGATCGGGCGAGACCTGGCGAAAGCCGCCGCGACTCTGACCGGCGTCACGGTCTCCGCATGCAGTCCGGGAACGCCGCCCGTGGTATGCAAGGATAAAGTGACCGGTGGCGGATGGATCATGCTGCCTTCCGGCGGCAAGGGGACCTTCGGGGTAACCGGCGGGATCAAGCACGGCAAGTTCTGGGGCCATCTGACTTATGTTGACCACGGCCCAAAGGGCTCGAAGGTTGAAGACATGAAGGTGAAGGGCACCGGCGTTACGTCTTACGCGGTGGTCGACGCCGTGACCCGTCACATCGAGGGTACGGCCAAGATCAACGGCGAAGCCGGCTATACCTACCAGGTTGACGTGATGGATAGCGGCGAGCCAGGCCGCGCCGACATGTTCAGTCTGCGGCTATCGAACGGTTACACCGCGTCGGGCTATCTGGCCGGCGGCAATATCCAACTGCACAAGAAGTGCCGCCCGCTGATCTGTCAATCTTCCGATAATGATGATGATGAGGATGATCGCGACAAGGATCACGACAAGGATCACGACAAGGATTAAGAACTACGACAAGGAGCGTCGTGATCGACGATAGGAAGAACTGAATTGTTAAAGTTGCTCGTAACGTTGATGGTAAGGAGGAACACAATATGAAACATCCGATAGTTCGTTCGCACAGGGTTGCGCGGTTTACAGCAAGAATCGTTGTCATGGTCTTGTTCGCCGTGGTTCTTTCCGCCGTACCGTTCCACGCAGCATTTGCTAAAACCGCGCAGTCTTTTTTAGGCTCTGCGGATAGCTTCACGGTCCTGGCCGGCACGGCGGTGACCTGCACCGATTCCCTTGTTACCGGCGATGTGGGGGTCTGGCCCGGCGCCGCGATCACTCAGACCAACTGCACGATCAGCGGGACGGTTCACGCGGGGGACGGGATCGCCAAGCAGGCTTATCTTGACTTCCTGGGCGCGTACGATGCGCTCGCGCTCACGCAGTGCGACTATATCTTGTCGGGCAATCTCGCGGGCCTGACGCTTACGCCAGGCGTCTACTGTGTCGACGCGGCGTCGACGACGACGGACGGGACGCTGACGCTCAGCGGGTCCTCGACCGATACCTGGATCTTCAAGATCGGGACCAGCGGGACCGGCGCCCTGACGGGCACCAATTTTTCGGTGATCATGGAAGGCGGCGGAGAGCCCTGCAACGTGTATTGGTGGGTGGCCGAGGCCGCGACCCTGACGGATTCGCACTTCCTGGGAACGATTCTCGCGGGCGCGGCAATCACCATCACGCGCGGGACCTTTGATGGGGATGCATTGGCGATGGCCGCGGTGACGATGACCGGCGCCACGGTCACCGGATGCGAGCAGGCCGGCAAGCAGGTAAAGAGCCGCTGCAACCAGGGCGTGGGCAACGGGCCCGAGAATTGCGATCCAGGCAACTCGAACCAGGGTGATCCGAGCCGGTCGAATGACGAGCTGGGCGGGACGCCCGGGGACCCGGGCCGTATGGACGGCAACGGCAACTAAGTCTCCGGCCGCGAAGGCCCACGACAAGGATCATCATGATCACCGGTAGACAGATATTCAACTCTTAAAGCGCCTCATATGAGGAGAACATGAGAAATCTTAGGTTCCCGGAGTGCTGTTCTTCGGGAACTTTTTTTTAAGCCGTTGCAGCAGGAACAAGAGACAATCAACACGGTCCCGGAACGCGATGTAATGCGGGGATGGCGGCGCCGGCGTGGCAGCAGTCAAACCGGGATCCGGAGAGGAGGAATACTATGAAATCGGGCAGGCAGGACCAGGCGGAAGGCACGTTCCACAAGGTAAAGGGCAAACTCAAGGAGCTCGCCGGAAAGTTCGGCAGGAATTCCGGGCTGGAAGCCGAAGGAAAGGCTGAAAAGACAGGCGGCAAAGTGCAGGAAAAGATCGGTCAGGTCAAGAAGGTCCTGGGGAAATAAGGAGGGCTATAAAATGGCAAAGAAAAGCAGAGGCGGCAGAATGACGGCAGCGAAAAAGCGTGCAGCAGCGGCGCCTGGTGGAAAAGGTCCGGTAAAGGATCGTCCGGCAGGCAAACACATTATGAAGACGTAAGAAATAGCCATTTACCCCGTTGGAAAAAATGTGAGCCAGGGCGATTGCCTTGAGTCTTTGGCCGTTTTCTAACGGGGTTCACAAAAAGAGGTACGGTCCATGAAGACAATATGCTCTCTCTATAGTTATAGAAGGGTGAGGCTGCAAAAGGAAAAGTTACTCTGGGGAACAATACTTTTGGCGATGGTGCTTGTATTGTTTATTCCAACGACGGCACGGGCGATGGCAGGGGGAGAGGTAGGCGTTCGCGTTGCTCTGCCTCCGCCCATCGTATTTGCCCAACCTCCGGAAGTGGTAGTGATACCTGAGACGTATGTCTATGCCGTCCCTGACGTAGCCGTGGACATCTTTTTCTACAGTGGTTGGTGGTGGCGTCCGTGGGAAGGGAACTGGTATCGCTCACGGGACTATAATTCAGGCTGGGTCTACTATCAAAGCGTTCCCTCTTTTTATGCAGGTATACCCTCAAGCTGGAGGAATGACTACCGGGATCGTCGTTGGAGAGGGCATCAATGGAACCATCAGCGAATACCTCACCAACATCTTCAACGGAACTGGAACAACTGGGAGAAGAACAGGCATTGGGAGAAGCAGCAAACCTGGGGTGTCCAGGGCTTGAAACCCGGACCGCGATCACATCAGCCGTCTCGAGAGGTGCGACCACCGCAGTCCCGACCGCAATACCGAGAGGGGCAACCACAGCGCCCACAGCCACAACACCGGGAGGCGCCACGAAAATCTAAACCTAAAAAGGGAAAATCTGAAAGAGGCGAGCAAGAAAAACAGGATAGGCAGGATAGACGGGAAAGACAGCAGGATAGGCAGGATAGGCAGCAGGATAGACAGTAGGATAATAAAAGGTTATTCCGCAGAGGTTTTCGGCGTCGGAGTACATGAGTTCAAAAAGCAACAGTAACAACAATAAAAGGAGGACGTTCCATGAAAGCACTATATTCCGCAGCCCTGATGGCGGCCGCGATCGCTCTGCCGGTGATCAGCGTGCCGGCGCCCGCTTTTTCACAGATGATGGATATGTCCACGAAGGAGCCTGGGGAAGCGCCCGGGCATATGATGAAAATGGGCAATATGGACAAGATGGGCGATATGATGGAGATGTGCATCGAACAGGCGGATACGATGGGGCTTACCGATGCCCAGATCCTGAAGATGAAGCCTCTCCATGGCGAAATGCAAAAAAAACAAGCCCGATTCAAGGCTGACCTGAAGATCGCGGAGATCGAGCTTATGGAAATCATGGAAGTGAAGGATTTTAATCTGGAAAAGGCCGGCGCTGCAGTCAAGAAAATTGCGGAGATAAAAACAGACCATCATTTGGAAATGCTGATAGTCATGAAGGGAATGCGGAGTATTTTAACGGACGAACAGTTTAAGAACATGAAGATGATGATGTCCATGAAGATGGGTGAGAAAAAACCGGCAAAGAGGAAGATGGAGAACGAATAACGGTCTGTAAAAGGAGAACGTGATTTATTCAGGTTCGGAGAACCGGGCAAGGTGAGCCCGGTCATAAACCAAACTGACAACAGGGGGGAGGTGAGACAAAATGAAAACAAACACGTTGCTAGGCATCATCCTCGTTGTTGTGGGGATCATAGCTTTCGCCTATCAGGGAATTTCCTACACGACCAGAGAGAAGGTCCTCGATGTCGGTCCAATGCATATGACGGCTGAGAGAACGAGAACGCTGCCGCTGCCTCCGATCGTGGGCGCTATTGCGCTCGTAGGCGGCATCGTGCTGCTGGTCACGGGAAGCAAAAAGGGCTGATCGAGGAAATAGAATTTTTCATGCACCGGTCAAAAAGACCATAACAAAACGCAGCAACAAAATGGAGGAATGCCATGAGAGTCTCTACCAGATGCCACAAACAGATTTTTGCTCTATTCGTCGTACTCCTTGTCGCGGCAGTGGCCGTTCAGTCGCCGTCCGTCGCTCTCGCCGGGCCTCTCCCGGACTATACCGTGTTCAAGGGAGGCTACTATTCTCCCGACGAGGACTACAGCGTCAATGATTTTAATACCCCAGGCGCAAGAAGCGATCTGTACAGCAAGAAAGGCTTCAACGGTGAGATCGCCTTCGGTCACTACCTGGCGCCCATCTTCGGACTCGAATTCGGAGTAGGCTATTTTCAGAGCACGAGTTCACCGGCTATCGAGCCTGGCGAAACGAAGCTGAAGGTCGTGCCGGTGCGAGTGTCGGCCAAACTCTTTCTTCCCCTCGGCGTTTTCGAGCCCTACGGAGAATTCGGGATCGGCGCCTACTTTACCAAATTGGAGGTGAACGGCAATCTCGGCAGCTTCAGCGGCTCCTCGGAGATCACCTACGGGCTTCACGCCGGAGTAGGATTTAACATCAATTTTACCGACGCGTTCTTCCTTGGGCTTGAAGCGCGATATATCAAGGTCAAGCCGGAGTACGGCGGGCAACCCATCCCGCTGGACGGGTATACCGGGACGCTCAATCTGGGGTTCCGGTATTAGGAAGTTCCTGTCGAAGATGCACGGGGCGAATGGCAGACCGTGGTCTGAGCAACCGTGGGCGGCAAGGCCAAACGTGCCGCCGAAAAAGACCTGGTTGCCAAACGCGTAGGCGACATTGAAGGAGGTGCATCATGAAAAGAATCTGGACAGTAATGGCATTGTTGGCATTTACGTTATCATTTATTCTTGCAGCATGCTTTCCGGTTTTTCCAGGAGGGCCGGGACGGGGGCGCGGACCAGGACCAAAGCACCTACCCGGACCCAAGCACATGCTTCCGCATCCGTAGCCTGGAGTTTATCAGTTCCGGAGGAATAACAGGGGGCGGCTTCGAGTTGCCGGCGAAGTAAAGCAGATGGGCCTGAACAAAGACAGAACGTTACAACCTCGGGGGGCTTGCCATGAATGACAAACGAAAAGCATACGAAGAAAAGTTTGACGCGCAGTTGAGTGAATGGAGCGCGAAGATCGATCTGCTCAAGGCAAAGGCGGACAAGGCCAAGGCTGAAGTGAAGATCGAATACTACAAGAACATCGAAGCGTTGCAAAACAAACAGAATGACGCCAAGGCGAAGCTGCGGGCGTTGAAGTCCGCCGGCGATGGGGCCTGGGAAGACCTCAAGGCAGGCGCGGAAAACGCCTGGACGGAAGTGAAGACCGCCCTTCACGACGCGAGCACGCGGTTCAAATAAGCAGGGGCGGGAAAACGGCTGAAAGGACCTGGTCACCAAACCCGTCAACGACGTAAACGGTGTGAGGTGCGTAAAGAACCGGATGATTCTCGGGTAGTTGAGCACAAACACGCAGGGATTGCCGGACCGCTGAGCGCGTGGGCAGCGGGCCTGAGCGATCTAAAAGGAGGACCAAATGTTGTGGACGATCGTTGTGGTTTTGTTAGTTCTGTGGCTGCTGGGGTTTGTGAGCAGTTACACGATGGGCGGGCTTATCCATATTTTGCTTGTGATCGCACTTGTAGTGGTGGTGATCAGAATCCTGCAAGGCAGGAAAGTTCTGTAACCGACGGGCGGTCACAGGCCCGGCCCAGCTGAAGACAGGGTGCAGCAGTGTCAAATGTTTTTATCTGGTTTGCTCTTCAGCGACAATGCTGAGAGCCTTCGGCCAGGCCGGCGACAGGACAGCCCGCTGCAATTAAAAGGTAACGAGAGAGGTGACGAAATGAAGCAGAAAGAGTTGAATGAGGAAAACAAGGAAATACGGAACAAGGCGTATGAACTGTACGAGAAGCACGGTTTTAAGGACGGCGATGAGTTTGTCAACTGGCTTGAAGCGGAAAGGGAAATGGGAAAACGACCCAGGCCAAATCGCAGAAAACAGTCGCAAAGCGTTCTGTTTGCCATTGTGGGAATATTATGCGTCATTGTGCTGATCCTGTTGTTCATGCTGTTCAGGACCGGACCGAAGATGGAGCTGTCCGAAAAGAACCTTTCCGAGCTGAAGGTCATGATGCTGGTGCTTGATCAGAAGGCCGATGAGGAGGTGGTCGCCTTTGGGGACACGCATTTCGACTATAACCAGTCGACACTTACCAATAAAGCGAAAGCGGAATTGGATATAAATGTGAAGATCCTGAAAGAAAATCCCAAAATGAAGGTCCGTATGGCGGGATATACCTCCGCCAAAGGCACGGAAGAGAGCAATCAAAAATTAAGCGAAGGAAGAGCACATGCGGTCAGGAACTATCTGGTCGAAAAAGGCATCGCGCCGGGGAGAGTGACGATAGTCGGATATGGCAGGACAAAGCCGGCGCTGTATGAAGTGTCCCCCGGCGACATCAACACAAGGGAAGCAAAGGCCAACATGCGGGTTCTTTTTGAAGTCGTGGTGAAGTAGGGCGGGAGCGTTTCCCTCACCGACCCTGAGCAATCCGGAAGGAGGGCCAAATGTTGTGGACGATAGCTGTGATACTGGTAATTCTGTGGCTGCTGGGGTTCGTGAGCAGTTACACGATGGGCGGGTTCATCCATATTTTGCTTGTGATCGCAATTGTGGTGGTGTTGGTGCGGGTAATTCAGGGGCGATAAAATATAATAGTTGAAGAGGTCGGGAGGCATGGGCAAAGATCATGTACGGGAAATTTTCTTCAGCCGATCTTGCCTCTGTTGGCGCGGGCGGCTGAGTGATTCCGGAAGGGTTCTCAGCGCCATCGATCGCCTCACCTCGCAAGGAGCTCGGCCATGATCGAAGCCATCTTTAAGATGACGGTGCCCGTTGAAAAACGGAAGGAAGTCCTTCAGACGATAAAAGCTATACTCGGTCCGATCCGGCGCGAGCGCGGCTGCATAAGCTGCCATTGCTACGTGGATGTGGAGGATGAAGGCCTCTTCCTCTTCGAGGAGGAGTGGAAGACCAGGGAGGACCTGGAAGACCATCTGCGGTCCGACCATTTCAGTATTTTAAACGGGGCGATGAGACTGCTCCGCGCAGAGCCGGACATCAGGTTCAACACCATTACCGCCACAGCAGGTGTGGAAGCGATAAAAACGGCGCGAGCGTAAGGGAAAAAACGAGTTGGACGGTTGGCGGGCAGGACGCTCCCGGGAATGGCTCTGCTCACGAACGAGGCGTGTTTTTTCGACGGGGTAAAACCGTGGCACGCTGCTGAAATACAGGAGGGCCAATGAAAATAATAATAAGAATTGCATTGGCGGTTGTTTTGCTGCTGACGGGTTTTGCGGCCGGTTTTCCCTTCGGCGTGAGCAGAGGATTTTCAACAGGCAGTGAATGGGCGTTCGTGCAGGGCAACATCCTCGCCCGAGAGGCAGGACTCTTCATGCCGGTGAATTTTGAGACCGGACAATTCAGGATAATTTTTAAACAGCCGAAACATCTCTATAGAGAAGCATGGGTGCTTGCCGACAGGCATGAGGACGCGATGGTGTACATGAGGAGAGGCGATAAAACCGTCAACGAAGGCATAGAGCTGGCACGAAACGCCTCTTTGCCTCAGTAAAGCCTATTGCCGCCATGGACAGGGCAGGGCGGATTGCGATGAACGCGATCTCGAAAAAAACAGCAACAACGGGCGCGGGTTTTCAAGATCAAGAGCCGGAGGAGATAACCCGATGAAACTTCTGGAGCAATTCATAGCACAAACAGGCAGGCAGCCGGCAGACTGGACCAGTCAGGATATACAGAAATATCTGCATTATGTAGAAAAGCAGGCGGCCGAAGCCGGAGTGTTGAAAAGATACGATCACTGATCAAACTCGGCGCGGCTTACTACCGCTTGAAAAAGGAGAAACAACTAATGAAAATGTACAAAAGTGTCATCGCAGCGCTGGCCATGAGTCTGCTGCTTGCGGGAGTGTCCGGTTGTGAGCAGGGTCCGGCGGAGCGCGCAGGCAAGAAGATCGATGAGACGGTGGAAAAGGGCGGAAAGCAGATCGAAAAGGCCGGAGAGAAGATCCGGGAAGGAACCGAGGGAAAATAGCCTTGTCAAAGAGCGCAGAGTGATGCAGCCGAGGGCCGTCATGCGGATCGAATTGTTCACGCTGATATCGGCGCCGGAACAGAAGGGTCGATACTGGCAACTACCATGAAAAAACAGGAGATGTTCGAGCGAGACGAAACAGTTCGCATTGAAGCTTTCAGCGACGGTGTTTTCGCCATTGCCATAACGCTGCTGGTCCTCGGAATCGAGGTGCCGAAGGCCCACAAACTCGGCGCGAATAGCAACCTCGGGGCAACGTTGCTGAAAATGTGGCCTCATTATCTTGCCTATGCAACAAGCTTCATTACGATCCTTGCCATGTGGGTAAACCATCACCGGATCTTCAGTTTTATCCAGAGGACCGATCATTCGTTCCTGTACTGGAACGGGTTATTGCTTTTGTTCATAACGTTCATGCCCTTTCCGACGTCCCTGCTGGCGGAATACCTGCTGCACCCCGAAGCCAAGGCCGCGGGAGCGGTCTTTACCGGCACCTACGTCGCGAGCGCATTTGCGTTCAAGGGCCTGTGGCATCACGCGTCAAAGAACGGGAGGCTTCTTGCGGAGAACGTGGACGACAGGGAAATTCGGCAGATCACCATGCAGTACCGATACGGGCCGCTTCTGTACCTTATGGCGTTCGTGCTTTCCTTCGGGTCGGTCGGCCTGAGCGTGGCTTTGTGTCTGTGCCTGGCAGTGTTCTTTGCAGTCAAGGGCTGGCCGACGTTGAGGTCGGCAGCGCTGATTTTCCCATTATTCCATCGAAGGAGGAAATCTGATAGCTCCGAATCGTAACTGGGTCCTCGCAGGCACGGGAAGGATAAACCACGTTACCCCGTTAGATAACACCATCAACTGCTGTCGGCGGTTGATAGCATACCTGTAGAGATTAGCGCATATTCTCTAAGGGGTCAAACAACGAAAGGCTGTTTCAATAGGCCGGTACAGGAGATACTGATCGCCATGCTTACCTCTGACAATGTCACTCGCGCCGTTGAACATCCGTACGAGCAGGGCGCCCCCCCCGTCTATTGCGAACTGTTCGGCGACAGAGTCGCCGAGCGCGTCTGTCTACTCCTGAAAAAAGAGCTTATCGCGTGGTGGCGATGTGACGTCTTCTGTCGAGGATGTTATCGGCGCTCGCTGCAGTGAGAGGACTGCAGGCAGGCCGTGGGCCGCAACGGCCGAAAAAACTGCGCATAAACCTGGCCGCTGTGATGGATACACGGCTGCGCCGGAGCCGGAAAGCGAGGTGGTTGATGACAACAAGTCAGGAAAAGGCTGAGAAGGACTGGACTGCCGTGGAAGCAATGCAGGAGGTCAATGAAAAACTCTCATCCTATGTGATTGCTCTCGAACAGCGCAATCGAGAGCTTGAACGCCTCCGTGGGTTGGGAACATTGCTTCAATCATGCCTTACCATTGAAGAAACCCATGCCGTCATCGCCCGTACGGTGCCTAAATTATTTTTTACGGAATCCGGCGCAGTCTACCTCTTCAGTTTGCCGCCCCAGACGCTGGTGCCTGTTGCCTCATGGGGCGACCACGCAGCGGCGGGCGCTGTATTTCCTCTGCCGGCCGGATGGGCACTGGAACAGGAACGATCATATTCCATTGACGGAAGGTGCTTTCCCGTGCTCTGCTCAGACGGGAACCAATCGGGTCAAGACGTCTACTTTTGCGCGCCGATGGTGGCTCAAAGTGAAACGCTGGGCTTGCTGTATGTAAAGCTCAACGGAAACCTGCCGAAACAGAACTCTGACAACCGTCGGCAAGTGATTGCCTATAAACGACAGTTGGCGGTTACCACGGCGGAAACCATTGCGCTGTTTCTGACAAACATTAAACTGCGGGAGAACCTGTACCATCAGTCGATCCACGATCCGCTCACCGGGCTGTTGAACAGGCGGCCCATGTATGAATTCCTGGAAAAGGAGATCCTGAGAACGACGCGAAAGAAACAACCGTTGGGAGTCGTCATGATCGACATTGATCATTTCAAGACCGTCAACGATACCTATGGCCATGGAGCCGGCGATGCCGTGCTTCGGGAATTCGGCTTATTTTCCAAAAAACATATCAGGGGAGGGGATTTCGCCTGTCGTTACGGAGGCGAGGAGTTCCTTCTGGTGCTGACGGAAGCATCTTTGGAAAATGTCAAAAAGCGAGCCGAGCAATTTTGCAAAGAAGCGAGACTTCTTGGGGTTCACTATCGCGGCCGATTGCTCGATCCGATCACTTTGTCTCTGGGGGTGGCAGTGTACCCTGAACACGGAAAGACCGCTCAGGAACTGCTGCTTGCGGCGGATATGGCCCTGTATCAGGCGAAGGCTGACGGCCGCGACCGGATAGCGACGGTGCGGCAGCATGTTATTGCAGATCAGGCGCAGCAGCTCTGAACGCGTCGAGCTGTATTCGTTACAAGGCGGGATTCGCGACAGGTAACCTTTGGGCTAAGAAAAGAGACCCGGCGCAATGATCGAAAAGGTGTTTGTCCATGACTAAACAGGGTAATTCCCCCAGCGGAACGCGCTTCCTCATGATCACGGCGGCACTCGTGATCATCATCGTCGGCATCAAGCAGGCGCAGCCGGTCCTGGTGTCCCTTCTCCTCGCCCTTTTCCTCGCCACGCTCGGGACGCCGCCGGTGCTCTGGCTCGAGCGGAGACGCATTCCCACCTTCGTCGCGGTGCTGCTCGTAGTGGCCGGCATGATAGCCATCCTGCTGATCCTGGGCACGATCGTCGGCGCGTCCATCAACAGCTTTTACACCGGATTGCCTGCCTATCAGGCCCTTTTTCAGGAGCAAGTCTCGGCATTCCAGTCTTTTTTAGAAACCAAGGGTATCCGGGGCATGGAGAAGATCCTGCTCGAATATATCAATCCAGGGTCCGTGATGAGCCTGACCGCCCGCCTGATCGCGGAGTTGGGCTCGGCGCTTTCGAACATTGTCCTGATCTTGCTTACCGTCACCTTCATCCTGTTCGAGGCATCAAGCTTTCCCGTCAAGCTCCGCGCCGCTCTCGGTGATCCTCTGCAGGTATTTCCCCAGTTCACACGGTTCGTAAGCGATATTGAACGCTACATGCTCATCAAGACGCTCATCAGTCTGGCCACGGGGATCCTGATAGGGATATGGTTGTACATTCTCGGCGTGGATTTTCCCATTCTCTGGGGTTTCCTGGCCTTTCTGCTCAACTATGTACCGAGTGTCGGCTCCACGATCGCCGGCGTTCCCGCGGTTCTTCTCGCACTCATCCATTTGGGTGTAGGCAGGGCCGTGATGGCAGCCGCAGGATATATGGCCGTTAACTTCATACTCGACAATGTGATTGAAACGAGGATCATGGGGCGGAAGCTCGGACTGTCCACGCTGGTTGTTTTTCTCTCCTTGATCTTTTGGGGAAGTATGCTCGGTCCGGTCGGTATGGTTTTGTGCATACCGCTTACCATGACCGTGAAGTTCGCATGCGAGAACAATGAGGACACACAATGGATCGCCTTATTGCTCGGGCCCGCTGAAAGCGTTCGACCGGTGTCGCAGACAGGGAGAAATGAGTAAAAGTTTTTTTTAGAGTGCCAGGGCTGGTCGTCCTTCTCGGGGCGCTGGTTGATTTCTGAGATACACAAGCGGAGATGCGAAGATGTTTGAAGATATTGTAGAGACAGTGCGTGAACCTCTTATTGTGCTGGATTCGGAACTGAGAGTCCTCTCGGCAAACCGCAGCTTTTATATTTCATTCAAGGTACAGCCTGAGGAAACCATCGGCAACCTGATCTATGATCTGGGAAGCAAGCAATGGGATATTCCCAGGCTTCGGACGCTGCTTGAAAATATTCTTCCCGAAAATAATAAATTCGATGACTATGAAGTTGAACATATATTTTCAGGAGTGGGGCATAAAATAATGCTTCTCAATGCCCGCCGCATCATGCACAAGGAAATGGGCTCGCAGATGAGGATACTCCTTGCCATTGAGGACATCACCGAACGGAAACGGATAGAGAAGCTATTAGTGGCCAGTGAGGCAAAATATCGGGAGCTTGTCCAGAATGTAAACAGCATCATCTTGAAAATGGACCCCGAAGGGAAGGTCACTTTTTTCAATACGTTCGCTGAAAGGTTTTTTGGTTTTACTGAGAAAGAGATGCTCGGCCGGTCTGTCGCGGGAACTATCCTGCCCGAAACAGGGCCTGCGGGTTCTGACCTTGACTCCATGATCAAAGATATCGAAATACATCCCGAGAAGTACATTAACAACGAAAATGAAAACATGCGCCGGAACGGCGAACGGGTATGGGTAGCCTGGACGAACAAGGTCCTTTGCGATGAGAACGGCAAAACCATCGAAATATTGTGCATCGGCAATGACATTACCGAACGCAGGCGGATGGAGGATGCATTAAAGGATTACGAAGAGCGTTACAGGCGGCTGTTCGAAACCGCAAAAGACGGACTGCTGCTGATCGACAAGCACAACGGAGACATCGTAAATGTCAATCCGGCCATAGTGGAGATGCTGGGTTATTTCAGCCAGGAATTCATCGGGAAAAAACTTCAGGATGTCGGCTTGTTGAAAGATATACGGGATTTCAAGGAGACAATCCGTGAATTGATTCATGCGGGATTTATCAATTACGAGGATGTGTTTGCGGAAACCAAACAGAGGCAGATTGTTAATGTTGATATATATCTTGTTGACAGGGCGAAATTCATTCAATGCAACGTGCGCAACATTACTGAACGCAAGAAACTCTCGGCTCAACTGCTCCAATCCCAGAAAATGGAGGCCATCGGCAATCTCGTCGGGGGAATTGCGCACGATTTCAACAATATTCTCACCGCAATAATCGGCTACGGGAGCCTTCTGCATAAAGAGATCGCAGCGGGTGACCCCTTGCGTGAATATGTTGAACAGATACTCGCCGCATCCAGCAAAGCGGCCCATCTGACGCACAGCCTGCTTGCCTACAGCAGGAAGCAGGTGATGGAGGCGAAGCCGGCGGACGTTAACAAGATCGTTTTCAGCATACAGAAGATTTTGGACAGGCTCATTGGCGAGGATATTGAATTCAAAATACATATGGCCGCTGAGGCGCTGATTGCGAACGTTGACAGGGGCCAGGTCGAGCAGGTTTTGCTGAATCTCGCGACGAACGCCCGGGATGCAATGCCTCATGGGGGGGCGTTGACCATACGCACGGAGCGCGTGCAGATAGACAGCAGTCTTATACAGGTTAATGGGAATGGGGAAGCCGGCGATTATGCCGTTATTTCAGTTGCCGACACGGGGGTCGGCATGGATGAAAAGACAAGAGACCGCATTTTTGAACCGTTCTTTACTACAAAAGAGTCGGGAAAAGGCACGGGGCTCGGCCTTGCGATGGCCTACGGCATCATCAAGCAGCACAATGGTTTCATCGATGTGCACAGCAGGCCTGGAGAGGGCGCGACCTTTAAGATCTATATGCCCTTACTGCCTGCAAAAGAGGCCCTCTTCGAAAAGGAGGAATTGACCCCTGTTGTATCAGGCAACGAGACCATTCTTTTAGCAGAAGACGATCAAGTCATCAGAAAGGTCTCAAAAACATTCCTTGAGCACTATGGCTACAAGGTGCTGGAAGCAGTCAATGGCGAGGACGCATTACGTGTTTTCTCGGAGAACCGCGCCGGCATAAAGCTTATTGTCACTGATGTGATCATGCCGAAGATGCTCGGCACTGAGGTATGCGAAAAAGCAAGGATGATAAAGCCGGACATAAAATGCCTGCTTATGAGCGGATATAGCAGCGACATTATGCAGAAGAGGGGTGTTCTCGAAAGGGGCGGTAATTTTATCGCCAAACCGTTCAGTCCCGATGATTTTTTGAGAAAAGTCAGGGCGGCTTTGGACAGTTGAAATGATACTGAAAGGTGGTCCCGCCGCTCAGGGCTTGCCTGAGTGGCTACGGAACATTGCTCATAAAGGAGAAACGAATATGACGGAAAAAGCGCATGATAAGGAGCTGGATGCAGTGAAAGGCGATATCGCGCGCCTGCGCGAAGAGCTCGCCGGAATCGCTGACGGCGTGAAGGAGTCCGCCGGGCTGCACGCCAAGCGGTCGCGCGCATCGGCCCAACAGGGAGGCGCCGCCCATGGCGAGGAAGGCCCTGGTGTATGGGAGGACCTATTGCACAAGTTCGATTCATCGAGGGTCCAGGGTGAAAAAGTCGTCAGGGGCCTTGCGGCTGAAGTAGAGCAGCAGCCCTTGGTGAGTATTATGGCCGCCTTCGGCCTCGGTTATATAATCGCCAAACTGTGGTACCAGGGGGCCAGGGGAGCAACCAATGAAGATACTAACGACGCTCCTTGATATCGCGATAGTCTTTCTGCGTTTGCTGGAAGCGGAAGGGAGAATGCTGAAAAGAGCGTTGATGAACGCGGGATGGGCGCTTGCCCTTGTCGGGATCGCCTCCCTCCTGGTCCTGGCCGCGGCGGGATTTCTCCTGGTGGGGATTTACCAGTACCTTGCCACGCTGATGTCCACTGCAGCCGCGTTGATCCTCGTGTCTCTCCCGGCCTTCGTTCTCGCGGTGATCTTCGCGGCCCTCGCAAAATGGCGGATCGAAGACCCGAAATGAGATGAGCGCCCGTCCACGAGATAACCGTCGTGGGTGATGCATAACGCTCGCCGTTATTTAAGAGCCGGAGCGGCAGGATGAGGGAAGAAGATTTCACTATATGCGCTAAGGAATCAAATTCTTCACAAAAAGGCAAGAATGGTTTGCCACAGAGTACACAGAGTGCACAGATTTCAATTCCGCTTTATGCGGGTTAGGGTAATGCTTCGACGTGAGAGAGAGTAGTTACCGAGTGGAGATGCAAGGATGTTTGAGGACATTATCGAGACAGCGCGTGAACCCCTTATGGTCCTGGATGCGGATCTGAGGGTTCTCCTGGCCAGCCGTAGTTTTTATGATTCTTTCAAGGTAACGCCGAAGGAAACGCTGGGCAATCTTATCTATGACCTCGGAAACCGGCAATGGGACATTCCCAGCCTTCGGACGCTGCTGGAAGAAATGCTTCCCAAAAACAACAAGTTCGATGACTATAAAGTTGAACATGTATTTTCCAGCATCGGGCATAAAATAATGCTGCTCAATGCCCGCCGTATCACGCAAGCAGGAAGCGGTCCTCTGCTGATCCTCCTCGCTATAGAGGACATCACTGAAAAAATGCGCCTGGAAAAAGAATTGGCGGTACGAACGCGGGACACCGAACAGGCACAATCCGATGCCGAGGCTGCAACAAGGGCCAATGAAGATATTATTGAGACCGTGCGTGAACCCCTTCTGGTGCTGGATTCAGACCTGAGGGTCCTGAAGGCCAACCGCAGTTTCTATGATTCATTCAAGGTAACACCCGGGGAAACGCTCGGAAATCGTATCTATGACCTCGGAAACCGGCAATGGGACATTCCCCGGCTCCGGACGCTGCTTGAAGAGATTCTTCCCCAGGACAACAAGTTCGATGATTATGAGGTGGAACATGTATTTTCAAGCATCGGGCACAAGGTAATGCTGCTCAATGCCCGCCGGATAACGCAAAAGGAAGTCGGCTCTCAGCTGATTCTCCTTGCCATAGAAGACGTCACGGAAAAAATGAGGCTGGAACGGGAACTGGCGGAACGAACACGAGACGCGAAGAAGGCGCAATTCGAGGCCGAGGCGGCAACAAGGGCCAATGAAGATATTATTGAGACCGTGCGTGAACCCCTTTTGGTGCTGGATTCGGACCTGAGGGTCCTGAAGGCCAACCGCAGTTTCTATGATTCATTCAAGGTAACACCCGAGGAAACGCTCGGAAATCTTATCTATGACCTCGGAAACCGGCAATGGGACATTCCCCGGCTCCGGACGCTGCTTGAAGAGATCCTTCCCCAGGACAACAAGTTCGATGATTATGAGGTGGAACATGTATTTTCAAGCATCGGGCACAAGGTAATGCTGCTCAACGCCCGCCGCATCACGCAAAAGGAGATCGGTTCTCAGCTGATCCTCCTTGCCATAGAAGACGTCACGGAAAAAATGAGGCTGGAACGGGAACTGGCGGAACGGACCCGGGACGCGAAGAATGCGCAATACGAGGCGGAATCCGCTACCATGGCCAAATCCGATTTTCTTGCCAACATGAGCCATGAGCTGAGGACCCCTCTTAATTCAATAATCGGTTTTTCGGAGGTCCTGGAGGACCAGCTGCTCGGCTCGCTGAATGAGTCTCAGAGCGAAAACGTGATGTACATCCTTAAAGCGGGAAGGCATCTGCTCAGCCTGATCAACGATATCCTCGATCTCTCCAAAGTGGAATCAGGCAAGATGGAACTCGACGTGGAGAGTGTGCCGTTGCGGGAGTTGCTTGACGCATCCCTGGTCATGCAGCAGGAGAAGGCAGCGAGGCATGGAATCCAGCTGGATCTTCAGATCGGATTCGATAATTCTATCGTGATCGAGGCGGATGAAAGGAAACTCAAGCAGATACTGTTCAACCTCCTGAGCAATGCGGTGAAATTCACGCCCGACAACGGCTCCGTGCGCGTCGCTGCGCGACGAGTCGGAAGTCAGGAGTCAGGAGTCAGCAGCGTGAAGGACAGTTCGGAGAAGGGAGTTCGGAGTCCGGAGAAGGAACGCATTTACCGCGAACTCCGAACACTGAACTCCGAACCCGGTGATTTCGATTATATCGAAATCACCATAGAGGACACCGGCATAGGGATCAAGCAGGAGGACCTCCAGAAGCTTTTCAAGGAATTTTCTCAATTGTCGTCGCCCTATGATAAACAGTTTGAGGGCACCGGGCTCGGGCTTGCGCTCACGAAAAAACTGGTTGAATTGCACGGTGGGAGGATCTGGGTGGAGAGCGAGTTCGGCAAAGGGAGCCTGTTTGCTTTTGCCATACCCGTAAAACAACGGAGGGAAAAGGATGCCTAAGAAAATACTTGTTGTAGAAGATAACGAGCAAAACCGCATCCTCATGAGACAGATACTGACGCATCACGGCTATGAGGTGCTGGAGGCGGTTGATGGGGCCGCCGGGTTGAAGATGGCCGGAGAGCACATGCCTGATCTTATATTGCTTGATCTGCAGATGCCTGTTATGGGCGGCTTTACGGTGATACGGGAATTGCGGAAAACGCCGGAACTGAGCAAGCTGAAGGTGGTCGCCGTCACCTCCTTTGCCATGAAAGGCGACAGGGAAAAGGCCCTGGAAGCCGGGTTTGACGATTATGTGACAAAACCCATAGATACGCGAAAATTCGTTGAGCTCGTAAAAAACATTATTCCGAGGTGAAGATATGACGCTGAACAAGCCGGTCATCCTTTGTGTCGACGATAAACCTGAGAACCTCAAACTGCTCGAAAACATACTCATTCCGAGAGGCTACGAGGTGGTAAGCGCCGCAAGCGGGGAAGAGGCCCTGCTGAAGATAAAAACCCTGACCATAGACCTCGTGCTGCTGGACCTTATGATGCCGGAGATGGACGGCCTGCAGGTGTCCAGAAAGATCAAAGGAAACAAAAAGCACAGGAATATACCGATAGTCATGCTTACCGCATATACCGGTGTGGAGACGTATATAAAGACTCTCAGCGATGAGGTGTTCGCATACCTCCAAAAGCCTTTTGAGACGGAAGAATTGATCGGGATCGTGAGGGCTGCACTTGGGCGGTCGGAGGCCGGCCATGCTTTGCCCGTATCATGAACGGCGGGAAAAGCTCTTTTTTTATGGATCATCTCATACTAGAAACGACATGATCAGAGAATCTCCCCTTGCCCCTCTTTGTCAAAGAGCTGTGCAACATGCACATGGGTTACATTTTAACCCTGGGACATGGGTTACACTTTTTTACTGGAGGCTCTAGTTTTCTGAGCCTCACATCGAG
>Ga0154442_1061_pt2 | contig 23006 bp, 21 predicted proteins | sample RifGroC2_FD_115946 | JGI IMG/M metagenome (GOLD analysis project Ga0154442, IMG submission 115946) | Nitrospirae bacterium GWC2_57_13
GGCCACGAGCGCAGGATATACGAAGCTGAGAGCCATAAACCTTCTAAGCGCCTGTCGCTTCTCGCTGAATTCAGCGATATCACCGAAGAAACGGGATAATGTGTTCGTGTCCTTGCTGAAGACTGTTGGCGGCAGCCCCCGGAGATGGACGAGATGGCTGGCAAGCGCCTCACCGGCCGACGTCCCTCGCTCCACGTCCTTCTGCATCGCCGTGACCAACCCCCTGACCGGAGAATCATCAGCTTCTTCGGCCAGCGTTTTTATGGCCTCTTCCACTCGCATGCCGGATGCCGTCATGGCGCCCAACTGACGGTACAGCAGGTTCAGATGGTCCGGCCTGATACCTTTCCTGAAAATCATCGGTTATCACCTCTCGATATTTTGTCGTACTGTATGCGGCAAAGTACCTGCGCTCCTGCAATGACTACCGCTTGAGCAGCCAGCCGATATATTTTTCGTCAACCGTGGTCCCGTCATCACCAACTACAGTCCAGCCAGGAGACAGGCTTCTTCCTCCCGCCACCCACTTGACCGGGCCGAATGGATCGCCTGCCAGGACAGCCGGATGGATGGTTAGGGTCTTGCCTGAAAGCCGCTTGCGCATATCCACCGTAATGGCGCCCTGCGTAATGCGAACATTTTCGGCCATGCTTAAGGTCGTGTTCTTCGCTTTTTCCGGGATCATCTGCTGAAGTTCCTCCATACTCGTCGGCCATTCTCCGTTCAGAGCATAATAGGTCGAGAGAGGCACACGGTAGATACCCAGAACCTCAGCCGACGCAGCAGCCACCTCGATCGATTTTCTGGATTCATTGATCGCGGACACAATTGCCGATAGTACCACGGAAATAACCACTATCGTGACGATAAAATCAACAGTGAAATAAAAGCCTAGTCCAGGCCTAATTTTCATCAAATCCCCCTGCTGATGCTCCAAAGCCGGTCATACCCGGCGATTCCACGTTATTGATTCCGTTCCACTGTTCTGTTCTCGCCGGCAGGAGCATACCCGTCGGGCGTCTTGTCGCTGCCCCAGAGCCAGATGATCGGGGCGCCCGGATCAACCTTCGGCAGAGCGGGACGGGCAGTCAGTACTTTATATCGTCCCATGTTCTCTGAAAAGGTGATATCGAACGCGCCGTCCTTTACCGAGATGGACTCGACAAATTTTCCGCGGAGGTGCACGGCAGACGGCAGACCAGCCTCTGCATTGTCTTTGGGGAAACGGCCGGTATGATCGTAGAATTCCTGGATGTCCTTCCTGATGTCGCCGCCGAGCACGTACCCTTCTGATGTATATGCCCGTTGCCGGTAGGCAGCGAACTGAGGGATAGCTATGGCGGCAAGGATGGCGATGATGGATATAACGGTCAATAGCTCGATCAGGGTGAAACCATTATCAGTCCTTGGCATAGCGTACCTCCCCTGGTGCTTTTTTAATAAACCTGACGGCAGTTATGTCAAATCCCATGATTCCTTGTCACGCCTTTTTTGCAATATCCATGGCACCGTGCACGATGGCTGCACTTGTGACCGCATCATCCTTGATGCTGTAAACAATCCGGTACTTATGAAAAAATATTTCCCGCAGATCGTCTCGTTCGAATTCCGGTACAACCCTGCCTATTCGCGGAAAGGCGCCGACTTTCTCAACGGAGGCGCTCAATTTATCGATAAAGATAATGGAGTAGAACGGAGAGCCTTCCGAAATGTATCGATCTATCTCCCGAAGGTGCTCTTTGGCTAAAGCCGACCAGATGATTTGCGCCATTCCCGCACCATGTTTTTGACCTGTTCGTGTGAATAAACCTGGCCTTCCTCGGCAACACGCAATCCCTCTTCCACCTGCTGCTTGAAATACAGTTCGGCCATGATCTCATCCACGGAAACGTCGTCAGGCAATTTCGCGATAAACTTGATCACGTCTTCTTTGTGCATAGTCATGCTGCTTTCCTCCCAGGAGAACTATGTTTGCTTGAAAAAGTATTGCAAAACCGATGGATTACGTCAAAGTAATAATCGCCTATAAACAAAAAACCCCGGGGGCTTAATTGCCTCCCGGGGCGTTTCCGTTTCCGTTGCCGACTCCCTGTCTCATCTTCCCCGCGTCTCCGCGTCAGCCTTTCCTCGCCAGCCATTCCTTCAGGCGCGGGCATTTGTCCTTTGCCCGGTTTCCGTCGCAGTCTCCACATATGGTCATGTCCGGGCTGCAGGGATCGAACCCATCGTGCTGGACGGCCTCGCCTGACCGCTTTTTTTTCAACTCGCGGGCCTTATGAATGCACGTTACTTTTTGCATATTAGGTTCTCATTTCGTATCGATCTGCTCCGGCCATGATATCTGCCTGCTATCCGCCTGGCATAGAGCAAAGAGCATAGGGTAAAATGCATCTTCCTTACGGCAATAGACAGCGCTGTGCGCTCTGCTCTATGCGCTCTGCTGTTCTACTCGACCCGGTAGTTCGGCGCCTCGCGCGTGATGACCACGTCGTGCACATGGGATTCACGCAGGCCCGACGGCGTGATCTTGATGAACTTCGCCTTGGTCCGCAGGTCCTTGAGTGTTGCGCAGCCGCAGTAACCCATGCCGGCGCGCAGGCCGCCCAAAAGCTGATGGACGCTCGCGGCGACAGGCCCTTTGTGGGGGACCCGGCCTTCCACGCCTTCAGGCACGAGCTTGCCCCGCTCCTCTTCATGGGACTGGAAGTAGCGGTCCTTGCTGCCTCGCTCCATGGCGCCGATGGACCCCATGCCCCGGTAAAGCTTGTAGCTCCTGCCCTGAAACAGAATGGTCTCTCCGGGGCTCTCATCGGTACCCGCGAAGAGGCCGCCGATCATGACCGAAGCGGCGCCCGCGGCGATCACCTTGGTGATGTCGCCCGAGAACTTGACGCCGCCGTCGGCGATGCAGGGAGTACCTGTTTTGTCCGCCTCGCGCGTGCAGTCCATGACCGCCGTGATCTGCGGCACACCCGCGCCCGACACCATGCGCGTCGTGCAGATGGACCCGGGCCCGATGCCTACCTTCACGGCATCAGCGCCGGCCTTGATCAGGTCGCGTGCAGCCTCGGCGGTGGCGATGTTCCCGGCCACAAGATCGAGGTCCGGATATTTCTTCTTGATAGCCTTCACCGCGTCAAGGACGCCCGTGGAATGGCCGTGCGCCGTGTCCACGACGACTATGTCAACGCCGGCCTTCAGCAACTCCGGCACGCGTTCACTGTAGTCGCCGACGCCCACAGCCGCACCGACCCTGAGCCTGCCGAAGCTGTCTTTGCAGGCATTGGGATATTTGATCTTCTTTTCGATGTCCTTGATGGTGATGAGGCCGCGCAGCATGAAGTCCTTGTCCACGATCAGGAGCTTCTCGATCTTGTATTTCTGCAGGATCTTCATGGCGTCGTCCAGGTTCGTGCCCAGCGGCGCCGTGATGAGGCGGTCCTTGGTCATCACCTCGGAGACTTTGAGATGCACCCGCTTTTCGAAACGCAGGTCGCGGTTGGTCAGGATGCCCACGAGCTTGCGCCCTTTCGTGACCGGCACGCCGGAGATGCGGTACCGCTTCATCACGTCCAGCGCTTCGGCGATCTTGGCGTCGGGAGCGATCGTAATGGGATCGATGATCATGCCGCTTTCGGACTTTTTCACCTTGTCCACTTCCCCGGCCTGGACGTCCACGGGAAGGGCCTTGTGCACGAAGCCGATCCCGCCCTCCTGGGCCAGGGCGATGGCAAGCTTCGCCTCCGTCACCGTGTCCATGGCAGCGCTCACCAGGGGAATGTTCAGACTGATGCGCTTCGTGAGCTGCGTGCGCACGTCTACGTCCTTCGGCAGCACCGATGACTTGGCGGGAACGAGCAGAACGTCATCAAAGGTAAGAGCGTCTCGGATCGGACCAACGACCATGGGGATCTCCTTGCGTTAAGAAAGATGCGTTGCCTGATGCACGATCCATGATACGGGATAAGGGGGACTGCAGTGACTGACTTAACGTGCATCGTGCATCCGGATTTACGTACTTTACCACAGTCGCCCTGAAACCTCAAGACACGAGCATTTATATGAACCCCGAAGACTCGTTCAGAAACGGATTCTCCCGCTTTTCCTCGCCCACCGTGCTGTCGGGCCCGTGGCCCGGATATACGCTGGTATCGTCGGGCAGGCCCATGATATTCGCCTTTACGGACGCAAGCAGCGTCGCCAGATCGCCGCCGGGCAAATCGGTCCTGCCGATGGACCCCTGAAAGAGCGTGTCTCCGGTGAAGACCATGCCGTCACCGGCAAGGCTGATGCCGCCGGGCGAGTGGCCGGGTGTGTGCAGCACCTTCAGCGACAGACTGCCGACGGTGATGACATCTCCCTGCTTTATGAACCGGTCCGCGTTCGGTGAAGGGGCGGCGTCCATGCCGAACATGCGGGCCTGGTTCGATGCTGACCTGAGCAGCAGTGCGTCGGCCTCGTGCAACAGGAGCTGGGCGCCTGTCGAGTCCTTCAGCTTCCCGTTCGCGCCCGTATGGTCGAAATGGGCATGGGTGTTCACGATATACCGGGCAGTCAAGCCCTTGTCTGCAAGGACGTTCAGAATCTCCTCGGCATCGTCGCCGGGATCGATCACGATCGCTTCCTTGGTGTTTTCATCAGCAACGATGTAGCAGTTCACCTGGAGCGGACCGACCACCAGTCGCATTAATATCATACAATTCGTCCTTAACCGCATGGAGCGGAATTGAACATTGGAAATGGCAAATTGTAAAGTGCAAATCTAAAAAAATACGGTGCAGCCATTATGCCGTAAATCTTTCTCCCCGTCTCCCTGTCGCCGCGTCTTAGCGGCTTCCCCTCTCCAGGTCCAGCAACTTCTTCTTCATCCCCAGCCCTCCCGAGAACCCGCCCAGCGAACCTGCCGAGCTGATCACGCGGTGTCAGGGAACGAGGATCGGAACAGGGTTGGCGCCCATAGCCTGTCCAACGGCCCGGGCAGCCTGTGGCTTGCCGATCTCCCGGGCGATCCATCCATAGGACCGTGTTTCGCCGTGTGGAATGCGAGCTGCCGCGGTCCAGACGACCCGCTGAAAGGGTGTATAATAGCCGAGATCAAGGGCAAGGTCAAATGAAACAGGCATGCCCGAGAAGTATTTCGTCAGGAGACGGACGGCCCTGTTCATCTCCACAGCCGAAGGTGCTTTCTCACTCCGCGCCTTGTCTCCCGCAAGCTCCTGCCGGACAGCGACTGCTCCTTTCCTCGGCAGCACGATCCTGCAGATCCCCTTCCGCGACATGCCTATCCCCGCCCAGCCGAATTGCGTCTCGAATATCATGAGTGCCCGCTCCTGATCCCCTGCCCGTCTGTTCTGAGATCTTCTCATCTTCTTACCTTCCCAACTTCTCAGCTTCCGATGTTCCCGCCTGCCTACTTTCCCCTCTTCATCATACCCCGCAGGAACGTCATCTCCTCGCTCTTGAGGAGCCACATAGCAACAAAGTAGAATACCGCGCTGCCCGCAATCCCTCCGGCGAGCAGTTCGATCTTGTAGAGCGTCACACCCGAAGAGCGCCAGACAGCATCGGTGCTGATCCACCAGCTGATAAGGCCCATCACTGCTGATGTGGGAACGATCCTGATGAGAGACCGGAGGATGCGTCTGCCGTCCATCCTGCCGATCTTCTTCCTGAGCTTGACCGTGAGCAGCCCAAGGTTCACCACGGCGGCCAGCGACGTTGCAAGGGCCAGCCCTCCATGGGCAAGGGGCCGCATGAGCAGGAGGCTCAGCACGATATTGACGACCAGGGCCAACACGGCTATCTTGACAGGCGTTCTGGTGTCCTGGAGCGAATAGAAGGCCTGGGACACGATACGAACACCGGCAAAGGCCCAGAGGCCGACAGCATAAAAAAGTATCGCATCCGCCGTGCCGACGGTGGATATCCAGTCGAACTCACCCCGCTCAAGCATCAGGTTCACGATAGGAATGCGCAGCGTTACCAGCCCAACCATGGCCGGGATCGTGATGAACAGCACGAGCCGGAGCCCGAGGGAGAGCGTCTCCCGGAACTCGGGCATCTCCCTGCGCACGGCCTGAGCAGCCATGGTGGGCAGGATGGCCGTGGCAATGGCAATGCCGAAGACGCCGAGGGGAAAATGGATGAACCGCATGCCATAAAAAAGATAGGTGATGCTCCCCGTGGCCAGGAAGGACGCGAGGATAGTGCTGACGAAGATATTGATCTGTGTCACCGATGAACCGAGCAGCACCGGCAGGGCGAGCCGTCCGATCTGGGCAACTCCGGGATGGGACGGCGTGAACTGGGGCCTGATCAGCATATCATGCTTCTTCAGGTGCGGCACCTGTATGAGGAGTTGCGCCATGCCGCCGGCAACGACGCCGATGCCCACGCCGAGTATGGGATCGGCGAACTGCGGTGCAAGGAAAAGCACTGCGGCGATCGTCACGAGATTGTACATTACGGGGGACGACGCAGGAGCGAGAAAGGATCGGAGGGAATTGAGCATACCCATGGCAAGGGCCGCGAGGCCGATAAAGAACAGGTAGGGAAACATGACCCGGGTGAGCGTTACCGTGAGGTCGTATTTCGTCTGGTCCGCCCGGAATCCCCAGGCAATGGCCTGCACCAGGTAGGGCGCGAAAATGATCCCCAGCGTGGTCAGCACGGCCAGCAGCACGATCAAACGGGCGAAGGTGGCCCGGGCCAGGCGCCTGGCCTCGTCTCGGGAGCCTGACGTGAGCGTCTGGGTGAACACAGGGATGAATGCCGCCGACATGGAGCCCTCGGCAAGCAGTTCGCGGAGCATGTTCGGGATGCGATAGGCCACATAAAAGGCATCAGCCGCAAGCCCGGTGCCGAAGGCCCAGGACATTACCATATCCCTCACATATCCCATGATGCGGCTGGCGAGCGTGGCTGTGCCGACGATCCCCGCGGCCCGTGCGACCTTCACCTGTTCAGACATTGATCATCTCCTCGAAACCAAAGTTCGTCTGTAGAGGGACAGTCCCCTTTTCACAGGGGGACGGTCCCTCTCCTGCCTTATTTCCTTGACAAAACCAGCTCTTTTATGTTAATTAAGTGGGTCTTTAACTTGGATCATATTTGAAGGAGGCATCAGCGTGGCAGTCATAAAAGCACCGGCACGGCACAAATCAGCTATCAAACGGAAACGGCAGGCGGAAAAGAAGCATGAGGTCAACAAGTCCGTCAAATCCATGCTCAAGACCGTCATCAAGAAGGTCGAGCAGGCCGTTGCCGCTAAAAATACGGCCCTTGCAAAGGAATCCCTCACTGCGGCCATGAAGGCCCTTGATAAGGCAGCCTCCCGCGGCATCATCCACAAGAACCTGGCATCCCGCAAGGTATCCCGTCTGTCCGCACGGGTCAGCAAGACCGGCGCGGCGTAACCTGAAGAAGACGAAGGTGAGTAAGGCGGGAAGGTAAGAAGGTGGGTGAAAAACAAGCCCCTTCTTACCTTCTTCTTGTCCTTACCTTCCTACCTTCCCAACCTCCCCATCCGCGCACCTTCTGCATTCATCCCGCCGCACAGTTCAAGGATCATTCTTCCCAGAACCAGTTCACCGCGCAGACCGCTCGACTTCAGCGCCCGGTCCGCTCCCGCCATCAGGGAGAATGCGGTCCGCAGCTCTTCCCTGCCGTAGCGGCTCATCTGCTCGCGAAACGAAGCTGTCTGCCAGAACATGACCTTCAGCTTTTTCATGATCTCGTCCTGCCCGACGCCCGCTTTTTCCATCTCCCGTGCGCGAACAAGCCGTCGCATATTCCACGCAACCATGCCGAGAAGACCAAGGGGCTGGTCCCCCTCCTGCAGCAGGCGTGAAAGCACCAGCAAAGCCTTTTCACCATCTCTCCTGCCAATGGCCTCGGCAAGATCAAAGGCCGAGAACTCGCGGAAGTCCCCCACAATGCGCTGCACATCGCTCAGCGTGATCGTCTTGCGGTCCTGAATCGCCAGTTCGACCTTCTCGAGCTCGTTGCGGATCTTCTGCAGGTCGCCGCCCACGACCTGTATGATGAACTGGACCGCATCGGCGTTGATGGCCTTGCCCCGCTCCCGTGCCCAGCCGGCGACCCACCCCGGCAGCTCCCGCTCCTGGAGCGCGTAGAATGCCGTGACTGCTCCCGCCTTTTCCACGGCCGCAAGCACCGCTTTTTTGTCATACCTTCTCTCATAGGAGACGAGGACGAGACAGGCATAGGGCGAAGGAGAAGCAAGATAGGCCTGTAGTTCTTCGAGATCAGCCGCCTTCCAGGCATCAAGATCCTTGGCGATCACGAGCCGCTTCTCGGACAGAAAGGGCATGGTCTGCGCCTGCGCCACGATCTCGCCTGCGGGCGTTTCCCTGCAGGAAAAAGAGCCGTAGCTGAAATCTTTTGCCGACGGGTCCACGACCGTCTTGACCAGAAGATCAAGGGCCTCCTGTATCAGATACTCTTCTTCACCGTAAAAGAGATAGAGCGGCAGGATCTTTCTGCGCTTGATATCGGCTATGAGTTGAGGATATTTGATCATGATATGGAACTGCGCCTGGGTAATACACGCATGGTGCATGGAGCATAGCGCATAGGGTTTGAATCTCTCTGCTCTCTGCTCTCTGCTCTCTGCTCTCTGCTCTCTGCTCTCTGCTCTCTGCGCTTCTCAGAATCCCTCCAGCACCCTGCTCCTGAGCGTCCATGCGATGTCCTGGCTCGCCTTGCGGATGGCCGTTTCTTTCGCGATCTTGGTCTCCCTGATGTTGACTAGCTTCCCGGAGGGATCGTAGGCTACAGGGTAATCGGAAATAAAAAGTGACTCGATGTTCTTCTCCTGCCAGATGACCTTCTTTGCATTCAGGTCCTCAAGAGCGGCATCAACGACAAGACGGACCTGATACTGCTGTACCAGTGCGTCCGCAGTGTAGGAGAGGGCGGAGACCTCATAGCGGGTGATCGTTCCCCGGAGAGCGAGATCCGCTTCCTGCACGTCAACGACCCGAAGCCTGCCGTCAGACAGGAACTCGTTTACCACGGCCCTCGTGACCTCCACGTCAACATAGGGCTCGCTCGTTCCGTTCAGCAGGACGGGTATGGCGATCGATCCGGCGCCCGCAGGCACAAGCCCGCCTGTGCCGGAAAGACGGTAGCCGCAGGAAGGGAGCAGAGCCGTCACGATAACCAGAAGTGCGAGATACTGTAGCTGTCTTGTATTCGGCATAAAACTCCTTATTACACCCATGAGCGGGTTACGGCTACGATGCCCGTTTCGTTTTCCGGTTACGTCGTTCGTGTTGGTGCGTGACCGTTCCACGCCGGACGATACGGGCCTCGTTACCGAATGACGTTACCGCTCACCACCGGCCTCATACCACCACATTCACCAGTTTCCCCTGGACCACGATCACCTTCTTCGGCGGTTTTCCATCCGTGTATTCCCTGACCTTGAGGTCTGCCAGCGCAGCAGCCTCGACCTCCTTGCCCGAGACCCCGGCGGGGAGCGTGATCTTGCTGCGCACCTTGCCGTTCACCTGCACCACGATGGTCACTTCCGATTCCTTGATCGCCTCGGCATCGTACTCGGGCCATGAAGCATTCGCGATGCTTCCGGCGCCGCCGATGGCCTCCCAGACCTCTTCGGCAAAATGAGGGGCAAAGGGCGCAAGCAGCAGCGTCAGCGACTCTACAACCGCGCGGATCACAGGAAGCCTCTCGTCCGGAGCGTTGTCGGCTGTCTGGGCATACATCTCGTTCACCAACTCCATCATGGCGGCGATGGCCGTATTGAACTGGAACTGCCGTTCGATGTCCTCGGTCACCTTCTTGATGGTGAGATGGGTCTTGCGAAACAGGGCGTCGCCCCGGGCCGTGTCGCTGGCAGGCTTCACGGACTTCAATGCCTCGGCATGACGGGCAACAAATGCCCATACGCGGTGCAGGAACCGGTAGGCGCCTTCAACGCCCTGGTCGCTCCACTCGAGGTCACGTTCGGGCGGTGCGGCAAAAAGGGAAAAAATCCGGGCCGTGTCGGCCCCGTACTTGTTCATGATGAAGTCCGGGTCCACCGCGTTGCCCTTGGACTTGCTCATCTTGGCGCCGTCCTTGATCACCATCCCTTGCGTGAGCAAATTATTGAACGGCTCATCACCATCGAAGAGACCCAGATCGCGGATCACCTTGGTGAAAAACCGCGCATAGAGCAGGTGAAGGACTGCGTGCTCGATGCCGCCGATATACTGGTCCACGCCCATCCAGTACGACGCGGCCTGTTTATCAAAAGGCGCCTTGCCTTCCTTCGGCGAACAATAGCGCAGAAAATACCAGGACGAATCCACAAAGGTGTCCATGGTGTCTGTTTCTCGCCGGGCAAGGCCGCCGCACGTGGGACAGGAGACCTGAACAAAGGAGGCCGCCTCGGCGAGCGGCGAGAGCCCCTTGCCCGTGAGCTCGATATCCATGGGCAGTTTCACCGGCAGGTCCTGCTCCGGCACCGGAACCATGCCGCATTCCGGGCAGTAGATGATCGGAATGGGCGTGCCCCAGTAGCGCTGGCGCGACACGCCCCAGTCGCGGAGCCGCCAGTTGACCGTACGCTTGCCGATCTTCTTTTTCTCAATATGGTCGACGACCTTTTCCTTGCCCTCGACGTTGGAAATGCCGTCAAAAGGCCCGGAATTTATCATAGTGCCGTCATTGACGTATGCCTCGTTCATCGCAGCTGCATCAAGGTTCTTCTCGGCACTCTGAATGACGACACGGATAGGGATATTGTATTTCTTGGCGAACTCAAAGTCCCGCTGGTCGTGGGCGGGCACGGCCATGATCGCGCCGGTGCCGTACTCCATCAGCACAAAGTTGGCCACCCAGATGGGCACCTTGTCGCCATTCAGGGGGTTCACGGCATAGGCGCCGGTGAAGACCCCTTCCTTCTCACGCTTCTCATCGGTGCGCTCCGCCTTGTCCTCACGCATCACGCGCTGAACGAATTCCCGCGCCGTGCCCGCCTCGCTCCTGCCCCGGATCAGGGCTTCGATCATGGGATGCTCGGGAGCGATGCTCATGAAGGTCACGCCGAAGAGCGTGTCCTGCCGGGTGGTGAAGATCGTAAGCTTCTCCCCCGTGTCGGCAACAATGAAGTCAACCTCGACTCCCACAGACTTCCCGATCCAGTTCCGCTGCATGGTGAGCACACGCTCGGGCCAGCCGGTGAGCCGGTCGCAGTCAGCGAGCAATTCCTCGGCATAGGCGGTTATCTTGAAGAACCACTGCTCCAGTTCCTTGTGCACCACCACAGCGCTGCAGCGCCAGCACAGCCCAGCCTCCACCTGCTCGTTCGCAAGAACTGTCTGGCAGGAAGGGCACCAATTGACGTAGGAACGCTTCTTGTAGGCAAGGCCGCGCTCGAACATTTTGAGAAAGATCCACTGGTTCCAGCGGTAGTACTCGGGCAGACAGGTCGCGATCTCGCGGTCCCAGTCATAGGACAGGCCCATGCGCTTGAGCTGCGTGTCGCGCATGAAGGCGATGTTCTCGAGGGTCCATTTTGAAGGATGGATGTTGTGCTTGATCGCCGCGTTCTCGGCAGGCAGGCCGAAGGCGTCCCAGCCCATGGGGTGCAGGACGTTGAAGCCCCGCATGCGCTTGTACCGCGCTATCACGTCGCCGATGGCATAGTTCCGCACATGGCCCATGTGGATCCGGCCCGAGGGGTAGGGGAACATTTCGAGGCAGTAATATTTCTTCTTCGACAGATCCTCGGTGACCCGGAAGGTTTTGCTCTCTTCCCATTTGCGCTGCCAACGGGATTCTAGGCTTTTCGGGTCGTACCGCTCGTTCAATCAAAACCTCCAGAGAATTGTAAATTGTAAATATCAAGTTGCAAAACTATTTTTGCCCTTTGCAGTCACGACTGATTTTGCGATAATGTCGTGATCTTAACGATCTCGACAGCATAAGCCAAAAAACGTTCCGAAAGCTCGTTCGCTTTATCTTCCATAACATTTACAATTTCCAATTTACAACTTGCACGTTACAATTCAGCACGCACGCGTACTGCTACTCCCGTATCCACCCCGGATAGGCTTCCGCCCTGCGGGCTTCCTCGGGAAGGTCGACCTCGAGCTTGCGCCGGCTTTGTTTCATCTTTTTTTCAAGCTGGGCCTTCTTCTTGGCAAGCTGGGTCTCACTACCCTTCTTTTTTTTCTGTCCTTTCTGCTTTTCCCGCAACTCCCGCTCCTGCTTCAGCACGAGGTCGTAGTCGTCCTGAAGGTCCCGCAGCTCGCGGCGCAGATTTGATGCCCGGTCCCTCCACCAACGCTCTCCCTTGCCGTACTTGTCCTTATGCTCCGCAACGGCAGGCCGCGGTCCGGCAGCAGGGGCGGCAGTTCCTCCCACATTCACCCGGCCGGCATCGGGCTCGACCGTCGACACCCGGGACCGATATTCAGGGGGTATCTTGGAGGGGTCGTTCGTATAGAACTGGTTCCCGTCCCGGTCAACCCAAGAATAGAAATTCGCCCGCGCATCAGGGGCGAACAACAGAAGACCTCCTACGACCAGCATAGCCAGCTTTAGCATGAAAGGCCTCCTGATCCGAAGCGGGAATGCAAAAAAATAACACAAACAGCAGGTAGGCGCAAGGGTTTTTCTTGAATTAGCGCGCTGGAACATGCTATAGTGCTGAATGCAGAGAGCATAGCGCAAAGCGCATAGCGGCCGGAGGAGGACTACTCTATGCCCTATGCTCCATGCCCTTTGCACTCATCTCTAAACCATGCAAACACCTGTTGTCGCCATAGTCGGACGGCCGAACGTAGGCAAGTCGACGCTTTTCAACCGGATCATCGGCAAGCAGCTCGCCATCGTTGAGGACGTACCCGGCGTCACGCGGGACCGCAACTACGCCAAGGCCGCCTGGGAAGAAAAGCGCTTTCTGCTCGTCGATACGGGCGGGTTCGAGCCTGATGGCGAGGACCCCATGTTCATTAAGATGCGGGAACAGACCACGCTGGCCATCGAAGAGGCTGACTTTATCATCTTTCTCTTGGACGGCCAGGAAGGGCTGCTGCCTGCAGACATTGAGGTATCGCACCGGCTGAGGGCTTCAGGCAAACCCGTGCTCTATGCCGTGAACAAGGTGGATGGAGCCCGGCACGAGGCGCTTCTCCCGGACTTTTACCGCCTCGGCGTTGATGCGCTCTTTCCGCTCTCGGCCCAGCATGGGCAGGGGATCTTCGAACTCATGGAGGCTTTGCGCGGAATCTTGCCGGAGCGCGTAGAAGAGCCGCTCCAGGAGCCGGCCGCAAGCGTACCCCGCATCGCAATTATCGGCAGGCCGAACGTGGGCAAATCATCATTCATCAACTCGCTCATGGGTGAGGGCAGGATGATCGTGAGCGACGTCCCCGGAACCACAAGGGATGCCGTTGACAGCGCCTACCGCTATTACGGCCGTGAATACGTCCTCGTGGACACCGCCGGCATCAGGAGCCGCGGAAAGATCAGCAGGGGCATAGAGAAATACAGCGTCGTGCGCGCCCTCAAAAGCCTGGAACGGGCTGACGTGGCGCTTGTCCTGATAGACGCTGCCGAGGGCATCACCGAGCAGGACGAGCGGATCGCCGGCCTGGCCCACGAGGCCGGCAAGGGCATCATTGTCGTGCTGAACAAGTGGGACCTGGTGCCGGACAAGGAAACGGCCTTCAAGGAGCACATGGAGCTTGCCCGGCAGCGCCTCAAGTTCCTTGACTATGCTCCGGTGCTTACGGTTTCGGCGCTCACCCGACAACGGGTCACAAAGGTATTCGAGGAGGTCGACAAGGTCGTCGCTGAATGCGATAAACGCATTCCCACTGCGGAACTCAACAAGCTTCTTGAAAAGCTCGTCGCCGCTCATGAACCGCCCCTGTACCGGAGCCGGCGCGTGAAATATTTCTTCACCACCCAGGCGGCAACGAAACCGCCGACCTTTATCGTCTTCGTCAACTATCCCGAAGGCGTGCACTTCTCCTACATCCGGTACCTTGAAAACGGCCTCCGAAAAGCCTTTGGGTTCCAGGGAACGCCCCTCAGGATCTTCGCGAAGTCCCGGCGGCCGGAACGAGCGCAGGCAAAGTCCGGAACCCGGCCCAAAACACGCGGAGTGAAGCGAAAGAAAAAAGAACAAAGTTCGACCCGGAAACAATAAGCGCTTAAGTATGCGAGTTAAGATAACAAGAAGGAGGCTGCCATGTGCGATCTGAAAGCCTACATGAAGACAAATGACAGGGAAGACCTGATACTCGAGGCAGTCAACCAAGTGCGGACCGAAGGAGGCGAGGTGGTCCTGAAGAACCTGTTCGGTGAAGAGAAGCGGGTAAAGGGGTCAATACGCGAGATATCGCTCGTCAAGAACCGCCTGGTGCTCGATCCGTCCTGAAAAAAAAGGGGACAGGCTACTTTTTACCTCCGTTATTGTCCTTCATTGGCCTGCCTCGCGGCCTGAGAGTTGACTCCAACCCGAGTTCCCGGCATACGGTGTCCTGCCATGTCAATGACCCGAATGGCGCCTGTCTGTTCACGCTCCTGCGCATTCGCTGCAATTCCATTCCGGTAAATGGGGTATCAACGTACTCCTGCCAGTTCTCTGGCAGCTTAACCGGGACTTCATCTGCCACAGCCCGGGGCTTTTGACCGGTCGTTTCTACATGGGACGACCACTTCCACTGAATTGCCTTCCGCACCAGACCCGACCGCGCCGGATTAGCCTCGATATACCGTGCAACGGTGATCAGGTGATGATCTTTCTGGACGATAAAGCTCTTGAATCTCCCCTGCCAGACATGTCCGCTCGTTCCATAATGCTTATGATATCGACGTACATGACTCGTCATGAGCCATTGCATCCATCTGCTCAAGTCATCGGCCTTCTGGGGCGCAACAAGGAAGTGAAAATGGTTCGGCATCAAGCAGTATGAATATATTTTAATATCGTACTGAGTTTTCGCTTCGGCAATAATATCGATAAATGCTTCGAAATCCTTCTGCTTCAGAAAAACATCATTCTTGCCGTTTCCACGATTGATCACATGATATACAAAACCGTCAACGAATCCTCTTTTCACTCGCGGCATACATTACCCCCGACCCCTCCGACCCCGATGAAAAGTAGCCTGTCCCCTTTATCGGTCAACAGGGAAATGCACGTACACCACTGTTCCCTTGCCCACGGTGCTCCTGATCTCGATGGAACCGTGGTGCTCCTCCACGATCCTGTGGGCGATGGCAAGGCCCAGGCCTGTTCCCTCGCGCATCAGGCTCTTGTGCTTGGTCGTGAAGAAGGGATCGAAGACGCGTTCGAGATTCTCCGGCGGGATGCCGCATCCGCAATCGGAGATCTCTATCTGAATGCCCTGGCGGGCGGGATGGGTCTTCGTTTTCTTGAGCGCGATCACGCGCGTACGCACACAGAGCTCGCCCCCCTCGGGATTTGCTTCGATGCCGTTCAACAGGATATCCATAACAGCATGCTTCATCCGCTCACCGTCCACCATGGCCTCGGGCAGCGATAACAACTCTTTTTTCACCTTCTGATGGCGGAGCTTAAGCTGCACTTCCACAAGTGAAAGGGCGTCCTCAACCACACTATTCACATCGGTCTTGTTGAACTCCGGCGTATAGGGCCTGGACAACTCGTCCATTTCATCAAGCACCGTCGTGATCCTGCGCAGCGATTCACGAGAGTACTTATGCAGCCGCGCGAGAAGTTCTTTGTCCGTCACCGGCTCTTCGATCGTATCCATCAGGAAGCTGATCGGCATGAGGGGATTGCGGATCTCGTGGGACACGCCCGATATGAGGGACCCCATGGCCGCGAGCCGCTGCGTCCTCTGGAGGATCTGATAGGAACGCTTGATCTCCTCGACGAGCAGCGCGTTCTGGATCGCCACGCAGGCGTTCTGGCCTATGGTGTGGAGCAGACTCAGGTCGTCGGGCGAAAAGTAGCGATCCCCTTCCCGCGGCCCCAGAAGGGCGATCCCGACCATCTTGCCGTCACGCTTGAGGGGCAGACAGACCTCTGCGCCCGCCTCTTTCATCTGCACGATCGCTTCTTCGACCCGCCTGTTCTCGCGCTCCCGGGCCATCATCTCCATCTCGCCCCGTACCAGCACGTCCTTTGCCTCGTAGGCCAGGGAAACGAGCGCGTCGCCGGACTTCCAGAGCGGGATGATGTCCATGTGATGCGCCGCGGCCATGGACGATGAGTGAAGCACCGCGGCCCCGTCATTCGCTTTCGGCTCATTCCGGAGAACGGCAAAAAGATCGCTGCTGTTGCTCAGCGGGTGCGTCAACGGGTATCTGCCGTTCAGCGGTCCGGTGAGATATATGGCCACTGACGTCACCTGCATGTTCTCGCGAAGTGTCTCGTCGAACCGCTTGAGCAGATCACGAAGATCCAACGCCGTAACCATGTCCTGCGAGAATTTACGAAGGATCTGGTAATAATTAAGCTTACTCTGAAATATCCGCCGCAGCACGATTCTTTCCGAATAAGGATGTATCTGCTTAAACAGCAATGCCATGATGACTGCAATGAAGACGATAAGTGCCAGAGGCATGGAAAATGGCAGTAACTTTCCGCCAGCGTAAAGCAAAACAGCCGCCGGCATTATGCCAAAGAAAAAAGTCAGCACATATGCGGTCCCTCGATTTATAACTGCGGCAATATCGATCACACGATATTTCACGATAGCATACGCAAATATAAAATAGAACGCGGGCGATAGATACATTACAGCAGGAGATGGGCTGATATTGTAAAGAGGCAGAAAAGTTGGAATACCTCCGAGAAAACCAAGCATCGACCCGCCGAGAAACAGCTTAATACGATTCCTGTGGTAGCCTGAACCTTTCCGATGCGCAGACAACAATAAATAGTAGGCGAAGCTTATACTGACCACGTATAGCACCAGAACAAGCACATATACCTCACCGGGGTTCTTATACTGCAAAAAATACATCTTCGGAGATACGCTTTTGATCAGCGAACCCACAATGTTCAAGAATATCAACAAGGCGCTCACCCCATAAGACAGGTGCAACGCTCTGCGATATCGCTGTCCGAGTTCAAGAAATGTCAAAACAAAATGGAGAAATACCGTTGGCAGCAAAACTACCGCAATATGCTCCAGCCTGAATAACAGCAGACTCATATTGCTATCATTAGTACTGACCGCAGACCCTAGAAAAACGCTCCACCAAAATACAACAATCGAAAAAAACAGATAAATCCTGTTGAGCTTGTTTTGTCGTCCGCCCAAAAAAACTATCAGCCCGGACATGAGGGCGCTCAGCGCCGCAACATAGCATCCAATCACAAAATAGCTAAGCATGCTGAGCCTCGGTCGTCAATGTGGTCTTTTGTGGTTTTTGCGAAGCCCCTCTGCGATTAATGTGTGCACGCACGAAATTCCCTGATGAGAATGCCGCCATTATGGCTATTTCTCCAGCAAGCAATGTCGCACCAATAATCTCGGCAAGCTTCCTCGCCTTTCCTTCTCCATAGCATCCAAGCATTTCCAGGCATTCTTTCGCCGTCTCAGTTGACGTCCCGCCACCTACTGTGCCAATAACAATATTCGGAAGCTTCAGCGTCATGCGCAAATCACCCTGCCCCGTTATTTCGCATATGTTAACTCCACTGCTTGCATTCACCGTTTGCGCAACATCCTGGCCACACGCCATAAAAACCGCGGCAAGAGCATTGGCAAAATGCCCATTAATTCCGACCATTCCTGCCTGGCAGCCGCCTAAAAACGCAATATGCCAGAAGTCATATATATCCTCGGGAGTCATTCCTAAATATTTCAACATAATATCTCGAGGAAATGTCACCTCCACCGCGACCTCTTTTCCATATCCATTTATAAAATTGAAGAACGAAACTTTTTTATCGGAAGACAAATTCGAAGCCAAATAATACTCAACAGCATCAGTTCGTTCCATAATGTAATTACAAGCCTTATCGGTAGCAATACTTACCATATTAAGACCCATGGCGTCTCCCGTGAAATACCGGAAATCGAGCATAACTCTTCGACCCAGAATATATGGCACTATTTCATTGAGCTTTCCATGCACTGTCGTACTTTCCGCAACTGCCTTGATCTCATTAAAATGACCTTTGATCCAGTTTATGAAAGTCGGCATGGACGCAAGGCTTTCCATAAAAAAAACAGGGGAAAAACTCAGAGCATCTTTAACAACACGCGTAATTGCACCTCCAGACATGGTTATTGCCATCATGCCTCGCTGATACGTTTCGACCAACGTTCCTTCTGTAGTGGCTAATGGCACATAGAAAAGTCCATTTGCATACTCACCATTGACCTTTAGAGGTCCCGCAACTCCTAGCGGTATTTGGACGGATCCAACCATATTTTCAACGCGGCTCTTGAGTCCTTCGGGGTCAATCGAATATTGGCCTACATGAAGCAAATTAGCGCCTGTTTTTTCTGCCAACCATTCCCTTCGCTTGCCGATGAACTCGTGACTGTAGTTGTCTTGCTTGTTTCTCGGGATCATATCACTTTTTTTAATAATCTTCTTTCTCTCACGGGTTTCGAAAGCATTTTGAGTATAATCGCTCTCAAGCTTGTCTAGGAACGACATTTGCTCGCTTAAAACTGACACGGTGGCAGTCGCGTGATCGTCATTATGAGTCACACCTTTCACACTCATGGCATCCCCCCCACACATTCACATTAATTTCGGCAATAAAATCCACCGCCTTGTTATGAATTAAGGCAGAAATTCGGCATGCTATACGGCAACCTCGATGATCGAAAAATGCATAAAAAAACCCCGCCGACATCACTTGCCGGCAGGGTTGTTCCTGCGATCGTTGCTTTGCTCTCGTGGCGGGCTCGACCGGCCTGTACGATCCGTTGTCTTACCGCCCCTGCTTTCCGCAATATAAACCAGTGTACCGCACGCAGATCGCGAAAAGCTCCTGCACTCCACCTGCTGTTTTTTCATTCCTGCGCCCTGCCTCCTCCGGACAACCATTGCCAGGATGAAGACGCGAACATGCACTTGCGAAGCTTTACTATGTATTTCTATAACATAGACCGGCAAGGAAGGCAAGAATTATTTTTCTGGTTCTGGGACATCGACGGCTGTCCCGGCCGGGGTCATGTGCCCCTATAGATGATATACAAGTTGATGCTGAAAAGAATGCAGATGCAGTTGACGACAAAACAAGGATGGCGCCGATGATGATGGTTCTGGCTAGATCTGTTCTGGGACAATCCCGGTAGAACCCCTCCGACAGTCGCGCCCGGGCGTGACGAGACGTCCCGATTCAACGCGATATCACGCAGTCCTGCTAAGCGCGTGGTCAAAAACCTAGCTCGCAAAGAACGTAAGTACCCTGGAAAGAGCTGCGTGCATCTCCTTCCGCGGAACGATCATGTCCACCATGCCGTGTTGGAGCAGGAATTCAGAACGCTGGAATCCGGCGGGAAGCTGCTGCTTGATCGTCTGTTCGATCACGCGCGGCCCGGCGAAGCCGATGAGGCTTTTTGGCTCGGCAATGATAATATCGCCGAGCATGGCCCAGCTTGCCGTCACTCCGCCGAAGGTCGGGTCCGTGAGGACCGCGATGAAAGGCAGACCCGCCTCGCCCAGACGAGCGATGGCAGCCGACGTCTTCGCCATCTGCATAAGTGACAGGATCCCTTCCTGCATCCGGGCGCCGCCTGACGCCGAGATCGCAATAAAGGGTGTCTTCTTCTCGATAGCCCGTTCCACGGCGCGGGCGATCTTTTCACCCACCACCGATCCCATGCTGCCGCCCATGAAGTTGAAATCCATGACAACGATCGACACCGGCATTCCGCCGACGCGGGCGTTGCCGGAGATGATCGCGTCCTTCAGGCCCGTTTTTTTCCTGTTGCTCTTGAGCTTGTCCTTGTAGTCCTTGAACCCCAGGAAATCCTTGGGAGACAGACCATCCTCCACCTCGAGAAAGCTGCCCTCGTCGACGAGGTACGGCAGCCGCTCCGATGCGGAAATGCGGAAATGATAGTCGCACTTCGGGCAGACCTTATAGTTCTTATCCACCTCTTTCCGGTAGATGATCTCCTTGCAGTTGTCGCACTTGATCCAGAGCCCCTCGGGCACTTTGACCTTCTTGTCCGGGGCGTCCGGGGAGACCTTCTCGGGTCGCTCTTTTCTAAACCAGGCCATAGTTCTCCTTTACGAAAAACACGAATACGCCAAGCACCAGATCTCACACCTCAAATACCAAAAAACCGAACAGTCTATAGTGCTACTCTCTCAATGCTTATTTGTGCTTTGTCGCTTGAGATCAGCCAGTTACAAATCAATATCTGCTCAACCTGGTAAAAAAATTTCTTTGACGCTGATTTACGCCGATTGAATTTATGAAGTATACTGATTTTCTAAGTTGTTTATCCACCCTTATCTGTGTCAAAGGCTTTGACTTTTTTTGGTTCTGACTTGTCCGGGTTAGAAATTTCAAAACCGATAGGTCTTCCCTTCCTGCAGCACCTTCACGTTCTTCCTGCCCATGGCGCGGAGGTCGCGAAGCACCTTGGCCTCGTAGGCGGGCTTGATGTGATAGATATAGATCGGCACTCCCCGGTTGACCCCGGCCTTCTCCATGTCGCGGTGAAGCTGGAGCGGCGTGAAATGGCCGCTTACGTCAGCAAGCGCGTGAAAGGAATCAGGGAACGACGTATCCACGATGACCGCTTTCAGATTCTTTGCCTTGCGCGCCTCGGCCCAGAGCAGCTCGTTCGGCCCGGTATCTGCGCTATAAAGGACCGAGGACTTTCCATCGCCCACCAGAAACCCCACAGCAGGTACAGGATGGTTCATGGGCACGGCTTTGACCGAGAGCCCCGCAATGCGCATGGACTCACCAGCCCGGAAAGACTTATAGGCAAGCACAGGGTTTTTGGCATCGGGTATTTTTGTGAAATCCGGCCAGATGATATTGTTCATAAGATGCCGACGGATCGCTTCGATCACCTCGGGCAGAGCGCGTATGTTGACCGGCTTGCTGGTCCTGCCAATGACGTTGTCTGCGAGGAACAGCGCCCCCTTCACGTGGTCGAGGTGCGGGTGGCTGATGAGCACGTCGGAGATCTTTGTCTGCGCTTCGAGGTTAAGGGCCGCCGAGATGGTGCCGGCGTCGAGCATCAACACATCGTTCACCAGGAACCCCGGCGTGTTATGGCCTATCGCTTCCGAGCCGGAACATCCGAGCACTTTGATCTTCATCTGAACTCCTTGAGAATCAAACTCCAAACACCAAATACCCAATCCCAAATACTATGAAAATTTAAATTGTGAATGACCGAAACGCCTGGAACGTGACGCCATACCTATTGGAACTTATTTGAACTATGGTGCTTGTTATTTGGCGCTTCCTTTTATTCCTTCACTCCCACCAGATCATAGATCACAACGGGCCGCTCTTTGCCTTTCACCGTCACAGACCCGAGTTCGTTCACCTGCACGATGTCTTTCACTTTCTCGTACGTGAACTCGGTGATAATAATATGACTATTATACTGCCTTGTCAAGCTCTCGACACGCGCCCCGAGGTTCACGTGGTCGCCGATGACGGTGTAGTCCATCTTCTTCCCTTCGGCGCCCATGTTGCCCACGACCATTTCTCCCGTGTTGATCCCGATGCCCGTGTCGAGCACTGCCTTCCCCTCGGCGGCCCATTTTGCCTGGAGCTCCCCGAGCTTGCTGCGCATGGCAAGCGCGCACCGGACCGCCCGCTGGGTATGGTCGGGCTGCCCCACCGGCGCGCCCCAAAGCGCCATGATGGCGTCACCTACGAACTTATCGAGCGTGCCGTCATACTGGAAGATAATGTCCGTCATGGCGCCGAGATACTCGTTCAGCATGGACACGACCTCCTCAGGCTCATGTTTTTCCGAAAAGGACGTAAACCCCCGGATGTCTGAGAAAAGGACGGTGATCTCCTTCCGCTCTCCCCCGAGCTTTGCTTTGGCCGGGTCCCTGATCAGTTCATCGACAATGCGCTTGGACACGTAGCTTGAGAACATCTTCCGTATGTCCCGGGCCCGCCGTTCTTCCGTGAAGAAGCGGTAGGCCGTCTGGCTCGTATGCGCCAGCACAAGCGCCGCAGCAGGATAGATAAAATTGATCCACGTACCCGCGACGAAGAAAAAATACACAACCACGACATAACTGCCGAGGAGGCCGAGGAAGAGCGCCGCACCGGCCTTTGCGCCGAGCCGCGGGATAGCCACGCCCAAGATGCCGGCGAAGAGAAAGACGAGAGGGATCACGGTCAGTTCCGTACGCCTGATAAAGTCGCCGCGCAGGATATTGTCCACCACGCTGGCGTGCTTCTCGATCCCCGCCATGTTCGGAGAAAAGGGTGTGACACGAAGATCGAAGATGCCCTGGGCTGTTGCTCCGATGAGCGCCACGGTGTTGTTGAACGCTCCTTTCGGCGTTTTACGGTCCAGAATGTCGGAAACGGAATACATCGGAAAGGTCCCGTTGGGTCCCCGGTAGTTGATCAGCATGCGTCCGAACTGGTCGGTGGGGACCACTGTATCGCCCAGCCGCACAGCCCCCTTGAAGTCGAGTGCGAGATCACGCTCCTTCAATCCCATGTAGAGCCGGGCCGCCTGGAGCCCGATGGGGGCATAATAGTCTCCCTGGTACTTCACGGCAAGCAGCTCCCACCGGAGCGTCCCGTCCACATCGGGATTCATATTGATGTGCGCAAGCACACTGGCAAAGGCAGAAAAACGCTTAAGCGTAGGCAGGACCATCTTGGCCTCAGGAGGCGAAAATAGCAGGTCCGTGTTGCGCATGACCGTATAGGCGGACGGTGTCATGAAATCGGGTACGTTCGAAACAAAGCCGGATTCCCGGTAGCCCTCTTCGGAAAAAGCAAAGACCACGGGAAGGATCACGCGGCCGCTCCGCATAACGGCGCGCTGGAAGAG
>Ga0154442_1074_pt1 | contig 22654 bp, 18 predicted proteins | sample RifGroC2_FD_115946 | JGI IMG/M metagenome (GOLD analysis project Ga0154442, IMG submission 115946) | Nitrospirae bacterium GWC2_57_13
CGGCGGTAACAACCATGCTTGCTCTTTATGCGACTGGATATATGCCATCTCCCGCGCTCCTTGTCCGATCATTTTCATCCTATTCTACCAGAAGAAATAGGAATTGTCGGACAGCCTGCTTGCTGCAGGGAGTTTCAATTTGCGATAAGCTCTTGAAAGGCAAAAGCGTTCACCGCAATGGCGCTAAGGTCGCAAAGGAAAGCTTAGATACTGATATGGTTGTTTAACAGCTTTGGTTTTGCTCTTAATGGTTTGGGGCGGTTCCTGTCTCAAAGTATAGCAGAACGCGCGCTTGTGGGTCAGCGCGGAATTATCTTCCTGAACAACGGCATCGTCCGGTCAAAGGACGACAGAATCTCCCGGCCCAGAAGACTGCCCGTATGACGGTGATGGGATTCGATGAGCGTGCGCACTGCGGCCAGGTCGTTCTCATCCAAATCCCTGATCTCAACATACGAGGCGTTGATCTTCCGTTCGAGCGACCTGTTCCTGTCCAGAAGATAGATGACGCCGCCGGTCATTCCCGCCCCAATGTTGTAGCCTGCCTCGCCGAGGACCACCACGGTGCCGCGAGTCATGTACTCGCAAAGGTGATGGCCCGCTCCCTCGACCACGGCCTCGGCGCCGCTGTTCCTCACGGCGAAGCGCTCGCCTGCCATGCCTGCAGCGTAGAACTCCCCGCCGATGGCGCCGTAGAGCACCGTGTTGCCAACGATGACATGCTTGTGGGGCTCGCCGATATCGGAATGGATGATGGAGATCATTCCGCCGAACATCCCCTTGCCTGCGTAGTCGTTGGCGTCGCCGGTCAGAAAGAGCGACAGGCCCCGATGGTTGAAGGCGCCGAAGCTCTGGCCCGCGGTCCCGCGGAAGCGAAGCGTGATGGTGTTGGGCGGCAGTCCCGCGTCTCGGTATTTTTTCGCGATGTAGTAATTCAGCTTCGCGGGGATGCTCCGATCGATGTTCCGGATGCTGTACTCCCGCTCTACAGGAGTTGCCTGTTCTATGAAAGGCCGGATATCCTGTACGATCCGGTCGTTCAGCGTTGGAGCAAAATTGTCGTTCCTGCCGCACCCGCAGGCTCGGGGCGCTCCTTCGGGATAGGGCTGAAGCAGAGGCGTCACGTCGATGCGCGATGCGCCGCTGTTCCCGGAAGGCGGGGAGAAAACGAGCAGGTCGTTCCGACCAATGATATCGCTGAGACTCCGCACGCCCATGTTAGCCAGTGCCTCACGCACCTCTTGTGCCACAGCGCGGAAGTATGCCATGATGTTTTCGGGCGAGCCGCGGAACCGCTTCCGGAGCGTCTCGTCCTGCGTCGCGATGCCCGTGGGGCAGGTGTTGGAGTGGCAGACCCGCGCCATGACGCAGCCAGCGGCGATCATGGTGGCCGTGCCGAAGCCGAACTCCTCTGCTCCGAGCATGGCAGCTATCACCACGTCCTTTCCTGTTCTGAGTCCGCCGTCCACGCGCAGCCGTACCTTCTCCCGGAGGCCGTTCTCCATCAGCACGCGCTGCATTTCGGCCAGGCCTGTTTCCCAGTAATTGCCCGCGTTCTTGATGGAACTGATCGTGGCAGCGCCGGTACCGCCTTCGCAACCGCTCACCTGGATGATGTCCGCGTATGCCTTGGCGCAGCCTGCAGCCACGGTTCCCACGCCCGACTCTGACACGAGCTTGACGCAGACATGGGCGCGGGGGTTCGCCTGTTTAAGGTCATGGATGAGCTGGGCCAGATCCTCAATAGAGTAGATGTCATGGTGGGGCGGCGGCGAAATGAGCATCCGCCCGGGTGGACAATGGCGGAGGGAGGCGATGTAGTCCGTCACCTTTTCCGCTGGGAGGTGGCCGCCTTCGCCGGGCTTGGCGCCCTGGGCGATCTTGATCTCAAGGTCCGCTGCCGAGGCGAGATAGGTCGGTGTGACACCGAAGCGGCCCGAAGCGATCTGCTTCATGGCACTGTTCCTGTTCGTGAAGTACCGCGCCGGGTCTTCGCCTCCTTCGCCGCTGTTGCTCTTGATGCCCAGCTTATTGCAGGCCTCGGCGATCGCCTCGTGAGCTTCGGGCGAGAGCGCGCCCACGGACATGGCACCGGACACAAAGCGGCTCAGGATGGCTTCTTCGGGCTCCACCTCGTTCAGCAGGAGCGGCACTGCTATTCGGGGAGCAAGAAGATTTCGCAGAAAGACCGGACCGCTGTCCGCAATACGGGAGAACTGCCTGAAATCTTCATGAGCGCGGCTCTTGAGGAACCGGTTCATGGACGCCACCATGGCAGGCGCCCAGGCATGCCGCTCGCCGTCTTTCCGGTACCGCAGATCGCCGCCTCGTTCGAGCGATGGCTCTGCGACATCATAAGCAGCGCTATGGCGCTTGCGGGAGGATGCCTCGACTTCCTGCATGCCGTCGGCCTCGATGGTCAGTGCCGTGCCTGAGAAGTACTCGTTCAGAAAGTCCCGATCAAGACAGAGGGCATCAAAAAGCTGGGCGCCGTGATAGGAGTTGAGTGTTGAGATACCGAGCCGGGCGATCACCTTGTACAGCCCGCCCTCTACGGCGCGCACATAGTGCTGTTCCGCTGTCTCATAGGGAAACGGGATCTCCTGTCGGCTGCAGAGATCAGCAATGCTCCTGAATGCAAGCCAGGGCAAGACTGCCGATGCGCCGTACCCGAGGAGGCAGGCGAAATGGTGTGTGTCGCGCGCCTCCCCGGTCTCGACGATGACGCTCGTGCGGAAGGAGAGTTGTTCCGCCCGGAGCGCCTTGTACGATGCTGACAGGGCCAGCAGCGAGGGGATAGCCATGCGGTCCCGGGCCACGTCCCGGTCCGAGAGCACCACGATCTCAGCGCCTTCCCGTGCTGCAGTGATGACAATGCGGCGCAGATCCTCCACAGCCCGGGCCATGTCCGCATCGGGACTGAAGGTAGTTGAAATGCGTTTCACGGGAATGGTCTTCTGCTTTTCTATGGCGCGTAAATGGCCTTCCGTAAGCACCGGTGATTCAAGGCCCAGCCTGCGGGCATGGTCCGCGGTCTGCTCGAGGATATTTCGCTTGGGTCCCATGTTCATGCGCAGGGACATGACCAGCTTTTCGCGGATAGGATCTATGGGCGGGTTCGTGACCTGGGAGAACTTTTGCCTGAAGTAGCGGAACAGGAGCGGCGGCCGGACAGCGAGGGGCGGCAGGGGAGTGTCATCGCCCATGGAATAGACAGGCTCGTGCCCGGTAACCGCCATCGCCTCGATGGATGACTCGATCTCTTCTACGGTATAGCTGAAGGCGATCTGTTTGCGCACAAGTTCCGCGTCCTCTGTCGGCGCGGCAGCGCGCTCCGGCAGGACATGGAGATGATGGTTCCTGACCCACTCGTTGTAAGGTCTCTGCGATGTCAGTTCCTTCACGATCTGGGTGGTGAACTTCACTGTCCCGCTCAAGAGGTCCACGGCGATCGTCTCGCCCGGTCCGAGTCGGCCTTTTTCCCTGATCTCCCTGTTGTTCAGGTCGATCATGCCGGTCTCGGAGCCGAGCACCAGCAGCCCGTCTCCGGTCAACGTGTACCGCAGCGGTCGGAGACCGTTGCGGTCCATGTGGGCGCCGATGGTGCTGCCGTCGGTGAAGGCTACGGCTGCCGGGCCGTCCCAGGGTTTCATGAGAAAGGAATGGTACTCGAAGAAGGCCCGCTCCTCGTCAGCGAGGTCCAGCGTCTCCCAGGCAGGCGGAATGCAGAGGGTGAGCGCATGAGCCGGAGAATATCCTCCAAGCATCAGGAACTCGACGACCCGGTCGAGAGAGGCTGAGTCGCTCTCATCGTGCGACGTGAGGGGCAGGACCAGGTCCATCTCATTGCCGAAGGCCTCGTGGCGAACGACCTGCTCCAGGAGCGCCATCCAGTTCCGGTTGCCCTGAAGGGTGTTGATCTCGCCGTTGTGGGCCAGGACCCGGAAGGGCTGGGCCAGGGTCCAGTCAGGCAGGGTGTTCGTCGAGAAGCGCTGATGGAAGAGGCAGAAGGCTGATTCGAAGTCCGGATCAACCAGATCAGGATAGAAGTCCTGAAGATGGGTTGCCAGGAGCATCCCCTTGTAGACGATGGTCCTTGATGACAGGGAGGGGATGTAGACGGCAGGGCTGAACCGCTTCTCGATCTCACGGCGGCCCAGAAAGAGGGCGATCTCCCGCTGCTCCGGCGCGATGGCCGAGGCGTCGAGGTAGAGATGGCGGATGCGCGGCAGGGTGGCCAGTGCAGACTTCCCTGCTGCATCAGGACCCACGGGCACGTCGCGCCAGCCGAGGGGCGTGAGGCCGCGGCTCGTGATGATATCCTCAATCTCCTTTTCTTGCTGCGCATGGAGAAAGAAGACGCCCAGGGCAAGGTCATCGGCATTGATGAGCGGGATATCAGCTTTCCTGGCGGCCTTGAGCAGGAAGCGGTGCGGGAGCTGGACCGTGATGCCGCAGCCGTCGCCGGTCTTGCCGTCGGCCCCGACCGCGCCGCGGTGCGTCAGGTTCCTGACCGCCTCGAGACCCTGGGCAACGATAGCGTGGCTTTTGGCGCCCCGGGTATGGCAGACGAACCCGACGCCGCAGGATGCATGGATCGCACGTTCCATAACAGTTGTCATCCAAGGATGGTTGAGATATCCTAAACACGAATGGCACAAAGGGGGAAAATGACGCGAATGAAAATCGTAAAAAGTTCATTCGGGAAATTCGTACATTCGCGTCATTCGTGTTCCCTATCACTTACATCTCAAGCTTCACGTTTCTTCTGCACCGCTGCGTGCACCGCTTCGCTCAGCTCGCTGATCCTGTAGGGTTTGGAGACAACGCCGGTGAATCCGTACTTCTCATGGTCGGCCATAACCGGGTCGTTGGAGTAGCCGCTCGAGACAATGACCGGAATGTTCGGATCGATCGCGCGCACCCGGCTGACAGCTTCCAGGCCGCCCATGCCGCCGGGGATGGTCAGGTCCATGATGATGACGTCAATAGGCGGGCCCGTTTCGATCGACCTCTTGAATGAGTCTACCGCAGCCTCACCTGTTTCAGCGAACTCCGCCTCGTAGCCCAGAAGGGCCAGCATATCACCGGCCACACGCTTGACCGCCTCTTCGTCATCCATGACCAGCACCCGGCCCGTGCCGCGGCGGAGGGATGCTTTACCGTCCGCGGATTCTGCTCCGGTCCCGTCCGATGCGGGCAGGTAGATATGGAATTTCGTGCCTGAGCCGAGGACCGATTCCACGGTGATGTGGCCGTCGTGTTTTTTGATGATGGAGTAGGTGGTCGCCAGGCCGAGGCCGCTCCCTGTCTGCTTGGTGGTGAAGTAGGGATCGAATATCTTCGGCACATGCTCCGGCGATATTCCTGTGCCCTTATCCTCGACGGAAATCTTTACATACCGGCCCGCGGGCAGCGGCGGCGTTTCATCATGTTCCAGTGTGTCGTTCACGCCCCTGATGGTTATGGTGCCTCCCGAGGGAAGGGCATGGCAGGCATTGATCACCAGGTTGTGGACCACCTGGGTGATCTGCCCTTCATCCACATCAGCGGGCAGCAATTTGGGATCAAAGGCGAACTCGCACCGAACATTTGAGCCCCGGAGAGCGAATCCGGCAGCTTCCATGATCATGGGCTCAAGCCTGGTGATTTTTTTGACCGGTTCGCCGCCCCGGGAGAAGGTGAGGAGCTGATGTGTCAGGTCCCGGGCCCGGTAAAAGGATTTGAGCGCCTCGTCGAGCCGCTTGTGCAGTTGTGCGTCCGGTTCGGCCTGTAATTTTGCGAGTTCGATGTTGCCCAGGATGCCGGTGAGCAGGTTGTTGAAATCATGGGCCAGGCCGCCGGCGAGCAGGCCGATGGCCTCGAGCTTCTGGGCCTTGAGCAGTTCTTCAGCGGCATTCCTGCGCTGCATATGGCGCCACATGCCGTCGAGCATGAGCGTAATCTGCTGGACATCTGACTCCATATAGTCTGTCTGCTTGTTCGCCAATGCCGCGAGCCCTACGACGCGGTCACTCTCAATGAGCGGCACGCTCAGCAGCCGGATCAGCGGAACATGCCCCTCGGGATATCCTTTTTTACGATGATCGGGCCGGGAATAGTCATTCACGATCAGGGGCTGGCGGTGCCGGACCGCATCGGCCCAGATGCCGGCTTCGTCGACGACGAAGTGGAGCGGACGCTCAATGATGAAACAGTCCTTCATGACCGAGCCGGACAGGGCATAGGCAGTGTAGACCTTCTCATCCTCGCTCAGCAGCCCCACGAAGCCGAATTCGCTTTCCGTAAGATGTACGCATTTTTCGAGCACAAAGGAAGAGATGTCATTGACCGTTGCGTCGGTCATCTGGCTGAGTTCAAGCAGGGCCTTGAGCCGCGCCTCGCTCAATATCAATGCTTCCTCGGCATTCTTGCGCTCCGTGATGTCATGACCGATGCCCTCTACGGCGACTACTTTGCCATCGCTCCCGAAGACGGGCACTTCGGAGACGTAGAGCCACTTGCGTGAGCCGTCTTTATGGAGGATCTCGATCTCGTAGGGCGGCTGCCGTTCACCCTTGATGCTGAGTTCCGTGTGCAGCATGGCGTCCTGGTTCACGGGGTTGTCGGTGAGATAGGTCGTATAGTGGTTCCGGAACTCGTCGTGCGTGTAGCCCAGGATCCTGGTGACCGAGGGGCTGATGTAGGTGAAGACGCCGTCTGTGCCGTGGGAATAGATGAAATGCTGCTCTTCGATGCTTTCGACGAGGCGGCGGTATTTCTCTTCCCGCTTGCGCAGCTCCTCCTCGGCCTTCCTGCGGTCCGTGGTGTCGCGGACAATGGCGACGAGGTACGCACCGCGGTCGTGCTCCACGTAGCGGATATTGATCTCGCATGGGAAAAGGGCGCCGTCCTTTCTCCGCTGTATGCCCTGCATCAGAACGGAGCCGGTCTTCTTCATTTCGTTCACATGTCCGGCCCAGGAAAAATCATCAGGCAGAACGGTCTCGATATCGCTGATGCGGAGCCTGGTGAGTTCTTCTCGGCTGTAGCCCAGCATGGCGCAGGCGCGGCCATTCACATCAATGAGCATGCCCGTCGGGGGATCGACAAAAAGTATCGCATCGTTCGATGCATCGATGAGCTCCCGGAAAAGCCTCAGGTCCTTTTCGGCCCGGAGCCGGTCCTCGAATATGCGCGTGTTCTCTATGGCGATGGCGGCGCTCGCGGCCAGACCTTTCAGGATGTCCACGTCGTGGTTCGTGAAGGGCCGGCGATCGAGTGTGTTGTGGATCTCAAAGCAGCCTATGATCTCGCCATTCCGGTCGAGTATGGGTACGTCGATGAGGTTATGGAAACCGAGTATGCTGCGGAGCTCGGGGACCACATGGGGGTCCAGTTCGGCATTGTTCGTGAAGTAAGGCTCCCGGGTCTTCATGACCCAGCCAGGCACGCCGTACCCTTCGTCGAATCTGTAGTCGATGGGAACGATCGTTCCGCCGTTGTTGTACTCGGTGAAGACCATCTGTCCGTTCCTGATCAGGCCTGCGGCGCCGGCGCCGGCGCCGACCAGTTCCATGGCCTCGGCCACGAGGCTGCGCATGATCACCGGGATGTCGAGCACGGCGTTCACCTGCTGGGAGGCGCGGGACAGGACCTGGAGCTGCCGGTTCGTTTGCAGCAGAGATTCTTCCATGTGCTTCCGCGCTGTAATGTCGGTCAGCATGCTGAAAGACCCGCTGAACCGTCCCTCCGGGTCCGTAAGCGGGTTCGCCGAGACCAGCGCCCACAGGAGCGAGCCGTCCTTTTTCCGGAAGCGCAGTTCCAGTGCGTCTTTCTGGCCCTGCTTGCGCCTCTCGAAGCTCTGTCGGGCCCGGTCCCTGTCCGCTGCATCTACGAAGTCGAAGACTGTCCTGCCCAGGAGCTCCTCTTCCTCATAGCCGAGCATCTGGGCCGCCTTTTTATTGACATAGGTGGCCCGTGCGTTCGCATCGAGAATATATACGCCCTCCTGGGCGGTCTCGATGAGCTTGCGGAACTTTTCCTCGCTCTCTCGGAGCCGTCCCTCGACCTGGCGCCGCTCCAGCTCCGCTGAGGCGCGGATGGAGAACATCTGGAGCAGCGATGCGGCGTTCCCGGGGTCCTGGAGCGGCTTGTCGTCCATCATGACCATGACGCCGATCACGGCCCCTGTTGAATCGAAGAGCGGCGTGCCGGCATAGCTCACGGCGCAGAGGTCGACCAATATCTGGTCGTCAGGGAACTCCTTCTGCACCTCAGAGGGATAGCACCGCATTTCCTGGCGCACCACGTTCTCGCAGGGCGTATTGGCAAGGCAGTATTCGAAATTCTGAGCGATCCTGCCGCCCGAGAGGAATATGACGGTGTTCACCGTATCGGTTTTGTTTTTTGAAAGTTCGCCGATGAGCACGTACCGCACCTGGAGGGAATCCGCAAGATGTTCGGCGAGGGAGCGGAAGAACGCGTCGCCGGTGGCGGCGCATACGCTGTCAATCGTCGAGCGAAGGGGGCTGCCGGCCCAGGGGCTCTCCGGTTTTGATCGCTTCTGTCGCGCCGCCCTCGGATTCACGGCTTTTTTTTTGGCGGGGGATCGTTTTTTGCTGTCGCCTTGCTTTTTCATGGTTTTCGTTCCGGAGATATTAGGGACAGTCCCCTTTGGTTCCAGGGGGGCTGTCCCTTTTTCAGTATACTATAGAAGGAAGGGCAGAAGGGGGAAGAATTTCCCCAGTGCTTCGCGAAAGGACGGCTCGTCGCGATAGGTGATAACGGCCAGTCCGCGGTCCGATGCCCGCTTCACGTTCTCCGGGTTGTCGTCGATGAAGAGCGTTTCCGCTGGTTGCATGTCCAGAGCGGCGCAGACGATGTCGAAGATCAGGGCCTCGCGCTTGCTCATTCCTAGGTAATAGGAATTGTAGACAAGGTCAAAGTGGTGAAGGAATGGGGTCCGCTGGTCGATTTCGTCCAGCCAGTTGGTCTGGTCGCTCAGAACGGCGGTGATAGTGTCCTGCGTCCTGAGCATTTCAGAGAGGGAGAGCATCCACGGCCGCAGCACAAAACGGCCCAGGATCTCTCGCCGTAGTTCCTCGTCGGCTCCGGAGACGTGCGTCCGGCGTCGCACTGCTTCCCAGTATTCTGATTCGTCGGCCTTGCCCGTCACATATCCTGTATCATGAACGAGTTCGTCTGCTGTTCTCAGGAATTGCTCAGGATCCAGCTCGTTCTTCCTGCCGATGGCGAGAAGGCCCTCCCGGAAGCCCTCTTCCGCGATCACTCCGCCGAAGTCGAAGAGAACCGCTTTAATTGTGTCCGTCATATCAGATTTCCTTCTGGTAAGAGCTTTCGCAGTTTAGGTGTTTACGCCCATAACATCGACAATAAAGTGTAGATGTTTGTGCGTTAATCAATAGCCAAAAAAGGCAAGATATTTTTTCTCCAAGGCGGTTCAGTTCGTCGCATAGAGCAAAGGGTATGGCGCATTGCGAGATTTTTCGTGAGACAGAAGTCCGGAGCCGCGCCTCATTTTTTTACGAATAAAACGTCTGTTTCCACCTTAACAGGACGAGATTGCACTCCCTGTCCCGCTTGCAGCGGGAGACGGGCAGGAGCTACAATATGCCATAAAAATGTCGACAAATCAATTGAGTTGACAAGTAAATTGTGCTATTTTAGTGCAACGGAATGGTATAAAAGTTGTACAATGCCTTTATTCAGACTGCCCCGGGGGGGGGGGCTCCTGCCTGAACGACCTTACGGAGGGCTTAATGTCTGCTCAGGACGCAGAAAAACAGTTACGAGTGCTTTCCGCGATCATGAAAATCCATCACAGCATCGGCGCCAATCTCGAGCTTGAGGAGATCGGCCGGATACTGGTGGCGGAACTCGCGGACATTGTGCCGAGCCAGGGATCGGCCATCCTGCTGTTTGAGGGCAAGGACGTCATGATCCTGGCGGAAAAGGGCTTTCAGGTGATGCTCGGGAAGGGGAAGTTCACCACCGACATGCCGGCGCTGCAGCATATCATCGAAACGAAACAGAGCATCGCTGCCGGGGACATCGGCAACAGCAAGGCCGCCGCCTGTGTGCCGGCCGGCTGCGCCATGAACTCCATGATCTGCACGCCCGTTATTGTTGACGACGAGGTCCGCGGCGTTATCCATCTGGATTCCATGCAAAAGGACGCCTTCACGGACGAGGATCTGCAGTTTGTGGAGCTTCTTTCCCGGGAGATATCCATTGCCATAGACCGGTCCCTTCGCTATTCGCGGGTTAAGGCCATGGCCGTGCGGGATTCGCTCACGGGGTGCTACAATCGCGGCAAGTTCGACGAGGACATGACGTCGTCGCTTTCCTGCTGCAGCCGGTATATCCGCCCTACGTCGCTCCTGATGATAGACCTCGACTGGTTCAAGGCCTTTAATGATCACCACGGCCATCCCCGGGGTGACGAGCTGCTGAAGCATGTGACCACGGTCCTCGCCCGGTGTATCCGGCTCTGCGACAAGCTGTACCGCTACGGCGGCGAGGAGTTCGCCGTCCTGCTGCCGGAAACAGGCAGGGAGGGCGCGTTGATCGCTGCGAAGCGGATCTGCCGGACCATGGAAGAACAGCAGTTCCCCGGCGCAGACAGCAGCCAGCCAGGCGGCAAAGTGACGGTCAGCGTGGGCGTTGCGAGCTACCCCGAGGACGGAGCGACGAACAGCGAGTTAGTGGCGGCGGCGGATTCGGCTCTCTACGAGGCGAAGCAGCAGGGCCGCAACCGGGTCTGCACCGTTGCCGGGCAGGACCGTTGAACGAATGCAAAGATTCAGGGGGAAAGAGATGGACAAGGGAAGGTTGAGATCGTTCCTGGTGCTGCTGCCGATCATTGCGGTCCTGATCGCACTATCGTGGCCCGCTGCCGCGCCGGCAAAGGGCTTGTCGCCGCACGAAGAGGAACTCGCCAGGCGGATCAGGTTCGACCGGTCCGTGGTGCTCATGGTGAAGGAAGCCGGACCGGAGCAGGTGCGGCGGCTAATTGGCTATAATAATGACGGGTATCAGCTCCTGGCGGACGGGATCACCGTGACCGTTGTGCAGGAACGCGTTGGCGGGGCGCTGTCTGCGCTTCGCAGGCGCCTTGCAGCGAGAGGATACCAGGTCTTTCTCGTGGACGAAAATGAAAGCACGGGCACGGCGACCATCGGGGTGCTCAGGAGCGCTGATCAGTACGATATCCTTCGGGTGATGCAGACGAAGGGCGCTGAGTACGACGTGAAGAATGAAGATGTCATCGCGAAGCTCAAGTCCTGGGGAAACCGGTCTGCCTTCCGTATCTCCGGCGCCGGCTATGACTGGGTCGAGATCGAGTTCCTGAAGCTCCCTGCTGACGTGAAGACCTTCGCGCAGGAGGCGGGCGATTTCTGCCCCAATGCAGCGGACGATGAGGCGGGCGGCCTGGAGGGCCTGGTGCGCGAGCTCAGACGGACAAGGCGCCTCTCGCTCTGGTGGGATTAGCCTCCTTGACAACAACGCCGAAATTGGATAGAGTGGAATCATAGCGCGGTCTTTGGCCGCAATTGAAAATTGTAAATTGGAAATATCAAATTGAAAATTTGGTCGTATGGCCGATGGCCATGATATTAAAGATTCGCTTGAGCCCGACAAGTTTTCAAGAGAGATAGTATCATTCATTGCGGAATCCTTTCGCAGCTGATGGTCCATCCTTTTTTTCCTGAATCGATCTACCAAGGGCAGCTACCCTCTGCAAGGAGGGTTTTTTTGTTCTCAGTCCTTCTTAGGAGGAGGTGTTGTCCATGAAGAGAGCTTATCTGGCAGTGATCGGGTTGCTGGCGGTGTTCGCGCTTGTGCTGGGCTGCGCGAAAGGATATGAGTCCGAGAAGACCGTGGACGGACTGAAGGTCAGGCTGTCCGTGGACCGGTATCCGCTTGTCAAGAGCGACAATACGCTGCAGGTCAAGGTCGTTGATGCAGCCGGGGCACCGATGACGAACGCGAAGATAAAGGTCCGGTATTTCATGCCTCCCATGCCGGGCATGGCGCCCATGGATTTTGAGGCCGAGGCGATGCTGAAAGGCGGAGTGTATGTGATCACGGCGAACATCCCGATGGAAGGCGGATGGAAGGTGGAAGTGACCGTTGTGCGGCCCGGCAAGGCGTCGGCCACGGCAGCCTTCAACCTCGACGCGCGATAACGTCCGGCAGCGCCGGTCTGTACGGCGTCGGCACGAAGCATTCTATGGCTCATTCACGATTCCTGCGGTTCAAGGGCGTCAGGGGATATGTCCTGGGGGTCCTGCTTACGTTCATCACCCTGGTGCATTACTTTCTGGGCGGGACGCAGGCAGGCGTTCTCCACGGGCTGCTCGGCCATCTGTATATCGTGCCGATCATTCTGGGGGCGTTCTGGTACGGCATCAAGGGCGGCGTGGTCGTTTCGACCTCCGCCTCTTTCCTCTTTTCGCCTCACCTGTTCCTGCATTGGGCCGACCCGTTCCTCGACATTTTCAATTTCGTCGAGATATTCCTGTTCCTCCTGATCGGCGGCGTCACCGGCGTGCTGAGCCAGATGGAGCGGAGCCAGCGCATGCGTTATGAGCATGCGCTGATCAGGCTCGACGAGTCCCACCGGAAGCTGAAGGACCAGACGGACATTCTCTTTCAGGCTGAAGAACAGCTGCGGCGCTCCGAGCGGCTGAGCGCGCTGGGAGAGCTGTCGGCCAGCATCGCCCACGAGATCCGCAATCCTCTTGGCTCAATCAGGGGGGCGGCCGAGATACTGAAGGATGACTACCCTCCTGACGCGGCCAAATACGAGTTCATCGAGATCCTGCTGAAAGAGACGGAGCGGCTGAATGCTATCGTCCAGGAGGTCCTGGGTTTCGCGCGGCCGAGAAAGCCCGAGTTCCGGCCCGCCGACGTGAATGAGGTGGTCGAGTCCGTGCTCGTGCTGACGGCCCATGCGGCGCGGAAGGCGGGCGTGAGCGTGGAAAAACGGCTTGATCGATCCATCGGCCTGCGCAGCATCGACGCGGACCTGGTGAAGCAGGCCTTTTTGAACCTGGTGCTGAACGCCGTCCAGGCCATGCCCGGCGGAGGCGTCCTGGCCGTGGCGAGCGCTCTGCAGCAGGGCGAGATCGCGGTGAAGATATCGGACACGGGACAGGGGATCTCCGATGAGGACCGGAAGCGGCTGTTCAGCCCCTTCTTCACGACCCGTGAAGGCGGAACGGGGCTGGGGCTGGCGATCACCCACCGGATCATCGAGAGCCACCGTGGCCGCATCGAGGTGGAAAGCACGCCGGGGAAGGGCACGACATTTATCGTGCGGATCCCGATATAGGGCGACAATGGAGCGAGTCCCGATCTGATCGGGACGTTTAAAAAACGGCAACGCGCCCCGCCCCGTTTCCAAATGGTAGAGGACGCGGGACGGCGGTTGCCTTGGTCCAAACATGAAAAAACCCTCGATCCTCCTCATAGACGACGACGCAAGCCTGCGGCGGGTGATGGAATTCAGCCTCATTGAGGCCGGGTATGCCGTGCATGCCGCAGCGAGCGGCGAGGAAGGGCTGGCACTTTTCGGGCAGGAACCCTTTGCCGCAGTGATCACGGACATCACCATGCCGGGTATGAGCGGCATGGAAGTGCTGTCCCGCATCCGTCAGGCCGAGGAGCAGGTCCCGGTGATTATCATCACGGCTTACGGGACCATCGAGAGCGCCGTGGATGCCATGAAGCAGGGGGCCTTCGATTACATCACCAAGCCATTTAACCGGGACGAGCTGCGCATAACCCTCCAAAAAGCGCTGACCCTGCGGCGGCTGGAGAAGGAGAATACGGCGCTTCGGGCAGAGGTCACGGACCGCTATCATTTCGACCGCATCATCGGCACCAGCGCAGCGATCCACCAGGTCCTGGACATGGCAGGGAGAGTGGCGGCAAGCAATGCCACGGTGCTGATCACGGGTGAGAGCGGCACAGGAAAGGAACTGCTTGCCCGGGGGATCCATTACAACAGCCGGCGCGCCGAGGGGCCCTTTGTTGCCGTGAACTGCGCAGCGATCCCCGAGAACCTTATTGAGAGCGAGTTGTTCGGCTATATGAAGGGCGCCTTCACCGGCGCGGTAAAGGACAAGGTGGGAAAGTTCGCGCTCGCCGACGGCGGCACGCTCTTTCTTGATGAAGTGGGGGACCTGCGGATCGACCTTCAGGCGAAGATACTTCGGGCGCTGCAGGAAAAACAGGTGGACCGGGTGGGCGGCACCGGTCCGGAGGCCACGGATGTACGCGTCATCGCCGCCACCAACAAGGATATCGAGCGGGCCGTGAAAGAGGGGGTTTTCCGGGAGGACCTCTACTACCGTCTGAGCGTCATAACCCTTCACATGCCTCCTCTCCGGGAGAGGAAGGAGGACATTTTGCTCCTCGTCGAGCATTTTCTGCGAAAGTTCAGCCCGTCAAGTGCTGTCAAGCTGGAACCGGAAGCGCGCCAGGCGATGGAACGGTATGGCTGGCCGGGGAATGTGCGGGAGCTGGAGAACGCACTGGAACGGGCGTCTGTCCTGCGGCGGGAAGATACGATCACGCTCGCAGATCTGCCCGACAAGCTCTGGAAGGAGAAGCAGGGTGCGGAAAGCATCCTGCTGAACCTTCCCGAGGGCGGTATCTCCCTTGAGGATATTGAGAAGCAGCTGATCATCAAAGCCCTGGAAAAGCACAAGGGCAATCAGACCCGGGCGGCGGAGTACCTTGGTATCACGCGGCCCACGCTCATTTATCGCATGGAGAAGTTCGGCCTGAAAAAGGAATAGGATAAAGAAGACAGAAGACAGAATAACGCTTTCCCTTCGGAACAGCATTTTGTATTATGTACCTGTTCACGATACTCGCATTTTGTATATTTTCACGGTTCAATTTTTAATTCCGCGTTATGCGGGCCAGGAGGATTGTCATGGCAAAATCAACGCTCAAGATACAGGGAATGACCTGCAACCATTGCGTGATGCGGGTGGCAAAGGCGCTTAAGGCCGTTGCAGGCGTCTCGGACGCCAGTGTGGATCTTCAGACGGGAGAGGCTGTTGTCACCTATGATGATGCCAAGGTGACGGCGGAAAAACTCTCCTTCGCTGTAGTAGAAGCCGGATACAAGGCTGAAACGTCGGGGAAATGATCGAGCAGCCGCGGCTTGACATACCCGCTCCTGATCAGTATAATTGGCCGGTATTCAGCTCACCGATATTATTCCCTTCCGGAGGTTTCCATGGCTAAAACACTGCAGGATCTGATGCCCGCCAATGCGCGGAAAAAGCTGGGGAGCGGGAGCAAGCTTACCGTGCTCTCGATGCACGACGTCGTTCGGGTGCTGAAAGACGACAAAGTTATCATCATGGCCTGCAACACCAGGATCAAACACGTTATCCCGGGCATCATGCGCGCGGCGCAGGACCTTGATGCAGTGGTGTGCTACGAGCTTGCGAAGAGCGAGAGCAATCTGAAGGGCGGCTACACGGGCATGGGCCCCAAGCTCTATGCGGAGACCGTCTTCGGCTATGCCGAACAGGTGGGCCTGTCGAAACCTTTTTTCGTGCACGGCGACCATGTGACGACAAAGAGCCCTGATCCGGCCGTGGTCGGCGAGTCACGGGACCTGATAAAGGCGCAGCTCGAGGCAGGCTATACGTCCGTGGCAGTTGATGCGTCCTTTAACGAGACGAACGATAATATCAAGGTGAGCGCCGAATTGGGACGCATGGTCCTTGACGCGGGCGCCGGCCTTGAGGCCGAGGTGGGAGAGATCAAGTCCACCAAGGAAGGCGGCGAGATCACGACGGTCGAGGAGGCTGTCGAGTTCATCGCGGGAATGGAGAAGGCGGGCGGACATGTCGACCTGCTGGCCATAAACAACGGCTCGAAGCACGGCAATTACAAGCCCGGCGAGGAGGTCCATATCGATCTCCAGCGGACCGGCGATATCTACAAGGCGATCCAGAAGTGGAACACCTGCATCGCCCAGCATGGGATTACCGGAACCCCCCTCGATATGGCAGGGCAGTTCGCCGACTTCGGCATCCGCAAGGGGAATGTGGGAACGAATTGGCAGAACATCGCTCATGAAACGCTGCCTGCTGACCTTATGAAGGTCATGCGGGAATGGGCGGAGAAGGAAAAGAAGGACATCAAATTCGCCACGAAGCAGTTTTTTCAGGAGATCAACTCCATTTCGAAGGAATACGCCAAAAAGATCGAGGATGCGGCGTATCAGTCGGCCGTGGAATTCATCACCGCATTCCGCGCCAAAGGCACGGCGAGCCTGGTGCAGAAGCGGCTGCTGGGCAAATAGGCGTTTCCTTTTTACTATTCCCGTTACATCCAGGCCGGGCTTGTCCCGGCCTTTTTTGTTGCAGCCCGACCCGCCGGCAGGGGCGTTGATTATGCTATAATCCTGGAAACCGCATTTGGCCGCAGATGAACGCTGATACGTGATACGTGCGGATATATCAAAAGCATTCGTTATCTGCCTCTATCCGTTTTTTCTTCGACCCAAGTGCTTCTTTTAGGATACGAGCGCCGGGAGGTATGCATGGATCCGCTGTCCGTCTGGAGAATGATCGCATCGCGGCACCGCCGAAAGCTTATCCCCCTTGATGTCGAGCACTGCTCGCCCCTGGCGCTCCGGCAGATCCTGTTGAACGTCCGTACGCCCGCCTATATTCTGGATCGCATTGCCCACGCCTTCTGCGACGATGAGGACATACTGCGCGACCTGGTGCGCTGTCCCAACCTTTCCGAGGAAGCTTTGGCATTCATCGCCCTTGCCGCTTCGGAGGAGATCAAACAGTTCATCACCGGCACGAGGGTCATGGACCTGGTGGTCATGGATGACGCTCTGGTGACGACGGGCGGACCTGTTGCAGGGCACGGCAAGGCTAAACCGGAGGAGGGCAAGAAGAAGCTTAATCTTACCCAGCAGGTCCAGAAGATGTCGGTGCCCAAGAAGATCCGCCTTGCCATGATGGGAGGAAAAGAGGCGCGGGGACTGCTGATCAGGGAGTCTAACAAACAGGTCTCCACGGCGGTGCTCAACAATGCCAGGATCACCGAGGGGGAGATCGAGGCCTTCGCCCAGTCCAAGAACATGGGCGAGGACATCCTCCGCATCATCGGAAACAATTCCGAGTGGTGCAAAAAACAGTCCATTGCCACTGCCCTGGTGAACAATGCAAAAACACCCGTGGGCATTGCGGTCCCCTTCGTGAACAGGATGAACGACAAGGATCTGGCCATGCTCGAAAAGAGCAAGAACGTGAGTGAGGCAGTGCGAGCTGCAGCCCGGGGCCTGCTGACGAAGCGGAAGAAGAAGAGCGGCGGATAAGGAACGAGCGAATTACATGAATAGAATAATAATCATCCTGATCGCGGCATTTCTGCTCGCCCCTTCCGTTGCCTGTGACAGGACCCGGACATGGCAGAAGGAAGAGACCATCATGGGCACGGTGGTCCGGATCACGGTCGTCGGAAAGGACGCCGGGCCGGCCGCGGATGCGCTTGAGGCCGCTTTCGAGGAAATCCGTCGTCTGGACCGTATGATGTCGCTCTATAAGGACGAGAGTGAGATCACGGCCCTGAACATGGCGGCAGGGGAGCGGCCGGCGCGCGTTTCCGCCGAGATGATCGAGGTCATGGAGCATGCCGCGTCGGTCTCGAAAATGACGCAGGGGGCCTTTGACGCGACTGCAGGGCCGCTCATCGTCCTGTGGCAGCTGCATACGCGGGATGGCACGGTCCCCTCGGAGCGGGAGATCGAGCGGATTCGCGCCATTACGGGATGGCGGGACGTTGAGATCAACAAGAAGCGGTCAACGATCTTCTTGCGGAAGAAAGGGATGATCGTTGATCTGGGCGGGATAGCCAAGGGATATGCGGCGGACCGGGCCGCGGCAGTGCTGCGCTCCCGGGGCATTGAGAACGGCATTGTTGCCGTGGCAGGCGACATCCGGGTCATGGGCCGGAGGCCGGATGGAAGCCCCTGGCGCATCGCCGTGCAGCATCCCCGGGAGCACGAGAAAACCCTGACCGTGCTGGAATTGACCGATACCTTCATCTCCACGTCCGGAGATTACGAACGCTTCACCATCGTGGATAAGAAGAGGTACCATCATATTATCGACCCCCGCACCGGGCGTCCGTCCAAAGGCGTTATTTCCGCCACCATCATCGGCGACCGGGGTGTTGTCGTCGACCCCCTTACCACTGCGGTCTTTATCCTCGGTCCGGAACAGGGGATGGCGCTCGTCAGGAAACTCGGGTACGACGCGATCATGGTTGATGAAGAGGGCCGTCTCATGAGCACCGCTGCTGTCCCGATGAAGGAATAGACGCGTGTCAGTGGGGTCCTGTGCTGTCCGATATCTGCAATGTCTTCCCTGTCCGGGTTTTGAGCCCTTCCTTTCCTTGTCTTGATACTGCATGTTACTGTAATCATTAATTTTTATGCTCGTAAGTGCGATAATTATTTTAGTGGAACCCAAAACCCCCCTGACCAAAATCCTAGTTATCTAAACCTACTCACTGCGATTATTTTCATAATGTATTGAAAATATAATAAAATATTGCAATACAGTCATGCTTGCCTGATTGCAGAAAATAATATAATTGGAGTTGACAGATTTGTAATTAATTGCTACTTTTGTATCAGCGGATTAGGGGTATCATAAATCCGTTCCTTCATAAGCAGAATGTGGCATCCCGAAGGGGCGCGTACAGGCGATCATGTCCCCGGTTATAGTTTTTTTTCGCGCAGAAGGCGGAAGAAACATCATGAAAAGTATTAACGAAATGGACCTGGTCTTATTAGGAGAGCGGTTTTTTTAATAACGCGGTTCACAGGACAAGAGGAGGAAAAAGTATGAAAAAGCTGGTTGGTGTACTCATGTTGGCTGCGTCAATGTTGTTCATGGTTGTTCCTGCAATGGCTGATGATGGTGTGGACGGCATCAGTGACTATGTCCATGCTGCCCAGGCACCGGGGAACGGTCCGCGTCTCGATATCGCCCCGGGCATCTACGGGCATATTGCGGCACGGGCTGATGCGTTCCTGGCGAACGGCGGCAGGACCATTTTTGCCACTGATCTGCTGGTCAGGATGGTATCAGGCGAGAAGTTGTTCCTGATGGACATCCGGTCGAAGGCGGATTATGACAAGGCCCATATTCCCGGCGCCGTGAGCATCCCCTTTGCCGATGCGGCAAAACCTGCTAACCTTGCCATGCTCCCGAAGGACGGCACGCCCATCGTGACGATCTGCTACACCGGCCACACGGCAAGCCAGACCAATGCGATCCTGAACCTTCTGGGCTATAATGCCTGGTCGCTTCGGTTCGGCATAATGGGCTGGAACAAGGAAACGAACATGAAGGTATGGAGTTCGAAGGTATCTCAGATCATATACGGCGCCGGGTATACGACGGAAGCCACGCAGTAGTTGCGGCACAGATCGTCCTTTGAAAAGCGCCCTCGCACCTGAGGGCGCTAATTTTTTTCTCGAAAACTTGATGGTTGACATTCCGCCCCTGCATGGGTAATATATAAAATAATTTTTATATATTGGAGGCGGGAATGCTCAAGGATTTTGCGGACCGGCTTGTCTATTCAATCTTCGGCATGGAGCAGGGATCGCGGCTGGCCGATGTTGTCAACTTCTTTATTTACGACACCATCAAGATCTTTCTGCTGCTTTCCGTCATCATCTTCGTTATCTCGTTCGTACGCAGTTATTTCCCTCCCGAACGGACCAAGCGCATCCTGTCCCATAAACGGGAATTTATCGGAAATATCCTGGCCGCCCTTCTTGGTGTCGTAACTCCTTTCTGTTCCTGTTCGGCAGTGCCGCTTTTCATCGGGTTCGTCGAAGCAGGGGTGCCGCTGGGAGTGACCTTTTCCTTCCTCATTTCCTCCCCTATGGTGAATGAAATTGCCGTGGTGCTGCTCTGGGGACTCTTCGGATGGAAGATCGCCCTGATCTACGTGGGAGCGGGGCTGTCTATTGCGGTCCTCGGCGGATTCATCATCGGCAGGCTGAAGCTTGAAAAATGGGTCGAAGAGTATGTGTTCAAGGTTCGCGCACTCCGGCTCGAGCAGAACCAGGAAAAACCGACGCTCCAGGCGCGGTTGGCCTATGCAAAGGCGGGAACCACAGAGATCCTGAAAAAGGTCTCCCTTTTCGTCGTGATAGCCATCGGCATCGGCGGGTTCATCCACGGATATGTTCCCGAGGATTTTCTGGTCCGCTATGCGGGCCGGGACAATCCCTTTGCCGTGCCGCTTGTCGTGGCCATGGGCGTGCCGCTTTACGCCAGCGCTGCAGGCGTTGTTCCCATCGTCTCCGCCCTCGTCGAGAAGGGGATGAGCATGGGTACCGTGCTCGCCTTCATGATGGCGGTCACGGCGCTGTCGCTGCCGGAAATGATCATCCTGCGGAAGGTGCTGAAGCTGCCGATGCTGGGTGTGTTCATCGGGATCATGACGGTGACGATCATTGCCGTGGGATATCTGTTTAACGCCATCTTATAAGATCATTTTGCCACGGATGCACTCGGATGGACACATAACGAGCAGAGAGCAAAGGGCATAGCGTATATAATCTATGCCCCATGCGCCATGCCCTCTGCGGGTTTGCTATATCCGCGTTTATCTGCGGCTAAAAACCTCAGGAGGTCTGGAAATGGAGATCAAGGTTCTTGGTCCCGGTTGTGCCAACTGCCACAAAATGGAGGAGATGGCGAAAGCCGCTGTCAAGGAACTCGGAATCGATGCTCAGGTGGTAAAGATCACGGACGTCGGCGAGATTGCCATGAACGGCATCCTGTCCACGCCGGGGCTTATCGTGAACGGCAAGGTGAAGCATACAGGCAAGCCGCTGCCATCACTTGAAAAAGTGAAGGAAATGATCAAGGCGGAAGCATAATATCCCTCAGGGGTGAAGGGGAAGGCGTAAGGGGAGGGAAATGAACGACCTTGTGAACATATTCAAGGCCCTGTCCGACGAGACGCGGCACAGGATTCTGAAGCTCCTGGAACAGGGAGAACTGTGTGTCTGCGACATCACAGCCGCCCTCGACATGGTTCAGCCCAAGGTCTCCTTTCACCTCAATGTGCTGAAAGAGGCTGGGCTTATCCGGGACCGGAAAGAGGGCCGCTGGGTGCACTATCGACTTGATGAGTCGGAGATGCTGCGCCGGATGCTACTGCTTGCGGTCTGCGAGCGCGTTTCCGAGACAGCGATGGCCGAAGACCGCGGACGGCTTGGAAGGTTCCTGAAAGACAAGGGGACAAGATCCAAAGTCGTGAGCATTGGATGCAGGCCGAAAAGCTGCGGGCGTTGAGAAAGGGGATTTGCATGACTGCACCAGGGGCGAAACGACTGTCCTTTATCGATAGGTTCCTGACACTTTGGATCTTTTTTGCCATGGCCCTCGGCGTCGGTCTCGGGTACCTCGTACCGGGCGTTGAAAAGGTTATCGACACTTTTTCCGTGGGCACGACGAACATTCCCATCGCCGTCGGCCTCATCCTCATGATGTATCCGCCCCTGGCCAAGGTGCGGTACGAGGACCTGCCGAAGGTCTTCCGGAACTGGCGGATCCTGACCGTCAGCCTGATCCAGAACTGGATTGTCGGCCCCATCGTCATGTTCGCCCTTGCCAGTCTTTTTCTCCATTCCTATCCCGACTACATGGTCGGTGTGATCCTCGTGGGGCTCGCCCGGTGCATCGCCATGGTGCTGGTCTGGAATGACCTCGCCTGCGGGGACCCGGACTATGTGGCCGGTCTCGTAGCATTTAATGCCGTTTTCCAGGTGCTGACCTATTCGCTCTATGCATGGATCTTCGTGACTGTGCTGCCGCCGTTCTTCGGCCTGAGCGGAGCGGTCGTCGATGTGTCCATCGCCGAGATCGCGCAGAGCGTCTTCATCTACCTAGGGATTCCTTTCCTCGCGGGGACGATCACGCGCTTCACCCTGATCAGGATCAAAGACAAGAACTGGTACCATGAGACTTTTGTGCCGAAAATCAGCCCCATCACGCTCATCGCCCTGCTTTTCACCATCGTCGTGATGTTCTCCCTGAAGGGAGAGTATATTATCAAGCTGCCGCTCGACGTCCTGCGGATTGCCGTGCCCATGCTGATCTACTTCGTGTTCATGTTCCTGGTTACCTTCTGGATCGCAAAGAAGATAGGCGCGGACTATCCCAAATCCGCGACTCTGAGCTTTACCGCGGCCTCGAACGACTTCGAGCTTGCCATTGCCGTGGCCGTTTCGGTGTTCGGGATCAACTCCGGGGTCGCGTTCGCGACGGTCATCGGCCCGCTGGTCGAGGTCCCGGTGCTTATCGGGCTGGTGAACGTGGCTCGTTCTTTTCAGGCGAGATATTTCAAGAACGATTATTGCGCTATCAAGACGACGGATTCGTTGTAATGTCAAGCTGTTCGACCTGAGGGGTGGGGCAGCCGTTTTTTAATTGGAATATGGCAGCCGACTGACGCACAATGATGGAGGAGGTCAAGGGTGATCAGGGTGATGTTCCTCTGTACCGGAAATTCCTGCCGGAGCCAGATGGCCGAGGGCCTGGCACGGGAGCTCGGGAAGGGAAAGATC
>Ga0154442_1038_pt1 | contig 22123 bp, 33 predicted proteins | sample RifGroC2_FD_115946 | JGI IMG/M metagenome (GOLD analysis project Ga0154442, IMG submission 115946) | Nitrospirae bacterium GWC2_57_13
TCACGCCGATCGCCATGGACAAAGAGCTCCGGTTCGCCATCCGCGAGGGCGGCCGCACCGTGGGCGCAGGGGTCATCACCGAAGTTATCGAATAAGACGAATGCGGAATGCGGAATGGCGAATGCGGGGCTTCCGTCATCTATTTCAAGAACCACATCCCGAATTCGCATTTGAGAGGAAACGCAGGTGAATCAGAAGATCAGAATACGGCTCAGAGGATACGACCACAAGCTCCTGGACCAGTCGGCAGTCGAGATCATGGACACGGCCAAGAGGACGGGGGCCAGGGTTTCCGGCCCGATCCCGCTTCCGACCACGATCAACCGGTGGACGGTGCTCAGGTCGCCGCATGTGGACAAGAAATCACGGGAACAGTTCGAGATTCGGACGCACAAGCGACTGCTCGATATTCTTGATCCGACTCCGCAGACCGTCGATGCGCTGATGAAGCTTGATCTTGCAGCGGGCGTTGACGTGGAAATCAAACTGTAGGGCCCGATTGGCGGCCTGCCTGGCGGAAAGATCCTGTCCGGGTGAAGGGAACAGGTTATGAGCAAGGGAATTATCGGAAAAAAACTCGGAATGAGCCAGATCTTCTCGGGCGGTGAGCTTATCCCCGTGACGGTCATTCAGGCCGGCCCCTGCGCGGTCGTGCAGAAAAAGACGGCTGAGCGGGACGGCTATGCGGCGACGCAGCTTGCTTTTGACGAAGAGAAGCGGCAGAACAGGGCCACAAAACCGGTCGCCGGTCATTATAAAAAATTCGGTGTAGCTCCCCACCGCAGCCTGCGTGAGTTCCGCACGGAGGAGTACGACCAGGGCCAGCAGGTGACCGTTGAGATCTTTCAGCAGGGCGAAATGGTGACGGTGAGCGGCACGAGCAAAGGGAAGGGTTTTGCCGGCGTGATGAAGCGGCATAACTTCCGGGGCGGTCCGGGCGGACATGGTTCCATGTTCAACCGCGCGCCCGGCTCAATCGGTTCGAGCGCCTACCCGTCACGGGTGCTGCCCGGGAAAAAACTGCCTGGCCACATGGGCGTTGACACGGTGACCGTCAAGAACCTGAAGGTCGTTGAAGTGCGGAAGGAACAGAACCTTCTGCTCGTGCGGGGCGCCGTCCCCGGCGGAAAGAACGGGATTGTGCTCATTTACAAGCAGAGCTGATCGTATTTAAGAAAGTGATGGTGCGAGCAATGTCGACAGTATCAGTCGCGATGGTCGATATGAACAACAAAAAAGTGAAGGATGTGACGCTGCCCGCCCTGTTCGGGGCCGAGGTGAAGCCGCATCTTCTGCATTCGGCCGTGGTGAATCAGCTTGCGAACAAGCGGGCGGGTACCGCATCCACCAAGACCAAAGGTCTGGTGAGCGGCGGCGGCAAGAAGCCGTGGAAGCAGAAGGGCACGGGCCGCGCCCGCTCCGGGAGCAATAGGTCGCCTCTGTGGCGCCATGGCGGCACGTGCTTCGGTCCTCTGCCGAGGGACTATTCGTACAGCATGCCGAAAAAGATGAAGCGTGCAGCGCTCACCGCGGCCCTGGCCGAGAAAGCGAAGGAGCAGCGCGTGATCGTTCTCGACAAGCTTGCGCTGGCAGAGCCCAAGACGAAGCAGATGTCTACGCTGCTCGCGACGCTGGGTGTCTCGGAGAATGCCATTGTTCTTCTTTCCTCGGAGAACAGGAACGTGGCGCTCGCAGCGCGGAACATTCCCTCCGTCAAGGTGCTGCGCATGCAGAATATCAATGTGTATGATCTGCTGAAGTACCGGTACCTCATCACGACCGAGGATGCGCTGAACGTTCTTGAGGAGACCTACGGGAAATGACGAACGAACACTACGATATCATACGGATGCCGCGCATCACCGAGAAGGGTTCGCGCCAGAAAGACAAGAACAACGTCCTGACCTTTGTGGTCCGGAAGGACGCCAACAAGCTCCAGGTGCGGAAGGCGATCGAGACGATCTTCAAGGTGAAAGTGCTTGACGTGACCACCGTGGTCTGTGCGGGCAAAAAGAAGCGTCTCGGCGCGCGGCAGGGCAGCAAGCCCGACTGGAAAAAGGCCTACGTGACGCTCAAGGCCGGCGAAAAGATCGACATTTTTGAGGGTGCGTAAATGGCGGTAAAAACCTACAATCCGACGTCTCCAGGCAGGCGGTTCCAGACATCGTCTTCCTTTGAGGAGATCACCCGGAGCAGACCGGAGAAGTCCCTGGTCGTCAAGGTCAAGGAGACCGGCGGCAGGAACAACCGGGGAAAGATAACGGTCCGGTATCGCGCCGGATGGCACAAGAAGAAGTACCGGATCATCGACTTCCGGCGTGAAAAATTCGGGGTGCCCGCCACGGTGGCGCACATCGAGTACGATCCGAACCGGACGGCCCGGATCGCCCTGTTGCATTACCGGGACGGAGAAAAGCGCTATATGCTCGCGCCTCTGGGCCTGCAAATCGGCGATACGGTGGTGTCAGGTCCGGACGCGGACATCCGGACCGGCAACGCGCTCCCTATTACCTCCATCCCTGTCGGGACGGTGATCCACAACGTGGAGCTTAAAAAAGGCGCAGGCGGCCAGCTTGCGAGGAGCGCAGGAGCGTCGGTGCAGCTTCTTGCCCGGGAGGGCGAGTATGCGACCCTGCGGCTCAACTCCGGCGAGGTCCGCAAGGTCCGATCCGAATGCATGGCAACTATCGGACAGGTGGGCAACCTGGATCACGAGAATATCACCATCGGTAAGGCGGGTCGCTCACGGTGGTTGGGGAGGCGTCCCCGCGTGCGCGGCGTAGCCATGAACCCCGTGGACCATCCTCTCGGCGGCGGCGAAGGAAAATCATCAGGCGGCCGGCCTGGATGCTCGCCCTGGGGCCTTCCTGACGGGAAGAGGACGCGACGCAACAAGAAGACGGGTAAATATATCCTTTCGCGCAGAACGAAGAGCAGGTAATGTAAAATGCGAAATCCCAAGTTCTAAAAAGTGTTGCTGAATTTAAATTTGGATTTTTGGATTTGGTTAGGATTTAGAAATTAGAATTTAGGATTCGCTCTTTAATGGAGGTTGCAGTGCCGAGATCGATTAAAAAAGGCCCCTTTGTCGATGAAAGCGTGATGCGGAAAATAGAGGCGATGAATTCATCGGGGGACAAGAAGATCTTCAAGACCTGGTCACGCAGATCGACGATCACGCCTGAGTTCGTGGGCCATACCATGGCCGTGCACAACGGCAAGAAGTTTATCCCCGTGTACGTTTCCGAGAACATGGTCGGGCACAAACTGGGAGAGTTCTCGCCGACGAGGACCTTCAAAGGGCATGGCGGTTCGAAAGCGAAGGCCGCTGAGAAGAGCAGCGCGCCCAGGAAATAACGCGGTTGCTGCGTTTGCGCGGTACGGCCCGGGCCGAAGCGCAGACTGGGCAGGCGCATGAAAGAGGATGCTGAGCATGGACGCAAGCGCAACGGTCAGACATATACGTATCACGCCGCGCAAGGCGAGGCAGGTAATAGAGCTCATTCGCGGCAAGCGGGTAGGCGAGGCGAAGAATATTCTGGAGTTCACGCCGCTGCATGCCGCGCGCATTGTGAAGAAACTGCTTGATTCGGCGGTCGCGAACGCCGAGCAGAAGAAGCTCGGCGACCTTGACACGCTCAAGATCACCGAGGCATTCGTGAACCAGGGTTCGACCCTGAAGAGGCTTCGGGCGCGGGCCATGGGGCGGGGAAACGAGATCCGGAAGAGGACCAGCCATATCACGCTGGTGCTCTCCGCATAAGAAACGGGACGGTGGAGGCGGTATGGGCCAGAAAGTACATCCGATCGGGCTGCGGCTCGGCATAATACGCACCTGGGATTCCCGGTGGTTCTCGAAGAAGAACTACGCGGCGTTGCTGCATGAGGACATCAAGATCCGTAAGATCGTGAAAGAACGGCTCATGCACGCCGGCGTTTCGAAGATCGAGATAGAGCGGGCAGGCCAGAAAGCTAAGATCAACATATTCACCGCGCGGCCCGGCATCATCATCGGCAAGCGGGGAGCTGAGGTGGACAAGCTCAAGAAGGACCTGGAGACGCTCACCGGCAAGCAGCTGTACATAAACATTCAGGAGATCAGGCGGCCGGAGTTGGACGCCCAGCTGGTAGCGGAGAATATCGCGCTCCAGCTCGAGCGCCGTATTGCCTTCCGGAGAGCGATGAAGAAGGCCGTGACATCGGCGCTGCGGCTCGGCGCGCAGGGCATCAAGATCAACTGCGCCGGACGTCTCGGCGGAGCGGAGATCGCGCGGACCGAGTGGTATCGCGAGGGACGGGTGCCCCTTCACACGCTGCGGGCGGATATTCAGTACGGGTTTTTTGAGGCAAAAACGACTATGGGCCAGATCGGCGTCAAGGTCTGGATCTACAAGGGCGAGATACTTCCGCAGACGAAGACGGTAGCGTAACAGACAGCGCTGATCGACACCAGGGATATGACGACAGAGTAAAGGACGACGGATATGCTGGCACCGAAGCGGGTCAAACACAGAAAAATGCACAAGGGCAGGATGACGGGAACGGCCTACCGCGGCGCAGAGGTAAGCTACGGGGAATTCGGCCTCAAGGCGATGGAGCCGGGGTGGATCTCGAGCCGTCAGATCGAAGCCGCCCGTATCGCCATGACGCGCCATGTCAAGCGCGGCGGGAAAATATGGATACGGATATTTCCGGACAAGCCCATCACCAAGAAGCCTGCGGAAACGCGCATGGGTAAGGGTAAGGGCGCACCGGAATACTGGGTGGCTGTCGTAAAGCCCGGCAGGGTCCTGTATGAGATGGGCGGCGTGGACGAAGCGATTGCTCGGGAGGCTTTCCGGCTTGCGGCTTACAAGCTTCCCATTGCGACGAAGTTCGTGTCGCGGGAGGGATCGTTATGAAGGCACGTTCGGGGGAACTGCGTGACCTGTCGGCTGATGAGTTGGCGGCAAAGACGGCCGACCTCAAGAAGGAACTGTTCAATCTCCGGTTCCAGCAGGCAATGGGTCAGATAGAGAATCCGATGCGGTTGCGGGTGCTCCGCAGGGAGATAGCGAGAACAAAAACGATACTGAAGGAAAAACATGGGCGAGCATAAAAAAAGAAAATCCTACACTGGTCGCGTGGTCAGCGACAAGATGAACAAGACGGTCGTGCTGACGGTGACGAGAAAGATTTCGCACCCCCGGTATAACAAAATCGTGAAGCGCACGACGCGATTCAAGGCGCACGACGAGAAGAACGAGTGCAAGATCGGCGATCTGGTGCGTTTCATTGAGACCAGGCCGTTGTCGAAGGACAAGCGGTGGATCGTTCTTGAGATTCTTGAAAAGAGCCGTACGGCGCGGCTCGATGAGAGTGCCGGAGCTTCACGAGGAGCGGAGAAGCCATGATCCAGCAACAGACGGTACTTGACGTGGCCGATAATTCCGGCGCGAAAAAGGTGATGTGCATCAAGGTGCTCGGCGGGACCCGGAAACGCTACGCTTCGCTGGGCGACGTGATCGTGGTGGCCATCAAGATGGCGATCCCCGACGGCCAGGTAAAGAAGGGGACCGTTGCGAAGGCCGTGGTGGTGCGCACGACGAAGGAAGTCCGCCGTGCTGACGGTTCGTATATCAAGTTCGACCGGAACGCAGCTGTGCTCATTAACGCGCAGAACGAACCGATCGGAACACGCATCTTCGGCCCCGTGGCGAGAGAGCTGCGCAGAAAGAATTTCATGAAGATCATTTCTCTGGCGCCGGAAGTGCTCTAGGATGAGCGAGGGCGCGGTTCCGGTTTGAGGAAGGCATATGCAGATCAAGAAGAATGATACAGTGGAAGTGAAAGCAGGTCGGGAACGGGGCAAGCGCGGCCGGGTCATCGCCGTGCATCCGTCGGAAAATCGGATCGTGGTGGAGAAGCTCAATATCATCAAGCGCCACACGCGGCCGAACCAGCAGATGCGGCAGGGAGGGATTGTCCAGAAGGAAGGCCCCCTGTCAGCAGCCAATGTGATGCTGGTCTGCCCCAAGTGCGATAAGCCGACGAAGACGACACGGAAGGCTAATGAAGGAAGCGCGCGCACCGGCAGGGTGTGCCGGACCTGCAACGAGGCGCTCGATTGATCATCCAGCAGTAAGCATGCGGCCGTCTCTCGGGAACAACGGGGACGGGACGGCTGATGAAACCAGAAGGAATCATACGGGAAACGCAATCTATGGCAGACAAGAAAGATACAAAAAAGGACACCAAGGGCGGCGCGAAGAATTCCGCGGCCGCAGTTCCGAAAAAGGCGGCCAAGGCGCCGGCAAAGGCCGCCAAGAAGGACGCCAAGAAGGCGGCTCCGTCGGCTGAGGCCAAGGCGGCAGCCCCTGCACGGCCGAAAGAAGCCGCGCCCGCGCAGCGGCTGCGCGAGAAATATCTCAAGACGGTCGTGCCGGCGTTGATCAAGGAGTTCAGCTATTCAAGCAGCATGCAGGCCCCGAAGATCGTCAAGATCGTGCTGAACGTGGGCATGGGCGAGGCGATCACGAACGCAAAGGCCCTGGATCATGCTGTTGATGAACTCGGCCGGATCACCGGGCAGCGGCCGGTGGTTACGCGGGCGAAGAAGTCGATCGCGAATTACAAACTCCGCGAAGGCATGCCCATCGGCTGCTCAGTGACGCTTCGGCGCGCCCGGATGTATGAGTTCCTCGATCGGCTGATCAGCGCCGCGCTCCCGCGCATCAGGGATTTCAAGGGCGTATCGCCCAAATCCTTTGACGGCAGGGGCAATTACTCGATGGGTGTTAAAGAGCAGGTCATCTTTCCGGAGATCGAGATCGACAAGATCGATTCAATACACGGGATGGACATTGCAATCGTGACAACTGCAAAAACGGATGAAGAAGGAAGGGCGTTGCTGGGGCACTTCGGCATGCCGTTCCGGAAGTAATCCTGGCGCGAAAGGCTCCACGGGAGGAATCATGGCAAAGAAGTCCTTAATGGCGAAGGCATCCAGAACCCCGAAGTTCAAGGTTCGTGGATATAATCGCTGCCCCCTTTGCGGAAGATCGCGGGGGTATCTCAGAAAATTCGATATGTGCCGCATCTGTTTCAGGAACAGGGCGCTCAAGGGTGAGATCCCGGGCGTGATCAAGGCAAGCTGGTAAGCACCGGCGAAGGGGCTCGAAACTCATGATGACCGATCCGATCGCGGATATGCTGACGCGTATCCGCAACGCCAGCAAGACGAGGCTGGAAAAAGTCGACATTCCGTCGTCGAAGCTGAAAATTGAGATCGCAAAGATCTTGAAGGACGAGGGATACGTAAAGAACGTCAAGCTCGTCAAGGACCGCAGGCAGGGCCTGGTTCGCATCTATCTCAAGTATCAGGACGATGAGGTGTCGGCGATCCAGGGTTTGAAGCGCATCAGCAAGCCGAGCAGCAGGGTCTATGTGGGCACCGACGCGGTGCCGCGGGTTCTGAACGGCCTAGGTATTGCGATCCTGTCGACGCCCAAGGGCATCATCACCGGGGCGCGGGCGCAGAAGGAAAAAGTGGGCGGAGAAGTGCTCTGCCACGTGTGGTAACAGGGCATTTGCAGCTTCACACTGTTTGTGAGAAGGCAGGAATATTATGTCGAGGATTGGGAAACAACCGATTATACTTCCGTCCGGCGTTGACGCGCGGGTGGAAACCGGCAAGGTGACGATCAAGGGGCCGCTCGGGGAGCTTTCGCAGCGTGTGCATCCCCGGCTGACCGTGAAGAAGGAAGACAGCCGTTTGGTCGTGGAGCGGCCTTCGGACCAGAAGATCTACCGGGAACTGCACGGGCTTACGCGCAATCTGCTGGCGAACATGGTCACGGGCGTGAGCAAGGGATATGAGCGGACCCTCGAGATCTCCGGCGTGGGCTTCCGGGCTGCGGTCCACGGCTCTAACTTGATGCTTTCATTGGGGTTTTCCCACCCCGTTGTTTTTCCGCTCCCTCAAGGCATCAAAGCCGCTGTTGATGCCAAGCAGACGCAAATTCTGTTGAAGGGGATCGACCGGCATTTGATCGGTCAGGTGGCGGCCAATCTGCGGGCGATCAAGAAACCTGAACCGTACAAGGGCAAGGGCATCAAGTACAGCGGCGAAGTCATCAAACGAAAAGAAGGAAAGGCCGGTAAAGCCGGTAAGTAATCTTAACCGTAAGTAATCCACAAGAGCTGTGAAGCGGCGTCGCCGGGATCGGCGGCGCGGGGCAGCGAGTGATGTATTGGGAGTGAACCGTGACAGAGAGCAAGGATAAAGCAAGGAAGATTCGGCATAGACGAGTGCGAAAAAAGGTGGCCGGGACTGCGTCCCGACCGCGGCTGACCGTCTTCCGGAGTCTGCGCCATATCAGCGCGCAGATCATCGACGATGAGGCCGGCAAGACGATCGCATCGGCATCGACGCTGGAGAAGGATTTTGCCGGCAGCGGCAAGAGCCGCGGCAGCGTCGAGGCAGCCAAGAAGATCGGCATGGCCATCGCCGAGAAGGCCAAGGGCAAGAACATCAAGGACGTGGTCTTTGACCGCGGAGGATACCAGTACCATGGCAGCATCAAGGCGCTCGCTGATGCGGCGAGAGAGCAGGGCCTCAATTTTTAGCGGCGCCGGATTTTAGCGGAGGATACTTTGGCGGAACGATATACGGCAGATAGCGGCGATGGCATCAAGGACAAACTGGTCTCCCTGAACAGAGTGGCCAAGGTGGTAAAGGGCGGCAAACGGTTTAATTTCAGCGCGCTCGTAGTCGCCGGCGATGGGAACGGGAAGGTGGGCGTGGGAAAAGGCAAGGCCGCCGAGGCGCCCATTGCGATCAAAAAGGCGCTTGACCGCGCCAAGAAGAACATGGTCAACGTGACGCTCAAGGGAGGCACCATACCCCACGAGATCCTCGGCCACTACGGGGCAGGCAGGGTGCTTCTGAAGCCCGCATCGGAAGGTACGGGTCTGATCGCCGGCGGGGCAAGCCGCGCCGTCCTCGAAGTTGCCGGAGTGCGGAACGTGCTGTGCAAGTCGCTCGGATCAAGCAATCCCCACAATGTGGTGAGCGCCACGATAGACGGGTTGACGCGTCTCCGGGGCGCCGAAGCAGTGGCGATCCTCCGGGGGAAGACGGTGGAGGACCTTAGGTAATCATGGCGAAGAAAGCTGGCACCAAGCTCAAGATCACGTTGAGGAAAAGTTCCATAGCAAAACCGGCCAAACAGAAGGCCGTGCTTGCAGGTCTGGGACTCAGGAAGTTGAACGGCTTCGTGGAGCGCCTGGACACACCGGAACTTCGCGGCATGATAAACAAGGTAGCTCACCTCGTCGAGGTGGAGAAGCTGTAGCGCGCCTTTGCTCGGTTCGGAAGCGCGCATCTAAATACGCAGGGTGCGGTTGGTCCCTATGATCAACCTGATCCCGCAGTGAACAGAAGAGAGAATTATGAGACTGGAAGAGCTAAAACCCAAGGAAGGGTCGAAGAAGAACGCAAAGCGCGTCGGGCGTGGTCCCGGCTCGGGCCTCGGGAAGACGTCCGGGAAGGGGCATAAGGGCCAGAAGGCCCGTTCCGGCGGCGTAAAAGGACCCGGGTTCGAAGGTGGCCAGATGCCGCTTCAGCGACGCCTGCCGAAGCGCGGGTTCACCAATATCTTCCGGAAGGAATATGCCGTTGTAAATCTGGCAGACCTGGAAAAGATCGGCGGTTCAGCCGCGATTACGCCCGAGGTTCTTGTGGAGAAAAGGCTGGTCCGCAAGCTTGGAGACGGCGTCAAGATACTCGGCAATGGTGAGCTGAAGGCGAAACTCATCGTTCGGGCGAACAAGTTCAGCAAGAGCGCGAAGGAAAAAATCGAGGCTGCCGGCGGTACGGCCGAGGAGATCTGAGATTGTTTTCGAGTTTTCAGAATATATTCAATATCCCCGAGCTCAGGAAGCGGCTCATGTTCACCTTCCTGATGCTTGCAGTATACCGGATCGGGGCGCACGTTCCGACGCCCGGCATCAGAGGTGAGGCCCTCAGCGAATACCTTCATCAGGCTGCCGCGGGCCTCATGGGTTTTTTTGATATGTTCTCCGGCGGGGCGCTCTCGCGGGTCACGATCTTCGCGCTGGGGATCATGCCCTATATTACGGCCTCCATCGTCCTGCAGCTGCTCACCGTGGTCATCCCGAGCCTGCAGGCCCTTGCAAAAGAGGGTGAGGCGGGCAGGAAAAAGATCACCGAGTATACACGGTACGGCACGGTCATGATCGCGGCCTTTCAGTCCTTCTGGATGTCCGTGGGCATCGAAAAGATGGGCGACGGCGCCTTTGTCGACGCGTCAGGCTGGTCATTCCGGATACTCACCATGATCACGCTTACTGCCGGGACCACCTTCATCATGTGGCTCGGCGAGCAGATCACGGAGCGCGGCATCGGGAACGGCATTTCGCTCATCATCTTTGCGGGTATCGTCGCTGGATTTCCTTCGGCCATCGGGAACACCTTCGGGCTGGTCAAGGCGGGCGAGATCCCCTATTTCATGCTCGGCGTAATCTTGATCATCGTGCTGTCGGTCATAGCCGCGATCATCGTGATGGAGCGCGGTCAGCGCAGGATCCCGGTCCAGTATGCCCAGCGGATGGTGGGCAGAAAAGTGTACAAGGGCCAGAGCACGCACCTGCCGCTCAAGATCAATTCGGCCGGCGTGATCCCGCCGATCTTTGCCTCCTCGATCCTCCTGTTTCCGGCTACCATTGCCGGTTTCGCGCAAGTGGAATGGATCAAATCCATTGCTGATCAGCTCGCACCGGGACAGGCTCTGTATACGGCTGCCTATGTTCTGATGATCGTCTTTTTTGCGTTCTTCTACACGGCCATCGTGTTCAATCCCGTGGACATCGCCGAGAACCTGAAAAAGTACGGCGGGTTCATACCGGGCATAAGGCCCGGCAAAAAGACCTCTGAGTATCTCTATCGGGTGTTGACGCGCATCACGCTGGGAGGCGCGGTATACCTCGCCCTGGTCTGCGTGCTGCCTGATGTTTTTTACAAGGCTTTCAGCGTACCCTTCTACTTCGGCGGCACCTCGCTGCTGATCGTGATAGGCGTGGCGCTTGATACGGTATCGCAGATCGAGTCGCATCTTATTCAGCGGCACTATGGAGGGTTCCTGAAGGGCGTGTCGGTCAGAGGACGGCGGTAGGGAGCGCGCCGCGAAATGATCATTCTGAAGTCCCTTCAGGAGATCGAGAAGATCCGGAAAGCCTGCCTCGTCGTCGCCGACGCGCTGGAGGGCCTCCGGGAGGTTGTCCGGCCTGGCGTGACTACCAGGGCTCTCGATGAGTATGCAGAGAAATTCATCATTGCCGCCGGCGCGATCCCTGCTTTCAAGGGTTACCGCGGTTATCCGTGCAGCATTTGCAGTTCCTTGAACGATCAGGTCGTGCACGGCATCCCGTCGCGGGAAATCGTTCTGCGCGAGGGCGACATTATCAGCATCGATGTGGGCGCTGTTCTCGAGGGGTTCTACGGCGATGCGGCAGTGACGCTTCCCGTTGGCAGGATAAGCCCGGAGTCGGAGCGTCTGATACGGGTGACGGAAGAATCGCTCAATCGCGCGATCGAAGCTGCCAGGCCCGGCAACCGGCTATTCGATATTTCCCACGCGGTCCAGAGCCACGTAGAAGGGCAGGGATTCTCGGTAGTGCGGGATTTTGTCGGCCATGGGATCGGCAGAAACCTCCACGAGGAACCGCAGATTCCGAACTTCGGCCCCCCGGGCCGCGGGCCCAGCATCCGGGAAGGAATGGTGTTGGCCATCGAACCGATGGTGAACGCCGGTGAAAGCGCGACAGTCATAAAAGAGGATAGTTGGACGGCGGTCACGGCTGATGGCAGCCTGTCAGCCCATTTTGAACATACCGTCGCAGTCATGGCGGACGGGCCCTGGATACTGACCAAGCGCTAGGCCGGCGCTCAGGAGAGTGGTGGCAATGCCGAAAGAGGACGTAATCGAAGTGCAGGGCACGGTCCTTGAAACGTTGCCGAATGCCATGTTCAGGGTCGTACTCGAAAATCAGCATAAGGTCCTTGCGCATATATCCGGGAAGATGCGCATGCACTTCATTAAGATCCTGCCCGGCGACAAGGTGACGGTCGAACTTTCGCCGTACGATCTGACGCGGGGAAGGATCACGTACCGGTTCAAATAGTCCGCGGCGCCGAGAGTGTGCGCGGGGAATACGAAATATTAACGGGAAAAGCGAAGGTGCTGGTATGAAAGTTCGTTCATCAGTGCGGGTCATATGCAAGAAGTGCAGGATCATACGGCGAAAAGGCATCCTTCGGGTGATCTGCGAGAACACCCGCCATAAGCAGCGGCAGGGGTGATTTTAAGCTCGAAATCCTCATAGCGAAATCCTATGCAAACGCAAAATCCCAAGGTATATAAGCGTTTTGGACATTGGCGGTTTTGAATTGTTTAGAGTTTAGGATTTCACATTTCGGATTTGTTTTCATGAAGGAGGAATTGTGGCACGAATCGCTGGTGTTGATTTGCCGAAAAACAAGCGGATGGAGATAGCCCTTACGAGTATTTACGGGATCGGTCGGTCGGCTGCCGCAAAGATCCTTGCGGAAGCGGGGATCGATCTGGCCATGAAAAGCAGCAATCTCACGGAAGCGGACATCGTCCAGATCCGCGCAATTCTGGAGCGCGATCATACCGTAGAGGGGGATCTCCGCCGCGATGAGACGATGCACATCAAGCGGTTGATGGATATCGGAAGTTACCGCGGGCTCCGGCATCGTCGCGGACTGCCTGCGCGGGGACAGCGAACGAAGACCAACGCCCGCACCCGGAAAGGCCCGAAGAAGGGCTCGGTGTCCGGCCGGGGCAAAAAGAAGTCTTTGGCAAAGAAGTAGCCGGGATGTCGCCTGCGTGATCGGGGGCGGCAGTTTCTGAGGAGGAGCGATGGCAAAGAAGGGCAAGGAAAAAAAGAATATCGCCGTAGGCGTCGCGCACATCCGCGCGTCGTTCAACAATACGATCGTGACCATAACCGATCCGACGGGGAACGTGATATCCTGGTCGAGCTCCGGCAGCCAGGGGTTCAAGGGATCGAGGAAGAGCACTCCCTTCGCATCGCAGCTCGCCGCCGAGGCTGCGGCGCGTAAGGCCATGGAGCACGGCATGCGGCAGGTGGAAGTGTTCGTGAAGGGGCCGGGAACCGGCAGGGAGTCGGCAATCAGGTCAATTCAGGCAGCGGGACTCGAAATCGTCGCGATCAAGGACGTAACGCCCATCCCGCACAACGGTTGCAGACCGCCGAAGCGGAGACGAGTCTAGGTCGTCGGCGTTCGAACGAGGAGGATATCAAGTGGCACGGTACAGAGAATCGGTCTGTAAGCTCTGCCGGCGTGAGGGGACAAAGCTCTTTCTCAAGGCCGAGCGGTGTTATACGGACAAATGCGGCATTGTAAGAAGAAATTATCCCCCGGGACAGCACGGGCAAGGCAGGATCAAGCGGTCGGAATACGGCCTTCAGCTCAGGGAAAAGCAGAAGATTCGGCGCGTGTACGGCGTGCTGGAACGGCAGTTCCGGAGCTATTTTCACCGGGCATCGCGCATGAAAGGCGTGACGGGCGAGAACCTGCTCCAGGTGCTGGAGCGGAGGCTTGACAATGTGGTACAGCGAATGGGCTTCTCCGGGTCGAAGAAGGAGGCCCGGCAGTTGGTCAGTCACGGCCACATGCTGGTGAACGGAAAGCGGGTGAATATACCCTCGTATCTTCTGAAGGTCGCCGACATTGTCGAACTTCGGGAGAAGAGCAGGGGGATCGCCCATATTCAGCAGACCCTCTCGGCGCTGGAAAAGAGGGGGTTCCCTTCGTGGCTCGAGATCGACACGGCGCAGTTCCGCGGCAAGGTGCTGTCGTTGCCGGCGCGGGATGAGTGTACGTTGCCGACGGTGAATGAGCAGCTCGTGGTCGAGCTTTACTCAAAGTAACATCGTTCCTGTCTGATCCGAGAACCCTGCCCGCGGCCCCAGGGCCGGCGGGCGCACTTACACAACTCCGGAAGCGACCGGGCAGGTTGTGTGTTCACTCCGCCATGGAGGAGATATGCTCAGAAAAGCAAAAGATTTTCAGATGCCCAAAAAGCTCCAGTATGATCCGAAGAAGGTCACGGATGAGTACGGGAAATTCACGGCTGAGCCCCTGGAACGGGGATTCGGCACCACACTCGGCAACTCGCTTCGCAGGGTGCTTCTGTCATCCCTCGAAGGGTCTGCGGTGACGTCGGTAAAGATCAGCGGGGTGCAGCATGAGTTTTCCAGCATCCCGGGCGTTGTGGAAGATACGACCGATCTGATCCTGAACCTCAAGGAGGTCCGGCTTAAGCTTCATACGGACAAACCGAAAACGCTCTGGATACGTGCGAAGAATACCGGCGAGGTTACGGCAAAGGACTTCGAATCCGATGCCGAGGTGGAAGTATTGAATCCGGAGCTCCACATCGCCACGATCGACAAGGGCGGCAAGCTGGAAGTGGAGATGAAGGCGCGCCGCGGCAGGGGATATGTACCAGCGGAGAAGAACAAGGAGGCTGGTCAGCCTATCGGCGTGATTCCTATCGATGCTATCTTCTCGCCTGTTCGCAAGGTCAATTTCAAGGTAGAGAATGCCCGTGTCGGACAAGAGACGGATTTTGACAAGCTGGTGCTTGAGGTCTGGACCGACGGCAGCATCAGGCCTGATGACGCAGTGGCCCATGCGGCGAAGCTCCTGAAGGATCACCTGAGCATGTTCATTCACCTTCCCGAGGAGGAGGAGGAATCGCTCGGCGTTGATGAAGAGCTCAAGAAGACTCCGTCTTTTAACGAGAACCTGCTCAGGAGCGTGAATGAACTCGAATTGTCGGTACGGGCGGCAAACTGCCTCAAGAACGCCGGTATCGAAACGATCGCCGAGATGGTGCAGAGGACCGAAAGCGAAATGCTCAAGACCAAGAACTTCGGGAGGAAATCATTGAATGAAATCAAGGAGATACTTACCGACATGGGATTGGGCCTGGGATTGAAAGTGGAGGACGCCATCGTTGCCGAGGCCCGGAGGCTTCTGGCAGAGAAGCCGGTGGAAGCGTAGGGCATACAAAGCAGCGGGAAGAAGAGGCCGGGTTGTCTGACGGCGCATATGGTACGTGAATGTTCCCGCAGTTCCGCAGTGGCGGGAGCAAGGTGAAATAATAATTGTATTCGCTTGGTGATCCCGCGGTCCCGTAGTGACGGGACGGGGTCAGCAGGAACTCCAGAATTCAGGCGAAGGTAAGGATTCTACGATGAGACACGGATGCGCAGGACGACAGTTTGGAAGAAATTCAGGGCATCGCAAGGCGTTGTTCCGGACCCTCGTGAGCTCGCTGCTCAGGCATGAGCGGATCGAGACGACGGTTGCGAAGGCGAAGGAGATGCGGCCTCTTGCGGAGAAGATGATCACGCTCGGCAAGCGGGGGGATCTGCATGCGAGGCGACAGGCGATGAGCTTCATCCAGGATGAGAGCGTTGTTCGCGGTCTCTTCGATGATGTGGCCCCGCGGTTCTCGGCCAGGAACGGGGGCTACACCCGGATCGTACGCACCCGCACCCGGCTCGGCGATGCCGCTCCCATGGCGGTGATCGAACTGGTGGAACGGCAGAAGAAAGAGTCTGCCAAGGCGCCGTCGGAAAAGAAAAAGTCCTGAAAAGACGTACCAATGAGCGGAAACAGAGAAGGCAAGGGGTGACAACCTCTTGCCTTTTTTATTGCGTTTACAGGTACTTGGTTTTATGTTACTATTTACGGGGAGTTTTTTCCATCGGCTTATGGCAGGGACTTACGGCATAGGAGCATTCATTGAGCGCTATATCCGCCAGTTTTCGACGAGATGGTGGGGCGGCGTCAGGTGCAGGGTATCGTTCTATGTGTCTCTTGCCCTGTTCCTCGCGGCAGCTTTTTTTACGATCTTTTTTTTCATAGAGAGCGATCGGCTTCTGAAAGCCGAGATGCGCGGCAGGGCACTGGCCTTTGCCAGGCATCTCGCCACCATGCTGTTACCGGATATCGCTGCGGAAAGGGCCGGTGAGCTGGACAGGAAGATAAATCCTGCCTTTATTTCCTTTGACGGCGGGGCGGCAGACCCCGATCTTCGCACTCTGGCCGTGTATGATCGGAGCGGCCGTTTCCTTGTCGGCCGGACGCGGCAGGAGGCGCCGCACCGCGCGGTACGTGTTCCGCAGACCGGGCCGGCAGAAGCGGAAAGCCTGCAGGCCTCCCTCACAGCGGAGACACGGCAGATGCAGGAGCCGCTGTTTCGCCGCGCAGCGGCAGGGATATATGAAGTGATCCTGCCGGTTCGGACCGGCGGTGAAGTGATCGGATTTGTGAGGCTCGGCCTCTCGGGCGAATGGCATGCTGCTCGATACACGGCGAACGCCAGGAAGGCCGCTGTCATCCTGGTGATCATTGTTCTGATCGGACTGGCTATCAGCCGCGCCATTGCCGTCAGCATCACGAAACCCCTGTCTGAACTGAGCGCGGCCGCCGACGAGTTGAAGCGGCGGAACTGGAGTGCGCCGGTGCCTGTTCAGGGAAGGGGCGAGATCAGCAGGCTGATCGAGACCTTCAACGACATGGCGCAGACGCTTCTGCAGCGCGAGATCAGTTTGTCCCGGGGCAATCGGGACCTCTTCATCCTGCATACGGCAGGACTGGACCTCATGGAAGGCCTGGATATCGATGCGCTGCTCCAGAAGACCGCAGCCCGCGCCGAGGATCTGGTGCGTGCCGATACGGTGGCGCTTGCTACGGTCGACCAGGCTGACCGGGAAATGAAATATGCCAGCGTTTCGGGCGGCAAGGCAACGGCCCTAGCCGGCCTTGAGAGAGCTATCGAAGCGGGAGGTATATACAACTGGATCGCAAGCTATGGAACGCCGCTTTTGATCCAGGACGCGCAGTCCGATTTCCGGCTGAACGGAGAGCTGATGGCTTCTCTCGGCATCCGGTCGCTGATGACGGTCCCCCTGTGGTCGTCGAACACCATGACGGGCCTCCTCACGGCATTCAACAAAAAAGGCGGCGGCGCATTCGATAAACACGACCTTCGCCTGTTCACGGTCTTCTCGAACCTTGTCAGTTCCGCACTTCAGAATGCTTCGCTGTACAATGACCTCAAGACGAATATGGATGAATTGGAGGAAGCACAGGGTCAGTTCGTTCGGGCAGCCAAGATGGCTGCCATCGGCGAGCTTGCCGCGAACGTGGCCCACGAGGTGAACAACCCGCTTACGAGCGTTCTTGGTTATACGACGCATCTGATCAAAACCCTTGACCTGCCTGAACAGCAAAAAAGCATGCTCCAGATGATAGAACAGGAGACGCTGCGGGTCAGAAAGATCATCAGGGGCCTGCTGGATTTTTCGAGCCAGCGATCTTCCTGGAGGCGGCCGGCCGACCTGCTGCAGCCGCTGCGCGAGACGGTGGCGTTGCTGCAGGGCGTGGCGGAGTCAGGGGGTGTCCGCATCTTTGAGGAGTATGACGGAGCTCCCGTCGTCGCCTATATGAATGAGAACGAGATGAAGCAGGTCTTCATCAACATCGCCACCAACGCCCTGCAGGCCATGCCCGGCGGCGGCGATCTGCGGATTCGTGTCAGGTCGGCCGGCCGGAACGAGGCGCATGTGGAGTTTGCAGACAGCGGCGTTGGTATCGCCGAGGAGCACCGGGCAAGGATATTCGAGCCGTTTTTTTCGACAAAGACCGAGGGTGGCGGCACCGGTCTCGGTCTTTCTATCAGCTACCGGATCGTACAGAACCACGGCGGACGGATCGAGGTGGAGAGCGCTCCGGGGTCGGGCAGTGTCTTCCGCGTGATATTGCCTCTCGTGCGGCAGGATGCCGCAGCGCGGGCCGGCGCGGGCTGAGGCGGGCATGACGAGAACGAGAACGATGATGGCCTCTGCATTGCTGATCGCCGCGGCCCTGACTGCATCGGCATGCGACCAGCCTGCCGAGAAGCATGTGCCGAGAAAGACCTTGGGCCAGCAGGAGCTGCTGCTTGGCCTCATCCCGGATCAGAATATCTTTCTGCAGCGGGAGCGGTATCAAGTACTGGGCGCCTATCTTTCGAAGAAGCTCGGGCTCACGGTAAATTTTACGAGCCTCAGCCGCTATGGCAATATCATCGAGCATTTTTCTTCGGAAAAGATGGACGGCGCTTTTTTCGGCAGTTTCACCTACTGCCTGGCCCGTAAGCAACTGGGCGTTGAGCTTATCGCCCGTCCCGTGAACCCCGACGGCACATCGACCTACTACGGATATATCTTTGCGCGCAGGAGCAGCGGGATACGCGATTTTGCGGATATGAAGGGCAAGCGGTTCGCTTTTGTCGAACAGGCGACGACTGCGGGATACCTTTTCCCGATCTCCTATTTCCGGGAGCACGGGATCAGCGACCCCCGATCCTATCTGGGACAGTCGTTTTTTACCGGGAGCCACGATGCGGCGGTCCATGCAGTGATGAGGGGGGAAGCGGACATCGGCGCGGCCAAGAACACGAGCTATGACCGCCTGGTGCAGGAAGACCCGAGAATGGGGAAGGACATCTCGATCATTGCCGCATCGGAGCCGGTGCCGCAGAACAGCCTCGCGGTGCGGAAGGACCTCGATCCCGAACTGAAAGCGGCGGTTTCAAGGGTGCTGCTCGAGATGGACAGCGACCCCGAAGGGATCGAGGCGCTCAAGAAATTCGGGGCCCGCGGCTTCGTAGCGACTACGGACAGCGATTATGCGTACGTATATGCCCTGGCGGTGCAGGTCGGCATTGATCTCAAGGTGTATAACTACCGGAACCGGTGATAAAAAAGCGTGAAACGGAGAATTTTCATAGGGCTCGGGTTGCTGCTCGTTATTTTTTTTGCCGGCAGTACGATCGCAGTTTTTTTTATTACCGGGACGACAACGCGCATGGAGCGGCTGATCCTGCTGCACCAGGTGGAGATCCAGCGGGAGAATCTCATCATCCATCTCCAGCAGGTGCAGGCGGGGATATATCCCCACGGCAGGAGCGGACCGGAGCGCAGGAGCGGAGAGATGGACCTGTTGATCGCCCACGTTCAGGAAATGGAAAAGGCGATGAACGGGTGTCTCGGTTGTCACCATGCACCCGAGCTTGCGCAGGGGCTTCTGGGTATGCGTGATCTTGCCGATGATTACAAGGCAGCGATCAGCAGGCTGCTTACGTCATCGGCGGGCCCGCAGCGGATCGAGCTGCTCCGGCAACGGGCGCTTGAAATCGGCCAGGACCTTGTGGGCCAGGCCCAGGGGATGGCATTTACGGCAAATGTACGGCTGGAGCGAAAAACGGAAGAGACACTTTCGTCGATCCGGAAGATCACCGGCGTCCTGTACGGCATGCTTGCACTCGGCATTCTGCTTGCCGTGATCGCCGCCTCTCATCTTGCCCGCAGCCTAGACCGGCCGGTCCGGCGCCTTCTTGACGCGACGCGGCGCATCAGCCGCGGCGATCTTCATGAGCGCATTGATGTTCATGACCTGGAAGGCAGGGAGTTCCAGGAGTTGGGCGAGTCCTTCAATACCATGACGCGGAACCTGCATCTATTCCGGCGCCAGCTGGTGCAGAGCACCAAGCTCGCGGCGATCGGAGAGCTGGCGGCGAACATAGCGTACGAGGTGAATAACCCTCTCACCGGCGTGCTCGGGTACACGGGTTTGCTGCTTAAAGGGGAGGATCTGACCGCGGAGCAGCGGGAGTATCTCAAGACCATTGAGCGGGAGACGCTTCGCGCCCGGGAGATCCTGAAGAACCTGCTGGAGTTTTCCCGCCGGAAGCCGCCGCGCCTGGTACGGGCCCGCCTCGGCGATATCCTGCAGGATTCCCTCGTTCTTGTCCAGGCGCAGGCACGGCTCGGCAGCGTCGAGATCTCATTGGTTTGCCCTGAAGGGATCCCTACCGTGTCCGTGGATACCGACGATATGAAGCAGGTCTTCGTAAATCTCGTGAACAACGCTTTCGTTTCCATGCCCCAGGGGGGGAGACTGACGATCCGGTGCAGGCATGACAGGGACATCACGGGAGGCGACGTTGTGGCCGTCGAGTTCTCCGATACGGGCATCGGTATCCCCGAAGCCCAGCAGGAAAAGATTTTCGACCCCTTTTTCAGCGTAGGTCCCGACGGCGAAGGCCTGGGGCTCGGCCTCTCGATCAGCTACATGATCGTGCAGAACCACGGCGGTCGGATAGAGGTCGAAAGCTCGGTCGGGACAGGTTCGGTCTTTACGGTAGTGCTGTCGGTGGGTGAAGGGGCTCATGACAAGAACTGAGAAGGAATGAAGGTAATACGGTAAGACGGTAAGACGGACGGACTACTCCAGGCGAGGGAGACAGCATGGCCGGCGAGAAGATACTGGTTGTTGACGATGAAGAGATGATCCGGAACCTCTGTATGCATATTCTGACGGCAGAGGGATACCGGGTGACTGCGGCCGCCAACGGTCAAGCGGCGTTGCAGGAGCTCGAAGGGACCGATATCGACGTGCTGCTCACGGACATCAAGATGCCGGGTATGGATGGCCTGGAGCTCTTCGAACGGGTCAAGGCCAGGAACCTGGACGTCATGACGATGTTCATGACCGGCCACGGCACGCTCGATACGGCCATTGAATCGCTGATGATGGGAGTGGACGGGTTCGTGCTGAAGCCTTTCACGCAGGAGGAGCTCCTGAGCGCTGTGAACCGCGCCGTAACCGGCGCGCGGCTTCAGAAGGAGAACATCAGGCTCAAGGCGCTCATTCCCATCTTTGAGATCAGCAAGCTGCTCGTCACCGAAGTGGACCTGGCCGCCTTGTTCAGGATCATCACCGAGGTGCTTGTGCAGGATTTTTCCGTTGACCGGGTCTCGCTTATGCTGGTCGACGATCCTACAGGCAATCTCGTGATCCGCGCTTCCCACGGGCTGCCTCAGAAGATCGCCCAGGTGTCGCGTCGCCGGCCCGGCGAGGGGATCTCGGGCCTGGTGCTCAGGACGAAGAAGCCGCTCATCATATCGAGCGGAAGGCATCCGGACCAGGAAGTCATGGATGTTCTGAATGTCGAAGAGATGTCCTTTTCGTCCATGACGGTGCCGCTCATTGGGCGGGACAAGGCTTTCGGCGTGCTGAACGTGAGCAAGCTGAAAGGGCCGCCCTTCACCGCTAGCGACCTGCAGATCGTGCTGATCCTTGCAAGCCAGGTGGTAACGGCCATGGAGAATGCCGGCATGTATGAGGACCTGCGCGAGAGCTATTTCCGTACGGTCCAGGCCCTCGTTGCGGCTGTGGAGGCCAAGGACCCCTATACGCGGTGGCATTCGACGAACGTGGCAAAGTACGCCGTGGCCATCGCCCGGGAGATGGGCATGAGCCCGACGCAGCTTGAGGAGATCCATATCGCATCTATTCTGCATGATGTGGGCAAGATCGGTATCAGCGAGCGCATCATCAGCAAACCCGAGCGGCTGAGCCGCGAGGAATTCGACATCATGAAGGACCATCCTGCCCACGGCATCCGCATCCTGGAACCCATCGGTTTCTCACCCTTCATCACCCAGTCCATCTATCAGCATCATGAGCGGTACGACGGCAAGGGCTATCCGCAAAGCCTGTCCGGCGAGGACATCAGCCTGGGCGCCCGGATCCTGAATGTTGCCGACACGATCGACGCCATGGTCTCAGAGCGTCCTTATCGCGGAATGATATCGAGCCTGGAAGTGATCGCCGAGCTGGAGCAAGAGTCCGGGAAGCAGTTCGATCCCGCGATCTCCTCGGCAGCCAGGCGGCTGATCGAGAAGGGTCTGCTGAAACTCGGCATGCACACCTATTACCACTACGTTTCGGGAATGGACAAGAATGGTAAGGAGAAGAAAAGCGCCCAGAAGTAGCCTGCGCCGCGGCCTCTCTCGCCAGAAATTCAGCGGGCTTGCCGCGCGTTGCGCAGCCGCGGATCCTGCGTCGCAGCGACCGGGGACCGACGGGCGGACGGGGGGGCAGGGGGCCTCGGCACTGCAGCATCTTGAGGCGCTGGTCGACAGCCTTTCGGCCGGAGTCATCTCCCTT
>Ga0154442_1048_pt1 | contig 22055 bp, 18 predicted proteins | sample RifGroC2_FD_115946 | JGI IMG/M metagenome (GOLD analysis project Ga0154442, IMG submission 115946) | Nitrospirae bacterium GWC2_57_13
CTTCTCAGGATCGAGGCCCGCAGCCATCCAGTCAATGACCATCTCGCGGACAAAGGTGCGCACGCCGGAAGTGTCGGCGTACTGCGTTGTGAGGGCATGCCAGTCAGCGATGAAATAGAAGCACTCGTACTGGCCGCTGTCCTGGAGCTTTCTCCAGTTGTCGAGAGCGCCCAGGAGATTGCCGAGGTGCAGCAGGCCGCTCGGCTGCATGCCGCTTAATACGCGTTTTTTTGTCGCCATAGGAGCTCTACCGGACCCTTTCGTCAATGACGGATCAAATCAGAACCAAACATGACAGGTTGATGCGCCCCGCCCCGTCTCATATAAAATAGGACGCGGGACGGGGAAGGCACGAAGTAATTATCAGCAAGGCTCAGCGTCATAATCAAAGGCGTCTCTCGCAAAGGTTTACCCCGTTAGAGATTTTTCGCTTGCCCGCCCCGGTTCCACTTTTGATATGACGCGGGCCGGGGACGCGATCTCTAACGGGGCAAGAAGGCCGCAAAGGAAACCTTTAAGCCTGGGGTTTACTAAGATGGTCATTAGTAGAGCCTCATAGAAAATAATCCGTCATTCCGGGCTTGACCCGGAATCCAGAGTTTTGGCCTTGTTTCTGGATTCCCGCTTTCGCGGGAATGACGAACTATGTGGCATTACTACCGCATGTCTTAGTAAATCCGGAAGATTATGCATTACATGCATTGTGCCGCAGACAGCGTATTCTCATGACATCAGGTCGCCGAGCAGCAGCCTGATGAGCGGCCGGACGAGAGGATGCACGATCCAGTTCAGTGCTCCTGTTGCAAAGAGCGCCAGCAGGATGAACATGCCATACCGTTCGAGCTGGTTGTAGGCCATGGCCTGGCGGGGTGGAAGCAGCCAGAGCACAACCCTGCTGCCGTCCAGAGGCGGTATGGGGATCATGTTCAACACTGCCAGCACCACATTGATCACCACACCGTAGGCCAGCATCATCTGTGCGATCACCATGAGCGACTTCGGCAGGATCCAGGAGAGGACCGGTAAACCAGCATGGAAAATGAACGCGCAGGCCAACGCCATTATCACATTTACGCCGGGACCGGCGACAGAAGAAAGGGCCAGGCCCTTTCTCGGGTCCCGGAAATAAGCAGGATTGATCGGCACCGGCTTGGCATAGCCGAAGATGAGAGGGCCGGATGGATTATTGTGCGTCATGAGATACATGGTCAGCGGAAGAAGCACCGTGCCGAACAGATCGATATGGGGGATCGGATTGAGAGTGAGCCTGCCGGCGTTCCGTGCCGTGGGATCACCGAGGCGGTTCGCAACCCAGCCGTGAGCCACTTCATGAAGGATGATCGCAATCATGATCGGCGGCGCCAGAATGATGATGTTTAGAATTATCTGGATCATACCTTCCAAACCACTCACCGCACGATGACCAGCGCCTCGTCGGGGTTCACGCTGTCGCCTTCCTTGACGTGGATCTCCGTCACCTCGCCGGCCACGGGGGTATGCACCTCATTTTCCATCTTCATGGCCTCGATGATCAGCACCGTATCGCCCGCTTTCACCGTGTCGCCGACCTTCACCTTCACCTTGATGACGGTCCCGGGCATGGGCGCCTTCACGTCGCCGGGCTCTGCTGCCTTGGGCCGCCGGGACCGGCCTCCCACGCTGGGCGATATCTTGCCTTCCTCGGACGGGACCACTTCCATCAGCGGCTCGACAAGCACCTCGACGAGCTGGTTCTCCACGTACAGGAAGTAGGGCCGCTTGCCTTCGGACTTGTGGCCTTTTCCGCCCACCTTGATGTGGTACGATTCGCCGTGCACATTGACCATGAACTCTGAAGGCGCAAGGTGCGGGCCGCCATCCGAGGGTACTGATGCAGCCGCAGGTATCTTGGGTGCTTCAGGGGGAAATCCCTTGTCGCGCAGTTCGGCAAATTCCATGAAGATCTTGGGGAAGAGGGCGCAGGAGATCACGTCCTCTTCGGATCGAGCCTTGTCGCCAGCCATCTCCCGGGCCTTTTCCAGCTCCGGCTCGATGAGATCGCCGGGGCGCTCCTCGACGACCGGTTCATCGCCCAGGATCTTTTTGCGGACGTCCTCGTTCACCGGCGCCGGCGGCTTGCCGTAGAGCCCTTTGAGGTAGTTCTTCACCTCGCTCGTCACGACCTTGTAGCGCTCGCCCGTCAGGACGTTCAGCGTTGCCTGGGTGCCCACGATCTGGCTCGACGGGGTTACGAGGGGCGGGAAGCCGAAATCTTCGCGCACCTTCGGCACCTCGGCCATGACCTCTTCCATGCGGTCCAGGGCATTCTGTTCCTTGAGCTGGGTGGCCAGGTTCGAGATCATGCCGCCGGGAACCTGGTAGATGATGGCCTTGGGGTCGATGCCTGAGAAGCCGCCGCACTCGAAGGTCAGGTATTTTTTGCGCGCTTCCTTGAAGTAGTCGTTCGCTTTGCCGACAAGGGTCAGGTCGATCCCTGGATCGTAGGGCGTGCCGCGCAGGATGTGGAGCATGGTTTCGAAGGGGGGCTGGCTCGTTCCGCCGGACATGGAGGAGAGAGCCACGTCGATGATGTTAACACCCGCTTCAACGGCCTTGAGCGTGGTGGCCACGGACATGGCACTGGTATCGTGAGTATGGAGGTGGATGGGCGTTGAGACGGCTTTCTTCAGGGCAGTGACGAGTTCGAAAGCATCGTTCGGCGCCAGCAGGCCCGCCATGTCCTTGATGCAGATGGTGTCGGCTCCCATGTCCTCGAGCTTCTTCGCCATGTCCACGAACATGGCATTATTGTAGATATGGCCCAGGGTATAGCAGAAGGCCGCTTCGACCTTGCCGCCGTATTTGATGACGGCCTTGATGGAGGTCTTGATGTTCCGAAAATCGTTCAGCGCATCGAAAATGCGGAACACGTTCATGCCGTTCTCGACGGACTTGGCCACGAACCGCTCTACCACGTCATCGGCATAGTGACGGTATCCCACCACGTTCTGGCCCCGCAGCAGCATCTGGAGAGGAGTCTTTTTCAGGACCTTCTTGAGCTGCCGCAGCCGCTCCCAGGGGTCCTCCCGCAGGAACCGGAGGCAGGTGTCGAAGGTGGCGCCGCCCCAGACCTCGATGGACCACAGGCCCAGATCGTCCATGGTCTCGGCGATGGGCAGCAGGTCCTCAGTCCTCATGCGAGTAGCCAGGAGGCTCTGGTGGGCGTCCCGGAACGTCGTGTCCATGATCCCGACTTTAGTGTCGGTTTTTTTCTTTGTGTTCGCCATGGTTACTCCCTTAAGATGCATAGCGCAGAGAGCATAGAGCAGAGAGTTGAAAAACGGTCACGGTAACGAGGCCCGTTTCGGTGTTCGGTTACGTCGTTCGTCTTTAACACGTAACCTTTTCAACCACCTAACGATACGGGCTTCGTAGCCGACAGACACTTAACCTTTTTACTCCCTGCGTTCTGCCCTATGCGTGATTTACAGTTTCGAGTGGGCCACGATCGCCGCAGCGATCGCAATGGCCATGTCCGCGGGGTCGCGCTCGTGGTCGTAGTTGAGCAGTTCAGCCTTTTCTTCGATATATTTAGTGGTGAACTTCCCAGAGATGAAGGTCGGGTCCTCCATCACTTTCTTGTAGTAGGGGATCGTGGTCTTGATCCCGCGGATCACGTACTCGCTCAGGCAGCGATGCATGCGGCGCACTGCCTCGTCCCAGGTCTCGCCCTTCACAATGAGCTTGGCGAGCAGCGAATCATAGTAGGGCGTGACGGTATAGCCCCGGTATACATTGCCGTCGATGCGCACGCCGTATCCGCCCGGCGAGTAGTATCCCGTGATCTTGCCCGTGGAGGGCAGAAAGTCGTTCTGCGGGTCCTCGGCGTTCACCCGGCACTGGATGGCGTAGCCGCGAAGATGGACGTCCTCCTGGCGGAGCGTCAGCTTTTCGCCGGCGGCGATGCGGATCATGGTCTGGAGCAGGTCGATGCCCGTCACTTCCTCGGTGATCGTGTGCTCCACCTGGATGCGTGTGTTCATTTCGAGGAAGTAGAACTTACGGTCCTTATCCACGAGGAACTCGACCGTGCCAACGTTGTCGTATCCCACGGAGCGGGCAACGGTCACGGCTGCTTCGCCCATCCGGTTCCTGAGCTCCTCATCAAGCAGGAGCGACGGCGCTATCTCGACGAGCTTCTGGTGCCGGCGCTGGATGGAGCAGTCGCGTTCGCCCAGGTGGATCACGTTGCCGTGGCGATCAGCCACGATCTGGAACTCGATGTGATGAGGTTCTTCAATGTATTTTTCGATGAAGACGGCGTCATTGCCAAAGGCCTTCTTCGCTTCGCCGATGGCCAGGGGAAGCATGCGGCGGATGTCCTCGGCCGCACGGCAGACGCGCAGGCCGCGGCCTCCTCCTCCAGCCGACGCCTTCAGAATGACGGGATAGCCAATTTTTTCCGCAGCGGACACAGCCTCGTCCTCCGAGTGGAGGGCGGGTGTGCCGGGGATGACGGGCACGCCGGTGGCGGCCATTTTCTGGCGCGCCTCGATCTTGAGACCCATGTCCCTGACTGCCTGGGGATGGGGGCCGATGAAGGTGATCCGCGCATCTGCGCAGGCCTGGGCGAACTCGGCGTTCTCGGACAGGAATCCATAGCCGGGATGGATCGCGTCGGCGCCCATCTGCCGGGCCAGGTCGATGATGCCGTAGATGTTCAGATAGCCCGCGAGGGGACCCGGTCCTACCAGGGCCGCTTCATCGGCCTTTTTGACGTAGAGCGTTGTGGCGTCCGCTTCCGAATGGATCGCAACGGTGCGGATGCCCAGCTCTTTGCAGGCGCGGATGATCCTGAGCGCAATTTCGCCGCGATTGGCAATCAGAACTTTTTTGAACATAGCGGAAAATCTCCGGAAAACAGCGACTTGTGAGCGGCCGCCGATGATAGATGATAGGCGAGAAAGTCTGCTGATACTAAGGGAAATTACGGGGGCTGTCAAGGGAAAATGGAGCAGCAACGGCGCAGAAGTTCACGAGGCGCTGTGATGATCAGAAAAGCTGTCTCAGTCGGCGAGGAGGACGAACCGGCCGTCCCTGATCGTGATCAGGAACAGTTTCTTCTGCGCTTCGCCTGAGGGGAGGAAGGCGGCAGTTCCCGAGAGGCCGGGGAAGTCGCGATATGACAGGAGCCCTTCCTTCAGGAGGGCCGCTGTGTCCTTGCGGTTCCGCAGCAGCACCGTCAGCATCGACGCCGCGTCGTAGGCCTGGGCCGCGAGGATGTCGATCTCCTCCTGGTAAGCCGAACGATAGGCCTCGATGACGGCTTTTGCCTGCGGATCGGAGTTCTCGGGCGAGAAGCCGTCGAAGAACACGGCGCCCTCGGCATGACGGCCTGCCCGGTCGATGAGTTCCTCGGCCCGCCAGTTGTTGGAGCCGATCATGCCGATTCCCGTGATATTGTAAAAGGCGAGCTGCGGCAGGAGCAGTCCCACTTTTTCAGCGTACCCGGGGATATAGATGGCGTCGAATCCGGGAACGTATTCGCGGAAGAACATCTTCCGCTCGTCATCGTCCTCGGGGATCGGGATCTTGCGGGAGCGGAGGTCGATCTCAATGATCTTTTTAATGTAGAGGCCGAAGTCGTTTGCGTCAGCCGGATAGGAGACTGTGGCGAGTATCTCGGCCTTCCTGGCCAACTCTCGCGTCAGGAGCCGGGACAGATCAGCGCCATAGGCGTCGTCAGGGGCCAGGATCACGATCTTGCGGTACTTCTGGGCCGTTATGTACTTGGCAGCCGCCGCAGCCTGTGCGTTGTTCGTCAGGGCGTTCCGGAACAGCCAGGGGCTCTTGCCGGCGAGGTCGGGGCCCGAGGCCGCCGGCGTGATAAGGGGGATCTGCAGCCTGTCGAGCGTCGGAACCAGGGCTTCTACTTCCCGGGTCATCAACGGTCCAATGGAGGCGATAATGCCTTTGGATGAAGCCTCTTGCAGCGCGGCAACGGCCTTTTCGGGAGATCCCTCGGTGTCCTTGACCACCAGTTCGATCCGGTTGTCTGGATCCAGGGTGTTGTAGGCATGGACGGCGAGCTGGACCCCCTTCAACACGCTGTTGCCGAAGAACGCGTAGGGGCCTGACTGGGGCACGAGAACGGCAATGTAGAAGCGGGGCGCCGAAAGCATGGAGAGCGATCGCGTGGCGAGCATCTTTGCCCGTTCCGTTTCGGGATGGCCGGAGAAGCGGTACAGGAAGTCTTCAGCCTGCTTCAGGGCCTCGCGGTACCGGCGCTGTTCGACCAGGTATGCCGAGAGCCGAAGCAGCGCGATATCAGATGGGTAGGTCTTTGCCCGGGCAAGCTGCGCAAGCTCCTCTTCCGAGAAGTTTTTCTCGATGATGTCCCTGATCCGGTCGCGGTACCCGGCTTTCTGTTTTTCCTCCGGCGTGAGTTGGACCAGGGTGACATATTCCGCGACTGCGGCGGGATAGTTCGCCTTGATCACATAGGCGGAGGCCAGCATTTCTGCAGCGCGCCGAAGCATTGCAGGATCGGTAAGTCTGCTCCGGTCCTGGATGTTGGCGACGGCGAGGTCGTATTCCTTCAACTCGTAATAGCACAGCCCGAGCTTGTATTTGGCGTCGAAAATAAAGGCCGACGAGGGAAAGCGTTCGATGATCTCTTTATAATAACTGAGGGCGCGCGGGTAATCGCGCTGCGTAAGGCGTATCTCTCCCAGCAGAAAGAGGGCCCGGTCACGGTGTCTGCTTTCGGGATAGCGGGTGAAAAAGGCGTCAATGGTTTTCACTGCCTGACCGTACTGCCGTTTGGCGAACTGTTCGTCGGCCTGGGACAGCACCGCACGGGCGTCCTTCTCCCACTCCGGCTCCGGCGGCAGCTTCGGCGCGCAGCCGGTCGCGGCTATCGCGGCAAGTGTCAGCAGGACGAGCAGGCCCTTCAGTATGGAGAGACGCGCCAGGCGCATTACTTCGTTCCTTTTGTTTTTGCTGCGTCGGCGATGGCCGTCTTGAGCCGGACCTTCAGGCGCTCCTCACGGCGTTTCCGCTTGCGTCGCAGTTCACGTTCTTTTTCGCGCACGGTTTTTCACTCCTTTCTCCGTAGTATGATGATTGCATCCGGTCACGGTCTTCCGCGCAGGGATCGCGCTGCAGACCGGTACGGCAACGTGCATACTATAAGCCAAGACAGAGCGCTTGTCAATAACTTCAGCGCTAAAAGACAGCAGACAGCATAGCGCGGTTTCCGACCGCAATTGGAAATTTGAAAATTTAAAATTGCAAAGGTGATGTATGGCCGAAGGCCATAGTAGCATGCACATTCGCGCGAACATGCCAACTCTCGGAAAGAAATAGCATAGTAGGCAGCAGACAGCAGACAGGGGACGGATCGCAAATATTTTTCTCTTGATTTCATGCTGTTGAATATAGTAGAGTATGCGTTGCCCGTATCGAAATGGGCGAGTAGCTCAGCTGGGAGAGCGCCGCGTTCGCAATGCGGAGGTCGAGGGTTCGATCCCCTTCTCGTCCACCAGATCTTTTTTCTTTTGAGAATTCCTTTTGTTTGTCCTGTTTCTGACCCCCAGCCAATGGTCCTGCATCTTTTCTCATTCCCTTTTTTTCGTTCCTGCGCGCCGGCGCGACCTCCCGATTCTCTGCTATAATTATGCGAAATAGAAACATGACGCAGAAATAACTCGCTTTTCATTCGATCTTTCATGTTCCAAAGCGGGCAGGGGAAGGAGACGGCATGGGCCGGAGAAAAGGATGGATAGCGGGTGTGGCCTCACTCCTTGTGGTTCTGGGGGCGGTCTGTGGAGCTCCCCGTTGTCTGAGCGCCGGGGAGCAAAAGAGTTACACCGTCGCAGTCGTCCCCCGGCATCCTCCATTGGTGATCGAACGCGACTGGACGCCTCTTCTGCTTCGTCTCTCCGCTGCTTCCGGGTATCAGTTGGTGTTGAAGTTCTACAAATCGTTCGCTGATTTCGAGCGGGAAGTCACGAAGGGCATTCCTGATTTTGTCTTTTTGAACCCTTATCACGCCGCGGTGGCTAAAAAAAGCCGGGGATATGTCCCCTTGGTCAGAGACGACGAACAGCCGCTCGTGGGCATCCTCGTCGTGAAGAAGGACGGCGCTATCACGTCCGTACAGGACCTGAACGGCAAGGAGATCGTTTTTCCGGCGCCGAACGCTTTCGCAGCCTCGCTGTATATTCGCAGCCTCCTGACGCAGCGGGAGCGGGTCAGGTTTACGCCGAAGTACGTAGGGACGCACAGCAACGTGTACCGGCATGTCGTCCTCGGATTCGCTTTGGCGGGAGGCGGTGTGGCGGGGACCTTGCAGAGGGAATCTCCTGAACTGCGAAATGAACTTCGTGTCATCTACGAGACGCCCGGCGTACAGCCCCATCCCCTCTGCGCGCATCCGCGGGTTCCCGCTGTGGTCCGGGAGGCGGTGACGAATGCTGTCCTGCGCTTCGCGCAGGACGACGAGGGAAGGGCCCTGCTGAGGGCAGTGAGGATACCACGGCCTGTCAGAGCCGAGTACGAGCGGGACTATGCGATGCTTGAACATCTGGAACTGGAGCGGTACATCATCAAGGGACGGGATTGAATGGGTCTCAACAGTAGCCGTCTGAAAAACCTGTTTCCGCGAAGTCTTCACCTGCAAGTGGGGTTCATTGTTTCGCTCCTGCTTATCGCGGCAATGACCGTGTATGCCTGGCACACGGCTCAGCAGCAGGGGCGCGATGCGTCGGCGGCTATCAGGCGGCAGGCCTCGGTCATGGCCGAGAGCATCGCCAGCCTGAGCATCCATTATTTGCTCGTCGAGGACTATGCGTCGCTCGAAGCACTGCTCAAAAGGATCGGAGAGTTCCCGAACGTACTGTCCCTGGCGGTCAGTGACGCGAAGGGCGCCGTGCTCAGCCGGGTCGTGAGCGTTGGCGACGACCAGGCGGCCGCCGACTACGGCGCCGAACAGCTCGAGACGCCCCGGGACCTTGCAGCGGGGCCCCTGATCCTTGATGACCGGATCGTTGTCTGGCATCCTATCATCGAGGGGAAGCTGTATGGATGGGTCAGGGTCGATTACAGCCTGCAGACGCTGAAGGACCTGAAGCGGGGGATCTGGCGCGATACGCTCAGGGCAGGCGTGCTCGTCGTTTCAGCCAGCATCGTACTGATTCTCTTTCTCTTGCGCCGGTATCTGCAGGCGATCCGGCGGATAACGGTTTTTGCGAAGAACCTCAATGAGCGCCGCGGGGAGTCCCTGCATATCGAGGGCACGGCCCTTGAGATCGAGGAGCTGGCCTTTGCGCTGAGCGAAACGTCCCTGAAGCTCCGTGATCAGGACCAATCCCTCAGAGAGTCGGGGGAGGACCTGGAACGTCTCAGGAGCCAGAACACGCTCATCCTCCAGTCGGTCGGTGAAGGCATTCTGGGCCTCGACCTCCAGGGGCGGCATATTTTTGCCAATCCAGCTGCGGTCCAGCTTCTGGGCTACGAGGTGACGGAACTCATCGGCCGGTCCTGCGCCGTAACATGGTTCCGCAAGGGGCCCGACGGAGCCCCGCAGAAGGGAGATGAATGCCCCATTGCCGCCCTGTTCGAAGACGGCTCGGGGCATCACGCGGACAGCAAGATATTCTGGCGGAAGGACGGGACAGGCTTTCCCGTTGAATATACCACCACGCCCATCCGGGAAGGCAGCCGGGTCACCGGAGCGGTCATCACCTTTCGCGACATCACCACGCGAAAAATTGCCGAGGACGCGCTCCGGGAGTCGGAACGGAAATACCGCACCCTCTTTGAGGAGTCGAAGGACGTCATCTTCATCGGCACGCTGGACGGCAGGATCCTGGACATCAATCGTGCCGGGATGGAACTGTCAGGATATGATTCGAAAGAGGAACTGCTGACGGCCAACATCGTCCGAGATATGTACATCAACCCCGGCGACCGGGATGCCTTTCGCACGGCTATGGAGCGGCAGGGCTTTATCAGAGACTTCGAAACAAAGTTGAAGAGAAAGAACGGAGAGATACGTACCGTGATCGTGACCGCCACTGCCGTCACCGGCGGGTCGGACGCGACGGGAACGTACCGCGGCATCCTGCGAGACGTCACCGCCGAGCGGCAACTTGAACTGCAGCTTCGCCACGCGCAGAAAATGGAGGCAGTGGGGCAATTGACAGGCGGCATCGCGCACGACTTCAATAACATCCTGACTGCCATCATCGGCTTCGCGCATCTCGTGCTGATGAAACAGAAAAGCGATGATCCGCTCCGGACCTTTGTCGAGCACATCCTCTCGGCGGCCGAGCGGGCGACACATCTTACCCAGAGCCTCCTCACCTTCAGCAGGAAGCAGATATCCAATCCCAAGGCCGTGGATCTCAACGGCATCGTACAGCGGGTGCAGAAGCTGCTGACCAAGCTGGCGGGTGAAGATGTGGAGATCGTCCTGGTGCAGGCCGACGAGGTCTTGACCGTCATGGTTGACAGCGGGCAGGTGGAGCAGGTGCTGATGAACCTTGCGGCCAATGCGCGCGACGCCATGCCGTCGGGCGGACGACTGGTCCTCGAAAGCCGGCGCATTGAACTGGATAGCTCCTTTCTGCAGACCCACAGCTACGGTAAACCGGGCTCCTATGCACTTCTGTCCCTCAGCGACACGGGAGCAGGCATGGATGAACAGACGGTGAAAAGGATATTTGAGCCTTTTTACACGACGAAGGAAGTGGGGCGCGGAACGGGTCTGGGGCTGTCGATCGTCTACGGCATCATGAAGCAGCACAACGGCTATGTCAACGTTTACAGCGAATCCGGCCACGGTACGACGTTTAAGCTCTATTTCCCGCTCACAGCCGTTGTTGCTCAGGAGCAGAAGGCCGAGGAACTGGTTCCGTACCGGGGTGGAACCGAGACCATATTGCTTGCCGAGGACGATCCCGAAGTGCGGCGCCTTACGAAGGCCGTGCTTGGTGAGTTCGGCTACCAGATCGTCGAGGCGACCGACGGCGATGAAGCGGTCCGCCTGTTTGGAGAACACCAGGACAGCGTCGATCTGCTCATACTGGATGTCATTATGCCGAAGCGGAACGGCAGAGAAGTATATGCCGCCGTACGCGTCATGAAGCCTGACGCCAAGGTCCTGTTCATGAGCGGGTATACCGCCAATATCGTCACTCAGCGGGGCATTCTCGAGGAAGGTATGCAGTTCCTGCCGAAACCGGCCGCTCCCACTGAGCTGTTGAAGCGGGTGCGGGAGATCCTTGACGAAAAATGAGACCGTAGCGTATCATCTTAACCCGAACAAACCGAAGCTAAAAATATCCATACACGAATTGCACAAAGGGGACAAATAACACGAATAAAAAGTCCAGGATCATATTCGGGGAATTCGTGCATGCGTGCCATTCGTGTTTCCTGACGTAAGCTGAAAGCATTTGTCCTTTCATATCAGGGGTTATCCGTTTTTTGCGTGTCCCAACTGCCGATTTCAGGTTCATCAGTCATTTCGTTCTGATTTTTTCGGAGGTGATCCAGGTGGATATTATTGTCGGCGCGCGCTACCTTCTTGCCGGATACCGTCTTATCCTGCGGCCGGGACTGCGCAGGTTCTTTGTCCTGCCCGTCATCGTCAATATTCTGCTGTTCTCAGCGTTCATCAGCCTCGCTGTCGGCCAGTTCGATGCGCTCCTGAGCTGGGTGCTGCCTGGCGGCGATGAGTGGTGGGTCTCTGTTGTCCGCGCCCTTCTCTGGGTCGTTTTTGTTGTGGCGTCCCTGGTGGTACTGGTCTTCACCTTCACGCTTGCCGCGAACCTTATCGCCGCCCCCTTCAACGGATTTCTGGCCGAAAAGGTCGCCGTTCACCTGGCCGGCACGAAAGTTCGCGGCGGGAACAGCAGCGCCGTTGCCGAGATCATTCCCTCCTTCCTGAACGAACTCCGGAAGCTCTCTTACTTCATCGCCTGGGCAGCGCCGATCCTTGTCCTCGCGGTCATTCCGGGACTGAACGTCCTGTTTCCCTTTATCTGGATACTCTTTGCCGCCCGGTCCCTGGCACAGGAGTATCTCAGCTATCCCCTGGAGAACGACGGCATGAAATTCAAGGAAGCGCGGCAGCGTTTGTCGGAGAAGCCGATGCTCGTGCTCGGCTTCGGTCTCGCAGTTATGGCAGCGACGATGATCCCTGTTGTCAACTTCCTGGTCATGCCTGCGGCCGTTGCCGGGGCAACGGCTCTGTGGGCGGGGGAGTGGAAGGGAGAGAAGAGGATGAATGGTCATTAATAGCAAAGGCTAAACCAATGCTCGCGCAAAGCCGCCCCCGCTCCGTGTCTATCAGCATCTGATGCGGGACGGAGAAAGTCGCAAAGAAAGGCAAAAAAAATTAGACTGAAAAAAAACATGTAACCGCGAATTGGCGCGAAATTATAAAAACTTGAACTTAATGCGCAAGTCGCCTAACTGGTGAATCATCGACACCCTCTTGCCCAAAAGCCTCGTTTCCTGTATAGTTGTTTACGAAAGGGGCTTGCGGAGCTGTCCGGAATCACCGCCATTGACTCGAACCTCTTCCGCGATACACGACGCGCCCCTCGTACAACGCTCATCGCAATCATAAAACAGCAGGATGGATCATTTGAAATCCCATAGCCCTGTGGCACGCAGCGGTTTAGTCCAACCAGCTTCTTTCTATAAAGAAAGATGCGTTCAGAAATAGCCTGAACATTGGGCCTCATAGGTAGGATCACCGATGAGCGAAGCTGAGATCAGAGGTATCAGGGGGATCGACGCAAACCTCGCATGCGACGACTTCTATCGGTGGGCTACCCACTACTATAAGTCCGAGCAAGTAGCCATCTCGGAGCGCGTGAGTCGCATATATGAAGTGCAGGGTTTTGAGTACTTCGTGTCAGAAGGCGCTCGTACTGCGTACCGCGTTTCTCCAAGAAATTCTCGAATGGTCGCAAGATCGTTCGCCATGACAGCGTGCGCGATGGGCCGCACGTGTAAGAGGATCACGCCATGTCGATCGTCCTGAACGCGTTCCCGCTGAAAGTACCGGACCTGGAGCTTGAAGCCTATCAGATTCCTTACGATAAGGATACGCTGGACAACCTTCGTGCCCGGCACAGATCGACACATGCCTTCCGCCGACAAGGAGGGAGCATCCTGATCTTCTCAGGAGACGGGCAGTTTCCGATTTCGGGCACTCCGCAAACCGTTGCGCTCAAGGAAAATTTCGGCATCTTCTGCTTTCTTGTTAAGGAGGGATTGATTCGGCATCTTGCCAGCCTTGGCCGCCGTCCTGCTGGCTTTACCCCGATCGAACTGGTCAGCGTGAAGCCTGAAGACAATCTTCTGCTCTCGATCCTTGGTGGATCGTATCCCTTTCAGATCTGTGCCAAGTACACGGTCGATACGCGGTTTGTTCAGGGTCAGCCGTGCCTAGTCATTGATTGCACAACGCGCCGGGTTTTCACGGAGAAGTGTCTTTACTTCCTTCACGCTGGGTTCGATCTCATCGGCCGCTATGTCGTCACCGAGCAAGAGGATGGTTATAGAAAACTCCTGGGATCGGTGAGCGCCCTCAAGGGCGAGACGCTGCACGTTACCCGGTCCGACGGGCAGACTGAGCAGATCGAAGCCAAAAACGCATATCTGGAAGCGAGTCGGACGAACTTCGACGACTACATTCTTTGTACTCACGGCGTGCAGAAGGATGCAATCGTGGAGCGTATCCGACAATGCGTGTCGTCGTTCAATGGCGGCGAGAACAAGAAGGCCCGCATCGAGACGCTCAAGAAATACATCCAGTCAAAGACAGTCACGCTGATCGACGGAACCCGCATCGAGATTGAAGACGCGCCGGACATCCAGCGTCAGTGCGAGCAGATGCACAAGCCAGTGTTCGTCTTCAGTGATAACGGTGAGGCAGATTGGGCTGAAAAAGGTCTGACGCAATACGGCCCCTATACCAAGCGTACCTTTGATCGGAACGATCCGTCGATCTGCGTGATTTGTGCCCAGCACGACAAGGGGCGCGTGGAGCAGTTCGTCCGCAAGCTCTTGAAAGGAATTTCCTCAAGCAAGTATTTCCGCAACGGCCTTGAGGGCAAGTTCACGCTGGGAACCAGCCGCGTCGAGGTCTTTGCGACGACGAAGGACAGTGTGGAGGCTTACAAGAGCGCCATCGAAACGGCGATCCGGAAGAAGGCGGACGACGGAGGCCGTTGGGACTTGGCGCTCGTTCAGGTTCGGCAGTCCTTTAAAAAGCTCAACGTTACGGAAAATCCCTACTTTCTCGGAAAGAGCCTGTTTTTCCTGCACCAAGTCCCCGTTCAGGACTTCACGATCGAGCTACTAGGTCAATCCGACTATTCGCTCGGCTACTCCCTCAACAATATGGGGCTGGCCTGCTACGCGAAGATGGGCGGCGTGCCCTGGCTGCTCAAGTCCTCGCCGACCCTTTCCCACGAACTGGTGGTCGGCATCGGCAGCGCGAATATCGGACAGGAGCGCGGCGCTGACAATCAACGGATCATGGGTATTACCACCGTATTTTCCGGGGACGGCAGCTACATCGTCTCGAATACGTCGAAGGCGGTCGTTCCCGAAGCCTATTGCGAGGCATTGACTGCGGTTCTCGGGGAGACGATCGAGAAGATTCAGAAACGCATGAACTGGCAAAAAGGCGACACGATCCGCCTGATCTTTCATGCGCAGGTGAAGAAGTTCAACAAGGACGAGATCGAGGCCGTCCGCGCCGTCATCGACAAGTATCGAGAATATCAGGTCGAGTATGCGTTTCTGAAAATCTCGGAAGACCACGGGCTGCATATGTTTGACTCCGCGACTGCCGGGGTGCAGAAAGGACGACTGGCGCCGCTTCGCGGAAAGACATTCAAACTCTCTAAACATGAAATGCTTGTCTACCTAATCGGCCAGCGCGAGTTAAGGCAGGATACTGACGGGCATCCGCGCGGCGTGATCCTGGATGTCCATAAGGACTCGACCTTCAAAGACATCAAGTATCTGAGCGCCCAGCTCTACAGCTTCGCGTCGCATTCTTGGCGTAGTTACTTCCCGAATCCCATGCCGGTCACGATCAGTTACTCTGATCTGATCGCCAGGAATCTCGGATGGCTGAACCAGATTCCCGGCTGGAACGACTCGGTCATGATCGGAAAGATAGGGCAATCCCAATGGTTCCTATAGTGAAGGAGAACTCGTACCAGTTGCGCGACCACCTGCATCGCAAGGTGGTCGAGAATGCGCACGCCGATCCCTTCAAATACGCCTTTCTGCATTTCCTGGGATTGTCGAAAGACGGCATTCCTAGTTTCGAGTTTTCAGCGCTCACCTTGTACCATCGCTGCGCGATTTCCGGATTGGGCATACTGGAAGAAACCGTGTCCAGTCAGGATGTCTCCCGCCTTCTCGGGCAGGCTGCCAAAATCGACTCTACACCCCGGCCCTGGGTCTCCGACGTGTTCGGCGTGATGGCCGTGAAGTGGCTGATCGCGCATATGAATGACGACCGCATCACCCGAGAGTTTGAGCACTGGATTTCGGGATTTATGGCTCAGCAGGTCAGCGGCGACCATCTCAATCTCTTCGAGAAGGATGTTGCGGCTTATATCAGTGGCGCGGAGTCCGCCGTTTATACGAGCGCTTGCGTCCCGCTCTTTCTTCACTACCGAAAGATTCGGCGGATCGACGACCATCAGCTTCGCCTTTCCCTCATAAGCCGCTTCATGCGTGAATTCCGGGATCAGGCACGGGGAGATGCTTCTGCGGCTCTGTTGAGTGTAATGGTTTATGTCTTTGATCAGGTCAATCAGGATGTCGCGATCGTGCCGCCGAAGGGCTGGAGCCTCGACGATCTTCTGGGGTTCCTGGAGCATATTCCCGTTGGCCTCAAGCGGTGGACGTGGGAAGACTCGGGGCGCACTAAAAACGCCGAACCCGTCAAGTGGCGCGTGGAGAACGAATACCACGTGCAGAACCTTCTTTATGTGCTGCTCGCGCCGGTCTTTAACGACATCGCGGACGAAGTGTATCTGCAACCTGTCGGGCAGAAGACACCGCGCGTTGACTTGTATTTACCGTCTCTGCACACGATCATCGAGGTTAAATACAGAAAGGACGCCAAGAAGTCCTTTCAGAGTCTCATAGGAGAGATCGCCGAAGACGCTTCCCTTTATCGGGCCGATGCAAAGTACAAGGACGCGCGGATCGTCAGCTTCCTGTGGGACTGCACGCGCGCGACGCAAGAGCACGCAAAGTTCAACGAAGGCGTCCTGAAGATCGACGGCATAAACGGCTGCGTAGTGATTAGCGCGCCGTCAACAATGTATGAGTAATCCAAAAGAGACCGAAGGGCCCGCAGATGCCCAGATTTTTCTGGCATTGGATGGCGTCGCTAAGAGGTTGATTTATGTTTGAGGCCCAACAAGGCGCTCCAGGCGGCGCCAAGAAACGGCGCGTGACCGGCGCATTTTATTTTATTTTTGAGGATACTTCTTGGCCTACATCAAGCGAATTGCATTTCGTCACCTTCATGCGCTGAAAGTGCAAACGATCGGTGCTCTGGGAATGATCGCAAAGGCATGTCTGAAATTCGACATCCGTGAGTGGCTAGCTGTGCAAGCTCCTATTTTGCTTGAGCACCTTCCTGAGAAATGCGACGCATTGTATGAGCACCACGACGATAAATTAAAAAATTTAACCCAGAACTACTCGATGCTGCTGAATGTGAGTTTGCTCCAGTACGAGAGTTCAATAAAAGATGATTCAGACTTGCGCGACTACTTCTTGCAGTCTCTTCGGTCAAGCTCTGCCTCAGATCATGCGGCTGAAGACTATTTTGGAAGCAATCTAGGCGGGGCATGGGACATCGACGGCTTTGTAGTTAGGTCGTCCATTATACTAACCCTCTCGGTCTCAGAGGAATTTGAACGAGGAGTGATACGCATCCTTGCAAGCCACGGTTCGACCACTCTGCCTCTAGCGCGAAGCCAGGCATTCGTTCCACGGCTGAAGGACTACAATGAGGCAAGCCCAATATGGGAAAAGCTACGGCGTTCTACGCAAACGGTTCAAGGCCGGCATAAGATCTTACGGCAATATGGAATTGACCCATCTCCGGATGTTTCTTGGATGTTTCGGCTGATTGAGATACGAAAGCGCCGCAATGAGATAGCACATGGCATTGGGGCACCAGAGGTAACCTTGGATACATTCCTCAATGTCCACTACGACGTCTGGCGGTCAGTTGCTCATTTATCACGAGAAGTCGAAGCAGTCCAACGGATAATTCTGTAGTTCGTAGGTCGGGTAGACCAGCGCGACACCGACACAATGATTCCAACAAGCGGATCCACTGCGACGCGCCAAAGGACGGCGCGTGACCCGCATTATTCGGGAATTTGAACAAATGGATATCCAGCAGGAATGCCCGCAATGCCGGTCACGACCAAGCTCACGCTTACTGATAATCTGCCCCTTACCTGTTCACGTTCAGGCACGTGGGTCAACACATATGCTCGAACTCGATCAGTATATCCCGCAGCTTCCCGTCTCTGACTCGAAATAGTGCTTGCGAAAATATATAAAAACTTATATAATTGTTTCAGCTGATGAAACCTTTGAATTTCATAGGTTCAAGTCTGGACGATATTCGGAATTTTCCTGAAGAAGCGCGCAAAGCAGCTGGCTTCGAATTATATTCCGTTCAATGCGGGCTGGAGCCGAGCGACTGGAAGCCCATGCCCAGCGTAGGACGCGGGGTTAAGGAAATTCGTATTCACGTTCTGGGAGAATGGCGCATTATTTACGTGGCGAAGTTCAAGGACGCGGTATATGTGCTCCATTCGTTTCAAAAGAAGAGCAAAAAAACGAATCAACACGATATTGAATTAGCTCGCAAGCGATTCAAGCAAAGTGGAGGGTAGTATTATGAAAGAACCTATTATCAAATCTTCCGGCAATGTGTTTCTTGATCTCGGTTTTCCCCCCGAGGAAGCGGCAATTCTTCAGATGCGTTCTGAGATCATGGCCGATTTTCGGAAGTTCATCAAGAACAAGAAACTGACGCAAACAAAAGCGGCTGAGATTCTTGGCGTCAGTCAGTCCCGCGTCTCTGATCTTATAACAGGCAAATGGGAGAAGTTCAGTTTGGAGATGCTTATCTCCCTTGCAACAAAAGCCGGTATGCGCATCAGCCTTAAAAGGGCTGCATAGACCGGTTTTAACCTGCGCCTCGACAGCGACGCGCCTAGAAGTCGGCGCGTGACCGGCGCGAGGATGCAAGAATTTGAACAAAGGGATTACAAAAACCAAACCCACAATGTCGGTCACGACCAAACTCACCCTTACTGATAATCTGCCGCTTACCTGTTCACGTTCAGGCACCTGCTGTCATGGCAAAACTGTCTGGCTGAACCCGTGGGAACTGGCGTGTCTGGCTGAAGCAAAAGGACTGACCCCAAGGGCGTTTCGCGACCGCTACTGCGATTTTGGCGGCATCCAGTTGCGTTTTGACGGCGCACCGGGCTGGAGGCAGCAGCCGGCGTGCAGCCAGTATGTGCCTGATTTCGGATGCAGCGCGCATGCGGGGCGGCCATTGGCCTGCCGGTTGTATCCTCTTGGCCGCCACAGGCAGAGCGGGGAGCTGCACTACATGCACCAGGGGAGCGAGTTCCCCTGTGTGGAAGGGTGTCCGGAAGTCTTAGATTTACCTCAAGTGAGTGTCGCCGCCTACATTGAAGGACAGGGCACGAAGCGCTTCGAAGTTGCCCAGGATGAGTATCTCGAACTGATGCAAAAGTTGGCTGATAGCGCGTTCGCCCTTCTGCTGGAAAGTGGTTTGGCCGAATCGGGTGACCGGCAGACATTGCGCCTCTGGCGAGAGATGGGTAGAGAAGAGCCCGAACAATTGCAGGGCCGGCTCGGTCCCGAGTGGATCGACCTGCTGATGCTCCCTGAGGTAACGGATGGCTTGCATGATTCCTTGGCTTTTTCTCGCCGGCATCACGATCTACTCCTATTGAAAGCTCAAGAATCATTTGGCACACTGGACAATGTCGCCGATTTCCGCAAAGCATCGGAATTATTGATGGGGCTGGCGCTGCACCTTGGCCGTGGTCTGGGCGCAAATCCTGCCGAACTGGCCGAACACTGGATCAGGACGGCAAAAGAACATGGGGCGCTTGATTAGCGGCATGCAGGCGTGGATAGGGTGGCTCTTCCGGGTTTTGTGTGGGTGTTAAACGCAGTTGATGTGGAGGGATATCCTCCCCATGCGAACATTCCCGTCATGCGGAGATCCTTCAGCCGTATGCTTATGCGACGTCCCGCCATGGCGGGGCGACCGAGTCCGAGGGTTAAACATTTCAGACTGTCTGAGGGCGACCTGTCCCAATAGTATCGGGGAGCCCGAGTTTCTGAAATGTACCGAGGACGACCGAGCAGGGCGGATCAGAATGGTCGCCGGGGGGCCCTTCTTTGGCGCCACCTTTCTTCGGGCAAGCAAGAAAGGTGGCAGGAAGATCGTCTGAGGCTTGATAATTCAGCATCATAATCTTTGACGACACTATATAATAGTACCCGCACGAAAGGCAGAAGGCCCCCTATTTCCCTCTTACTAATCTTCCACCCGCGGCTTTGCCCGCAGCTTCTTCTTTACCGCATCTTTTGCCTTGGAGTCCAGTACTCTTCTCTTCACCGCCCTGGGTTCCTTTGTCTTGATCCGCTTCGGCGCCCGGTAGTTGAGGCGTTCGACCTTCTTCCGCAGATTTTCAAGGCCGATCATCTTGTTCCGATACTGGCTGCGCTCCTGCTGGCAGGTGATGGTGATGCCCGTGGGCCGGTGGCGGATGCGCACGGCCGAGGAGGTCTTGTTCACATGCTGGCCGCCCTTGCCGCTGGCGCGGAACGCCTCGACGTCACATTCTGCGATAAGCTTGTCATCCGATTCAGGGAGAATGATCTTTTTCATAGGGTGTCCACCTAACCCGCATAATGCGGAATTGAAAATTGGGAATTGCAGGCATCTTAAAAAACAGTTGGACGCAGATGAACGCAGATAAAATCTGGCATTCAGGCGTAAAGAGCCTTCACCCCAACGGTGATTCTTTTTCAGTAGCAAAAAGAGTTTTTTTGTCTGTCTTTATCCGCTGGTCCTGATCTTATCCGCGTCCAAATGCTCTTTTCAAGATAATGAATAAGCCTTTTTCCTGTTTGCTTACGTGGCCCGCAGCGCGTCCACGATGTTCATCCGGGCGGCGCGGAAGGCAGGCAGTACGCCTCCTACGAAACCCATGACCAGGGAAAAGACCAGCGAAGCCGCTACGATCCTGCTGGTCAGGGTAAAGGAGAAGGCAAGCTCCGAAAAGGTCTGCCAGTTCACCGTCGAGATGGTGAGGAACTGCATAAAGGACGCGAAGATGAGCCCTGCAATGCCGCCGACGAGTCCCAGGGCCATGGACTCGAGCAGAAATGCGGCCAGGATGCTCCTGCGCCGGAACCCCAGGGCGCGCAGCGTGCCGATCTCCGAGATGCGGTTCGCCACGGCAGCGTACATGGTGATCATGGCGCCGATGACGGCGCCGAGCGAAAAAATGATCGTGAGGGTGATGCCCATGATGCGCAGAAAGGTGGACATCATCTCTGATTGGTCGCGGTAGTACTGGGTCTCCTGTTTGGCCTCTACGGTAAGTCGCGGATCGCCTTCGATCTTTTTCTTGACGCCGGGAAAATCCGACACCGCTCTCAGCTTGAACAGCACTGACGAGTACACGGGCCTGCGAAAGGCCTGCATGAGCTGATCCACATCTCCCCAGATCTCGGAACTATAGCCGGTAGTGCCGGCGTCAAAGATGCCCACCACGGTCCAGTCGCGCATGCCGAAGCGCAGCCGCTCGCCGATGCCCGCTCCCTGGAAGCGGCGGGACACGCTCTCGCCGGCAATGATCTCCGAGGACCCGGGCCGCGGCATGCGTCCTTTGACGAGTCGAACCTGGGGCCGGAGCGCAAGGGAGAATTCGCCGATGCCCCGGATGACGACATTCGACGGACTGTCAGAGCCGCGCTTCGGCAGATTGATCAGCACCACCAGTTCCTTGGCCAGCAGCCGTTTGCCCTCCTTGCCGATGGCGATCTCCGGCAGGGTTTCGATGATCGAGGCTTGATTTCGCTCCATGCCGCTCTGGACCTCTGTGGCCGATCCTTTCCGGATCACCGTTACGTTGTCGAAGGAGCCCGTGTCGACCAGGGTGGCCTGGAAGCCTTCCGCCAGCATCAGGGTGGCGGCAAAGACGTAGACCACCAGTGCCATGCCCGACGCGGTGAGCGCCGTGGTGAGGCGGCGGGTCCTGAGGTTCCGGATGCTGTAGGAAAAGGGAATGGGCATTGTACTAGCAATGTTTAATATCGAAATCCTATACCGAACAAGCCGAACCAAAACCCAATTGTCACACGAAGCCACGAAGCTCGTAAAGAAAGGCGATTAAATGGTTCCAACCTCCGTGACCTTTGTGCCTCCGTGTGAGACAGGTTTAAAGATCCTGATTCTTTATTCATTGGCCTGACGCGTTGCCTCGTTAGCAGATTACCCTATCCTCCTCAACCCGTCGGCGATCCGTATCGTAGCGCCGCGCCAGGTGGGAAAGATTCCGGCAACAGCGCCGACAATGAAAGCTGCGAGGAGATCAAGGCCCACGGTCATAGCCGTCACATGGAAGACGGGGAAGAACTGGCTCAGTTCCGTTTCGATCCATTGGGCGGCAGGGAAGGTGGCAACAACGCCGACCGCGCCGCCTGCCATGGCGATCACCAGGGACTCGCCGAAGACGGCGCCGGCGATGTGCCAGGCGCCGAAGCCCAGGGTCTTCATTGTGGCGTACTCGGCAATGCGCTCGCGGGCCGTCATGGCCATGGTGTTCGCCGCCACGACCATGATGATCACGATGACCACGTAGGACACGATCTGGATGGCGATCACGATGGCCCCGGTCATGGACACGAAGCTCATCTGGAAGGCCCGCTCCGTCTCG
>Ga0154442_1045_pt1 | contig 20935 bp, 12 predicted proteins | sample RifGroC2_FD_115946 | JGI IMG/M metagenome (GOLD analysis project Ga0154442, IMG submission 115946) | Nitrospirae bacterium GWC2_57_13
ACGAGAAAGACCTGCACCTCTCCCAGCACTTTCCGCGGGAATCCTCTGCGCTGGGAATCCACGTAGACGGTGAAGCGGTCGCCGGGCTCAACGCCGTCGGCCGTGCCGAGATCGAGGTAGACGATGTCGATCTGGGCGTTGATGGTCCTGCCGTCCACCACTTCAATGATGAATCCCGTAATATCCTTCGGTTCCGGCGCTTCCTTGCGGGGATAGACCAGCGTCGGCTCCTGGTAGGGCGTGATCAGGTCGCCCTTCGCAATTGCGTCGAAGGAGAGGGTGACGCGGGCTGTCATGACGTCCTCGGTATCCTTGGCCGTGATCTGCAGGATGCCGAGCACCTTGATGAGCCGTCCGACCGTGCTGCCTGTGTCGGGATGGCGCACCCGTTTGACGGGCTTGTAGATAAGGAACCGGTCGCCCGGCTCGACGCCCTCCTGCGAGGGGGTTTTCACGTACAGAATGTCGTCATAGGCAAAGATGGTCTTGGGTTCCAGGGAGCCGACGATCCGGTCATCGGTCTCCTCGGCGTTGACGAAGCCGGCATTCACCATGGCGTATTTGTCGATGATCGGGACCCGCATCTCCTCAGGCAGGATCAATTTTCGTGTAGGTGGAGGCTCTTCGGCTTCGGGCTCCTTGTCCGTCGGTTTTGCCGGACCTTTCGGCAGCCCCGCAACCTCGCGTTCTCCTGGCTTTTCTTGTTCCGTCGCCTGTTCTGCCGGCCGCTCCATGGCTCGTTCGATCTGGCTCAGGTCCGGTATCACGAGCTTGTTTCCCGGGTAGATCAGGTCAGGGTTTGTGATGTAGGGGTTGACTTTCCAGATCAGGGGCCACAGGAAGGGGTCCTTCAGAAATGAGTTCGAAATGTCCCAGAGCGTGTCGCCCTTGACGATGATATAGATGTTTTTGGAGTCCTTGGTCCGTCCTGCTGCCGCCGTATCGGTCTTTTCCGCCGCAGATTGTTCAGCAGGCTGTTCCGCGCCCTCTGCGTCCAAGCCCTGCCCCGGCATGATGAGCGTACCTGTCTGCTGGTCCTGAACAGCCGGTTCCGGGGCGGGTTGCTGCTGCTGCGGTTCCTGTTCCTGGGAAAGGGATGGCGACGGAGAGAGCGCGAAGAGGAATGTGATGCAGGTGCAGGCGATGGGGCGCAGCCATCGGGACATTAACTGCCTCCTTGCGAATCGATCAGCGATTCATTAATCCATGCTGGATGCTGCCCAAGACTGCACAAATCTGCTTAAAGATAGCCGAGAAACCTCTTATTTGTCAAGAGAATAAATCCATGCCGCCCTTGCAATCATGCGTTCTTTCTGGTAATCTGCCGTTGCTATGGACAAGGAAAGAACGAGCGCCCCTTTCAGCCACCAGGCCGGATTCAAGAGCGTCCTCTATCTTGCGGGCCTGCTCATCATTACTGTTGTCGCCGTGCTGCTCCAGATCAAGTTCCGGGGTTTTGAAGGGCCCTTGGTCGACAATATCCTCATTTTAATTCTGAACCTCGTGAACTTTCTGCTGCTGTCGGCTGTGGTCGTCATGGGCGCCCGGAGCCTCTGGAAGCTCTCGATGGAGCGGCAGCAGGGCGTCCTTGGCGCAAAGTTCAGGACCAAGCTTGTTGTCGCCTTCGTCAGCCTCTCCTTCATACCCACCCTCCTTTTGTTCGTGATCGCCAGCGGCATGTTTACGCGCAGCATCGAACGCCTTTTCAGCCTCCGGGCGGAGAATTCGCTGAAAGAATCCGTTGATGTGGCGCAGGCCTACTACGATCTACTGCAGACCCAGGCGCTGTCCTTCGGCCGTCAGATCAGCGACCAGATGACCGACGAGCGGTTGCTCACGAGGTTTGAAGCGCCGGTGCTGAAGGAGTATATGCAGAAAAAGGTCGAGGAATACGGCCTGGGCGCCTTGGAGCTGTACACCTCGCCGAATCGCCGGACCTTTGCGATCGTCACGGATACATTCCCGCCCGATTCCTTTGTGCCCGCGTCCAGTGAACTGGTGGCCAAGGCCTTTGCGGCCCAGGAGGCCGCGCTGGTGAGGGACCTGGGGAAGAAGGGGGAGATCGTGCGCGCCGTGGTGCCCCTCTACGGCGAGGAGGAGGGCCTCGTTGACGGCGTCGTGTCGGTCAGCTACTACGTGGCCCAGAGCCTCACGGTAAAGGCCGGCGAGATCCGTGCCGGATATACGGAATACCGGAGCGCATTGAAGGGGAAAGAGCTGATCAAGTTCTCTTATCGCATGGGATTCCTCGCCGTCACGCTTACGCTGCTGCTTGCCGCCATCTGGGTTGCGCTGCGCGTTTCGGCCGGCATCACGGTGCCTATCCGGAAGCTCGCCGAAGGGACCGAGGCAGTGGCCCAGGGGAACCTGGACTACCGGATCGAAGGGCGGTCCGAGGACGAAGTAGGCATGCTCGTCGACTCCTTCAACCGGATGACGCAGGAGCTCAAAACGTCGCAGGAGCGCATTGCCCGCGAAGGGGCCTATAAGGAGACGATCCTTTCGAACATTGATACGGGCGTCGTGTCCCTGGACCGCGCGGGCAGGATATCGACGATGAATCCGGCGGCGTCGCGCATTCTCGGCATCGGGGCCGGGGACGTTCTCGGCAAAAGGTACGACGACGCCTTCAGCTTTGTGGAACTCGATCCACTTCGCTCGCTTTTCCGCAGGCTGGAGCAGGAAAAGGGACGCGCCGAGGAAGTGATCAACGTTTCCGTCCGGGGCCGTACGCTCACGCTCAGGACGCGCGTGTCGACGCTCCGGGACAGCGAGGGCGTCGTTACCGTGATCACCTTTGACGACCTCACGGACCTCCTGCGCGCCCAGAAATCAGAGACCTGGCAGGACGTGGCGCGAAAGATCGCGCACGAGGTGAAGAACCCCCTGACACCGATCAAGCTTTCCGCCGAACGGCTGCGCAAGAAATACGCTGAAGGAGCGAAGGATTTCGACAGCGTCTTCGATGAATGCAGCCTTACGATCGTTGAGCAGGCCGACGGCCTGAAGAAGCTGTTGAACGAGTTCGCCGACTACGCGCGTATGCCGCGGCCGAACCCCCGGCCCCAGGCGCTCGGCCCCGTGGTGGAGCGGGCGGTCAACCTGTATGCCAGCGCCCACCGGGGAGTGCAGTTTATCACCGAGGTCCCGCAGGACCTGCCGTCCCTTCCGCTCGATGCGGAGCAGATGCAGCGCGTCTTCATCAACCTCTATGAGAACGCCATCGAAGCCATGAACGGCACGGGGCGCATCTGGACCGCGGCGCGGCTGGAGAGCAACGGCATGGTGCGGATCGAGATCGCTGACGAGGGCAGGGGCGTCGCGCCTGAGGACCTTTCCCGGATATTTGAACCCTATTTTTCAAGCAAGGGGCGGGGAGGTGGTCTGGGGCTCGCCATTGTTGAACGAGTGGTTTCGGACCATAACGGATCGATCCGTGCCGAGCAGAACCAGCCCCAGGGATCGCGGTTCATCATGGAACTGCCTGTGGCGGGGTAGAGAGAGCAGAGAGCAAAGGGCAGAGAGCAAAGGGCAAATATTTTAACTCCATGCTCTATGCTCCATGCGCGTTTTACCCCATGCCCCATGCGCTATGTCCCATGCGTAATTAATCTTACAGGAGGATTGCAATCTTGGATACGGCATCAAAAGTTCTTATCGGCGTGGCCATTGCCTACGCCATCATCAAACTGATCGGCTTTTTGAGCAGGCTCGGCATCAAGCAGATCACACCAAAGGAACTGGAGCTGAAAAAGGGCTTTGTGCTGCTCGATGTACGGACCAACAAGGAATTCGACCAGGGCCGTATTCCCGGAGCGGTCCATGTTCCGCTGACGGAAGTGGGCACCCGCGTCAAGAAGCTCAAAAAGGATAAAGAGGTTGTGGTCTATTGCCAGAGCGGAACCCGCTCCATCTGGGCCATCAAACGGCTGATCGGCATGGGTTACAAGAACCTGTACAACCTCAAGGGCGGTTATAATGCCTGGAAAAGACTTCATCGCTGAGCTGAAGCGGGACTATCGCGCCAAACGGCCGCTGATCGAGCAGCGGCTGGCCGAGTTCCGGGCCGTCTATGACCGGGGAGACGAGGCGATCTTCGAGGAGCTCTGCTTCTGCATCCTTACCGCCGGCAGCAGCGCGAAGATGGGCATGAAGACCATCGAAGCGCTGAGGGACATTCTGCGCTCCGGCGACGAGGCTGCGCTGCAGCAGCGCGCCCGGGAGCATCGAGTGCGGTTCTGGCGCCTCCGGCCGTCGTATATCCATCATACACGGGAATATCTGGTGCAGCACTGCGGCCTGGACCTCAAAAAGCTGCTCGGTTCCTTTTCCTGCCCTCTGGCACGCCGGGAATTTCTGGCGGCCAACAAGGCCGTCAAGGGGCTCGGGTACAAGGAGTCCAGCCACTTTCTGAGGAACGTGGGTTTTCGCGGCTATGCCATCCTGGACAAGCACATCATCAACTCGCTTCGGGAAATGAGGGTCATCGGCAGCGGCCTGAAGCCGGGCTCGCGCAAGGGCTATCTCGCCATCGAACGGAAGCTCGCACGGTTCGCCGATGAGATCGGCATCGACATGGACCATCTCGACCTGCTGCTGTGGTCGCGCAAGACAGGGGAGATTCTCAAGTAGAATGCGGAATGTCGAGTGCGGAGTGCGGAGTGAACGGCGTTACCCGAGACGAGATACGAAGGACGAGTGGGAAGTGCGGAAATATTTACGACCCGGTGTCCCTAGTATGATCGTGTTTCATAGTGAGATCCGCAGGGCTCAAAGAGCGCGGATCGGCCATGTGTCTCCAGATCAAAGCATTACTTGATCCTGTGTCTGTTCAGCGAGCGAGCGAATGTGACTGATAGATTCGTATTGATGCTCGACCAATTTACGAAAGGGGCGAGGTTTTTCATTCCGCATTCCGAAATCCGCACTCCGCAATGAAGAAGATCATCTTCGTCTCCCTACTGGTCATCATCGGCATCCTGTTCGCCGGCCAGATCAAGCGTGGCTTCCTGAGCGCCCTGATCCTGGTGGACACCGTGCGACCGCCGGAAAAGGCCCTCATGTGGCGGTTCATCCCGCCGCCGGCGGTCAAGACCGTCTCGATCCCTTCCAGGGGCAGGGACCTGAAGGCCGATATCTACGTTCCGCGGTCCAAGGGAAGCGCGGTCCCCCTGCTGCTGGTCCACGGTGTGAACCCCACGGGTAAGGACGATGCCCAGCTCGTGCTGCTCGCAGGAAATCTGGCGCGCGCGGGATTCCTCGTTCTGGTGCCTGATTTCGCGGGCATGAAGGACCTCCGCATGCGGCGCTCCGACGTGGAGGACATCGTGCGGAGCTATCGGTATCTTACGGGGCTGCAGATCGCGCGGCCCGGCGGCGTGATGATGGGCATCAGCTACGGCGTCGGGCCCCTGCTTTTTGCCGCCGCCGACAGCCGCATCCGCGACCGCGCCAGTCTCGTCGTGAGCTTCGGCGGCTACGGCGACCTGCGCGCTGTGCTCCAGTTCCTCATGACAGGCTATTATGACTATGGCGGCGCCTCCGGCTATCTCCGACCCCTGGAGGCCCTGCGCTGGATGTTCGTCTATAAGAACCTCGATTTTTTAAGCTCCACAGCGGACCGCAAGACGCTCCGGGAGATCATCGAGCGGCGGAACCGCTATGAGCTTGCCTCTGCCGCGGCCCTGGCAGGCACCCTGGGCCCTGAGGGCCGGGCGGTCTATGCTTTTCTTTCGAACACGGACCCGAAGCAGTTCGGTCCTCTCTTTGAACGTCTGCCTGCTTCGCTCCGTGACTACGTCGCAGCCCTGTCGCCCGCGAAGATCGTAAAGGACATCAAGGCCGATTTCATCATTGTCCACGGCATGGAAGACTACTCCATCCCCTATACGGAAAGCATCAGGCTCGCCGAAGCCGTAGCTGAGGGCAGGCAAGTGCGGCTCGCGCTGCTGTCGCACTTCATGCACATCGAGCCCGTGGAACAGTCCGCCGCCGACCTTGTGGAGCGCTACGCTGTGGGCGGCTGGCGGCTCTTCAAGGTCATTTATGCATTGCTGAAGGTGCAGTAGACAGTAGACAGTAGACAGGAGGCTGCAGACGGCAGACAGGGGACAGGAGCGGGAGGCCGGGAGGGAAGAGATGCCAGGGATAACGCGCAACAGGGCTGAGAGGTTCGAAGACCTGGAAGTATGGCAGAAGGCTCACATATGCGTTCTTGATGTCTACAAGATGGCCAAGGGATTTCCCGCGGAAGAGAAATTCGGTCTTATTTCACAAATGCGACGGGCTGCGGTCTCCATAGCGGCGAATATTGTCGAGGGATTCAAAAAGCGCGGTCAGCGAGACAAGGCCCATTTTTATAATGTGGCGCAGGGTTCATTAGAGGAGCTGAGATATTATCTGATCTTGTCAAAGGACCTCGGTTATATTGAGGACAATGGCGCAGTTCTGAGCAGTATCGATGAAGTTGCACGGATGCCGCATCGATTGCTCGCCGTGATAAAAGCCGGATGATCACGTTCCTTCCCTGCTGTTTGCTGTCTACTGTATACTGTCTACCCGGGAGGTTCAATGACTGAAGAACAGGACAACAAGGAACGGAAGGGGTTGAAGCGCGCCGTGATCATCGGCTCCATACTCGGGGCCTTCGCGAGCCTGGCTGCGGCGCTGGCCATGGATGTCGTGCTCGGCAGCTCGCTCCAAGGGACCTGGTGGGACGCGTCGCAGCGGGACGTGACCAAGATGTTCGGGCCCGGGTGCGGCCAGAACCCCTTCGCCGTCGGGCTCATGCTTGCGTTTGTCATGGGCTTTCTTGCAGCCTTCGGCGCCTTCCTCGGCATGATCGCCGGGGTCTTCATGTACCGGCTGTTCAGGTTCGTGCTGAAGTGATGCGAGTTTTTTATGCGTTCCAATTGTCTTTTTTCAGAGCTTGAACAGTTAAGAATAAAATACGCGTCAAACATGGAGACAAAAATCCGCCACTAAGGTACACCCCGTTAGAATATGTTATTTCTAACGGGGCAGGCCAAGACAATACAAAGGTAACTCTAAGAATTGCAAAGCCGACAATCCTGAACCTCAGCATGGATCTCTTCGTGCATTCGCGACGACCTGGCATATCTGGTTCCGACGTGTCCAGGTCAGTATCATCATATAGAAACCTACCAGTTCCTTTCAGACTCGTATTTTTTGGTTTATACAGGTTTTTCCTCAGTTCATCTACGCCGTTGCTCATAAACCAACAGTTTGGTGAGCGAAATCACTCAGGAAGTCGTGCTCTTTTAGAGTTCTTTATTGGTATATCATTGATAATTGTAGTTATTAGTCGCAGGTATGCCATTTGCATTTAAGTGTGCTGATTGGCTTGGTGCGTTAGCGTCATGAACTGTTGCAACAGCATGTAACTCGTTGGTTTTTAAGGGGAGCGGGGAAATGAAAAAATCAGCTTTGCTAGTCCTTATAATAGGTGCTTCCATACTGATTGTTGGCATTGCCTATGCCGGTGTATCCGGCAGCAAGCATGACTTCTCGATTGGCGGGACGTCGGGCTTTCAAGCGGATACGGAAACCGAGGTCTGCATCTTCTGCCATACTCCTCACGGGGCCAGCGATGTTCCGCTCTGGAACAAGACCACCAACTCCACTGGTTACACGATGTACAACAGCACGGTGAGCTCCACGCTCGACGCGACCGTGCCGACCGCTCCAACGGGCGTGAGCCTGCTCTGCATGAGCTGTCATGACGGAGTTTCTGCCATTAATGTCGTGGTCAACTACGGACCGAACGGACCGATCTCGATGCCTGCGGCTAGTGACCAGCTCGGAGACCTGAGCTATCCGCCGAGCAGGAATCCGAACCTCACCAAGGACCTTTCGAACGATCACCCGGTCTCATTTATTTTCGATACCAATCTCATCACCCTCGACGCCGCAGGCGGCCCGGCGCAGCTGAAGCTGCCGGTGGCTCCGCTCAAGCTTTTCGTCGGCAAGCTCGAGTGCGCCACCTGCCACGATCCTCATGAAGAGGGCAAGTCTACGGGAACGACTCCCTTTCTGCGGATGAGCAATGCGGGCAGTGATATGTGCCTGACCTGCCATATCAAGTAAGCGCGTTGATGAAACGAGGTCATGGAATGCAAAAAACATCGACAGCTGCTCCAGGGACAATGCAAGGCCAAGGAGGCGACATGAAGGCGATCCATACTCCAGAAGGAAAAATACGCGGAGTGCTGCTGGCAGCGCTGATCAGCGCATGTCTGTTCGTTGCCGCGGCCGCTCACGCCGCAGACCGGCTGTCGGCGATCACCAAGACCGATGTGCCCACACGCCTTGCCCTTGATACCAAAGGAAACCTCTATGTTACCGAGCCCCGGGATCGCAACCGGCTCCTGATCTTCGATCGCCAGGGCGAGCTGGTGCGTACACTGAACGGCCTGAAGGGCCCTGGCGGCGTTGTGGTGGACTCCCAGAACCTGGTCTATATCACGAGCAGTGCGACAAAGAGTGTGAATGTATATACTGCTGATCTCGTCTTTTCCCGCAAGCTCGGCGCAGGCGACAACGAGTTCCTGACGCCCAATGCCGTTGCCGTGGCCCCTGACGGCCGCGTCTATGTGGTGGACACCAAAGCCAACCAGGTGAAGGCATATCATGCGAACGGCGCGTCAGCCTTTGCCTTCGGCGGCTGGGGTAAGACAAACGGCAAGTTCAACGTGCCTGTCGATCTTGCTGTTGACGGCGCGGCAGGCGAGGTCTACGTGACGGACATGGGGATATTCACCGATCCCACGAACGGCGATACGGCCGGCGCCCGGGTCCAGGTCTTCGATCTTGAGGGGAATTTCAAGCGAAGCTTCGGCCAGTACGGCACCGGCGACGGCAAGATCATGCGGGCACTGGGCATTGCCGTTGCCGGCGGACGCGTCTATATTGCGGACGGCATGCAGTCCGTGGTCCATGTCTTCGACACGAACGGCACGCCCGTAGAGACCATCTACAGCCTCGACAATCCCATGAAGAACCCTATCGGCCTTGCAGTGGGCAAAGACGGCCGGCTGTTCATTGCTTCGTCCAATACACCGTCCATCGAAGTGTACGGCCTGCCGGGCTACACGGCCATGGCTGTCGCGCCGAAATCACTAGCATTCAGCGCCATCCAGGGCAGCGTCAATCCCGCGTCCCAGTCCGTGACGATCACGAACAGCGGCACCGGAACGCTCTCCTGGACCGTTGCCGCATCACCCGGCGCCAACTGGATCGCCCCGTTCCTGCAGGTGATCGGGGAGACAGGGCCGGGCTCAGCCACACCCTTCTCCATCGCCGTGAACAGCGCCGGCCTTGCCGCCGGGTCGTACAACGGTTCAGTCACTTTCACTGCCGCGTCAGGCGTTTCGGAAACGGTAGCGATAACCCTCCTTGTTGCGCCTCCTCCTCCGCTGCTGACCGTGGGTCCTGCGTCTCTTTCCTTCACGGTGAAGAAGAACGGGACCGCTTCTGAACAGTCCCTCAGTATCCAGAACAGCCGCGGCGGCGCTATGACCTGGACCGCAGCGTCTTCGTCGCCCTGGATCACCCTCACGCCGGCATCTGGCTCAGCGCCCGGCACGGTGATGGTGGGCGTGAACAGCCAGGGTCTTGCCGGCGGCGCATATACGGGAAGCATAACGGTGACGGCCCCGGGAGCTGAAGCAAGCCCCACAGCGGTCAGCGTCGCCCTGCAGGTCCTGAACTCAGGCAAGGTGAAGGTCACCTCGAATCTGTCTGATGCGAAGTTCGCCCTCACTGGTCCGGCCGTGTACAATGGAGGAGGCACAGAGTGGGTGAGCGACACCATCGAGCCGGGCTCCTACACCATTGCGTTCGAAGATTTGGCCGGATACGCTAAGGTCGCCTCCCAGACCTTTACGCTCGCAGCCGGTGGAGAGGTTGCCCTGCATGGCGAATATGTGAAGCAGACAGGCAAGGCCCGCATCATTGCCGGGTCAGCAGGGGAGAACAAAAAGAACGTAACGGTCCTTGCTCTTGACGGTGTCGTGGAAAATTTCTTTGAGCCATTCGGGTCGTCAGAGAATATCCGCGTCGCAGCAGCGGACCTGGACAACGATGGACTTGACGAGATCATCGTTACGGACGGCAAGCGCAATGTCAAGGTTATGAGTGCAGCAGGCACGGAACTCGCATCCTACGAACTTCCAGCAGGCACAAAGCACGCTGTCATCGCCTCGGGTGATGTAGACGCAGACGGGAAGGTTGATCTCCTTGTGGGCTATGAAGCGAAGGGGAGCCGCACGGTGCTGCAGCTTGCCTACAGCGGTTCAGCACTTACCGACGGCCGGACCCTGGTGAGCGAGGACGGGAAAGACGCCTTTACCCTTGCCGCCGCCGACCTTAACGCTGACGGTGCCGCAGAGGTGGTCATTGCCGATGAAGGCGGTTTGCGGGCTTACAAAGTAAGCGGCGCGTCAACATCGAAGATGTGGGCTTTGTCAGGCGATTTTGGCGAAGCTCCTGAGATCGCCGCGGGCGACCTGGACGGCGACGGGACACCCGAGATCGCCATGAGCCGCACCCTGGTTACTAAAAGCGTCCAGCAGGTCCGGACGGAAGGGAAAGCGAAGAGATTCCTCGGGATACGGTATAAGAAGGGCGGTTCGGGCCCGGTCGAAAAAGAGATCGAGAAATATTCAAGGCTCATCGAGATCATCGGCTCCGACGGCAGGCCTGCAGGCGTGCTTGTCCAGGCCGAGGGCCATGATAAAAATCCTTCCAGCATCGCCTTGGGCGACCTGGACAGCGACGGCAAAGCCGAGATCATAGCAGCAGCCGGATCAGGCGGGAAACATGATGCAACCATCAACATCTATACAGGCGCAGGCGCCCTGTCAGGCAGCTTTATAGTTCCCGACAGCACGCAGGGCCTGAATGTCGGCCTGGGGATGCTGAAATGAGCCGGGGCAGGGAGAGCGCACCTATGGGGACGGGACCGCAGGACCGGAGCAGTCAATCATCGGTAAAGGGCAGGTGGACTATGAGCATGAAAGCGAAAATGAGAGGGTCGATCGCATCGGCATTCTGTCTGCTGCTGCTCCTGCTGCAGCTGTTCGTCGCAGTGCCTCCTGCAGCGGCCGTGGACAGTCCGCATAACACGATCAGCATCAATTGCCAGACCTGCCATATCTCCGTTCCCCCGGCGACCTGGTGGAGCGACCAGGGCCAGAGCGGCGGGCTCTGCGGCCAGTGCCACAACTCGGGCCTTCCCATGGGCGACGTCCAGACCCATTCCAGCACCAAGTATGGCGACATTACCCTGCAGTGCACAACCTGTCACGATCCCCATTACCAGATGCAGAACCGCGCTTATGCGACATCGGGCGACGTCTATTATTATGATCCTACCGCCACGGGCATCGTGTTGACAGCGAATGCTAACTCCATCACCAAGTCCGGCGGAACCGCTTGGCCTGTGGACATTTGGAAGGACATGCTGCTGATTCCAAACACAAAGTATCAGAAGTTCAACTATCGCATCATCTCGAATACAGCTGATACTATCACCGTGGACACCAGCGCAGGCAGCATCAACCTGACCTATGCCAAGCCGACTGTCACCTTTGCCATCGTCTACGGCAAGCTTGTGAAGGACTATATACAGAACAAGCAGGTGAAGTTTTTCCGGAATCATGATGAAAAGTCCTTTGCCGACGGCGTACCTGTCGGCTCGGATGGCAGGGACCTGGTTGTGGACGGTGTCTGTCAGGTGTGTCACACGAAGACCACGTCCTTCACGAACACAGGCGTGCTGGAAAGCGCAACGCACCCTGCAGCACAGGCAGGCGAGAATTGCAAGTCCTGCCATACCCATACAGGCGGGTTCCAGGGCGGCTGCAACCTGTGCCACGGCTTTCCGCCCGTCGAGAACACGGCCGGCACGAACGGGCTGGCCTTCAATCCGGGGACGACGGGATCGGCCTTTGCCGGCGCCCATGACGCGCATATTACGAACGCAAAGCTGGTATGCGCAGACTGCCATTTTAACAGCGCGGGCTCCGGCGCCACTCATAACAATGGCGATCTGTTCATCACCATGGGCTTCTATAATTTCAGCGGCGCAGTTCAGGGTGGGCAGTACGACGGCCAAACCACGGCGAACTACAATGCAACCACCACGACCCCGCCGACGACGTGGGTGAAGAGCAACAATATGACCTGCAGCACTGTCTACTGCCACAGCACGGTCCAGTCCGCATCAGGCGGAGCGCTCACGGCAGGCGATTACAAGACCCCGTCCTGGACGAACGCAGCGCCGAACAACGTGATCTGCGGAAGCTGCCATGGAGACAACACCGAGACGGCTGACGCTCTGCACACCGGCGCTATCATGTCTTCGGCCAGCCACACGAAGCACGTTGCTTCTTCGGGCTACAGCATGCCCTGCCTGAACTGCCACACCAACGCAGGAGCAGGCACCACGGATCATGTGAACAACTTGATCAATATTGCCTTCAATACGACCTATGGCGGGTCCTACACCGGATCAACGACATCGCCGAATAACCATGCACCTGGGCTGGGCTATGGGACCTGCTCGACCAACTATTGCCACAGCCAGGGAACGGCGACTGTTGCGCCCTATCCCGCGCCGAACCAGGCCCCGACCTGGGGCAACACCACGACCGGCGAGTGCGGCGACTGCCACGGCGCGGATGGAACGACCCCGCCTTCCTCATCGTCACATGCCAAGCACGTGGGAAGCTCGGGCGTGTATCAGTATAACTGCAACAAGTGCCACGAATTGACTGTGGATAATACAGCGGCGACGAGCGCCGCGAAGCCGGCTATTGCGAACAAGGCGCTCCACGTTAACAAAACGAAGGACGTGGACCTTGATACGACTGATGCGCTCGTGGGCGCCCTGGCCACGGACAACAACGCCGGCGCCTGTTCCACGGTCTACTGCCATTCGACGGGCAAGGCCGCCGATGTTCCGACAGCACAACTTCCCGCGGTGTACAGTGGAAGCCACTATACAACGGTCACCTGGGGCGACACGCTCACCTGCGCTTCCTGCCACGGCAAGACCCAGACTACGGGGACCTATACAGGCTACCCTGACTACACCATGGCCGACCAAGCCACCGACAAGGGAACTGCGCGGGCCAACAGCCACCTGAGCATAACGCATAACAATACAGGGTGCGCTGTCTGCCACAATAACACGACCATTGACGGCACGACCATTGCGTCGTCCACGCACGTGAACGCAGCCATCAACGTGAACTTCGATTCCTCCCACGGCGGTGCCACGGCCACGTATAACGCGGGCGGTACGCCGAGGACGTGCAGCAATGTGACGGGCTGTCATACCACGGAATCGCCCCAGTGGGGCGGGGTGGCGAACTGTTCAACGTGCCACGAGGCGGGCTCGATCAATATTTCCGGTGTTCATAGCAAGCATTGGGAGACCATTGCGGGAGATGCCACGGCACGGATTACGGGCAATGCCTCGCAGCCCGGTTACTACCAGTTCCAGTGCGGCACCTGCCATGATCCGGACCTTATCAGCCATCCCACCGGAGGAAACGGTGAATTTCTTGCTGATGTTCAGTTCAATATCAGCTGGCTGGGGGCCTCGTACCAGAAAAACGCCGCCTATGCGCCGAATGTAAACGCCAACGATACCCTGGATTCAAAAGGCCTTAAGATATCCACCGACGGCCAGTGCAGCACTGTTTACTGCCACAGCTCCGGTATCGCTCCGGGGGCTTCAGCGCCCACCTATGCACCGGTGGCATGGAACGCCGTGTCAACGGGCTGTAATTTCTGCCACGGCGCGCCGCCGGCCACGAACGCCCATGCCAAACACGCGACGACGTACAGCATGGGATGCACCGAGTGCCATCAGGCCACGGCAAGCAGCAATACGGCCATCGGCGATAAAACGAAGCACGTCAATTCTGTAAACGACGTGGCATGGCAGACCTCAGGGAACAACAGCGACGGTTCCGCCTACGAGACGGCAGGCGCGGACACCTGTTCGAATATCTATTGCCACAGCCAGGGCAGCGTGAACGCAGCGCCCTATACGACCGGAGCGAACGTGGGCAACGCTCCGAATTCAAGTGTCCTCTGGACCGGCTCGATGGGCACGGAGTGTACAGGCTGCCACAGCGGCGACTCCGCGGTAACAGGCGGCATCCTGGTCATGTCCTCAGGCAAGCACGGCAAGCACATCGGCAACTCGTCGGTCATCGGCAAGGACATTACCTGCGACAATTGCCACAGCGCCACGGTGGCTGCGGACCAGAACAGAACCATTGGCGCCACGCCGACGAACCATGTGAACAAGCAAGTCAACGTTGCATTTACGACCCTGAACACCGGCGCATCGTACAGCGGCACGGTGACCCCGGGAGATTCCTTCGGAAGCTGCAGCACATCCTACTGCCACAGCATCGGCAATACGTCGGCGCCCGCAGGCCAGCTTCCGGGAGGCGCTCCGAGCATCTATACCACTCCGGGCTGGGGAGACGCGGCATGGATCACGGTCTGCAACGGCTGTCACGGCCGGACCACGACAAGCGGTGCGCCTGATTATACAACGGGCGCCGCCGGATCGGTATCGGCGAACAGCCACAGCGCCCATGTGGGAGGCGCGCCGGACTGCGCCAATTGTCACACCGACACGACCACGACGGGCACAGTGATCAAGGCCGGCTCAACGCTGCACATTAACCAGGCGAAGAACGTGAACTTCGCAGCCGCCATCGACCAGAACGGCGGGACGAATTCCGACAATTACAACACGACCAGCAAAACCTGCTCGACTATTTCCTGCCATGGCGCGGGAACGCCCCAGTGGGGCGGCCCCTCCCAGACCTGCAGCAACTGCCATCTCGGCGCGGGTGATCTGGACGATTATACGTGGAGCAATTTCACGGGCACTGCCGCGCGGATCGATTCGACTGAATGGAGCTATTCAGGCCATGGGAAGACCGCAGGCACCTATGAGGTAACGGTGAATCCCGCCGCGAATCTGCCGGGAGCCGCCGGTACAGGCGATGCCTGCCTCTACTGCCACGATAAAACCGGCGTGCCGCACGGTGATGCAACAAATGTCTTCCGGCTGCGGAACTTCACCCATGCGACCTGGGGTAAGAACGGCGCTTGTCTCGTCTGCCATGACACGGACGGAATCGGCCTGGATCCTGACGGCGCGGGCACGGTCTATGCGAACAAAACCGCCACCAAGAAGGTGGACAAATACCATTACGGCAGCCAGCACTCTGCGAGCCTGAACAGCGGCCAGTTCTGCTGGGACTGCCATGATCCGCACGGCGACCGCACCTCGGGCAGCGGCCCGATAGCCATGATCCATAGAAATCCGGCGCAGGCCTCGAATGTGACCACCGGCGCGCCGACGACCAGCACGGCGACTGCGGTGGTGTTCTCGGCCCGTACGGCAGGATCAGATTACGCGAACAGCACGACGGGCAACGGCGTCTGCCAGGTCTGCCATACCTACAAGGCGGCGGATCCGAACAAGATGGTCCACTGGTACAACACTGCGCCGTATACCGCCGACGGCCATAACTCAGGCACGGTCTGTACGCAGTGCCACAAGCACAGCCCCGATACAACCTATAACGGCGAGGCCTTCAAAGGCGGCGGCTGCAATGGCTGCCACGACTATGACACGAATGCCGGCGCCTGGGGCAAGGCCCCGACACCGATCGCGGTCGAAGGCTGGGGCGCTCATGCGAAGCATATCGACCATATCAAGGCGCGATTCCCCGCCGTGACGCTCGACCCGAATGCCGATACCTTCGGGACTGGCGCGGCTGCGGCGGTTTGCGGAACCTGCCATACGAACACCGGTGCGAACCATAGTACCAGTGGCGGCGGCACCCGTTCGATCAATTTCGGTGACGGGACGTACAAAGAAGGCGGCGCGGCCGGCTTTGACTTCAGGTTCGGCGCGATCAATCCGCTCTACAATGGCGTTGTCGGCCAGTCATCGAGCGTGAATCCGAAGACCTGTTCGAACATCAGCTGTCACTTCAAGGCAACCCCGGTGTGGTCGGCCTACTAGGGGGGGTGACAAGTGACTATGCGGAATGGTATGATGAAGAGTATATTAAATCCTAACGGTGAGGTCAGTATGATAATGAATATTATGAAAACGATAAATTCATCAGGATGGCTGGCGCGAGTCAGTCGAGTACTGATCTTCATCGCAGGATTGGTCATAGCGACCGATGTCGGCGCTGCCCCGACGCGGTTATATCTGCAGAATGCCACATCCGGCGTAACGACTACCAACCAGGGCGCATGGAGTTCTGTGACCGGTGCTCCGACCCTTGTAATGAGCCGGACCAAGTCGGGCGCGATAACAAGCCGTGGCGTCGCGGAGACGAACGCAACCAACACCTATGACGTCATGGTGTTAAAGTTCGTGAGCGAACCGATACCTGGCCAGACGATAGCCGCTGGCTCTACCCTTAATTGGGTCATCGGCGCGCTAGAGAGTAACACCGCGGCAAATGACTACTGGGCTGTTCATGCGTACGTAGTGAGCAATAACGGCGCCACTGTGAGGGGTACGCTGCTCGCGAATAGCGCAGAGAACACCACGAATGAATTTCCAACAACAGCCCAGGGATGGGGCACGCAGGGCGCGAAAACCCTTACCGCCGTGACTGCCCTGGACAACGACAGGATCGTGATCGAAGTCGGCTACATTGCTCGAAATGCTGTTACTACCAGCTATACCAGCACTCTGTGGTACGGCGGTACGGGTGGCGATCTTGCGGTGGCAGGCGATGAGACAACACTTACCGGCTGGTTTGAGTTCAGCCAGGATTTTTTTAAGACGCTTACGGTGGGTGATGGTACGAATCCGGTCAATGCCGAAGTTATTAAGAGTGCTGCGAACCGAGCCGTTGACGGCTTCACGATGGTCGTTGACAAAAGCACCGCCGTGGTTTCGGCGATAACGGTCACGGGTACGAATACTGCGAATGTGTCTTCGGTGAAGATTTACGCGGACAACGGCGTCATAGGGGCCTATGAATCGGGCACGGACACGCTTGTCGGCAGCGCCACCTTTTCCGGTGCAACCGCCAACTTTACCGGCCTTTCGGAAGCCGTGACTACTACGCCGCAGAATTACATCGTCACGTATGATATTGTTGCTGCACCCACAACCGGGCAGACCTTGACCGGCACTGTTACCGCGGTAACTGCGGCAGCGGACTACTTCTCGGTCGATGATACAAGCTCCGCAACGCTGACGGTGGTCCCGACCGGGCAATTGTATTCCTGCAGTTCCTGCCACAATTATCCGCCCTACGACGGCGCCCGGAGCGGTGCGACGGGAGCAGTGGTTGGCGATCATCAGGAACATGCTGTTGCGTGCTCGACTTGCCACATTGCGCCGGCCACCACGACCAGCGCGGACTTCAGTCATCGAGATGGGAATATTGTGATGCGGTCGACCATTGCAGGCGGTTCATACAACAGGGGGAACAGTTTTGTCCAGACGAACAACCCGACAACGGGCACCTGTTCTACGAACAGCTGCCACGGAGGAGGGACTACTTTACAATGGGGTGTTGGAAACGAGGACTGTACCACATGCCATAATGCTGTAGTCGCTTCTCCAGTGGCTCAGTCGCTTGATGCCGCAGTTACTCAGAGAAGAGCTATAGTCCCGGAATTTAAGTACGCTTGGAGCCACAAGCGTTCAACGGCGGGAGGCGTTCCCGCGAACACGGTGGTTTCCAAGTACGACTGCATCGTCTGTCATATGGAAGGAAAAATGGACACAGGAAACGCGGATTTCGCGTTTCATGGGAACGGAAATATCGAACTGCGCGACCCTGACACCGGTTCGCAGATTTTGGGAGTGACGTTTACGGAAAGCAACGGCACCTGGAACCAAACAACGCCTCATAATGGAGCAGGCAGCTATTCTCCCACCGCAACGCCGTTGTCATTTGTCCGGTTCAGTCGTGACCTTGGCGTACGCCTTGAGAACGATGCCGCATGGCAGGTTGTTACCGCAATACAGATTAATCAGTGTCTCAAGTGTCATGATAATAACGGCGCACTGAGCACGGCGGCGCGGGTGCCGGGCGGTTCCGCTCTCCAGCCGTTTGCTGTCGCCATTACCGGTCACGTAGCGCCGTTCGACAGCAACGGACAGGGCAATGTTGTCGACGTCAACAAAAGCTTTATCACAACGAACGCTTCCTACCATCCTGTGCGGGGAAGGGGGAACAACAGCTATACGCAGGGGACCAGGATGGTGGCGCCGTGGAACATGACCAAAACGACCGGCAACAATACCCAGTTCGGCTACGTGGTCTCCTGCTGGGACTGTCATGCGCCCAACGGTGCGTCAGGCGTCCAGACGCTCACCGTAACGGCCCATGGCGCCGCAGCCACGCTTCGCGGTACAATACGTGCGGCTGGATCTACAGCTTCGACGAATCTGTGTCTTAATTGCCACGCGACGGCTTACAGCTCGACCGCTGCTGACAATCATGGTACAGGCTCGGCGTATGGTACCGGCGGCGGCAGCTCGATGAATAATAACTTCGGTAATTGTTCGATATGCCATTCCTATGGCCCGTCAGGCGGAACGGATCTGGCGACGAGCACTGCGCGCCCCTTGCGTGCTGAGGATGTCCATGGATTTGATGACAGGACTGCCGGCGTGCCCGGTTCGGTATGGGGCAACTCGAACAGCAAGCCATATGCATTCTTTAGGATGCACTTGACGGGATGGAAGCCCTTATCTGGCGCAACGGTGCCTGCTGGTACCGCTACCTGCGGCGGGGGTGCTGGTGGTAGTATTTGTGACGACAATATGACGTACGGTGGTGAAACATATACGCCTGGCGGCGCATATTAGCAGCCAATAAAATAGTGACATTATAGTGACAATCAAAGCCCCGCCCGAAAGGGTGGGGCTTTTTTATGAATTTTGGGAACCGCGATTTGCATGAGGGAGTGATTGAGTAATGAGAAGGTTTGCTGCTAAGGTGTTTGTACTGATTGGTGCTGGAGCAACTCTAGGTGCTATTTTACTTATCGGGTGCCGGCAGGAAACCACGAGCAATACAGTTTCGACTGCGCCCGAAAAGAAAGTGGCGGAGGGCCGAGTTCTGTCGGTTATTCCTGATGACACCCAGAATCTGTTCCAGATAGATTTCAGCGCCCAGGGGGAGGGTGTCGCCTTTGTGCAGGAATCGGCGGGCAAGGTCCGTGTCGTGCTCAACGGTAAAACGGGAAAGTTCTATCAATCCATTGGTACCATGATAATCAGTCCCGACGGACGGAGAGTAGCATACAATGCTTTTGACGGTGATAAATGGCGCATAGTGATCGATGAAAAGGAATATCCGGCTGAGGGAGAAATCGGCAGTCCCGTTTTCAGCCCCGACAGCAGGCATGTGGCGTATGAATCCCGTGTTGACAATAGTTGGCGTATCATTATAGATGAAGACAAGTATCTTCAGGGCCAACCAGACTATTTTTACCATGATAAGTTCTTTAGCAGCGACTCTAAGAACATCATCACAGTCGAAAGCACGGAGCATAACGGCAATATCTATCGGGTTGCCGTCAGCAGTCTTACCTTAAAGCAACTAAGCGTTATTAATGTTCAGGGCAAGAATCTTGGGTTCAATAAAGAAAAAACCATGATGGCGTTTATCGAAGAAAAAAAAGGAAAACAGAGGCTGGCAATATGTGATGTGGGCAGACTTGACGATGTTAAGTATAGCTCACTGTATGACCATATCATTCGATATGTATTCATAGAGGCCAGCGATGCCATTGTATACATAGCTGAACGAGCAAAAAAGCGTTATCTGGTGATGCATGGAACGGAAGTGGAGATCCCGAATGCAGACATGATCGAGCATCTCACTGCTCGTCCGGACAAGGATGCTGCGGTCTTGATTATGAACTCTCATGATGGTTCCTACCTATATCAATCTGAACGCAATAAGTCAACAAAGGGGAAGGTATATGAGGAGATAACACATCTGATCTACAGCAAAGATGCAAGCAGTCATGTCTGTGTGGCAAAAAAGAGGAATAAAGTATTTATTGTGGTAAATGGCAAGGAGGGCCCGGCATTCGACATGGTGGTTTCACCAATTTTTAGTCCTGACGAAAAGTTCCTTGTTTACCGGGCACGGAAGGACGGTAAGCGCTTTGTGGTGGTGGCGGACACGCGCGGCAAGACTATCACGCAGCAACCAAGCTATGAGCAGGTGTTTCAGCCGGTGTTTACCGCTGACGGGAAGTCGGTCGCCTATGGCGTGAAGGACGGGAATAAACTTATCTGGAAGGTGGAAAAGCTGTGATTGGTCTCAGCGGTCAGTCATTTCAGTCAGCCCGGCATAGCCTGCAATATTTCGTTTGCAGGCAACAGGTTCGCCATGATAGTATGACGGCGTACCGATATGCAGGATCGCATTGTAGCTGGAGAAGGCACGCGCAGTTGGATTTGATTGCATGAAAATAAGGCCTGTTCTAAAAGCCGAATACCCGAAATCACCAGTGAGTGCATTCTTAAGGAAGGCTTACCAGTTCCTGGCTTCCGTGAAGCTCGCTTTGGCGCTGCTGATCATCATCCTGATCTGCTGCGTGATCGGTGTTACGATCATCCGCGGTGAGAAGGCCTGGGCACTGATCTTTTCAACGCTTTGGTTCAATGCAATACTCGTGCTGCTGGTCGTGAATGTTGCTTTCTGCTTTTTCAGCAGGATCTGGGGCAGGAAGGTGACACTGATCTCCCTCGGCATGATCCTGTTCCATCTGAGCTTCGTCGCCATGTTGGTGGGGATAATATATAACAGCCAGTTCTATTTCCGGGGGCTGATACGGCTCACGGAAGGGGAGACCCTTCCGAGCGGCGAGCCCG
>Ga0154442_1068_pt1 | contig 20587 bp, 20 predicted proteins | sample RifGroC2_FD_115946 | JGI IMG/M metagenome (GOLD analysis project Ga0154442, IMG submission 115946) | Nitrospirae bacterium GWC2_57_13
ACTCTCCACGGTATCCTTCTTTGATCTGTCAGTTTTGCTAGAAAAAAGACCCCGCCGAGCAAGCAATTGTCGGACAGCCTGCAAGCTGCGGGGAATGCGCTCACTCCAGAATTCAAGAGGTGACTTCGTGCCGAGAGAAGAACCCCCGCGAATATCCGTTGCGGACCAGATGAGGAACATACCAACCGCTCACCTCGCTTTTTTTCACGAATACCTGCGGAACATCCGGGAGGTCGGGGCCATCGGGCCGGACTCCCGCGACTGCGTCGAGAGCCTTCTGAGGCCCGTGCCCTTCTCCTCGGCCAGGGTGATCCTCGAGTTCGGCTCCGCCAGCGGCGCGGTAACGCGGGAGCTCATCCGGAGAAAGAAGCGCGACACGCTGCTCATCTGCTTCGAAAAGAACGCCGCCTTCTACGGCAGGCTTGCGCGGGACATCGCAGGAGAGAACGTCTTTATCCTGAACCGCGATGTTTTCGGGTGCGAATCCTTCCTGAGAGAGCGCTTCGGCCTTTGCAGCGGAGACGTGGACTGCATCGTATCCACGCTGCCCTGCTCTTCCCTCGAGTTCGTTCAATTGCTTGAAGGGACCGCCATGCCGCTGCTGTCGACGAGCGGGGTGTTCATCCAGTACATGCACACGCTCTCGGCCCTCAAGGGCTTCCGGCTCGGCCCGCTGCTGCGGGGCAGGTTCACTACGGTGACCAGTGAGTTCGTGTTCCGCAACTTACCGCCTGCGCTGGTCTATGCCTGCACTTCACCGATCGGGCGAACTGACGCCAACAAAGACAGATCGTCACCACAAACGCTGCCATCATAGGGTTTTTTCCGCGCAACCTTGCTGCGCATCAGCATGGTTCGACACGGAATGGTCGGACGAAGTAACGCGGTGAGCCGCATTGATGTTCGATATATGTGACTATGGACCTTACCCGAGCCAGAATTCTCAAAACAGCAGTACCGCGCACCGGCCCTGTCGTCTACTGGATGAGCCGGGACCAGCGTGTAAAGGACAACTGGGCGCTGCTGTACGCACAGCATGCAGCGCTGCGCTCGGGTTCGCCCCTTGGCGTGGTCTTCTGCATTGTCCCTTTCTTCCTGAACGCAGGCCTGCGGCAGTATACCTTCATGCTCCAGGGCCTGCGCGAGGTGGAGCAAAGCCTTCGTCGGAAGCACATCCCCTTCTTCCTGCTCCTGGGACAGCCTGAGAAGGAGGTCCCCCGGTTCATCGCTTCCCGCAACGCTGCCCTGCTCGTAACGGACATTGATCCCCTCAGGATCAAAGGTCAGTGGAAGAACGGGGTTGCCCGCCGCATCAGCATCCCCTTCCATGAAGTGGATGCGCACAATATCGTTCCCTGCTGGATTGCCTCGACCAAGCAGGAGTTCGGCGCCTACACTATACGCCCCAAGATCAACCGCCTGCTCGATGACTATCTCACGGAATTCCCGTCTTTGAAACGCCATCCTCACCAGTGGGCCGGGAAACAGCCGACAGTGAACTGGAAAAAGGTACTGCGGTCTATCAACACGGACACCGCCGTTCCTCCTGTGGATTGGATCAGGCCGGGCGAAAAGGCTGCCGGGAGAATGCTGCAACGCTTCATCAGGCAGAAGCTGTCAGGCTACTCGGAAAAAAGGAACGATCCGACCCTTGACGGCCAGTCAAACCTTTCACCCTATCTTCACTTCGGTCAGGTCTCGGCCCAGCGCATCGCTCTCGAGGTTCGCCGGAGCGAAGAGCCCCGGAGGGACAAAGCCGCCTTCCTGGAAGAGCTTATCGTGCGGCGAGAGCTGTCGGACAATTTCTGTTTCTATAATGATCACTACGATGACTTCGATGGCTTCCCGAACTGGGCGAAAGCAACGCTCAATGCCCACCGCAAGGACAAACGGGAATATATCTATTCACGGCAACAGTTCGAAAAGGCACGCACCCATGACCCGCTCTGGAATGCGGCGCAGCGGGAGATGATGAAGCGGGGAAAGATGCACGGCTACATGCGCATGTACTGGGCCAAGAAGATACTGGAATGGACGCGCTCGCCCGAGGAGGCCATGAAGATCGCGGTCTATCTGAACGACACGTACGAGCTCGACGGCCGGGACCCGAACGGGTATGCGGGCATCGCCTGGAGCATCGGCGGGGTCCATGACCGGGCCTGGGGCGAACGGCCCATCTTCGGCAAGGTCCGCTTTATGACCTACAACGGAGCGCGGACGAAGTTCGATGTGGAGGGGTATATCGAGAACGTAAAGAGACTATAAGCTTCGTGTAAGAATCATTCCCCCGCGGCGTCTACAAATCATGATCGAATCCTGCGCCGATGATGAAATAGACCTCGCCGTCGCGGTTCCGGTCCTCGAGATTCACGCCCACCTGGGAATAAATGCGAGGTTTCTGAAAAAGTCCGTCCCCTTCCGCAGGCGTCCAGACAGCAACTGCGCCGATCCGCCGGCGCGTCAGGTCCGCGCTGAATGACCGGGTGATCTCGTAGACAGGACCGGCCAGCAACGCTGCTTTACCCGGCCCCTTCCAGGCCTCCCAGAGCAGAAAGGTCCTGTTCGACACCACCCATCCGCCGTCCTTCACAAGCGTGTCGTACTCCCATTCCAGAAAATAGGGTCCTGCACCGTTATAGGTGAAGTAAGCCGCATCGCTCTGGTTCCGGATAATGATCGGGCCGGCTTTAGCCGTTAGCGTCGGCTGGAGCAGATAGCGCTGTCCCCAATCCTTCTCTTCCTGCCCCTCCCGGGCGTCCACTTCGTCCTTTCCGAAGGGCGAGTCCTTCGACGGGAAGGACAGCAGCGCACCGAAATCCCCAAAGTACCGGAAGAGCGTGTATTGCAGCCTCACCTGCGCTAAGATCACAGGCTTCCATTCAACATGGGCTGACACGTGGCTGTAGGCAGGGCTTACGCCCAGCATGGCCCCGCTCTGGACATAGGAAGACGGTATGCCGTATTCTTCGTTCATGCCGGAGATCCATCTCCGATAGCCTCCAACGGTCAGCAGAAGCCCCTCAGGATTAAGGCTGCCTGCAAGGTCCGACTGCAGCGTCGTTTCCACGCTGCGCCCGGACGTGCCAGCGCTCGCCGGAACCGCAGAGATTATGAATGTGCACATGAATACAGCCGCCACACTGATCTTCATTCTTCCCATGTTCTTTCCCCCCTTGTCCAGGCTCATCGCGGCCTGCTCTTCCACGTGTTGCACTTGCTAGTTGAAATCGCGAATCTTGATACTTTGGCATAACTCAGCTTTCGAGTCAAGTTTTTAGAATAAACAAAGCAAAAGCAGTCTCTCGCAGGCCCAAAAAGCGCAAGGGTTTCATGCAGGAGCCGGAATCAGGAGCAAGGCGATGTCTCGCGGAGGCGCAGAGTTCGCAGAGAAAAGCTGGGGCAGGGCCGGCTCTCGCAGGCGCAAAGCTCGCAAAAAAAAATCAAATCATTAGACACACTTGTGCTCTTCGCGACTTCGCGGTGAAAAAGGTCCTGTTTGTTTTAGATGAATTTGATTCTTCACTTTAAAGCGCTATAATGAAATCATGATAGCATCAATCGCCACAAAAACCATATTGCTCGGCGCACTCGCCATCGCCCTGGGGGCATGCACGGAGCCGCGGAGCGAAGAGAGGACCGTTATGCCTGAAAAGAACCTGGAAAAAGCGACTTTTGCCGGAGGCTGTTTCTGGTGCATGGAACCGCCCTTTCACAAGCTGAAAGGCGTCGTCTCCACCAACTCGGGATATGCCGGCGGCCTGAAGGACAACCCCACCTACGAGGAGGTCTCTGCAGGCGGGACAGGCCATACCGAGGCCGTTGAAGTCCTGTATGACCCTGCTCAGGTGACCTATGAGCAGTTGCTCGACGTGTTCTGGAAGAACATCGACCCCACGGCAAAGGACCGCCAGTTCGTTGATCTGGGTTCGCAGTACCGGGCGGCGATCTTCTATCACAACGAAGACCAGAAGCGGCTTGCCGAGGCATCGAAGAAAAAGCTGGCCAAGTCCGGCATTTTCGACAGGCCCATCGTGACAGAAATTTCGCCGGCGGGGAAATTCTGGCCTGCTGAGGAATATCATCAGGATTACTACACGAAGAATCCCGTACGGTACAAGTTCTTCCGGTACAATTCCGGTCGGGACCAGTTCCTGGAAAAAGCCTGGGGGAAGAAATAGGGAGGAGAGGATACAGTAGACAGTAGACGGTAGTCAGTAGATAGCAATCAGCTGATAGCTGATCCCCGTGACCTGATCACTGAAAACTGACCGCTGATTCCTGTCCCCTACCCCTTTCAGCTTCACTTGTTTTTCTCAGTGCCTCCGTGGCAATCAGTGCCTTTGCTGATCCGCCTTTTCTGCGTTCATCTGCGGAAAATGCTCACCCTCTGCGTCACTACGAAAAGATTCCTAGCGTTACATCGCAATGGCATTCCCTGAAAAATACTGATATACTCGCCTTCAAAATGGACATACCATCACCCGGCAACGGAGGATAAACATGGTAACCGTACTCCCTGACCAGCCTGCAGAGTTCAAGAACAGAAAAGGCGGCCTTATTTTCTTCGGCATCCTGGAGATCCTGATGGGCCTGTTCTGCCTTCTCATTATTGCCATTAGCGTCCTGGGCATCCTGCTCGCCCCGTACGCGGGACCCGGTGCGGACCAGATGGTCAAGGTGAGGGTGATGGTGCCCACTGTTGTTCTTTACGGCGTCGGTGCGGTCATCTTCTTCTGGCTCGGCATCGGCTCCATCGCCGCGAAACGCTGGGCCCGTTCCCTGACGCTCATCCTCTCAGCGGTCTGGCTCTCGGTAGGAGTGCCGGCCTTCGGATTCCTCGCCTATTTTATGCCCAAGATGATGACCATGATGCAGGAACAGGGGCAGAAATTACCTGAGGCTGCGCTCATCATCATGCAAATCGTCATGATGGGCATCTATTTTGTACTCTTCGTCGCCCTGCCAGGGGCCTTCTTCCTGTTCTACCGCAGCCCTCATGTTTTGGCCACCGTCGAGAAGCGGGACCCGGCCCCACGATGGACCGACACCCGCCCGCTGCCCATCCTGGCCCTGAGCCTCGTGCTGTACTTCGGTTCAGGCAGCCTGCTGCTGATGCTCGTGTTCCCTGCACTCCCCCTCTTCGGAACAGTGCTTACGGGCCTGCCGCTTGCAATTTATTCGCTGTCATTCTCGGCCCTGCTGTTCTTCATAGCGAAAGCAGTATATGATCTGAAGATGACGGGCTGGATCGGCGCCCTTGTGGTGCCGGTCCTGGGGTACGGTGCGGGCATCGCCACCTTCCTCATGACCGATTACCAGTCAGTATATCTCGCAATGGGATATACGGAACGACAGATCGAACTGCTCCACCTTGTGGAGATCTGGCAGGATCCTGGCACCGTGACTGCCATCGTGTTCATGATGGTTCTCATGCTCGCCATCTGGACAGGTTATCTCTTTTATGTAAGGAGATTTTTTGACCCGGATCCTTCTTCGCGGGGAGGTCGGCGATGATCAGGACCGCCATTTTCCTTCTTGTCCTGTGCCTCCTCGCGGCCTGCTCAACGCAAATGCCCGTCGATAGTGGTGGTGCGCCCCTATTCATCGACCGCCGTCTCAAGAACATCACCCAGCTCACTTTTGATGGCGATAACGGCGAGGCCTATTTCTCCAGCGACGGGAAAAAGCTCATCTACCAGTCCAATCACGCTGATGGCCGCGACTTTGCCTGCGACAAGATCATGGTCATGAACATCGACGGATCAGGCAAACGCATGGTCAGTCCCGGCCACGGCGCTCATACCTGCTCCTACTTCTTCCCTGACGGCCGCATCGTGTTCGCCTCAACGAGCCATCTGCCCGGCGACTGCCCGCTAAGACCAAAAACGCCGCCCGGCGCCCGTTACGTCTGGCCCCTTTATCCCTATGATATCTTCATTGCAACGGCCGACGGCTCGGACCTTAAAAAGATCACGGACAACCCCAAGTACGATGCCGAGCCGATCGTTTCGCCTGATGGACAACAGATAGTTTTCGGTTCCCAGCGGGAAAATGACTTCGATATATATAGTATGAACGCTGACGGCGCGAAGGTGCGCAGGCTGACCAATCGCATAGGCTATGATGGCGGGCCCTGGTTCTCGCCTGACGGGACAAAGATCGTCTGGAGGGCCTGGTATCCGGAAACGGATGAGGAGAAAGCTCAATGGAAGGACGCCATGGAGAACGATTACATCATCGCTGTCCCCCTGGACCTCTGGATCATGGATGCGGATGGAGCGAACAAAAAGCGGCTTACGAACAACGGCGCCACGAACTGGGCTCCTTCGTGGCACCGGGACGGGAAGCATATCCTCTTTTCATCGAACAAGGACGACTGGCAGGAGGACCTTAAGACCTTCGGCCATAACTTCGAGATCTATCTCATCGATCTGGACGGCACGGGCCTGGAGCGGATCACCTTCAACACCGTCTTCGACAGCTTCCCCATGTTCTCGCCTGACGGCAAGAAGCTCGTCTGGGCGTCGAACCGGAACCCCCAGAAACCCCGGGCAACGGACATCTTTATCGGTGATTGGCTGGAACAGAAATGAGTGCGGTCACAGGCTGTAGTTGTGGATGAGACACACTGCCGGGTCCGAACAAGATCTGTGGACCCGGCGTGCGAACACTGTGGTGAAAATTGATAAGCGGAAGCAACGCTTGCTGCTACCGCGTCGTCTGCGGCCGAGGCCTGCTGAAGCTGCGTGACGCCATGCTTTTGCGCTTTCGCTTTAACGCTTCTCGCTGTTTTCTTTTTTTCTTAAGGGAAGGCTTCTCGTAAAAACGCCTGTTCTTCAGCTCACGGAAAATGCCGTCGCGCTGAATCTTCCGCTTCAGTATGCGGATCGCCTTTTCAATGTCCTTCCCCTCGACTCTTATCTCCAATTGTCGTTCTTCCTTCCCCCGCCAAAGCCGCCGCCACCGCCGCGCTTGCCGCGATCACCGCCGCCGCCACCGCCGCCGCCGGAACGAAATCCACTGCCCCGCTCTTTCTGCGGTTTCGCCTCGCTCACGTTAAGGTCCCGGTCCATGAAATTCTTGCCGTTCAGGCTTGCGATCGCCTTGTCGGCGGCGTCATCCGACGTCATCTCCACAAAGCCGAAGCCCCTCGACCGGCCAGTTGCCCCATCCGTGATGACCTTAGCCGATGCCACCTCTCCGATCTTGCCGAACTCGTCCCGCAGATCATCTTCCGTGACGCTGAAGGACAAATTTCCCACAAAAAGCTTCTTTGCCATGTGCTTCCTCCGTGCCGGATAGTACCGGCCATGAAATAAAAAAGCCGCAAAACTTTCTTGAAGTTTTTGCGGCCCGCAATCAACAAAAACTTTTCTGTCTCTATTTATTGAGTATAATAGCCTCATTAACGGCGAAAGTCAATCCTTTTCAAGGAAAAACAGGGGCAGCTTTCCACTGAAATGCCGGTCATCCTGAAATACCGATCATGAAAAGAAAGAAATAAAGCAGCGTCCCGGCGACAAAAAAAGTAAATAAAATAAGCGATAACCTCTTTTTGAGCCCGAAGAAAATGGCCTGCTCGATCGCCCTGAGGAGCCAGAAGATCGAAACTATCAGCAGAAGTGCCCGCCCCAATGGCGTGGCTGTCAGATCGGACCGGTGCGCGAAGGACAGATAGGCAAAAGCAAGGAACACAAAGATCAGGCAGAGGTTCAGTATCTGCATGACTCCGCGGTTTATAGTGCTCAGCGTTTCCAGTTCGTATTTCCAGAAGAAAAACTTCCAGAACATGGCGTGAAACACCACGAATCCCGCATGATATATCCCGCCTGCGATCAGCAATGCGTCGACGAATTGAGCATTCATCTCTCTTTCCCCCTATCCGAAGACCGTCATCATGAACCAGATAGCCGCGCCAAAGGCCAGGATCGTGACAACGTCGAGCAGGATGTCGATCCAGAACTGGTCGATGAGCCACTCGGCGAGCCGGTACTTTCGGGTGGATGTGAACTCATCATCAAGGCATGAGTAATAGACGTACCAGTTCGAGATCTTGTTCATCAGCGCGCCAATCACCTGGGCCGCCGCGCCAATGACGAACAGCGCCGCAACAAGATAGAGCCGCCCTGCCGCCACAAGCCGGGCGGAGACGTGCTCGTTCACCAGGAACAGCGCGGGCCCGCCGATCCCGAAGGCCACGAACCATGCCCGGAGCGTGCGATTATACTCGAAATAGGTCTTGAAGAAGTCGGCGCCGTCGGATTCGACGGCGTCGTCAGGTTTTACTGTGAGATGTTTTTTCGACATATTTCTACCCTCTAAGAATTCATTTCTTCGGCCCTTGGTTCTGCTGTAACGGGGCAGGCGGCTTGGCTGCACGCTCTTTTGCGCGTTGGGAATATGCCTTGCTCTCTTTCTTGAATGCAGCGTAGTAACTCGCACCCAGGGCGAGTGAAAGGACCAGCAATACGGCGGCAATGATCCGGGGTCTTTTGGACCCGAACGCCGCGGGGATGGCAGCGCAAAGCGCAGCCAGCGAAAACAGCGCAAATGCGCCCGATGGGGACAGAATCATCATACCGAGAACAATAAGGACGGCGGCCGTCCAAACAAGAGCTTTGGCTGATGCTGGCTTCATAGAAGCTTACCTCCTGAGGTCGCTATGACCAAGGCGTCTGACGCTTCGGAACCTGGATTTTCCTTCATCCTATGCCAGGATATTGTCTCGTCATTTTTTGATGCGCTATCTGCAACGACTTAGTAATGACCGCTTTTCAGAACGCACGCGGTAGAGACGCTCGGTGAAACCACTGTCGGTTTCGAACGCCTTTGCCTGGGCAGCAAGCTGCTGATCAAGCAGTCTGCAGACAACCACAATATTCTTAGCCGCGCCGCCTGGGCTCCTGCATACAGTTTACTACACTTTTATCTAGCAGAAAGAGGCTTAACTTGAACTCGGGCTATACGCTTCAGCTTGTCAGGCACAAGTACCCGGCATTCAGTACTATAATAAGCCTCGCCACCACCTTTCAATAGCTTGAAAGGCTCACCAGAACAATCAAACAAGAAGATGTCGCTGTTATCAAGAAATTCAATTTTCGGGAAAACGTAAATCTGCGCCTTACTACCAGTATTCTTAACCTTTGAAGTTACATAGACATTGCCCCCGATTAGTTTATAGTCGATGACCTCTGCAGAAAGCTGCTTTAGCTCCTCATCAATTTCATTAATAAGGCTTTGTCGAAAACCCATTCTGCTCGGCGCTTCGATAAAATGCTGATAGACAGTATAAATAAGCAGTGCGCCAAAGCTGAAACCGACCCCAAGGAGAATACCGCGAAAAACAGTTTTCAGCGATTCCACGATTGGCTCCTTCCTCTCAAATCTAACCTGTTTCCGACTGGCTAATCGACTCTATCAGAAATTGCGTTCTGCTTCAAGCAGTTTCAGGATCTCACTTGCCCCCAAAACAATTCCCTTTACCTTCCCCCTCCTCTATCCTACAATGGAAATATGAAGCGTACGTTCCCCATTATCGTGGCAATCCTGCTCTCCACGGCGCTCTCCTGCTCCGCTGCGGAGCCGCTGAAGACCGGCATGGTCCACCACGACATCAACGTACGGCTCGAACCGGAGCGGAGCATGCTGACCGTTGAGGACTCGATCACCCTTCCTCCTGGACGGCCAGCGGAGATGCGCTTCCAGCTGCACGAGGGCCTGGAGCCGATCACGCCTTCGCCGGGCGTCAGGATCGAGTACGAGACCACCTACATCGGTCAGGTGACCGTTGAATCCTTTCGCCTGACCCTGCCGCCGGGCCGCAACACCTTCGTGATGCGCTACAGCGGTAACGTCTCGCACCCTCTTGCTTCCGTAGGCAAAGAAACAGCCCGGGGATTCAGCACCACGCCGGGTACGATCTCAGGCGAGGGCATCTTTCTCGCTGGTAGCTCCTCATGGTACGCACAGTTCGGAGGCGAGATGGTAACCTTCACCCTCGAAGCATCGCTCCCTCCAGGCTGGGACGCTGTGAGCCAGGGAAAGCGTGCCATCCATTCCCGCAGAAAAGAGATATCCTATGTCCGCTGGGAATCGCTCGAGCCCCAGGACGAAATGTACCTTGTGGCCGCTCCCTTTACCGAATACACGAAGCCTGCGGGCAGGACCCAGGCTATGGTCTTTCTTCGCGAGCCTGATCAGAAGCTGGCCGAAAAGTACCTGGACGCCACTGCGCGGTACCTGTCCCTCTACGAGAACATGATCGGCCCCTACCCCTACGCCAAGTTCGCGCTCGTCGAGAACTTCTGGGAAACGGGCTACGGCATGCCGTCCTTCACGCTCCTTGGCCCCACGGTGGTGCGCCTGCCTTTCATCATCAACACGTCCTATCCCCACGAGATCCTGCACAACTGGTGGGGGAACAGCGTCTACCCTGACTACGCGGGAGGCAACTGGTCTGAAGGCCTCACGGCCTATCTCTCGGACCACCTGACCAGGGAACAGCAGGGCCAGGCCGTTGAGTACCGCCAGACAACGCTCCAGAAGTACGCGGACTATGTGCTCGAGGGCCGCGACTTCCCCCTCACCCGGTTCCAATCACGCCACAGCTCGCCCTCCGAGGCCATAGGCTACGGTAAGTCGCTCATGTTCTTCCATATGCTCCGCATTGAGCTTGGCGACGGGATCTTCATCGCGGCCCTGCAGGACTTCTATCGAAATTACCGGTTCAAAACAGTTTCTTTCGAGGACCTGCGGAAAAGCTTTGAGAAGTCCTCAGGGAGGAAGCTCGCCGGGATATTCGAACAGTGGGTTGCTCGCGCCGGGGCGCCGGAGATCAGGTTGAGCAGAGTGAAAGCGCGAATGCGCGGCAAGTATCACATCCTGACCGCGCGGATCGAACAGGTGCAGAAGGGCCCGGTCTACCGTCTCCGCGTTCCTGTAGCCGTGACCATGGACGGAATGAAAAAGGCCCATCAGGCTGTCTTTGAGATGGATAAGCGCAAACTCGACTTCTCCCTCGACCTTCCGTCGCGGCCGCTCCGGATCGACGTGGATCCGGAATTCGATCTCTTCCGCAGGCTCTCGCGAAACGAGATACCGCCTGCCATCACCCAGGCCTTTGGCGCGAAAAGGCTGCTTGTGATACTCCCCTCCTCTGCCTCAGGAGCGCTGCTGAGCGCGTACCGGCAGCTCGGTGATGCTCTTTCCCGTTCCGGTCCTGACGAGACAATAGTAAAGCTCGACAGCGAGATGCAAGAACTTCCCTCTGACCGTTCTATTGCGATACTGGGATGGGAGAACCAATACGCACCGGGAGCCTTCTCGACCCTCTCGGGATATGACGTTTCGAGCGATCGCGAACATGTCAATATCAACAGGACGACTATCTCCAAAAAGGACCATGCTTTTGTGTTCACGGCCCGCCATGGGAAGAACAATGACCTTGCTAAGCTGTTCATCGCCTCGGACAAAGCAGAGGCCCTTCCCGGCCTGGGGCGAAAACTGCCTCATTATCATAAATACAGCTATCTTGCTTTTCAGGGAACGGCGCCTGAGAACATTGCCAAGGGCAGATGGCAGATAACGAACTCTCCCTTGACCGCTTTCGTGCCTGATGCACAGGGCGCGGTGATCAGCGTTGAGATGGCTGATCTGGCCCAAAGGCCGCCTCTCGCGGCTCTCCCTCAGGCCTTCTCAAAAGAACGAATGACAGAGACCATTCTCTTTCTTGCAGACCAGGACATGCGAGGCAGAGGCCTCGGCACGCCTGAGCTCCACAAGGCAGCAGAACTCATTGCAAAGGGATTTGCGGAAGCAGGTCTTACGCCCGGCAGCGGAAACGGAAGCTGGTTCCATGAGTGGCAGGAGAGGACGGGAGAGAAGAACGAAACCGTCACGCTCAGAAACGTGATCGGCATCATTCCCGGCATGAAGCCGGAGCTTGCAGGCCAGAGCGTAGTGATCGGCGCTCATTATGACCATCTCGGCCTGGGCTGGCCTGATGTACGGAAAGAGAACAAGGGAAAGGTCCATCCCGGCGCAGACGACAATGCCAGCGGCACGGCGATACTGCTCGAACTGGCGCGCTTTTTCAGCAAACAGCCGAAGCTGGAACGGACGCTCGTCTTCGTGGCCTTCACCGGTGAGGAAGCGGGAAAGCTCGGCTCCAAAAGATACGTTTCAGACTTCCATCCTTACCCCGCGAAGAGAATCATCGGAATGATCAATCTCGATACAGTCGGCCGCATGGAAAAGAACAGGCTGCTCGTCCTCGGCGGCCGCTCAGCCCGCGAATGGGTGCATATCTTTCGCGGCGCAGGATTCGTCACAGGCGTTGATGTCCAGGTACTGGCCGAGGACCTCGACTCGAGCGACCAGGGTAGCTTCCACGAGGCCGGTGTTCCCGCCATCCAGCTCTTCACAGGCCCTCACACCGACTACCATCGGCCATCAGACAGGCCGGAAAAGATCGCTGCTGACGGCCTGGTAAAGGTGGCATCTGTAGCGAAGGAAGCCATCGAATATCTCGCAGCACGACCGGACCCGCTCACCTCGACGATCTCGACGGGCACACCGAACGCGTCCTCCCCCGGAAAAGAACGTAAGATCTCTCTCGGCACCATTCCTGACTTTGCCTTTGCCGGCCCTGGTGTGCGGCTTGCCGGCATTGTGCCCGGCTCGTCCGCTGAAGCGGCGGGCCTTCAGGAAGGCGACGTGATCATCAGGATCAACAAGGCCCTTGTCACAACTCTCAAGGACCTTTCGAATATCCTGAAGGAGCTGAAACCTAGTGACAGCATCACGGTGACCTATCTGCGGCAAGGCTCTGAGATGCGTGCATCTGTCACGGCTCAGGAAAAATGAGGCCCCGTGCACCCCGCCGCTCCCCTCAGCCGCTGCCTGATTCGCAAAAAATACCGGCAACGTGAATAGTACCTTGACGAGTTGACGATCCTATGACATAGTCTCATCAGAATTGAAATCTGAAGCACCGAGTGGTGAATTTTCACCGGGAGGATCACATGGACGTCCTTACACTCTCCATCGGCATGCTTTCCATCGCCTTCGGCAGCGCCACTCACCTGCTGCGCATCAAGAGCCCCGAGACCGTCGGCAGGCTCGGTTCCATGAGAGCGCGCTTCGGCGACCGGGCAGGAATGGCCGTGCACTTCATCGCCTACACGCTCATGCCGCTCCTCTTCGGCATACTGCTGCTTGCCGCCGGCTCCCGGGGCCATGCTCTTTTTTAGCATTTCCGCCTGCTGAGCGGAAAAACCCCGTCCTGCGCACCTCTGCGCCCGTCTTTCCCTGCCTTGACTTCCCTCCTCTTTGGCGGTATCGTTAAAATACGATTAATTCAGTCTTGATATATCCGCAGAGGGCACGTGGATGTGATTTCTACGACTATTGTAGCTCGTGGACAGGCCCGGCAGACCTGTTGGATGACGAGATGGATCCGAAGTATGGGGGAGGAACCATGAGCTCTGCGATCTTAACGATGACGATCAGCCTGCTGGTCCTTATGGCCGGCTGCGGAGGCAGTATGCCGAAAGATATCGGTGTGAGAAACAACAGACTGGCAGACTGTCCCCCATCGCCCAACTGCGTATCAAGCCGAAGCCCCGACGCAGGGCATACCGTGGACCCGCTGACCTACAGCACTGACGCTGATGCGGCCATGCGAGCCCTCAAGGACGTTATCGGCAATATGAAGAGGACGCGCATCAGGACGGAATCGAAAGGATATCTGCATGTTGAGTTCACGAGCGCCCTGTTCCGGTTCGTAGACGACGTGGAATTCCTGGTCGACGAGCAAGCGCGCCTGATCCATGTGCGTTCAGCCTCCCGTATCGGCCATTCCGATCTTGGCGCCAACCGGAAGCGAGTGGAGCAGCTCAGGTCCCTCTGGCAGCAGAAGGGTACGCCCGCAGCGAAGGAGGACAGATGACGCCAGGTGAAAGGGCAAAGGAAACACTGAAAAGACTGAGTAGGAAATATTCGAAAACACCGCGCACAGCGCTGAACTTTGCATCGCCCTTCGAGCTGCTCGTGGCAACGGTGCTGTCAGCGCAGACAACGGACGTTCTGGTGAACAAGGTGACCGAGAGGCTGTTCAAGAAATATACCTCTGTGGAGGATTTCGCGAAGAGCACGCCGGAAGCGCTGGCCCGGGACGTGAGTTCTGCGAACTTTTACAAGACAAAGGCAAAGAACATCGTAAATTCGGCAAAGATGGTCCTTGCGGACTTCAATGGGAATGTCCCGAAGACCATGGAGGAGCTCGTCTCCCTGCCTGGCGTGGCGCGCAAGACCGGGAACATCATCCTGTCAGGCGCTTACGGCATCAATGAAGGCATTGCGGTAGACACGCATGTCAAGCGACTGGCCTTCCGGCTCGGCCTCACAAAGCACGAGGACCCGGTCAAGATCGAGCAGGACCTGATGAAGCTTATCCCCCGGTCGGAATGGGGAAACCTATCCCACCTGCTGATATTCCATGGACGGGCCGTATGCCAGGCAAGAAAGCCGAAGCATGACGTGTGCGTGCTCGCTGACATCTGCCCGTCACGTAAGATCTGAAATGGAGAAGGAGTTGGTCGCAAATGAACGCAGAAGGATCGGATAAGCAAAGGTCCTGATCACCACGGAGGCACTGAGGCACGGAGAAAAGCAAAAACTGTATTTCTCGCCAAGGCGCTAAGTACTCCAAGAAAAGCCATAGTCTCTGGTTTCAAAACCAGAAATTAAAAGATCTCTCTGCGTGCTCTCTCCGTCTCCGTCCCGCCTACAAATAGTCGCTGACACGGAGCGGGGCCCGCATCAAATGCTTATAGAAACGCCCGCCCCGGATCAAATACTACTATGATGCGGGCCGGGGAAACGGAGCCGGGGGAGCGGGGGCGTCTCCGCGAGAGACCGCCCCGCCTTGACCTTTCTCCCCGTCCCCGCGTCTCCCTGTCTCCGCGTCGAGATCAGGTGTGGCGATTGATGCCGCGGTTGTCAGGCAGACCCTATTTCCTGAACCCGAACAGCAGCAGCATGTTCCCCATGTACACCATGATCATCCCCACTGAATGCCAGGAGAGGACCATCCGCTTCTTCTCGGCCCGGTAGACAAGCCCGATCACGGCGAGCGACGTCATCATGATGGCCGAGAGCGCCGAGATGCCGTGCGAGGTGCTGACCGAAGTCAAAAGCGGTCCATCCAGGAAGAACAGGTCGTCAAGGGCGAGGATAAAGATGTTGAAGATATTGCTGCCGAGCAGGTTGCCGATGGCAAGATCTACCGCTCCGATCCGCAGCGCAGCCACGGACACAACGACTTCCGGCAGCGACGTGGAAAGGGCGATGAAAATATTACCCACGAAGGTCTGGCCAAGTCCTGTGCGCTCCGCGATTCCCTCGCCGATACCGGGCAGGAAGGTCGCCGCGACGATCACGACCACGGCGTTCAGAACATACCACAGGACTGCCGAGCGCGTGGCGATGGTCTCGTATTTCAGTTCCTCGGCCCGCTCCTTTATGAAGGCCGCTATCTGCCGCTTTTCGTATGAATAGACCATCCGCATGGCGGCAAGGTAAAGCGCGATGATCAGGAACGAGGTGGAGCCGATCCATCCGATGGCGGGCATCGCTTCCTGCGCGAAAAGCCCCACTGCAGCGACCCCTATCAGCAGAATGCCGAAACCGGCGGAGAGCACATGTCCCGTGTGGGCTTTGGTGTAAAGCGGCATTGGGCGCGAGATGGCGTCCAGCACGGCAAGGATCAGCATGTTGAACACGCAACTTCCGAACACGTCACCTGCCGCGATCTCGGGCACGCCCACGACGGCCACGGAGCTGATCCCGGTGATCAGCTCGGGCAGCGATGTCACGGCGGCCATGAGCACCACGCCGATCCAGGTCCTGCTAAGACCTGTTTTTTCCGCGAGAATGTCCCCGTATTTTGAGAGATTCATCCCGGAATAGACGATCAGCACCGTACAGGCGATAAAGCCGGTCCACAACGTCATGTATGCCACTCCTCCTGATTTCCGGCCTCATTCCTCTTCGCAGGGCTCTATCAGTCGCCCGAACTTCGGCAGCACACGGATGCCAGAGGGGTCGATAAAACACTTGCCGCAATCGGCTGTTTCATCGTAGCCGAGCGATTCCCCTTCCTTGATCACATTCACCTTGTCCACGATCACGTTCCGTATGCGGCTCCCCCGCTTCACCACGACGAAATCCATGAGGATCGAGTCCTCGATGACCACATCTTCCTCGATCACCACTCCGCGCCGGATAACGGAGTTCGATATGGTCGCCCCCTTGATGACCACACCCTCGGCGATCAGGCTGTTCCGTATATGGCCTTCGAGAAACTTCGTTGCCGGCCCCTGGTAGCTCGAAGGATGGATGGGCCAGAGTTAGTTCTCCAGCTCGAACCTGGGGTTCTCACCCAGCATGTCCATGTGGGCGTCATAAAAGGCCTTGATGGTGCCCACGTCGCGCCAGTACCCGTTCTCCTCGTAGGGCTTCGCACCCGGCACCACATTCGACTCGAAATTGTACGCAAAGACCTTGCCGGTCCTGACGAGCCGCGGGATGATATGCTTCCCGAAGTCATGCTGGTTCTCCCGGTCCGGGGTCGTCAGGCACTCCACAAGCACATCCTTGCTGAAAATGTAGTTCCCCATGGAACTCGTAGGCCCGGGTCGGGTCGCCAGGCATGGGCGTGGGATTCTTCGGCTTTTCCTCGAAACCGATGATCCGGTTATGTTCGTCAGTCCGGATCACGCCGAAGGCTGAGGCCTGCTCGATCGGTACCGGCCGGGCGGCCACCGTCACATAGGCGTCCTTCTCGATGTGAAAGTCGATCATCTGGCGCACGTCCATCCGGTAGATGTGGTCCGCCCCGAAGATCACCACGATCTCAGGGCTGTTTACGTGAATGACATCGATGTTCTGGAGCACCGCGTCCGCCGTGCCCTGGAACCATTCCGGCCCGGTCCGCATCTGGGGCGGTACGACTGTGACGAAGTGGTCCTTCATGACCGACGACAGCACCCAGTTTCGCCGGATGTGCTCGATCAGCGACTGGGACTTGTACTGCACCATCAGGTAGATGGAGTAGATATGGGAGTTGATCATGTTACTCAGGGCGAAATCGACGATCCGGTACCGGCCGCCGAAGGGGACCGAGGGTTTTGACCGGTAGGCGGTCAGCGGAAACAGCCGCTCCCCCTTGCCTCCGGCCAGTACAATTGCGAGAACTTTCGGATGGGACATATAACCTCCTCGATCAGACATACTGCTTAATGCATCCGCAAAAATCAAAATCCACCACGCCCGCCCCGGTTCCGATTTTTATGGATGCGAGGCCGGGGGAGACACTGAGACAGGGAGAAAACCTAATAATGCATTTCTCGCCAAGGCGTCCCGGCTTTAAGCATCCCGGGACAGGCTGCGTTCGCCAAGAAAAGCAAACCACCTCTTTTGTCTCGCAGAGACGCAGAGTTCGCAGAGAAATACAGGATCATAGCGAGTTCAAACCTTTGCGAGATGAGTCAAATAGAAGCTTCCTGCCACTCTCCACGAAGCGTACGAAGAAAACGATGCAAAATACAGCCTTTGGTTAAAAACCGGAAATTAAAAGATCTCTCTGCGTGCTCTCTCCGTCTCCGTCCCGCCTACAAATAGTCGCTGACACGGAGCGGGGCCCGCATCAAATGCTTATAGAAACGCCCGCCCCGGATCAAATACTACTATGATGCGGGCCGGGGAAACGGAGCCGGGGGAGCGGGGGCGGCTCTGCGAGAGATCGCCTCTGCCCCTGATACCGGTTTTGCCTCAAAACCTTGGCGTTTTTGCGCCTTTGCGAGAGAAAAGGTTTTGACGTGTCCCTACTCCGAACTCCGCACTTATTTCTTACCGTGCTTCATGAACAGAACGCTGAGCGGCGGCAGGGTAAGAGAGATGGAATGGAACTTGCCATGAGACGGCACCGGTACGCTCTCGACGCCGCCCATGTTACCCTGCCCGCTCCCGTTGTAGATAGTTGCGTCGCTGTTCATCGCCTCCTGCCAGTATCCCGGCTTCGGCACGCCGACCCGGTAGTTGTTCCGCGGCACCGGTGTCAGGTTGCAGGCCACGATGACCGTGTTCGCGGGGTCCTTGCCCTTGCGCGTGAAGACGATAACGCTCTTCTCCCAGTCATGGAAGTCCACCCACTCGAACCCGTCGTTGCTGAAGTCCACCTCGTACAGGGCCGGCTCGGACCGGTAGTAGTGGTTCAGGTCCTTTACCCACCGCTGCAGACCCGCGTGTATGGGATACTGGAGCACATGCCATTCCAGGCTGTCGTCGTGGTTCCATTCCCTCCGCTGCCCGAACTCGCAGCCCATGAAAAAGAGCTTCTTGCCGGGATGGGCGTACATATAGCCGAAGAGCAGCCGCAGATTGGCGTACTGCTGCCATTCATCGCCGGGCATCTTGCCGATGAGGGCCCCCTTCCCGTGTACCACCTCGTCGTGGGAGAGGGCGAGCATGAAATTCTCGGAGAAGGAGTACCAGATGCTGAAGGTGAGCTGGTTGTGGTGATATTTCCGAAACACCGAATCAAGGGAGAAGTAGTCCAGCGTATCGTGCATCCATCCCATGTTCCACTTCATACCGAAGCCCAGACCGCCCACGTATACGGGCCGCGAGACCATGGGCCAGGCCGTGGACTCTTCGGCGATGGTCTGCACATCGGGATGATTGGTATAGGCCGCCTCGTTCAGGCTCTTGAGGAACGAGATGGCCTCGATGTTCTCCTTGCCGCCGTATTCGTTCGGGATCCATTCGCCTTCCTCGCGGCCGTAATCGAGATAAAGCATTGACGCCACGGCGTCGACGCGGATGCCGTCGATGTGGTACTTTTCGAGCCAGAAGAGGGCGCTGCTGATCAGGAAGTTCCGCACCTCGTGCCGCCCGTAGTTGAAGATGTAGCTTTTCCATTCAGGATGGAAGCCCTTGCGCGGGTCCTCGTGCTCGTAGAGGTGTGTGCCGTCGAAATAGACCAGGCCATGCGCGTCGCTCGGAAAGTGGGATGGCACCCAGTCCAGGATCACGCCGATATTGTTCTGGTGCAGATGGTCCACCAGGTACATGAAGTCCTGGGGCGTTCCGTACCGGCTCGTAGGCGCGAAAAAGCCCGTCACCTGGTATCCCCAGGAACCATAGAAGGGATGCTCCATCACCGGCATCAGCTCCACGTGGGTGAAGTTCATCTCCTTCGCATACTCGGCCAGTTGGTGCGCGGCCTCCCGGTAGGTGAGCGAACGGCTCACTTCTTCGGGCACCCTGCGCCAGGAGCCGAGATGGACCTCGTAGACGGACTGGGGCGCGTCGAGCGCGTTCCGGCGGCCCCGGGTCTTCATCCAGTCTTCGTCGTTCCATTCATAGTCGAGCTTGCGGACAATGGAGGCTGTCTTCGGCGACACCTCTGCATAGAGGCCGAAAGGGTCGGTCTTGTCGAAGCGCTTGCCCTGGTTGTTTGAGGTGATGTGGTACTTGTAGTGCTCCCCTTCCACCACGCCGGGAATGAACCCTTCCCATACGCCGGAGCCATCGCCCCTGTCCCGCAGCTCGTGGGTCTCGGGGTCCCAGCCGTTGAAATCGCCCATGACGGTCACGGATTTCGCGTTCGGCGCCCAGACGGCGAAGAGCGTGCCGGCCACCTCTCCCGACGTCAGCACATGGGAGCCCAGTTTTTCGTAGAGCTTGAAGTGGTTCCCTTCCTTGAAAAGATAGACGTCGTATTCCGACAACAGGCTCACGTCGTAGCGCACATCGCCTTTTTGCTTTTTCGGCTTCGCTGTCTTTGTCGTCTTGGGGTTCTTTGCCGGCATGCTTCGCCTCCTTTATTCAGCTATCAGTGATCAGGTATCCGCGATCAGAAAAAACAAAACCAAATATGCCATTCCCGCTCCGTTACCAATTAGTATTGGATGCGGGCCCCGCTCCGTGTCATACATCTTATTGATGCGGGACGGAGACGGAGAAAGACACGAAGGTACGAAGAAAAGAACACTACGATTTTCTCGCCAAGGCGCAAAGGTCGCCAAGAAAGACGAAAGCATTTGGCGTAAAGAAAAGCAACGACACTTTTATGTCTCGCAGAGGCGCAGAGGGATATCGCATTCTGAAGCAGCGGGCCTGGTACTGTGAGCTTGATTTTACAACAGTCTGTTACGAGGATTATTGGGACGGCCAGAAATCTAACTATGCTTATTATATAGGTTTTTTGAAAGAAAAACAACCCCTGCAACAACATTCAAGCGGAACTATCTGAAAAACCGATGATATCTCATGTGTGGAGAAAAAAACACCAAGGCTTTCACCGCCAAGGCGCGAAGCCCACAAAGGAAAACCTGAATGCTTTCAACCTGCCTTTCTCCGTGCCTTTGTGCCTTTATGTGAACAATAGCGTTTTACGGGTTTGTCAGGTTTAAACCTCTGCGACCTCTGCTGAACTGCACCCCTCCGACTGGACAGTTGTGTTAGACTAACAGACAGGATCCCACGCCCTGGGAAAGGGCAGAAAGGGTCTTGTCATGAGAAA
>Ga0154442_1067_pt1 | contig 20426 bp, 25 predicted proteins | sample RifGroC2_FD_115946 | JGI IMG/M metagenome (GOLD analysis project Ga0154442, IMG submission 115946) | Nitrospirae bacterium GWC2_57_13
CCGGAGCGAAAAGGGCGAAATTCTTAAGCCATTGCCGGGGCCTGATCGATTTTAGTATCGACCACAAGCGGCCATCAAATTTTATAAGACTATTTTTAATCTCCTTGAGGTTTGCCATTTTTTATTTCGGGTAAATAGTTAAGCAAAGTTAAGAAAAAAACAAAGCCCCCACTGGCGGTAATGATGGCTATTAACTTGCCCTGACCAGAGGAAACGATGGAGATCGAGCCAAGCAATACCCCGGCTAACCCGTAGAAGAGGGCAATTTGGCGATGGCTTAACCCTAGGTCGAGAAGCTTGTGGTGAAGGTGGGATCGGTCTCCCCAAAACGGCGCCCGTCCGCTTCTAATTCTTCGGACAATTGTCAAAATGGCGTCAAGGGAGGGGACTAAGAGAACCAGCAGAGTGGTGGCTACCTTAGTGCCGTTGAGGATAGAAAGTGAGGAAAGAACCAATCCAATAGCCGTGGCACCAAAGCCGTAAAGAATTTTGGAAGGATACCAGGAAAAAGGAAGCGTCCCCAGTGCCGCGCCGGCAACTGCAAAAGCGATGGTTGAAGTTCTTAGCTGGTTTACATCGCTAAGACCCAGGATGCCAATGACCAAGGCGGCGACGGTGGTAATAAGCGGGAACTGACCGTCGACGCCATTGCTCCAAGAAATCATATTCATGTTCCAGAGAATCCAAAAAAAGGCCAAAAGAAAACTCAAGGGTTGGATAGAAAAGTTATGACCAAAATTAATGAAGATTTTGGTTAAGGGTAAAACTCCGATTCCCGAAGGGTGGTTAATATAATCTATTTGAACACCGCCAAAAATCACAATTAAAATGCAGATAATTTGTGCGCCGAAGCGAAGATACGGATTAAGATCGTACTTGTCGTCGATTATCCCGAGGACAATGCCAACAAAGCCTGCCATCATGACGGCCAAAATTTTTTATAGTTATTCTTCCAAGATCAGACAGGCTGACGCGTCATAAGGAGATCCATGCGTATCGGTTTCCATGTTTCCATATCCGGCGGTTTTTCCCTGGCTGTTCAGCGCGCTTACGAGTCGGGCTGCACGACCATGCAGATATTCAGCCGAAACCCGCGCGGCTGGACCGTGAAGCCCATGGACCAGGCTGATGTCGCCGAATTCAAACGTCTCCGGGAGCAGTGGGACATCGGCCCTGTCTTTGTGCACACGAACTATCTCATCAATCTGGCGTCCAAAAAGCCCGACCTCTACGCGAAATCCATAGAGCAGTTCGTCATCGATCTGGAGCGGACGGAAAAGCTTGGCGCCGAGTATCTGGTTACCCACCTGGGTTCGGCCAGCGGACAGGAAGAGGAGTGGATGATAGAGCAGGTAGCGGCGGCCCTGAACATGGCCATGAAGCTGCATCCGCTGAAGGCAACGATCCTGCTGGAGAATACCGCGGGCGAGAAGGGCGACATGGGCTACCGGCTCGAACAGGTCAGGCAGGTGATGGACCGGCTGAAGGACCCATCGAAGGTCGGCCTCTGCTACGATACGTGCCACGGATTCGCGGCAGGATATGATATCAGGACGAAACAGGGCGTTGACGCGCTGGCCGGAGTTATTGAAGGTACGGTTGGCCTTGACAGGCTGCGGGGTGTCCATTTGAACGATTGCCTGCGCGACTTCGATTCCCGCGTGGACCGGCACTGGCATATCGGGGAAGGGAAGATCGGCGAGGAAGGGTTCCGGCTGTTCCTGAACCATCCCGCGTTCCGGGACGTGCCGAAGATCATGGAAACGCCGAAAGAGACGGAAGAGGATGATCCGAAGAATCTTCGCGTTGTTAAAAAGCTCATGAAGATGTAACAGTCAGCGAGGGACTGTCCCTGTCCCCTTAGGCGGCGCCGGTATTTGGCGGGTCCTGTCAGAGCTGGTTCAAGGAGGATCTATGAGAACATATTCACGGTGGTTCATGCTCTTCTGCATTCTGCTTCCGGCAACGGTATACTCTGCCGGAGGAGCGGACGCCATCGTCGGTGTCTGGTGGAACCAGGAAAAGGACGCCCACATCGAGCTCTACAAGTGCGGTCAGGAGTATTGCGGCAGGATCGTGTGGCTCAAAGAGCCTGACTATCCGGCGGACTCCAGGGAAGGCGTGCCGGGCACAGCGAAGCTCGACCACAATAATCCGGATCCGGCCCTCCGAAAGATTCCGGTCGTCGGCCTCCGGATCGTGCATGGCCTTTCCTTTGTTGGGGACGATCGCTGGAAAGGCGGAAAGATCTATGATCCGAAGAACGGCAAGACCTACAGCAGCAAGATCACCCTTGTATCGCCCGAGCGGCTTGATCTCCGGGGTTACATCGGCATCTCGCTCATCGGCAGGACCGCGGTGTGGGAGCGTGTGAAGTGATGGTGAAAGCGGCCTGAATAAATTTGCAATCTCCAATTTTCAATTCTGTGTTGGCGGAAGGGGGCGTGCATGGAGTGGACGGAAGACCTGGCAACAGGGATCCAGGCCGTTGATGAACAGCATCGGGAGCTGTTCCGGAGGATCAACGCTCTTGTGGCGGCCATTAAACAGGCGCGATGCAAGGATGAAATAGATGCAACGATCCGTTTTCTTGATGAGTATTCGCGAACGCACTTCGCTGACGAGGAGCGCGCGATGAAGGAATCATCCTATGGCGGTCTTGCGGAGCATCAGAAGCAGCACGCCGCATATCTTGCCAACCTCGCCGAGCTCCAGCAGGAGGCGGCAGCGCCGCGGATCAAAGGCGTTTCCTACGATCTTTCGGTGACAACGAACCAGATCGTGGTGGACTGGATCGTGGACCATATTATGCAGGTGGACCGGAAGTTCGGTGCCTTTCTGTCGAACCGTCTGTCCTGACAGATCAGGCCCCGCGCCGCTGTTGACAATAGGCTGCGGGATGGATAGAATTGAAAGTGTATGCGGTCCGGGCGATCGCCCGAAGCCGATCCAGGCCTGATGCAGTTCGTCAGGGAGAGGACCCCGTGGAAAGAATACTTCAGGTAGGCAAGGCCCTGCTGCTTCTCTATGCGGCCATTGCAGTGGATGTTGCGGCGGCGACAGGGGCCGCGGTCATTGGCGTGTATACGGGGTCGATTGCGCTTGTCGCGTTTTCCCTTGCCTGTTTTGTTGATACTGCGCCGCAGGCGCTGCTGTCGCTGCGGTTCCGCGAGGAGCAGAGAGGCCGGAGCGACGAAGATGCCCATTCCGTTGTTGAACGCAATCTGTTCTTCGGCCTCGGCGTCATGTATTTTCTTGTGGCGCTGTATATAGTCAGCGACGCAGGCTCGCGCCTGTTCTATCATGAACGGCCGAGCAGCGTTACGGCGTCAGCCGCCTTTGCCGGCGTTGCGCTGCTAGCTCTGGTGACCGTCGCGGTCCTGAAGTATCGAAGCGCCCGCGATCTGGCAAGCGTAATGATGCGCGCCAGGGCTTCCGAAACGCTCGCGACCGCTGTTCTTGCGGGGATGCTGGTCCTGGGCGCTGCTTCGCGCATACTGTTCGGATGGTGGTGGGCTGATCCTGTGTCGGCCCTGCTGATGACCCCATGCATCCTGAAGCGCGGCTGGAAGGCGATGGAAGAGAGCAAGGCGGGCCAGCCTATTGGCTCTCGATCCGCCAGGGCGGGCTTCTAATACAAACGTATTTGGATTTGTTACGGCTTTGCCCCTCACCTGTATCCTCTCCCCATAGGGGAGAGGGTTGGGAGAGGGGGGGCGTGCCGAGATATAACAATATTTATTTCGTTCGTATTAGTCCGCGCCTTCGGATACAGCAAAACGGCAAGGAGTAGACATTATGGGCGCCATGTGCTGGGACGCAAATCCGGGTTGTTTTGTCAAGGGTCAGAAGCGGGGCGAGACGCCCTGCCCGGCCTATAACGAGAACAAGGGCTGCTGGCAGGTGGACTGGAGCTTCATTATCACGTCCCTGCCAGATGACGAGCGCGCCCGCTGGAAGAAGATCATGAAGGAGCAGTGCCCGGCCTGTCCCGTGTATGCTGAACACAAGGACGAGCTCGCCATGACGATCCATATGGTGCTCGCTTTATAAGACCCCGGCGTTGTTGAAGATCGTGAAACGGTTTATTTATTAAGAAAGGGAGTATCAGTATGAAAACGGGTGAAGAAGGGATCGCCGGGGCGATCACCGAGGCGCTGGCGCTTGAAAAAGGCCTGCGTGAGTTTTATGCCTTTGTTGCATCGCGGGCAAAGGGCTCGCTGGCCAAGGAGATGTTCGAGGCGCTTCGCGACATGGAAGACCGGCACCTGCGCTATCTTGATTTTCTGTACCGCGCCTCGTCGGAAGGCCGCGAGCTTATGGGATACCGGGATTTCAGCAGCAAGATCGCGGCCACGCACGTGGAGTCGAGCGTCAAGATAGCGCCGGCCCCGAAGCTCTTTGATGAGAAGGCATTGAAGTCGAACCGAGACGCTGTTGCCTATGCCCATACGCTTGAAACCAAAGCCCAGAATCTCTATCGTACGCTGGCGGAAAAGTCGGCTGATGCCGGTGAGAAGGCCATTTTCGAGGAGATGCTCGCCCAGGAAACAAGGCATATCGATTACCTGAAGGACCTGGAGAAGGCCCTCTGATATATCTGCTGCGCCTGATGCGCTGCAATGTCTCACTCTATCACCTGCAGACAACGGAGAAGGACAATCTTCCAATTTTGCAAAGGTATTGATTTTTAACCGGAACTGTTCTATCTTATCTTCAAGGTTCAGGTATTCTTACCTTCGCAGGGCCAGCGCTTTTCATGGTTGGAGGACAATGCAATGACCGTCAAAGATATGATAAAGAAGGAAGTAGACAAGCTGCCGGAGAATGTTCTGGATGAGGTCCTCGATTTTATCCGGTTCCTGGAGCTCAAGAAAGAGAAGCGCGATCTGATCATTGCCTCGGAGAGGATCTCGGAGCGCACGCTTGCAAGAATATGGGATAATGATGAGGACGCGGTGTATGACACCCTATAAGCGGGGCGATGTAGTACTCGTGCCCTTCCCGTTTTCGAATCAGGCCGCTGCCAAGAAAAGGCCTGCGGTCGTCATCAGTTCCTCATTGCACAATGAATCATCCCTCGATATAATAATTCTCGCCATAACAAGCAAGGTGGACAAGTATGCCGGCATCGGAGAATGTCTGGTGCAAGACTGGCAGACCGCCGGCCTGTTAAAACCGTCCGCCATCAAGTCCGCCCTGTCGACAATCGAGCAGACGCTGGTTCTGAAGAGACTGGGAAAGCTTTCTCAAAGAGACATGACGTCGCTCGAACAAGCGCTCAAGGATCTATTCGATTTGAAGTAATTGACCCCACCCGGCGTATCACCGCATGCCGTTGCTGGACGACAAGTACAATCTCTTAGTAGTGAGTGAATTCGCTGTTTAAGGTTCTAAATTATGATTACCAGTCTCTTGTTTGCGACCATTATTGCATTCACGCCGACACTTTCCCAGAACGTCGAAGTTCTTTATACACTTCGTGATGGCGAACTTCAGGTATTTGGCCACGCCATCCGATCAAAAGAGATCAAGAATATTGATGATGAATCTTTCGTCTCTTTCAGTGAGTCGTCTGGCAGGCGATGGGTCGTGATCGGTTACGATGAACCATTTGAGAAGACCCTCGTGTGGCTCTATGACAGAAAGACCAAAGCGCCTCCGGTAATTGTGCAAGCCAAGCGTGTTGGCAAACACTTCGGGGTCGACTGGTATGGAGATGCAGTTTTTGCAATCTCCTGGGCCGGCATGGGGTACAAGACTTCTCAATTATTCCAGGTCACCAATCCAGGCTTTAATGTCCAGCTAAGTGACATTATTGCTTATGACCCGGCCAGAGATTTATATGCGTACTATTCATTCGATAAAGATGATAATCATTTCGTTATTGTTGGCCGGGCGTTTCATGAGAAGTATAAAGAGGAAAAATACTTGGTCAAGCTATACGTAGAAGATGTACTTACTGCAAGCAGCTCTATAGAAGTATCGTTCGGCAGTAATAACATAACCATCTTCTACGACGGTGAAAAAGGTCCTGTTGCAGAGTCATATAAATCGCTTATTATAGAAAATGCGAGGCCATAAAGCGTAACGAAGCCGTTTGATTCTCGGCGGCGGATCAACCCAAGGAAAAGCGTTGCTGATCAGGCCAATTGTTGTGCTAAGGTCGTTTAGTGGCTCGTCGTCCTGAACGATCCGTCGGCATTCTTTGCTTCCATATCCCGCAACCTGCCCGGAACGTTTTCTCTTCGTTGCATCTCATCAAAAAATAACCTCCGCACTGCGCCCCTTCGTTCACCCCGACTGCCTGAATTTGTATCACACGCCTAATTATCATGCGTAAGCCATTCCTCTGTTTCGTTCTCTTGCTTTGTCTGCTGTAAAAAATGCCTCTAAATATGCTATTTTCACTGCTTTAACGTCCGCTCTCCTCCTGGCATGCCCCTTGCTATATACATCGACAGAGAACGTTGACGAAGGCGCATCATTCTGAAAAACGGTTGGCAGGAAACGGAAACACAGGTGACTTCATCGCCGTTATCAGATGTGATCAGATTTGATCAGCATCCAATAGTGTTTTTAGGTTCATCAGTGTCAACATCGGTTTGCGAACGAAACGAGAGACAGTTAATCCTAGAGGAGGGGATACCATGAGACAGATAGCGATCTACGGCAAGGGCGGCATCGGGAAGTCAACGACAACGCAGAACCTCGTCGCGGCATTGGCCGAGGCGGGTCACACGTGCATGATCATCGGCTGCGATCCCAAGGCGGATTCCACGCGGCTCATCCTGAACCGCAAGGCCCAGAACACGGTCATGGACATGGCTCGTGAAAAGGGAACAGTGGAAGACCTCGAACTCGACGATGTTCTGCTGCGCGGGTTCAAGGACATCAAGTGCGCGGAAAGCGGCGGACCTGAGCCGGGCGTGGGCTGCGCGGGCCGCGGCGTGATAACGGCCATCAACTTCCTGGAGGAGAACGGCGCCTATGGCGACGACACGGACTTCGTGTTCTACGACGTGCTCGGCGACGTGGTCTGCGGCGGGTTCGCCATGCCGATCCGGGAAGGCAAGGCCAAGGAGATCTACATCGTGACCTCGGGAGAGATGATGGCCATGTATGCGGCGAACAATATCTCACGGGGCGTGCTCAAGTATGCTCAGAGCGGCGGCGTGCGGCTCGGCGGCCTTATCTGCAACAGCAGAGAGACGGACAAGGAGTACGAACTGATCTCGGAGCTGGCCAGCAAGCTCGGCACCCAGATGATCCATTTCGTGCCCCGGGACAATGAGGTCCAGCGCGCGGAACTCAGAAGAAAGACCGTGATCGAATATGCCCCTGAGCACAAGCAGGCAGACGAGTACCGGACGCTGGCCAAGAAGATAGCAGATAACAAGAACTTCGTGATCCCCACGCCGATCACCATGGACGAGCTGGAGCTGCTTTTGATGGACTTCGGCATCATGGAGAAGGAAGAGGCCGTCGCGTAGGGCTGGAAGGTAGGAAGGTGAGAAGTTAAGAAGGTAGGAAGGAAAGAAGGTAAAGAAGGAAAGAAAAGGCAATTCATTCTTACCCTCATTCCCTCTTACCATCTTACCTTCCCGATCTTAGAGAAGGAGCCCCCATGAGCACAACCATTAAAGATACTCAAAAAATGATCGAAGAGATCCTGGATGCATATCCGGAGAAATCGAAGAAGGAGCGGGCCAAGCATCTCGCGGCGAACGACCCCACAGGGCAGTGCACTACCTGCCAGGTGAAGTCGAACGTGAAGTCCCGTCCCGGCGTCATGACCGTGCGCGGCTGCGCTTACGCGGGAGCCAAGGGCGTGGTTTGGGGACCGGTGAAGGACCAGATCACTATCAGCCACGGCCCCATCGGCTGCGGCCAGTACTCCTGGTGGTCGCGCAGGAACTACTACAACGGTCAGACCGGGATCGATGCTTTCGGCACCATGCACATTACGACGGACTTCCAGGAAAAGAACATTGTGTACGGCGGCGACAAAGGACTCGATCTGGCGATCAAGGAACTGCGCGGGCTTTTCCCGCTCGGCCGCGGCATCGGCATTCTGTCCGAGTGCCCCGTGGGTCTCATCGGCGATGACATCGAAGCGGTCTCGAAGCGCGTGGCAAAGGAGATCAACATCCCGATCGTGCCGGTACGGTGCGAAGGCTTCCGCGGTGTGTCCCAGTCCCTGGGTCACCATATCGCGAACGATACGATCAAGGATTATGTGCTCGGCAAGGGGACGCTCGAAAAGACGACACCTTATGACGTCAACCTGATCGGCGACTACAACATCGGCGGCGATGCCTGGGCTTCGCGCAAGATCCTTGAGGAGATGGGACTCCGCGTCATAGCCCAGTATACGGGCGATTCGACGATCAACGAGCTTGGCATTGCGAGCAAGGCCAAGCTGAACCTGATCCACTGCTACCGGTCCATGAACTATATCTGCCGGACCATGGAAGAGAACTACGGCATTCCCTGGATGGAGTTCAATTTCTTCGGTCCGACCAAGACCTTTGACAGCATCAGAAAGATCGCCGGAAAGTTCGACGAGAAGATCCAGAAGAACGCCGAGGCGGTCATAGCCAAGTACACGCCGCTCATGGAAAAGGTCGTTGCGCAGTTCCGGCCCAAGCTTGACGGAAAGAAGGTGATGCTCTATGTCGGAGGTCTCCGGCCGCGCCACACTATCGGCGCCTACGAGGACCTGGGCATGGAGGTCGTGGCCTCGGGTTACGAGTTCGGCCATAGCGACGATTACAAGCGCACCTACCCGGATATGAAGGAAGGCGCAGTGATCATGGATGACGCCACCTTGTATGAAATGGAAGAATTCACCCGCAGGCTGAAGCCTGACATGGTCGGTTCCGGCATCAAGGAGAAGTATACGTATCACAAGCTTGGCGTGCCGTTCCGGCAGATGCATTCCTGGGACTACTCGGGACCGTACCATGGGTTCGACGGGTTCCCGGTCTTTGCCCGGGACATGGACATGACGGTGAACAGCCCCACGTGGGGGTTGATAAGGCGGCAGAGAGCATAGGGAAGGCGGCAGAGAGCATAGGGAAGAGGGCAGAGAGCATAGGGCAGAGAGCAGAGAGCAGAGAAACACGACCCTATGCTCCATGCGCTATGCACAATGCAATTTTGGAGAATATCATGAAAATCAGAGACCATAGCGAGCTATTCAAACAGCAGGACTATCAAGAGCAGTTCGAACGCAAGAAGGAGTTCGAGAACCCCTGGCCTGCTGAGAAGGTGAGGGAGATCTCGGACTGGACCAAGACCGAGGAGTACAAGGAGCTCAATTTCAAGCGGGAGAACGTCAAGATCAATCCCGCGAAGGCCTGCCAGCCCCTCGGCGCGGTGTTCTGCGCTTCGGGTTTTGAAGGTTCCATGCCCTTCGTGCAGGGCGCCCAGGGCTGCGTGGCCTACTTCCGGAGCCATCTGAGCCGGCATTTCAAGGAGCCCTTTGCCGCGATCTCGACATCGATGACGGAAGACGCCGCGGTGTTCGGCGGCCTGAACAACATGCTCGAAGGCCTGGAGAACGCCTATGCCCTGTACAAGCCGAAGATGATAGCGGTCTCAACGACCTGCATGGCGGAGGTGATCGGCGACGATTTGAACGCCTACATCAAGACGGCGAAGGAGAAGGGCATCGTTCCCCAGGACCTGCTCATCCCGTTCGCGAACACCCCGAGCTTTGTGGGTTCGCACATCGTGGGCTATGACAACATGATGAAGGGGATACTGAAAGCGCTCTGGGCGGGCAAGAAAGGCGAAGCGAACGGGAAGATCAACATCATTCCGGGCTTCGATACCTATACCGGGAACTACCAAGAGATCAAACGGCTTATGGCTATGATGGGCATTGAAGCAACGGTGCTTGCGGATGTGAGCGATACGTTCGACTCGCCGAATTCGGGCGAGTACAAGCTCTACCCCGGCGGGACCCCGATCCCTGACGCAATGGACGGGGTGAACGCACTGGCCACGGTGGCGCTCCAGAAGTATTCGACCGTGAAGACCACGGATTACATCCAGAAGGAGTGGGGCCAGAAGACGCTCACGCTTTCGCCCATCGGCATCAGGAACACTGATGCGTTCTTTGCAGAGCTTTCGAAACTGACGGGCAAGCCGGTCCCGGCGGAGGTGGAAGCAGAGCGCGGCAGGGTCGTGGACGCCATGGTCGATTCCCATCCCTATGTGCACGGGAAGCGGTTCGCCCTTGTCGGCGATCCGGACATCCTGCTTGGTATGATGAGTCTCATCATGGAGATGGGCGGAGAACCGGTGCACGTCGTCTGTACGAACGGCGACAAGCATTTCGAGGCGGAAGCGAACGAACTGCTGGCGTCGAGCCCCTTTGGCGGGAACGGCAAAGTGTACGCGGGCAAGGACATGTGGCATCTGCGCTCCCTGTTGTTCACCGATCCCGTGGACGTCCTGATCGGCAACTCCTATGCAAAGTTCCTGACGCAGGACACGGGGACGCCGCTGGTCCGCATCGGGTTCCCGATTTTCGACCGGCATCATCTGCACCGCCAGCCGATCATTGGATACCAGGGAGCATTGAACCTGGTGACCATGCTGGTGAACACGGTGCTGGACGAACTGGACCGGAAGACCGAGGGTTCGGCGAGTTTTGATGTGATCCGGTAAATCAGCCCCTCACCCCAACCCTCTCCCCGCAGGGGCGAGGGAGTATGACGTTTATCCTCTCCCCAGGGGGAGAGGACCAAGGTGAGGGGGGATTGGTGCGACTATGACAACCACGATTGATAAACTCACAGCCGACGGCTGCTCCACGGACGACAAGCATAAAGTATGTCGCTCGCGGGGCGGCGAGTCCTGCGCCTTTGACGGGGCAATGATCGTGCTGCAGCCCATTGCGGACACGGCACACATCGTGCACGGCCCCATTGCCTGCTGCGGGAACTCCTGGGAAGGCCGCGGCACGCTCGCGAAGGCTGGGGCAAACGGCGCCAGGCCCCTCCATCGCATGGGCTTCACCACGGACATGAGCGAGATCGACATCGTGTACGGCTCAGGGGAGAAGTTGTATCAGGCGATCGTGCAGACCACTGAGGCCGCATCTCCCAAGGCGATCTTTGTCTATTCGACCTGTGTGAGCGGCCTCGTGGGCGAAGACATCGATGCAATCTGCAGAAAGGCCGAACTGGAGTTGGGGATCCGCGTCATCCCGGTGAACGCGCCGGGGTTTGTGGGGCCCAAGAACCTGGGAAACCGGATCGCCGGTGAGGTGCTGCTCGAACACGTGATCGGGACCGGCGAACCGGCGGTCACGACCCATTACGATATCAATCTTATCGGCGAGTACAACATCGCCGGCGACCTCTGGCTCCTGGAACCGCTTCTGGTTAAGGCGGGCATCCGGGTGCTGTCGCGCATCACCGGGGATTCCACCTTCGAGGAGATAACCCACGCACACCGGGCAAAACTGAACGTCGTGGTCTGCGGCAGGGCCCTTATCAACGTGGCCCGGGAGATGGAGCGGCGGTACAACATCCCCTTTGTGGAAGTTTCCTTCTTCGGAAGCACCGAGATCGCGAAGGCGCTTCGGTTGATAGCGGAAAAGCTTCAGATGTCAGAAGACAGATGGAAAACGTCAGAGGTAGCCGCAGGCTTTAGCCTGCGCAATGAGGTCGAGACTGTCATCAGATCCGAAGAGAAAAAGCTCAACGCTGCCCTGCAGCCATACGAACACCTTTGCGGCAAAAAGGCCGTTCTCTACTCCGGCGGCGTGAAGAGCTGGTCTTTCATCTCCGCCCTCATAGACCTGGGCATCGAAGTCGTCGCCATTGGCACGAAGAAGAGCACTTTCGAGGACGAGGAGAAAATGAAGCAGATCCTCGGACCGGCCGCGCCGCTCGTTGAGGACGTGACGCCGAAGAATCTGCTGAACCTGCTCCGGGACCGGAAGGCAGACATGCTGATCGCCGGCGGCAGGAACCAGTACCTGGCCATCAAGGAATCATTTCCCTTTGTTGACGTGAACCAGGAGCGCCATACACCCTACGCCGGCTACGCGGGGCTCGTTAACCTGGCTGAGCAGATCAGCAATGGTTTGCGGTTTTATGGAAAGGGGTCAGCAGTCAGCAGTCAGGTGTCAGGAGAAAAAGAGCACCAGATCTCGACGGTCAGATCAGGGAATAGCATAGTGATCAACCCGCTGAAGCACTCTCCGGCTATCGGCGCGGCCATGGCCCTGCAGGGAGTGCACAATGCCCTGCCGCTGATCCACGGCGCCCAGGGCTGCGGATTCCTCGGCAAGGTGCTGCTGACCAAGCACTTCCGGGAGCCCATCGCCCTTGCCACGACAAAGCTTTTCGTTGAGAACGTGGTGATGGGGAGCGAGGACGCGCTCGTCTCCGTTGCCCGGGGTTTCATCGACAAGAACCATCCTGACCTGCTCGCCGTGCTGACCTCAGGGCTGGCGGAGGTGAAGGGGGATGATGTTAAAGCAGTAGTCAGGAGTCAGGAGTCGGTGGTCAGGAGTAAAGCGCTAAAGACCAGGATCATCCATGTGCCCACGCCCGATTATGACGGCGGGCTTGAAAAGGGATATGCAAAGGCCGTTGAGGCGATCGTAGGAAGTTCGGAGTTCCCGATCGGATCGGGACAGGTCTCCATGCGGCGTGCGGATGAAAAACAAATAAACATCCTTGCTGGAGCGCACCTAACGCCCGCGGACTGCACTGAGATCAGGAGCACCGTGGAGTCCTTCGGCATGAGGGCCTTCATCCTCCCCGACCTGTCTGCTCTCGATGGGAGCAGACAGGGTTTTTCTCCCCTCTCGGCGGGAGGCATTACCATGGAGGAGGTCCGTGCAATGGGCTCATCCGGTCTCACCATCGCACTGGGAGCGAACATGGAGCCGGCGGCAAAGCTGTTGCGTGACCGATGCGGCGTGGCTTACAGGGTCATCGAGAGCGCCGCGGGACTGGCTGGGACCGACCAATTCCTGGAGACCCTTGCGCAGGTGAGCGGCAGGCCAATTCCCAACGAATACGTCCGCCGGCGACGCGTGCTCGTCGACGGGATGCGGGACGCGCACTTCTACTTCGGCAGCAGGAAGGTCTGCATCGCCCTTGAGCCGGACCATGCGGTCCAGATATCCACGGTGCTGGACGAGATGTCGGCGAACGTGGATCTGGCTGTGATCCCGACCCTCTCGGAGGCCGCGGACAACATCCGCGCCGGGTCCGTCGTGATCGGCGACCTCTTCTCGGTGAACAGGCATTTCGATCTGCTGATCGCAAACTCCCACGGCGAGGACAGGGCGCGGGAATTCAACATGCCCCTGTACCAGACGGGCTTTCCGGTCTACAAGGTCCTGGGCCACACAGCCAGGGTGACCATAGGTTACCGCGGGACACTGGCGATGATCAATGATATGGGGACACTGCTGATGAAGAATCATTGAAATCGCCATGCACCCCTCATCCCTGCCTTCTCCCCAAAGAGGAGAAGGGGTAGAAAGTAACCCTCTCCCCTGGGGGAGAGGATTAAGGTGAGGGGGATTTCCAAAGGAGGTTTATCATGAAGATAGCATTTGCAACAACAGATGAAAAGAACATCAACGACCACTTCGGCAGGGCCGGCATGTTCGCCGTCTACGATATCTCGAAGGACGGCTCCCGGTTCGTGGAGATACGGAAGTTCGCCGATGGTGAAGACACGTCCATCACCTCCACGCGCGAGCAGGGCCAGGTCCACGAGGACCTTGTCCAGGCCAAGGTGGACAGGCTGTCGGACTGCCGCATTGTGTACCTCACCGAGATCGGCGGACCGGCTGCGGCGCGGCTCGTGAAGAAGGGAATGATGCCCTTGAAAGTGAAGGAAGTGACGGCCATCGATGACGCCCTGGCGCAGCTCAAGGCAACGATCAGCGGGTCACCGCCGCCGTGGCTCAGAAAAGCGATGAATACGGAGTAGTGCGGAGTTCGGAGTGCGGAGTTCGGAGTGGAGCAGAGTAGTCGCAGGCTTTAGCCTGCGTTAATACTAAGGAGGATATGCCATGAAAATGATCAGAGCATTCATTCGGCCGGAAAAAGAGCAGGAAGTGGTCCTGGCGCTCGAGGGCGCGGGATTTCCCTCGCTCACCAAGATGCCCGTGTTCGGGCGCGGAAAGCAGAAGGGCCTCACCGTGGGCCCGGTGCACTACGACGAGCTGCCCAAGACCCTTATTATGACCGTTGTGGACGATAAGGACCTGGACCGGGTGCTCGAGGTGATCCAGGGCAAGGCGAGGACGGGGTTCATCGGCGACGGCAAGGTATTCATCAGCCCTGTGGAGAGTGTGTACACGGTGCGTACGGGAGAAACAGGATTGTAGAAATGCGGAGTTCGGAATGCGGAGTGCGGAATGCAAAACCCTATGCCCCATGCGCTATGCTCTCTGCGCCGGACTCAATTATTAGTGAGGAGGCAATATCATGAAAGAGATCACCGCGATCATCCGCCGGGACAAGCTCCCGGTGACCAAGAAAGCCCTGGACGATATCGGCTATTCCTCGCTCACGATCCAGAGCGTTGACGGCCGGGGAAAGCAGAAGGGCGCCATGTGCGCCGAGATGGACTCGGAGATGCCCGACAGCTTCTGCACATCCGCGAAGCTCAAGCCCACGCCGGCCGCCTACGCCCTGGAGCACACGCTGCCGACGGTGGCGCTCTACGTGCCGAAGCGGATGCTCACCCTGGTGGTGCCCGACGACGTGGTCACCGCGGTCGTCAAGGCCATCATAAAGGCGAACCAGTCAGGCAAACGCGGTGACGGCAAGATCTTCGTCTCTCCTATTGACGGCGCGCTGCGCGTGCGGACCGGGGAGAGGAATGGAGAAGCGATAGCGTGAGAAGACCGCAGAGAGCAGAGGGCAGAGAGCAGAGGGCAGAGAGCAGAGAGCAGAGAGCAGAGAGCAGAGAGCAGAGAGCAGAGAGCAGAGAGCAGAGAGCAGAGAGCAGAGAGCAGAGAGCAGAGAGCAGAGAGATTCTACCCTATGCGCCTTGCCCCATGCGCTATGCTTTATATCGCCCTTTGCCCTATGCTGATAAGGAGACGTTATGCCGACAATTACCGGAACGACCCGCGGCGGGAAGTCCTGGACACCGCAGTTCATCGAGTCCATAGACATTCATAAGTGCATCGGCTGCGGCAGGTGCTTCAAGGTCTGCGGCTTTGATGTCATGGAGCTGATCGAGAAGCCCTTCGAGGGCGAGGACGAGTTCGGCGACGACATGGGCAACAAGGTCATGTCCGTGGCGCGGCCCGGGAACTGCATCGGCTGCGAGGCCTGCTCGCGCACCTGCACCAAGAAGTGTCATGTGCATGTGACACTCTAAGTGCAGCATCGCCCCTCACCCCGGCCCTCTCCCCGGACGGGGCGAGGGAGCATTTGGAATCCTCTCCCCAAAGGGGAGAGGACTGAGGTGAGGGGGGAATGGAGTTTTTCATCCATGCGGCGATCCTGGAGGACCTGGTCGTGCATAAGGACTTCCGCGGCCAGGGCATGGGCACGCGCCTGCTCTCGGAAATCCATGCCTGGTGTGCCGCACGTCACCTCACTCGCATCCAGCTTCTGGCTGATAAGGACAATCTCTCTACCCTCGGTTTCTACAGCCGAAAGGGCTGGCAAACAACCCGACTTGTTGCATTGCGAAAAACCGCGCCCTGAACCCACAGGCCAGGTATCCAGAAAATGTTATTGGACGCGGATCAAATCGGATAATGTCCGATAACGCAAAAGAAAATGTGTTATTGCCCGATGGAAGGCGCGTCTGTGATTTGGCCGGTGCCCCTGTGGGAAAGCAGCCTTGACTTATTAAATGTAATAAGTTATTATATGTCGTAATGTGGCGCATTCGAGAGCATCACGACATTGAAAAGGTTTGCCGCAAGCTTCCGCAGGCGGTTATTAAGAAATATGAACTTTGGAAAGGCATTGTATTTCGGCACGGCCCTGACAAGCTGAGAGAGTTTCCCGGGTTTCATGATGAAAAACTGAAGGGTGATCACGCGGGGCAGCGATCGTCGCGCCTGAGTTTGCAGTACCGGGTCATCTATTCGGTTGAAAAAGAAATAGTTACGGTGCTTGTCCTGGAGATAACGCCGCATAAGTACTAGGAGGACGCATGAAGGTTCGTAAGAGCAATGAATTTGTTCCAGCAAAAGCGCATGCCACGCTGACGACGGGCGAGGTCATTAAGATGCTTCGGGAGTTAAAGGGCTGGACCCAGGTGGAACTTACCAAGCACTCCGGCATCAGCGCCACCAATATCAGCCTGTTGGAGAATGATAGAGTGGATATCGGCAAAAAGCGCGCAGAGCAGCTCGCAAAAGCATTTGCTGTCCATCCCGCTATCATCATGTTCCCGGAGTACGAGGCCCGGGAAATCCAGAATGCAGCTTGAGTTGCCGGAGTTCAACGGTGGCTCGCATAGTAGATTTCCCCGGCTTTTAAAGGCATAATTCAGAAACAAAGTCCCGAAGATACGGTGCGATTATAAAGAGGTGCGACGAAGCCACAACGCAACGTAAATAACAAGATGCCCCCGCCCTGAATCATCCCGCCAATATTGACCGTTCATATGATCTATGATAGAGTTATACAGCCTATCATCTGGACAGCGGTCATAAATGAACCCTACGTTTGAACAGATCAATAAGGGCTGGAACGCTGAGCCGAATGCACCTGAACCGAAGGTGGAAATAAGCGGCAGTGACGTTCTCCTGACCTTCTATGTAAATGCGTTCCAATTTAAAGAATTCGAGGAGGATGAGTCAGGAATTCTCCGTTTCGTAGGCTGCGAACGGTATCGCCTTGGTCCAACCAACGATGAAGGCTGGTATCGTGGTCAGTGTCGGTTCAGTAAACTCGCCCCGAAATGGGGTGAGTTTTATATAGTATCCGGCGACAATGCCTTGTTATATATCCCGGGAGATTGGAATATCCTTAGGCCGAGCAGCGGCGTTGGCAAACACTTCCTCTTTTACTTTCGCGATAACACTTTTGAATGTGTCGCAAAGCAGTGCGCGGTTGAAAAAACTGCCAACAATTCGCTCCAGCGGACCGGCTTCGCCGGTCGCTGAGCGCAAACGGTGATTGCGTTGTAGAAAGGTTGCACGTAGAAATGATTGAATCAGAGATCGAACAGTTCAGACAAAAGCTGCTCAGTCTTCAAGCGGAGATTCAGGCCCTTGAAGAATCAGCAAAAGAGACGACGAAGCCGGTGGAGCTTGATCAGGCAAGCATGGGCCGCCTTACCCGCATGGGCGCCATGCAGGCCCAGCAAATGGCCCAGGAAGGCTCCAGGCGGCGCAAGCGTCACCTCCAGAAGATCGACGGTGCTTTGCGTCGTATAGAAGCCGGTGAATACGGCAGGTGTTTTGTCTGCGAGGAAGAACTGGATGTTCGCAGGCTTTCCGTTGACCCGACAACTACGCGCTGCATGGATTGTGTCGAGGCGTAGGTTGGGTTAACTCGACTGTTATAGCCTCAAAAGGGGAGACGATAACGTGAATGAAAATAACCGCATATTTGTCGTCATCAATCGCATAAATTCAGTACTGCTGCTCAGCGTCTTATTGCTTGCTGCTGGAGGACTGATATGGACCATTTTTGTGCAGTCGCAGTGGAAAAGGAACCGGTCGATCGAAGTTCAAGACAAGACTGAACAAGGCAGTGCAGAAAAAGTCAAACTTCGATTGAGCAATATCGAGCAGGTGTACGGTGCGCCTGTTCAGTTCGTGCGGCTCGAAACAGAGCCAAAAGGCGGCAAGTTTTCATCAGGCTATTATCCGGAAGCTACGCGGAACATCATGTTTCTTACCAAGGGGCTGAAACAAGCGCACTGGTTATTCTCCAAGCATAATTTTCTGATCAAGACTGTTGTTCAACTGCGCGAAAGCGAAGGGTATGACAGGAATAATCCCACCCGCGCGATGTATTATGAGATCATAAAAGAGGACTCCAATAACGACGGAAGGCTGGCAGAAGATGATGCCGTAGTGATAGCTCTCAGCCGCACTGACGGTACGGGGTATGTTGAGCTTAACTCCGGACATCAGCGGATAGTAGGTCATAGGACCGTCAACCAGGGCGCAGAGGTGGCGGTGATCGTCGAAAAGGATGGTAAGGTTCTCTACAGCACCTACTCACTTCGGAACTTTTCCAAGACAGCTGAAATTGTCATTACGGAAATTGCGGATAAGCTTTAAGAGTCTTCTGGGTTTTGTGTGGGTATTAAACTCAGCCAATGTAGCGGGATCAGGCTATTTTCTTTTTTGCACTTCCCCTTCACGTCCTGAACTAAATTCCTGACCCTGATAGAATTATTTTTTTGTCCCCCAACCCCTCTCCCCGCTGGGGAGAGGGGTTGGGGTGAGGGGCACTTTGATAAGGCGCCCCAGGAATTTCGTAGGGCCGCTCCGGGAAGTGCGGGGTTTGGGAAAAAGCATTTCAAGCCGTTGCTCTCCTCCCCCATGCGAACATTCCCGTCATGCGACCGAGTCCGAGGGTTAAACATTTCAGACTGTCTGAGGGCGACCTGTCCCGATGGTATCGGGGAGCCCGAGTTTTTGAAATGTACTGAGGACGATCGAGCATGACGGATCAGAATGGTCGCCGGGGTGCCCTTCTTTGGCGCCACCTTTCTTCGGGCAAGCAAGAAAGGTGGCAAAAAAATCACCTGAGGCGTGATAATTGAGCATAATAACCTCTCAAGACACTTTAGAGCAGCCACAGAAAAGTCAGAAGACCCATATTATTTTTGGTAACTTTCCCTGTTGACTAACCCCGACAAACTCTGTACATTCAGAAAAGTATAGGACAGGCTCATCACTTCAGCGGTTTGGTTTGGCCTTTGGCCTGGAGAATCATGGCCAAATGAAACATCAGGCACCTGACGAATCTTCTGTATTTATTCTTAGTTGAAATTTAAGGAAGCGGCTCCTAAAATGGTAAGGTTTGTTTCCCGACAAAACAATGCCAAGAAAGGAGCCGTTCAATGGATACGATAGTAAAGTTTGGCAAAAAAGGCAAGGTCAAAAGAGCAAAAGCCGTCGAGGTGCAGAAGCTTCAGGAGTATGGAGCACTCGCGATAGATGCCAAGGCAGCACTCATTCAGGAGTTGATCCCCTTGGGCCTCATGCACATTGTGGCAGTCGTTGAAGAAGAAGTGGTCAGGCTGGCCGGCGAGAAGTATCAGCGGAACGGCATTGCCGGGTATGATCGATGGGGCAAGCAGCAGGGATCGGTCTTTATCCAGGACCAGCGGATACCGATCATGTATCAAAGAGTGAGGAATGGGAGGACAAAGAAAGAGGTTCCTCTCGCATCCTATGAGCTGTTTCAGAAGCCAACGAGCGGTGCCAACGAGAAACTGCTCAAACGGGTTCTGTACGGATTGAGCTGTGGAGATTACCGGGCATGCTCCGAGGCGATCCCGGAAGCGCTGTCGATGAGCCCTTCGACGATCTCACGGCGCTATATTGCGGCAAGCGAGAAGAAGTTGAGGGAGCTCCGGGAACGAAAGCTCGACGAGTACGATATCGTAGCCCTGGTGATGGACGGAAAAGCCTTCGGTGACGATGAGATCATCATCTCCATCGGTGTAACGATCAAGGGCGAAAAGGTCATCCTTGGGATCACCCAGGCCGCATCTGAGAACGCGTCCGTTTGCAAAGATTTCCTCAAGAGCTTGATCAACCGTGGACTCAAATACGAGCAAGGGCTTTTATGCGTAATCGATGGCGCCAAAGGATTCAGGAAAGCCATAGATGACGTTTTCGGCAATCATGGCGTAGTGCAGCGGTGCCAGTGGCATAAACGGGAGAACATTCTGAAATATCTTCCGAAAGAGCTACAGGACACCTTTAAGAAGAAACTCCAGAAGGCTTACCGTCAAGAGGACTACGGCGATGCGAAGGCCGCTTTCCTGCCGATCAAAAAAGAACTGCGGCTGCTCAATGAATCAGCGGTGCACAGTCTTGAAGAAGGATTTGAGGAGACGCTTACCGCTCACCGCCTGAATATTCACCAGGAACTGCGTCGGAGCTTTACGACCACCAATATGATCGAGTCCATCAACGCTTTGGTCGGACAGCGGACGGACAAAGTTGATTACTGGAAAAACAGCAACCAGAAGCAGCGGTGGGTCGCAACGGCGTTACTCGATGTTGAGATACGGCTTAATCGGGTGAATGGGTATCGTCACCTTCAAGAACTCAGATATGCATTGCAGCGAGAGATCAGACGGAGAACGATGAAGGACGGTCGAGAGGAGGCAGTGGCTGCCTGAAGCAGCATAGGAGCCGCTCCTGAATTTCAACTAGGAATGGGCTTGACCCTACCTCAACCCGAATGAAGTAAGTGCTATAAAGTGTCAAC
>Ga0154442_1053_pt4 | contig 20305 bp, 17 predicted proteins | sample RifGroC2_FD_115946 | JGI IMG/M metagenome (GOLD analysis project Ga0154442, IMG submission 115946) | Nitrospirae bacterium GWC2_57_13
CATCCGAACTTGTTCGAGAGCGCCATCAGGATGTTCCCCCGGATGCGCGCCTGGAGGTTCTCCTCGGTCACGTCGACTTTGGTCATCGCGAAAGCATTGCGCAGCATGGTGAGATAGGCGTCATAGGGCTGCATGATGGGGATGGTGAGCGTTTTGATGCCGAGGTTGCGCGCGAGCGCGTCTGCATCCTCGATGCTTTCCTTCGAGGTGTACTGGGAAGGCATCAGCACGCCGGTCACGTTCTCCTTCCCGATCGCTTCAACTGCCACGGCAGCCACGAGAGATGAGTCGACGCCGCCTGACAGCCCGATTACCACGGCACGGAAGCCGTTCTTGCGCAGATAATCGCGCGTTCCCACCACGAGGGCAGTATATATCTCCTCGCAGGCAGAGAGGGGAGCGCTGCGGCGCGCAGCGGGCAGGGGCTTGCGTTTCGGCGCTGGCCGCTCTGATATGGCGATGCGGTCGATGAATTCCTTGTTCATATCCAGGACGCTCCAGAACTTCTTCTTTTTTTCTGTCACGGGCCGCGACAACGCGACCTGCAGGTCTGCTATGACGAGGTCTTCCTCGAACTGTTTTCCCGAAAGGATCAGCCTGCCGTCCTTGCCCACGATCATGCTCTGGCCGTCAAAGACCAGTTCGTCCTGTCCGCCTACGGCATTGGTGTAGGCGATGATGACGTCGTTCTCCCGGGCCCGAGCAGCGAGCATCCTGAGCCGCTCTTTTCCCTTGCCCGTGTGATAGGGCGAGGCGTTGATGTTCACGATCACTTCAGCGCCTGCAAGGGCCTGGACCCGCGTGGGGCCGTCAGCGAACCAGATGTCTTCACAGACGTTCACTCCCACGTGCACGCCCCTGATCGTAAGGACCGGGAAGCGTGTGCCGGGCTTGAAATAGCGGTACTCGTCAAAGACGCCGTAGTTCGGCAGCAGCATCTTGTGGTAGGTGTGCACATGCCGGCCGTCGTGCATCACGGCTGCCGCGTTGTGGATGCAGTCGTTCTTGTCCACGAAGCCCACAACAGCGGTGATGCCCTTTGTGGCGCGCTGGATGTCCCGGAGCGTTTTGAGGTTGTCCTTCACGAACTGGGGCTTCAGCACCAGGTCTTCGGGCGGATAGCCGGTGAGCGCCAGCTCGGGGAAGGCGACGATGTCGGCGCGGAGCTTTGTGGCGCGGCCCAGGGCGTCGATGATGCGGTCGCGGTTGCCCGCGAGGTCCCCGACGGTGGGGTTGATCTGGGCCATGGCAATGCGGATAGTTCTCATAAAGGATTATATCTCACGTAAAGGCAAAAAAACCATGTCTCTCGCAGAGACGCAGAGGGTGAAGCGAAAGGCTGCGTTCTGGTAAAAGCGTGAAGCAAAATCAAAAAGCTCTGTTTCTCGTAAAGGCGCAAAGTTCGCAAAGGGCGAAGCGGAAAAGCTGAGTTCTGGTAAAGGTGTGAAGCAAAATCAAAAAGCTCTGTCTCTCGCAAAGGCGCAAAGTTCGCAAAGGGTGAAGCAAAAGCAAAGAAAAAGCGAATGCAGTGCTCTCACAAAGACGATGATCAAAGGCAACGGAAAAAATCGCAAAGGGTGAAGCGGGAAAGCTAAAACGAATGCTGTGTTACAGTAATGGGTCGCACGCGAGTAAGGTCAAAGGCAACAGCCTGTGTCCTATTATAAGCCATTGGCAACCCGGACTATTCCATCTTTCATTAATTCCACGTTAAAATTTACGAGCAGGCCAAGTTTCAGATGAGATAATTTTAAATAAGTTAAAAGCTGTTTCTTGAAAACGGGCGCCAGGTTCTCTATGGATTTCAGTTCGACAATGACTTTTTTGTCCACAATCAGATCTGCTCTAAACCCGATTTCGAGCTTTACGCCGTCATATACCGCAGGTACATCTACCTGACGCTCGAAATATATGCCAAGCTTCTTAAGTTCATGGACAAGGGCTGCCTCATAAACTGATTCCAAAAGCCCGGGGCCAAGAGCCTTGTGTATTTTGACGCAAAGATCGACAATGATCTTAGCGATCTCATTTTCCGTCATGGGTTTTGGTTTCCTTGGCGCCCTTTGCGCCTTTGCGAGAGAATGCCTTTTTAGATTCTTCGATGATGGATTTTAGCGGCACGTTCTTCTCTTCAGCTAGTTTCCTGCAGTCCTCATACTCCGGCGTGACAGTCATGATCTCGTCGCCGCGCCTGCTGATCTTGACCCGCACCGTGCCGTAAGGAATCTCGAACTCCTGTATCTCGCGGGAAAGTTTTTTTCGCCCCACTTCGTGGATGCGCACGCCGATGCTGGTGGTCTCGCGGAAGATAACATCGAGCACCCGGTCCACTGCTCCCTGTTCCGTCAGCACCGACAGCAGGTGGCTGGGCCGGCCTTTTTTCATGATGATCGGCGTCACGTAGGCGTCATGGGCGCCGGCTTCGATAAGCCGGGTGATGACGAAATCGTAGAGCTGGGGATTCATGTCGTCAATGTTCGTTTCGATGACGATGGAGGAGTCTTCCTCATATCCGCCTGAAGGCTCACCGATCAGCAGGCGCAGCACGTTCGGCTGGCCCGGAAGATCCTTGTTTCCCGCGCCGTAGGCCGCGCGCTGCAGCTTCATCTGCGGGACAGGGCCGAAGAAGGAACTGAGGCTTGTCACGATGGCCGCGCCCGTGGGCGTGGTGAGTTCGAAGGCCACGGACGAGGCGTAAAAGGGCACGCCGATCAGCAGCTCTGCAGTTGCCGGAGCAGGGACCGGCAGCCTGCCGTGGCTCGTGTGGACGCTGCCGGACCCCACGTTCACGGGCGAGCCGATCACCTCGGTGATGCCGAGCAGATCAAGCCCGATAACGCTCCCCACAATGTCCACGATGGCATCCACAGCCCCTACTTCATGAAAATGGACCTTCTCGATCGTTGTGTTGTGGACCTTTGCCTCGGCAACGGCGAGGCGTTCGAAGATGGCAATGCTTTTCTGTTTTACCTTGTCAGGGAGGGAGCTTGTTCCGATGATAGACCGGATATCAGATAGATGGCGGGCAGGCTGTTCCTTCTTTTCAAGGATGACGTTCACTTTCGTGGCTACCAGGCCCAGGCGGGTCACCTTTTCGGCCTTCAGCTCATAGCCGTGAAGGTCCAGCTTGGCAAGTTCGGCGCGCAGGGCGTCGATGTCCACGCCCGCGTCCACAAGGGCGCCGAGGGTCATGTCGCCGGAGATGCCGGAAAAGCAGTCGAAGTAGGCGAGGGTCATAGGGGCACATTTTCTCGCAGAGGCGCAGAGGACGCAGAGTAAATCCAGGCAAAAAAGCGTCTCTTGCAAGGCTGAAAAAAGCGCTAAGCGACGCATGAATTCTTGCTTAAAAAACCTTAGCGTCCTTAGCGGCTTTGCGGTTCAAGGGCCTTGGTTCTATCTTTTAGCCTGACGCATTTCCTCGCTCAATCATTCTCTGCGCTCTCTGCGCCTCTGCGAGAGATGAAGTCTTTCAGGTCCTTTCCCCCAGCAGATTTATCCGATGCGCCAGCACGCCTGCGCCGAAGCCGTTGTCGATGTTCATGACCGCGATACCGGCGGCGCAGGAGTTCAGCATCGTGAGCAGCGGGGCGATGCCGTTGAAGCCCGCGCCGTAGCCCACGCTGGTCGGCACGGCGACAACGGGTTTGTTCACCAGGCCGCCCACGACAGACGGGAGCGCGCCGTCCATCCCGGCAACAACGATGACGACGCGGGCGCTGTCAATGAGCTCCTTCTTGCTGAAGAGGCGGTGGATGCCTGCCACGCCCACGTCATACACGGTCTGGACAGTGCTGCCGAGAGTGCGCGCTGTAACAGCGGCCTCTTCGGCAACAGGGATGTCCGTGGTCCCCGCCGAGAGGATCGCGATGATCCCGGTAGTGAGTTTCTTTTTCTTCTTCTCGACCACGATGGCCCGGGCCGCCTCATGGTAGACTGCGCTGCGGTCGAGCTTTTTGACGGCCTGGTACGCCTTGTCCGAGGCGCGCGTGGCCAGGATGTCGCTGCCTGCGGCGAGCATTCGCTTCACGATGCCCGTGATCTGCGCAGCGGTCTTTCCCTCGCAGTAGATAACCTCGGGCATGCCGTGGCGCAGATGGCGGTGGTGGTCGATGTGGGCGTAGACCGCATCCTCGAAAGGCAGGTTCTTGAGCTGCGCAAGGGCCGTGTCGACGTCAACGGTGCCAGCCTGGACTTTTTGGAGCAATTTGGAAAGTTTTGTAGTATTCATGGTAGAAACTAACGAATCAAATCTTCTCAAAATGGAGCGCGCTGGATATAACCACGGGTCCCGCAGTGCGGGACGCACAGCTGAACACGGGTGCTGTGGACCGAGCCGACCGCGTCGGCGTAACTCAGCGAGCCCGTTTTTCTTCGTGCTCTTCGTGTTCTTCGTGGTGAGAAAAGAGAAACTTCATAGTCTTGTCTCTCGCTAAATCTTCATGCCCCATACTACTGTTGTCCTCTCCCCAAGGGGAGAGGGTTGGGTGAGGGGGCGTTCAGCGATGATCTAAACTATTGCTATCTCAGCTGGCGGTGCGGTCTGCGATCAGGCCCCCGCTGGCGCATGCGGTCCCGGCAGTCCTGGACGGCCTGAAGCGCTTCCCCCTTCATTTTCTGAACCACGGGCCGCTTGGCGTTCTGGGCGATCTTCAGGAACCGGGTCAGGTACGATGCGGACTGCCTGCAGTTGCCGATGGTGTAATGGGTCATGCCCGAATGAAAGAGCATGCGCGGGTCCCGGGGACGCACTTTCTCGACGAGATGGAACTCTTTCAGCGCTTCGTTGTGGCGGCCTCGCTCCTTCAGCAGCAGACCGAGCTTCATGTGATAGAAGGGATTGGCAGGATGGGTCGCGGCAGAGGACCGGAGTATCTTCTCAGCGGCATCAGGATCACCCCGGCGCTGGTACAACATGGCCAGCAGGATGCGCGCCCGCCGGTTGTCGGGATTCACGGAGGCGGCCCTCTGCACCAGTGTCGTGGCGCGCTCGAGCTCTTCCGGGCTCACGTTGTTCCCATTATATCCCGCATCGACGAAGTCCATCTTCCGGGAAAGGGACGCCCAGGTATTCCGCACGTCGTCGTTCGCTTCCTCTTTTGAGAGCACGCTGTCCAGCTTTTTCTGGATGTCGCCGGCCTTTGGGCCGCTCTTTTCCATATGCAGCTTTCTTACGAGCGATTCGCGCTCTTTGCGGAGGGTCTCATTCTCCTTATGAGCAGCCGTGAGTTGTTCCTTCAGGTCCTCGTGTTCGCGAAAACGGCTGATCTGCTCGTTCATCACATCCGTGTCGATGCGGCACCGCACCCTGACGAACATTTCTGGCTTCGCCGTGCTGCCGCGCATCTCTTCGGCGGCGATCTCCGTCTCTACCACGCCGGCCGTGTAGGCCGTTACCTCGTCCTTCGTGAGCTTGTAGTCCTTCACCTCTGTAAGGCTCGCTACAAAGGTCCCTGCCTCTTCCAGTGCCTTGCGCTTCGCCTCCTGTACGGCGATCCTGCGGGCGTCGATCTTGCTGTCGTTATCGCCCATGAGATAGACGCTTTCGGCCTCAATGACCTTGATCTCGGCACGGGCGGGAATGGACTGCAGGACCACGAGTAGCATAGCGCACGCGGCAACAGTTTTTATCATAAGAATTTCTCCTCTGCCCCCTCACGTCCAGGAGTGACGCGAGGTCGGCGGGTTAGGTCTCCTGCTTTCATCAGTCTGAAACGGAATTTTTTCTGATCGTTCTTTGCGAACTCTGCGCCTCTGCGAGAACAGTTCTTAGGTGTGCTGCGTTTCACTCCGAACTCCGCACCTGTTTCATTCTTCCTTCAGGTCCCGGCCCATGAGGTCCTTGACTGCCTGCTTCGGGTCCTTGCCTTCGTACAATATCTGGTAAGCTTCTTCTGTCACGGGCATTTCCACGCCGTATTTTTCGGCAAGAGAGCGCGCCGCCTTGGCGGTCCTGACGCCTTCAGCAACGGTCCGGGTGTCCTTCATGATGGCGTCGAGCTTTTCGCCCTTGCCCAGGCGCGTGCCGAGGGTCCTGTTCCTGGACAGGCCGCCTGTGCAGGTGAGCACCAGGTCGCCCATGCCTGCAAGACCGGAAAAAGTGGCAGGAGAGGCGCCCATGGCAACGCCGAGGCGCGCCATCTCAGCGAGGCCGCGCGTCAGCAGGGCCGCTGACGTGTTGTACCCGTACCCGAGCCCTTCGAGCACGCCGGCTGCAATGGCGATAACGTTCTTGAGCGCTCCGCCCAGTTCCACGCCGACCACATCGGTGTTCGTATACACGCGGAAATAGGGCGAGCTCATGATCTCTTGCGCCCGTCGTCCGGCCTCAGGCGACGATGCCGCGAGGGCTACGGCAGTGGGCATCTTCTGGGCCACTTCCTTCGCGAAACTGGGGCCTGACAGGAAGCAGAGTCCGCTGTGGACCCGTTCCGGCAGCACGTCCCTGAACACATCGGAAAGGAGCATCAGCGTGTCGATCTCAATTCCCTTGGAGGCGCTGATCACCACGGCATTGTTAGAGAGAAAGGAGGCGAACTGTGATGCAATGGCCCGGACCGTGTGGGAGGGCACCACGGAGAGGACGAATTTCCTACCCTTGACCGCTGCTTCGAGGGAGGAGGTGATAGTGAGGTTTGCGGGGAGGCGAAAGCCCGGAAGGTAGACGCGGTTCTCGCGGGTCCGCGCGGTCTCTTCGGCAAGGTCCTGCTCATACATCCAGAGCGTGACGTCCAGTTTCTTCTCCGCCAGAAGGATGGCCAGGGCCGTTCCCCAGGCGCCCGCGCCGATAACGCCAATGCGTTCGTTCATGACGCTGATTATAAAGGGATTGGGGAGGGGTGTCAAAAGAATTGTGCGGGCGAAGGCAACGGCGTGCTATCAGGTGGTCATAGTCTGAAGCAGGATGGAGCATGAAAAGCAGGTTTTCTCGCAGACGCAAAGTTCGCAAAGATAGGCCGGTCATTTTGTTACATCTTACCAAGAGATTTCCTTGAGAACCGAAAAGCTGTTTTCTCGCAGAGACGCAGAGATCGCAGAGAAAAGCCAATCATTGGGTTTAAACCCAGGATGTACAGGTTTCCTTTGCGAGAGATGCACTGAGATTTTGAATTGCTTTGTGCCTTGCCGGTCCGAGCCAACGCCTCGTTAATAATTCGCCTTGATCTCAGCTTCCACCAATCGTTTCAACTGCTCATAGCCGAAGCTGGGAAGCGGCTTCCCATTCACGAAGAACTCAGGCGTTTTCCTCACATTCAGCGCTCTGGCATCGGCCAGGTCCTGTTCGATCAGCTTGGCGATGGCAGGGTCGTTCATGTCCTTTTCGAGCTTTTTCAGGTCGAGCCCCGTTATGGGAAGGAACTTCCACACCAGTTTCGGCTGGGGATTGTGATGGCTCGCCCAGTACTCCTGGGAGCGGAACATGACCTCCATGGTCTCCCAGTACTTCCCCTGTTTTCTCGAAGCCTCAAGAATCTTGACGAAATAATCGGCGTTGTCATGAAAGGGGGCATATCTGATCACGAGCTTTATCCTGCCCGGGTGGGCTGCCATGAAACCCTTGACGTAGGGGTGAAAAGCGCTGCAGGTCTCGCAGGCAGGATCCATGAATTCCACGATGTAGACCTTGGCGTCATTGCTGCCTGCTGTCGGGGAATGGTCCCGAACGAATGTGGAAGCGTTCTCCCTGGCCATAAAGGCGATATTCTTTGCCTGATGGCTCTTATAGAAATACCCGCCGAGCACAAAGGCAAGGATCAGAACAACAACTGCGATCAAGACGACATAGTGCTTCTTCATACGGAAAGCCTCCTTCGTAATAGGACCAGCAGAGCTATCATGGCCGAAAATGCCATCAGCGAAAGCATCGGGATCGTTATGAAACCGAGCCACTCTATATAGACCTCTTTGCAGGAAACACCCTGCTGGCAGGGTTCCAGGCTCTCAGGAATGACCCCGGAATACAGGAGGGTATGAAATAGCGCGACGAGCCATCCCCCGGCCGCAATGGGCAGGGCATACCTGATGACGTTCCTGTCAAAGGGAAAGAGCCCCACCAGGAAGATTATGGCCAGGGGGAACATGAATATCCTTTGCCACCAGCACAGCGAGCAGGGGGCAAAGAGCATGATCTCGCTGAAGAAGAGGCTCCCCAGGACCGAGACGGCGGCGATGAGCCAGCAGAGAAAGACGATATTCCAGTTCATATCGGACGGTTGAGCTGAGCGGGCCATAATGCTGTTCTCCCCTGACGCGGCCCATGGCCGCAAGTGAAAATGTACACTTGGGAATTTAAATCCCGACGTTCGTATGCGGGATTATAACCGGGCGGGGGAGAGGGAGTCAAAGGAATTGAGCGGGCGGAGGTCGCTCTTCAGTGAAACATCGGCTTTAATCGTTTCTATTGACCGCCCTTGGAGAAAAGGATTATTATCTTCCCATGCACGCTTGGCACGGAAAGATGCTTCTTGTCGATCTCTCGAAAAGCTCGGTGCGCACCGAAGCACTCGACAGGAACACGCTCGCTGCCTGGATCGGCGGCAGGGGGCTGGGCGTGCACCTCATCAGGGACTTCATTACCCTCGACCCTTACGATCCCTCCATGCCCCTCATCTTTGCCGTGGGGCCCCTCTGCGGGACACCAGCGGCAGCATCGTCCCGCATGTCCGTCGTTTCCCGATCGCCCCTTACCGGCACCATCGGCGAATCATCGGTGGGCGGGTCCTTTCCCCAGGCGCTCAAATCAGCAGGCTATGACTGCGTGATCGTAAGCGGGGCTGCCAACAAGCCGGTCTATCTCGAGATCATTGACGGCACTGCAACCATCAGGGATGCGGGAGAACTCTGGGGAAAGGGCTGCATCGCAACGAATGCGGCGCTGGAAGCCTCGGGCTTTGTTGCCTGCATCGGCCCTGCCGGGGAACAGCGCGTGCGGTTCGCGAACATCATGGTGGGCGGCATGAACTCGGCAGGCAGGGGCGGACTCGGCGCGGTGATGGGCTCAAAGAACCTGAAGGCCCTGGTGGTGAAGGGGTCGAAGAAGCCCACGGTGGCCGATCCCGCGGGTTTTAAAAAGGCCCAGGAGGACGTGATGCGCCTGCTGCGCGCATCGCCCGTGGTCCTCGGCGAGATGGGCCTCGGCGCTTACGGAACTGCCACGCTCGTAGACATCGTTGAACAGCGCCGCATGGCGCCGACAGAGAACTTCCGCAAGACCTTCTTTTCCGAATCGCGCGCCTACTCAGGCCCGGCGCTTACCAGGGACTACGGTGCAAAGAAGCACGGCTGCATCGGGTGCCCCATCCAGTGCAAGAAGATCACTTCCTGCGGCAGGCCCATGCCGGAGTATGAGACCCTGTCGCACTTCGGCGCCCTGAACGCGAACTCCGATGCCGAATCCATCGTGAAGGCCAATCTGTTATGCAACGACCTCGGCATGGATACGATCACCACAGCCTCGACCTTCGCGGCATTCGGCGAGGCAAGGGGGCAATTCCTCTCTCCTGATGAGATCATCGCCATGGTACAGAAGACGGCTGCGCGGGAAGGGGATGGCGATGCCCTGGCCGAAGGCTCGATGCGATACTGCCGATCCATCAACAGGCCCGAGCTGTCCATGAGCGTCAAGGGGATGGAGCTTCCTGCCTATGATCCCCGCGGCTCCTATGGCATGGCCCTGGCCTACTGTACTTCCACGCGGGGCGGATGCCATCTCCGGGCCTATCCCATCAGCCAGGAGATACTGCGCAAGCCAGTTGCCGTGGACCGGTTCAGCTTCGACGGTAAGGCGCGGATGATCAAGATCGCCGAGGACGCTAACGCCGTGGTGGACTCCCTCGCTGTCTGCGCCTTTGCGCTGCTCGGCGCGTCGTTGGAAGAGTACGCTCATGTGTTTGCCGCAATCACGGGCATGTCCTTTACCGGCCAGGGCCTGATGAAGCTCGGCGAGCAGATGGTCCTGACGGAGCGGCAATACAATGTCATGAACGGGTTCACGGAACAGGACGACTACCTGCCTGAACGGTTTTATAATGAAGCAGGATCATCGGGCGGGGGCATCGATGTGCCGGCCATCGACAGAAAACGCTTTACCGAAGAACTGCAGCGCTACTATCGGATCCGCTCTTCCTCTCCTCGTGAAGTTTGATTTCATCCGTAACAGGATCATAACGTTCATTACTCGCCCAGCCGCCCGAATGCCCTCTATTCCTATGCTATAATTCCTTCACGGTTTCTCAAATCCCACTGATGCGGCAATGCCGGTCCGGATCGGTTGCCGCGAAAAGGCAGGGTGATATGAGTTTTTTCCGTTCTGGGCTATTGCCTGCGGCTCCTGTGAAGGTCATGGGCATGTGCCTGCCGCTCCTGCTGTTCTCCGCCTGCGGTTCCGTCCCCTTTGCCGATATCCTGTCGGTCCATCAGGCCCAGGAGCACGTCTATGTGGTGGCCCGCTCAGAGGATCGGAAAAGCGGTTATGTGAAAGTGCTGGATACGAACAGGCTGGGGGTGAAGGACAAGGTCCCTCTTCATAGTGATGCCTCTCAGCAGATCGTATCGGTCCTGCGGGAAAAGGACGGCGTGATCGTGGCGGTGCGCGAAGGCCAGGGCAAAGCTGCCGTGTACCGCCTGCAGGCCGGTGTTCCGCTGCAGCGGCTGGGGCAGATACGGAGCCAGAACTTTCTGCTGAGCGGTTCGGACCAGGAGTTCATCTATTCCATCTCGACACCGGAGAGCAAAGGCAAGCCGGCGCAGGTCAACGGTATGCGGTATGACCGGGCCTTCAAGGTCCAGAACGCCTTTCATTTCAGCGAAAATCCTGGCCTGCTCGTCATCAACATCACCGAGGACAATGAAGCCTACTGGTACACCTGTCTGGAGAGGAAGGCCGCTGATCCCGCTCCCTCGCCCGGTGAGCTGAACGGCCGCCTTGTCGTGGTCCGGAAGGCGAAGGATACGAAGGAGTACAGCCAATTCGTGTATGAGATCGAGCGCCTCAGGAACATCTCAACCGTTGCCGATAGCGGGAGCCTCTGGATATTTGCTACAGGAGATGAAAAGAACGGGAGGGGCAATTACTCTGACCACAAGATCGTTCAATTCTCGAAGAAGGACACGACCTTCAGGGCGCAAAAAATGCTTTTGGCCCTCGTCGCCATTCCCTCCTACGGCATTCCGCAGGAATCCGAAATTCTTTGGGCCTTCGGGTCCGGCAACCGTATCGTCCAGGTGCAGAAAAAGGACCTTACCTACACGACCAAAGCTCTGCCTCAGAACGTCCGGACGAGCAGCGGCAGCGAGCGGCGTTTTGCAGCAGCGGAGACTGAGACAAGTCTTCTGCTGGGGTCCTATAATTTTCAGGACCGCGTTCCCGGATCATCAGGCGAAATGCCGAAGCCCCTTATCCTGCGATATACAAAAACAGACATGGAGCTTGAGATGGTCCCGTTGAAGGACACGATGGGGGATACGCTGATGGCGATCCCGATGAACCTGTGCCTGATAGGATACCGGTCCTGTCTGCTTGATCCGGTCAGCAAGTTCAAACGGGAAGATGAGTGATCTGTAAGAACAGCAATCTGGACGCGGAAAAATCGGAAAAACGAGGGTAACGGAGGAAATAAACGCGCTCTTCAGCAAGGCGAACATATCAATCAGCAGGGTGAGCCGTCTTTTACGGTGAATTTTTCGATCTCTCCGCACTTGTTTGCGTCCAAATCTTTTTTCCAGGATAGTAGAGCCAACTCCGATCCGTTGCCGCTTACTATCAGGATATTTTCGCTGCTGAGATGACCGCCTTGAGGATCAGAACGATCCAAGGCGCCCCGTGCAGGAGCAGATCGAACCAGTCGAGGGGCTTCGTGAGCGTGCCTGCAAAGAGCATCTGAAGCTTTTCCCAGATGTGGGGAGGGGAGAAGGGCGCAAGTCCCAGGGTGAGGCAGACGAGTATGACCATTGACCAGGGAAGATCGGAAATATATCTTGTTATGCTTTCAACAGCGTTCATGGGCATCACTATACCCTGCCGGTGTCACTGAAATCAACCCCGGAAGCAGCGTTGCGTGCTTTTTTTTCGTCCGCATGGAAGCAAGACTCGGAAGGCCAGTCCTGGATGAAGTCGTAAAAAAAGATTTAACCACGGAGCCGCGGAGGGCACGGAGGACGTCGTTCAATGCGAGTGCCTCAATCCTTCCCTTTCAGAACCTGAGGCTCAGCACGATCGGGATGCTGTTCAATTCACGTCCCCGCAGCGGCGGTCCTTCCGTGTTCCATCCGCTGTAGGCTCGCCTGTTCTCCTCGATGTTGAAACGCTCGCTCGCGACGACCGAATCGACAAGGATGCGGTTCCAGGGCTTCGGCAGTACGTCAGCGAGCAGCCATGTCAATCCTACTCCCAGAACTCCGAAAGCCATCATGTCATTTCGGCTCGGTTTTTCCCCCAGGAGCGAGTTCAGTTCAACATAACTTCCGTCATTATAGAACATATTCACGCTCTGGCCGTAATCGATCACGGCAAGGGAAAGGAGCAGGGCGATATTTTCACCGGTGTCGTAAGCCCCTGCGGCAATGGGCATCAGCGCGATGATCAGGAGAATGAGCAGGATCTTCATGGCGGGACCTCCAGACTTTCGGGAGGCCGAAAAAAAAGCCCATACCTGAAAGGTATGGGCGCAGAGAGGGGGAGAGGGTATTCTCGGGTAAATCAGCTTCGGCAACCCTGCTATCCTTCGTCTCCCGGAGGAGCCGTGTGGACCAGTGGCTTTGCGTCCTATCCTTTCAGATAGTTTGCTCTTATCGGCCGCCTTGTTAGGCTATGTTACGACAACTGTAGCACTGAAAACCGCATTTGTCAAGAAAAAATAGTAAATACCATAAAAAATAGATGCCGACTCGAAGTCTATGAAAACACCTATATTTGAGGGGCAACCACGTCTACCCTTCAGCGTGAACTACTTCGTGTCTTGTTGTCGTGCGCCGTCTCCGTTCTGCATCATTACGCTGTATGACACGCGGGGCAATAGTAAAGAAAGCCGCGCTTCCCAACTTATTCCTTGACTTTACATGGAGTTAATAAGTATTATGCACTGTCTTTCATACGACGCAGGGAAAATTCCATTCACAACCGGAGCCCGTCCCCAATGAATATCCAGTTTTTTCAGGCAGCTATGGTAGTCTATCTGCTCGCGGCAGCGGGATATATCGCCTATATTATCGCCCCGGAAAAGAAGAACCGTGCGGTCTTTTCCCTCGTGGCAACGGTTGCCGGATTTCTGCTCCACACCGCCTATTTCATCCTGCGCTGGTCCGAGTCGTCGAGGATCCCCATAACCGGCTTTTTTGAGGCGATAAATTTTCTCGGTATGGGCATCGTGCTCGTGTTTCTTATTATGGAAGCCCGCTACCGCATCGCCGCACTTGGTTCGTTTATGCTTCCCCTCGTTGTCCTGCTGATGGTACCAGCTTTAGCAGTTTCGGGAAAGATCGTTGACCTGAACCCCGTGCTCAAGAGCGGCTGGCTCGGCATTCATACCAGTCTCGCCGTGCTGGGAGACTCTGCATTCGCCTTTGCCTGCATCATCTCGGTCATGTACCTGATCCAGGAACGGCAGCTCAAGAAGAAGCATCTGGGCGCTATCTTTCACCGTTTGCCCTCCCTGGAGATAATGGATACCATCGGGTACAAGGCCATATCCTTCGGCTGGCCCCTGTTCACTCTCGGCATGGTCACCGGTTCCATCTGGGCGGAGATCGCCTGGGGCACCTATTGGAGCTGGGATCCGAAGGAGACATGGTCGCTCATTACGTGGGTCATCTATCTGGCCATTTTGCACCTCAGGACCCTGGGATGGCGGGGCAAGAAGATGGCCTATCTGACCATCGCAGGCTTTCTGTTCGTCCTGGTCAGTTTCTTTGTCGTGAGCCGGATCCAGTTGGGGAAGCATGTGTTCTAAAGCAAAGGCGCAGAGAGCAGAGGGCAGAGGGCAGAGATTCATACTCTATGCGCCATGCCCTATGCGCTATGCTTTCTGCGTCATGCAGTCTGTCCACACGTAAGGTGAAGTGCTAATGGGCGTCATTGTCGTCGGTCTCAGTCATAAAACGGCCCCGGTGGATGTGCGGGAGAAGCTTTCCTTCCCCGAGGCGTCGCTTGCGGACTCGCTGAAAACCCTGAGGGGCTATGAAGGCGTGCGGGAGTGCCTTATTCTTTCGACGTGCAACCGCGTCGAGATCTACGCCGTTGCCCAGGACACTGCTGCGGGCGTTGAACAGATCAAGCGGTTCATATCCGAGCACCGCAAGATCGCGCCGGAGTCGCTTGCCCAGTCCCTGTACGTGCATACCGAAGCGCCGGCCGTGCGCCATGCTTTCCGTGTTGCCTCCAGCCTCGATTCCATGGTCGTGGGCGAGCCCCAGATCCTGGGACAGCTCAAGGACGCCTTCGAGGCGGGCCTCAAGAACAAGACCACCAGCGCCATCGTGAACAAGCTGCTGAAGAAGGCGATCTCCGTGGCCAAGCGGGTGCGCACGGAGACGAAGATCGCCGAGAGCGCCGTGTCCATCAGCTTCGCGGCCGTGGAGCTGGCCCGCAAGATCTTCGGCGATCTCCAGGGAAAGACGGTGATGCTGCTCGGCGCCGGCGAGATGGCCGAACTGGCGGCGCGGCATCTCATCAACAACGGCGTGAAGAGCGTGCTCGTGGCGAACCGGACCTTTGAGCGCGCCGTGGAGCTCGCCAAGGAGTTCAACGGCAGCGCTGTTCGGTTCGAGGATTTCCCCACGGAACTGGTGGTGGCTGACATCCTTATCTGCTCCACCGGCGCTGCCCATTATGTGGTCACGCACGACGCGGTGAGCAAGGCCTTGAAAGGCAGGCACCATAAACCAATTTTTATGATCGACATATCCGTTCCCCGCAACATCGACCCGGACGTGAACAAGATCGACAACGTGTATCTCTATGATATTGACAATCTCCAGGGCGTGGTGAACTCCAATATCGAAGGCCGGCAGAAAGAGGCCGAGCGGGCCGAAGAGATCATCCTGCAGGAGGTGGAGACCTACCTTCAGTGGGAACGCGCCCTCGACGTTGTGCCGACTATCGTGGACCTGCGCGAGAAGGTGGAGGACATGCGTCTGCGGGAACTCGACAAGGCCCTGTGCCAGCTCAACGGCATCACCGATGATCAGCGGCGATCCGTCGAGGCCATGTCCCAGGCCATTGTGAACAAGATCCTCCATGCGCCCATTGTGGTGCTGAAGCAGTCGGCCTCGGAGACGGGGAGCGAGGACCTGTTCCAGTTCGCCCGGCGGCTCTTCAATCTCGACAAGGATCTCAAGAAATGCGTCCATGCAAAGGGATTCGGCGGGGACGAGGGAAAAAGCGAGTGATTTGATATTCATGTGAGCGTTGCAATCAGACCTTTTCCGTAAATTTGTATTTTGAAATTTACAAGTTTACATTTCCAATTCCGGCCTGTCCGGGTTAGGAGCTTTCATTGCGAAAACAGATCCGTATTGGTACGCGCGCCAGCGCACTGGCCCTCTGGCAGGCGGAGTGGGTGAAGTCGGAGCTGGAGAAGAAGTACCCCGGCATGACGGTGACGCTCACCAAGATCAAGACCACGGGCGATAAGATCCTTGACGTGCCGCTGGCGATGGTGGGCGGCAAGGGGCTCTTCGTGAAGGAGATCGAGGAGGCCATGCTGCGGGAAGAGATCGACATTGCCGTGCACAGCATGAAGGACGTTCCCACCTTCTTTCCCGAGGGACTGCACCTGGGCGCCATCACGAAACGTGAAGATGCCCGCGACGCGCTGCTGTCGCGTAATGGTGTGAAATTTCACGACCTGCCGAAGGGCGCCACGGTCGGTACGAGCAGTCTCAGGCGACAGGCGCAGCTCATCAGCATACGGCCTGACCTCAAGATCGCCCAGCTCAGGGGAAATGTGGACACGCGGCTCCGGAAGCTTCGGGAGGGACAGTTCGATGCCATCATCCTCGCCGCAGCCGGCGTGAAGCGGCTCGGCCTTGCAGAGCACGTGACCGAGTATATCGAGCCTGAAATAAGCCTGCCGGCCATAGGCCAGGGCGCCCTGGGCATCGAGTGCCGCGCCGGGGACCGGGAATTGAACGATATGATCGCTTTTTTCAACCACCAGGAAAGCCGTGTCTGCGTCACCGGCGAGCGTGCGCTGCTGCGGCGCCTCGAAGGCGGATGCCAGGTGCCCATCGCCTGCTACGGCACGATGAAGAACGGGACGCTCTCGCTCACCGGTCTCGTGGCGAGCGTTGACGGGGCCCGGGTGGTCAAGGAATCCATTCAGGGGCCTCCGGCCGACGCGGAGAAGCTTGGCGTTACCCTTGCGGAAACGCTGCTGTCGCTGGGGGCCGACGTGATCCTGAAAGAAGTCTACGGCCACGGCAACGATATCAGCGGGAACAACCTGCTGGAGAATGGCCGATAGGCTATGCAGAGCGCAGAGAGCAAAGAGCAGAGAGTTCAGGCCTTTGCACTATGCCCTCTGCGTGTCTCTCCATGCACTATGCGCTATGCCCTATGCGGCGTACGGCAAGTCATATACTGACCTCTTTGAACATTGGGCGATCGAAACGGCAAAAGAATGACGAACACTGGAAAAGTCTACCTCATCGGCGCCGGTCCCGGCGATCCCGGGCTCATCACGGTCAAGGGTCTGGACTGCGTGCGCAGGGCCGACGTGATCGTGTATGATTACCTGGCCAACGACCGCCTGCTGGAGCAGCGAAAGCCCGAGGCGGAACTGCTGTACGTGGGCAAGCAGGGCGGCAGACACACGCTGCCCCAGGACGATATCAACGCCCTCATCGTGAAGAAGGCGAAGGAAGGGAAAATCGTGGCCCGTCTCAAGGGCGGGGACCCGTTCATCTTCGGCCGGGGAGGCGAGGAGGCGGAGGATCTTGTGGACCACGGCATCGCCTTTGAGGTCGTACCCGGCGTCACAGCGGCAACTGCTGTGCCTACCTATGCGGGCATCCCGCTTACCCATCGAGACTACACGGCCAGCGTCGCCTTTGTCACGGGCCATGAGGACCCCACCAAGGAAGCGTCGAAGGTGCACTGGGACCGCATCGCCACGGGCATCGGGACTCTCGTCTTCTTCATGGGCATGAAGAACCTGCAGAACATCGTAGACAACCTCATTACCTACGGCAGGAGCCCCCAGTGCCCGGTGGCTCTGATCCAGTGGGGCACACGTACGGATCAGAAGGTCGTTACCGGTACGCTCCAGGACATCGTGCCGAAGGTGAAAGAGGCGCAGCTTGGGCCGCCGGCCATCATCGTTGTGGGCGAGGTGGTGAAACTTCGCGAGAAGCTTAATTGGTTCGAGACCAAGCCGCTCTTCGGCCGACGCGTGGTAGTCACGCGTTCCCGTGAACAGGCAAGCGTCTTTGCCGAGATGCTGATCGACCGCGGGGCCAAGACCATCGAGTTCCCCTCCATAGAGGTGGTGCCTCCGTCGAGCTGGGCCGAATTGGACGCGGCGATCGACGGCCTCGAGCGCTATCACTGGGTCATCTTCACGAGCGCCAACGCGGTCCGGTTCTTCATGCAGCGGCTGCGGGAGCGGGGCAAGGATGTGCGGCAGCTGAAGGACGCTAAGCTCTGTGCCGTGGGTCCCAAGACGGCTGAGGCCCTGGACCAGTTCAGCCTCCGCGCCGACATTATTCCCGCAGAATTCAAGGCCGAGGGCGTCATCGAAGCCTTCGGCAACATGGACGTGAAGGGGCTCCGGTTCCTGATCCCCCGGGCGAAGAAGGCCCGTGAACTGATTCCCGACAAGCTGCGGGAGCTCGGCGCCGACGTGACAGTGGCCACGGCCTACGACAATGTCAAGCCCTCGACGGACGTGGAGCGCGTCAAGAAGCTCTTCCGGGAGAAAAAAATATCGGCGGTGACCTTCACGAGCTCGTCAACGGTCCATAATTTTGTTGAAATGCTCGGACGGAGCGGGTATAAAGAACTTATGAACGGCGTAGCCGTGGCCTGCATCGGTCCGGTGACGTCCAAGACCGCCGAGGAATACAGCATGAAGCCTGACATCATGCCAAAGGAGTACACCATTCCGGCCATGGTCAATGCGATGGTGGACTATTTTAAGCAGAAACGCTAACCATTCACCACGAAGACGCTCAGGCGCCAATTTCCCCCCCCTGCGTGTCTTTGTGGTAAAAAAGCACTTGAAGGAGAAGACATGATAAACATTTCAGATGTTGCAGCAGACAAGATCAAGGAGATCATGAAGGTTGAAGGCTTGCCGAACCACGGCCTTCGGATCGTGGCCGGCGGCGGCGGATGCTGCGGAGGTTCCCAGTACGAGATCATGCTGGACGAGAAGGCCGGCACAGGCGATACGGTCATCGAGAAGAACGGCGCCAAGCTTTATGTGGATGCAAAAACAGCCAAGGCGCTGGAAGGCGTTGAGCTGGCCTTTATGAGCGACGAGAGGGGAGAGGGGTTCATACTGAACTTTCCCAAGGGGAGCGGTCAGGCCGGCAGCAGCTGCGGGTGCGGTTCCGAGTCGTCAGGCGGCGGCTGCGGTTCCGGTACCGAGTCGTCGGGCGGCGGCTGTGGTTCCGGCTCAGGCCATGGCCATGGCAGCAGCGGCGGATGCGGCTGCGGGTAACATAACAGACGGAAGATAGGAAAATGGGAAGGTAGGAAGGTTCAAGAGATGCAGGTGCGTGGTTCCATTCTTAACGTCCCAACTTCTTAACTTCAAATCTTCGTGTTTATTTCTGACGTTGGGGGTTCTCATGGGGTTTCCTGATATCCGTCCGCGCCGGCTGCGGTCGAACGAAATGATCCGGCGCATGGTGCGCGAGACAACGCTCTCCCCCGATGACTTCATCTATCCGCTCTTCGTGACCCATGGCAAGGACGTCAGGAAAGAGATCTCCTCCATGCCCGGGAACTTCCAGCAGTCCATCGACCATATCGTCAAGGACTGCGAGGAGGTCCACAAACTGGGCATTCCCGCCGTGATCCTCTTCGGCATTCCCGAGAAAAAGGACGAGCTTGGCTGCGAGGCCTATGCCGACGACGGCATTGTGCAGCGCGCCATCCGGGCCATCAAGAGCAATGTGCCGGATCTCGTGGTGATCACCGACGTCTGCCTCTGCGAATATACGAGCCACGGTCATTGCGGCGTAATCGAGCACGGGCATGTCAAGAACGACGCGACACTGGAACTGCTCGCAAAAGAGGCCGTCTCTCACGCGAAGGCCGGTGCGGACATGGTGGCGCCGTCGGACATGATGGACGGCCGTGTGGCTGCCATTCGCAAGTCTCTTGATGGTGAGGGGCACACGAACATTCCTATCATGGCCTATGCCGCCAAGTACGCATCCAGTTTTTACGGACCCTTCCGCGAGGCGGCTGAGTCAACTCCCCAGTTCGGCGACCGCAGGTCTTACCAGATGGACCCGCCCAACAGCCGCGAGGCCCTGCGCGAGGTGGCCCTGGACATCCAGGAAGGCGCCGACATCGTGATGGTCAAGCCCGCATTGTCCTATCTTGATATCATCTATCGCATCCGGGAGCGCTTCGACCTTCCCGTGGCGGCCTACAACGTGAGCGGCGAGTTCTCCATGATCAAGGCAGGGGCCAAGATGGGCTGGATCGACGGCGAACGGGTCATGATGGAAGTGCTTACGTCCATCAAGCGCGCCGGCGCGGACCTCATTCTCACCTACCACGCCAAGGAGGCGGCGACGCTGCTGAACAAGTAAATCCGCGTTTGGCCGCAGATATCCTGCATTCCGCCTTTTGCGTTCTGCACCGTCTTTTCACACCCCGATCCCGGTGCCAGGGGATCCCGAAAGGATCCATATGAAATATATCACCCGAACGTTCCTGACAGGCCTTGTGACCATCATACCTGTTGCAGCTACCTTTTATCTGCTCGTCTGGCTCGTCGTGGCTGCCGAGTCGGTCCTGGGCGAAGCGCTTCGCTCCGTTTTTCCGGAAAAGCTCTACTGGCCCGGCCTGGGCATGGCGTTTTTTGCGGTAATCGTATTCCTGATCGGGTTGCTGATGCGCGCCCTGGTCGTGCGGAAACTGTTTTCCTGGGGCGAGGCGCTTCTGTACCGTTTGCCGATCGTGAAGACCGTGTACGGACCGCTGCGTGATTTTTTCAGCTTCCTTGCCGAGCCGAAAATGAGCGGCCTCCAGCAGGTCGTTTCCGTCAAGCTGGGCGGTACGGACATGAAACTGATGGGATTTGTGACGCGCGGCGATCTCACCGGCCTGCCTGGTGGCATCAATGACGCGGAT
>Ga0154442_1047_pt4 | contig 20272 bp, 17 predicted proteins | sample RifGroC2_FD_115946 | JGI IMG/M metagenome (GOLD analysis project Ga0154442, IMG submission 115946) | Nitrospirae bacterium GWC2_57_13
GATGTTCAGGATCCCCGCCACCCAGACGGGCGTGTAGGAATAGACGGCTATCTTCAGCGCCTGCACGCTGTCCTGCTTCGCTTCAAAGGTCGGGGCGAGTGCATTGATGATGGCGCCGGCCGCGATCACCGTCACGATGCTCATCACATAGAAGAACACCGCCCAGACCAGCAGGTAGCTGAAGGAATAGCGCATGGTCGTGCCCATGAAACTGATGCCGACGATACCCATGCCGACCACGGAAGCGATGGTCGGGATTGCCGCCAGGATCGCGACGTATTCAAAGATGATGTCCTTCGCCGAAGTCTGTTCCGCCTTGATGGCCTCCCACTCGCTCTTGGGACTGATTAAGATATTCTTAATCCTGCTGACAAGCTTTTCCATTGTGTCCCTCCTTAGGATTGTGAATGTGCTGTCAATCACGATAGGGTGATGGTGCCATGCGTCATCCCATGTCCGTCGGCCCTGCGACAAATTTTCAATTTGATATTTCCAATCAGTAGCGTCCGGTTATCGTTTTCCTGAAGGATGATAACTCAATGTAATTCGATGAAATATTAGTCAATATGCGCGTTTTCGATTTCAAAAAGTATGCGAAGTTCGCATTCAAATAAATCAACTGGTTACAGTTAAAATATTCACGATTTCGAGCTTAACCGGACAGTAGTGATTTCCAATTTACAATTTTCAATTGCGGCCAAAGGCCGCGGCATGGTTTACGAACCTATCTTCCGCTCAAAAACTCCTGTGCTCAGGTAGCGCTCTCCTCCATCGGAGAAGATCGTCACCACCCGTTTGCCTTTTCCGAGCCGCTCTGCCTCCTGAAGCGCCGCCGCGCAGGCCGCGCCAGAGGATATTCCCACCAGCAACCCCTCCTCTTGGGCAAGCCGCCTTGTCATTTCCGCGGCCTGGTTGTTCGTTATCTGGATGATATCGTCATAGATCTTTGTGTTCAGGATGGCGGGCACGAACCCGGCGCCGATGCCGGGAATGGCGTGAGGGCCCGGCTGTCCGCCCGAGAGCACCGGCGACGCGGCAGGCTCGACAGCGACGATCCGGACTTTCCGGTATTTTTTGCGCAGCGCCTCGCCGACTCCCGTAAGCGTTCCGCCCGTGCCAACGCCGGCAACGAAGGCGTCGATGGTCCTGGCTCCCATATCCCTGATGATCTCGCGGGCCGTGGTCCGGCGGTGCACCTCCGGATTGGCCGGATTGCCGAACTGGTCAGGCATGAAACAGTTGCCCGAGGCAAGGAGTTCCTTCGCCTTCTCGATAGCACCCTTCATGCCCTTCTCGGCAGGCGTGAGCACCAGTTCGGCGCCGTATGCCTCGAGCAGCTGACGGCGCTCACGACTCATGCTCTCCGGCATGGTCAGCACGATGGGATAACCCCTGACGGCCGCCACCATGGCCAAACCGATGCCCGTGTTGCCGCTCGTGGGCTCGACGATCTTCATGCCCGGCTTCAATCTGCCCTTCTTTTCGGCATCCAGGACCATGGCCAGTGCTGGTCGGTCCTTCACGCTGCCTCCGGGATTGAAGCCTTCGAGCTTCACCCAGACCTCGGCGCTGTCCGGACCGGCAAGGCGAACCAGCTTCAGCATCGGCGTGTTCCCGATCAGGTCCAACAGGGTCTTTGGTTTCGGCATGAGAAGCCTTTCCGTATGACAGGGACAGTCCCCCTGGAACCAACGGGGACTGTCCCTTTTCCAGATGTTCTTTCCAGGTAGATCACTTCACCGGCTGTTCGGCTTGGGGCAGTACGCTGCTCTGAAGCGCGCTCAGAATGTCCTCGACAGACAGCACCGCGCCGCCGGGCCTGCCGTAAAAGGCGACATCGACCTTGCCGTTCACGGCCAGCCGCACGTCCTCGACCATCTGGCCCATGTTCATCTCTACCACGAGAAAGCGGCCCGCCCGCTCTGCCGCCCTGGCCACGGCCTTCACCGGGAAGGGAAAGAGCGTGATGGGCCGCAGCAGTCCGACCTTCATCCCCTCGGCGCGGGCGATGGCCACGGCGCTCTTGGCGATCCGCGCAGCAGTCCCGAAAGCAACGATCACAGTCTCTGCATCGTCAAGGGCGACGGACTCGTGCATTGTTTCGTGCTCCGCCATGCGGTCGTACTTCTGCTTTAATTTATAATTATGGCGCTCAAGCATTCCTTCTTCACCGGGCAGCATGAACAGCGTGCGGATCACCCGTGCGGGCCTGCCTGCGGCGCCGGTGAGCGCCCAGGGCTTTTCCACTTCCTGGAGTTTCACGTCGGGAAGCTCCACGGGCTCCATCATCTGGCCAAGAACGCCGTCTCCGAGGATCATGACCGGCGTGCGGTACTCATCGGCCTTCTCAAAGGCCCGGACCGTAAGGTCCACCACCTCCTGGAGGTTCGCCGGGGCGTAGACGAGCAATTTATAATCGCCATGGCCCCCGCCCTTCACGGCCTGAAAATAGTCGGACTGGGAGGGCGCGATGTTCCCCAGGCCCGGCCCGCCGCGCTGCATGTTCACGATGACCGCGGGCAGTTCCGCGGCAGCGAGGAAAGAGATCGTCTCCTGCATGAGGCTTATGCCGGGGCTCGATGACGAGGTCATGGCGCGCTCTCCCACCGCCGCAGCGCCGAACACCATGTTGATCGATGCGATCTCGCTCTCGGCCTGCAGAAAGGTCCCGCCGATCTCCGGCAGCCTTCGGGACAGGTATTCGGGTATCTCGTTCTGCGGCGTGATGGGATATCCGAAATACCGCCGGCACCCGGCGCGCACCGCCGCCTCGGCCAGCGCTTCATTCCCGCTCATCAGCAATTTTGCCATTGCCCTTCCCCCAACTTCCTACTTCCAAACCTCAATCGCCACATCGGGGCACATCTCGGCGCAGAGCGCGCAGCCCGTGCATTCACCTTCCGGGCCGCAATATTCGGCAAAATAGTAGCCCGTGCGGTTGAACTCCGTACCTATCGAGATATACTGCTTCACGCAGGCCGTGGCGCAGAGCGCACAGCCCTTGCAAAATTCCTCATTGATCACTATCTTGCCCATGCCGCCCGTCCCCTCTCGATCATTTCCTCGGCATGCTTCATCGTCGCCGGAGTAATGGTCTTGCCGCCCAGCATGCGTGCGACCTCATCTACCTGCTCGCCGCCCTCAAGTGCGCGCACCTCGGTGCTGGTCCGGTCCTTTGCCACCGACTTCACGACCCCGTAATGCCTCGCAGCCATGCTCGCAATCTGCGCAAGGTGGGTGATGCAGAAGACCTGATACCGCTCGGCGATCTTCTGAAGTTTCCTGCCCACCTCTTCGGCCACGGCGCCGCCGATGCCCGCATCCACCTCGTCAAAGACCAGCGTGGGTATGCGGTCGCCTTCGGCGAGTATCGTCTTGAGCGCCAGCATGACTCGGGACAGCTCTCCGCCCGAAGCGATCCTGGCCAGGGCCTTGGGCTCCTCGCCGGGATTGGGCGAGATCAGGAACTCCGCGTGGTCCACGCCCCGCGGTCCGAGCTTCAGACTCTTCTCCGTATCGTCGCCCGCCTCCTGTTCCTGTGTGATGTGGACGGAGAACACCGACTTCTTCATTCCCAGGTGGCCCAGCTCCTGTTCCACCTTCTTTTCAAGGTCCCTCGCCGCTGCCTGCCGCTGCTTTGAGAGCTCCAGGGCCTTCGCGGTCAGCGCCGTCATTGCACCGGCCAGTTCCTTCCGGAGCCGCGCGATCTCCTCGCCGCTGCGTTCCATGCGCTCCAGTTCCGCTGCGGCGGCGGCCCCGAAGGCGATGACCTCATCGATGGTGCCGCCATACTTTTTTTTGAGACGCTGGAGCAGGTCGATACGGTCACCGATCTCTTCCAGGCGCCTGGGATCGAATTCCACATCCTCGGCATAGGAGGACACTTCGCGCGCCGCTTCCTCGATCTGCACGCGGCCGGCCTCACAAAGCTCCAGCGCGCCGCTGAGCCGCGGATCGATGCTCACGATCTCCCGCAGTCCCGCCACCGCCCGTTTCAACCCGGTCAGGGCGGCGCGATCGGAGGTATAAAGCTCATCGTCGGCTGCCCGGGCTAGTCCGGCGAGCTTCTCCGAATTCACCAGGAGCTTCTGCTCCTGCGCCAGCGCCTCGTCCTCACCCGGCAATAGCCGCGATGTCTCGATCTCGTGCGCTTGGTATCTCAGCAGGTCCTCGCGCTGCGCCTTCTCGCGCTCCCCCGCCTCCAGGGAGCTCAACTCGGCCCGCAGATCCTGAAGACGCCGGTAATCGGCGGCTACCGTGTTCCGAAGCTCGTCAAGGCTGCCGAAGGAGTCGAGCATCGCAAGCTGGTGCTCCAGCGAGAGAAGCGACTGATGCTCATGCTGGCCGTGAATGTCGGCCAGATGGGCGCCCACGGCCGAGAGTGCGGCGAGGGTGGCCTGGCTGCCGTTGATGTATACCTTGTTCTTGCCCGTCGATGAAATGACGCGACGAACCAGCAGGTCCTCACCCGGCCGCGCCTCGATCCCCTGTTCAGCCAGCAGGGCACGGACCGGCCCCTCACCGCGGCTGTTCAGCTCGAAGGCGGCCTCCACCACCGCCTCCTGGCATCCTGTCCGAATGAGGTCAGTGCTCGCCCGCTCGCCCAGAACAAGGTTCAGCGCGTCGACGATGATCGACTTGCCCGCGCCGGTCTCGCCGGTCAGCACGTTCAGTCCCGGGCCGAACTCGACCTGCAGCTGGTCGATGATCGCAAAATTTTTGATGTTCAGTTCCCTGAGCATCGCCTCTGGCATGGACGCGGCGGCAGTTGTTCCCGCCGGGTCATTCGGTATGTGTTTCTGAATTTTTCGTACTCACGGGATCAGACCTTTTCAGGTCCGGAGAAATGCTTCGAACTGAGACAGGTTGTATCCGTGTCGGGGCAGGTCTACTTCAGACCTTCAGCCCGCCCGCGCGCATGCCGGGCCTGAGTTGATTTCCCGGTCCCCCCGGCCTTGCGATAATACTCGGCAGCCTGGTTCTTCCAGCCCAGTCGTTCACTGGCCCGCGCCGCCCAATAGTAGGCCGTTGATATCCACATGCCCGATTCGGGATAGAGTTCGGGGATCTTCAGGAGTTCCGCTACTGCTTCGGCATCCCGGCCGAGCAGGAAGCAGCAGAACCCGATCCAGTACTGGGTCTCAGCGCGCTCGGAACGCTTCTGGTCCCGCAGGGCATTGCGGTAGGAGCCCAGCGCTTTCCCGAAATTGCCGAGACGGAAGTGGCTGTCGCCGATTCGGGTGTACAGTTCAGCCGGGAAAACGCCTTCCGGCGGTGCAATAAGAACCTGTTCATATAGAGGGATGGCTTCGGCATACTTCGCTTCGGAGAACATCTTGCCTGCCCGGCGGTATTCCTTTACGGCAGGCTGCGTTCCTGCGGCAATGGCCGGAAGGCCTGAAAAGAACAGAAGAAGCACCACACATGCGCCTATTCTCATACTGCCCTCCTGAAAAGTACTGTATCAAATTTAACACAATCAACTATTGCATTCAAGGAGAATCTGTTGCTGCGATGGGGACAGTCCCCCGGTGAGAAGGGGACTGTCCCTTACCGCCGCAGCAGTGCAATGCTTGCGAGCGACAGCAGGGAAAAAGCCGCCATCATGATGAACCCGACATGATAGCCGCCGGCCATATCGCGCGCAATGCCGACCATGCAGGGGCCGATCAGGATCCCTACGTTCAGGCAGGTGCTCAGGATACCGAATCCCGCCCCCACATGAGCAGGCGGAAGGATCCTTGGCGGAAGCGAAAAGATGGAAACAGGGATGAGCGCAGCGGCGATGCCCAGGGAGATGGTGAGCGCGTAGGCATAGGTCGGAAGGCCTGGAATGAGGAGGTAGATAGCGCTCGCCATGGCGCTGCCGACGATAATCAGCGTTTTCTGGCTTGCGCCCCTGTCGATCATGTACCCGGCGATGGGGCTCAGAAAAAGGGACCCCATCATCAGAAAGCTCGTGAGCAGTCCTGCAGCAGCGGGGCTCGATCCAAGGGACAGGAAATAATCGGTCCCGAAGGTGAGATAGGAGATGCCTGCCGCGTTGATCCAGAGCCAGGAAAGGCCTGCGAGCCAGATCCCCGTTCCCAGACGCCGAAAGGAAAAGCCCTGCGATCCCCGATCCACGACGGAACTCAGGGAGGCTGGGGGGTCCTTTGCCGCGACAAAAAAGACGACGAGGGCGATGAGACTGATCACCGTAGTCGCATGAAGCGCCGCCTGCCAGCCATAGGTCCGCCCGATGATCCCCAGGGTGTTGAGCGTCAGGATCGTGCCGAGAGGCATGCCTGTATTGAACACGCCCATGGCGAATCCCAGTTCCTTGCCTGCGAACCAGGAAGAGATGAGCCGTGTGAGCGCCACGGTCAGGGCAAAAGCGCCGGCCCCGGCGATCATGCGGCCTGCGGCCAGGGGAAGGTAGCTTTCGCCAACGGCGGTCAGGGCGGCGCCGGCAGTCATGAGCAGCAGCGATGCAGTTCCCACCACGCGGGCGCCGAACCGGTCGGCAAGGATGCCGGCAGGAAGAGAGGCGATGATGCCGGGAAGGGCGAAGAAGCTCATCAGGCCGCCGGCCTGGCCGTGCGTCAACGAGGCGCCCGCAATGATCAGGTCGAGCACGGGCGCCACGGACTGGAACACAACAGCGAAGGCAACAATGCCCGCATAGGACAGGGCAAGCATCTTCCAGCGGGAGGCCGCGTTGTTCACGAATACACTCACCAGCTTCGCACGAATCCTTTCACGGCCCGCGCAAACTCCTTCGGCGCTTCCACCTGCGGCGTGTGCCCGGCCCCTTCGATCACAATGCGCCGTGCCCCGGGGATGCCTTTCACGAACCGTTCGGACAGCTCAAGAGGTGTCAGCATGTCCTGACCGCCCCAGACCACGAGCGTGGGGACCTTGATGTCCTTCAGCCGGGCGTCGAGAAAAGGAGGGTTCGACCGGAAGGACGCGAGCGTAGCCAGCACTGTCGCGCTGACGGAGCGGCGATACTTGAGGTCCTCGGCCACCAGTTCGTCGGTGATGTGCGCCTTGTTGCCGAAGAGGGCATCAAGCAGCGCCCGTTCTTCCTGGGCCGTTGATGGATTGAGTGTGACCTGCGGAAGGCGGTCGGTCAATAGTCCCGCGCTGTCCACGAGGATCAGATGGGTGATATTTTCCGGACGATCAAGGGCCGCCAGAACGGCCAGCCAGCCGCCGAGCGAATTGCCTGCCAGCGCCGCCTTCTCGATGCCGAGAACATCCAGGAACTGCGTGAGCGACGCTGCGTGATACCGGACCGAGTAGTCGGCGCGGGGCCGGTCGGACTTCCCGTACCCGGGCAGGTCAGGCGCGATCACCCGATAGTCCCTGGCAAGGCGAATGATGGTCTCGCGCCAGATCTCCGAGGAACTGCCGAGCCCATGGACCAGCACCAGCACCGGCCCCTGCCCTGCCTCAAGGTAATGAACCACGGTAGTGTCGGGCAGCACAATGCCCCTGCTCTGCACATCAATGCGCGGCCGCTCGCAGCTCTGCAGCAGCACGATGGCCATGATCACAAACAGAAGCCTTTTTGCGTTCATTGCGTCCCCTCCGAGAATATGTGGAAAATTGTGACAACCCAGCTGCTCAGGTAAGCCATGAGCAATTGGCGCTGTAATCGTGCATCACAAAGATACCATGGCGCCGCGAGCGCTGCGGGCAAAAATGCCGGCATTGCCGAATTTCAAGGAAGTATAGCACGCTAAGCGACTGCGCGAGTAGCTGACCTGAGCAGTTACAACTAATCAAGCCCGTCCTCAGGTTGGCCGATGCCAGTCTCACGGCCACCAGACATACAGAAAGTGCATTCCCGGATCAACAAGATCTCCCAGGTTGACGTTGATCAGGCTCATGGAATAGATATTCGCCCGGTATTCTCCCGGCCGCGTGTACCGCACCACGCTGGCCTCCCGGACCTTGGCCAGCTGCTGTGCCGCGGCAATGGCGTCTTCGAGATACCCCACGTCGTCGATCAGACCCGCCTCTTTCGCCTCGCGGCTCGTGAAGATCCGGCCGTCAGCGAGCGGAACAACGCGGTCACGAGGCATGTGCCTGCTCTCGGCAATGATGTCCACGAACCTGCCGTGAAGCTCGTTGATCACCTTTTGAAAGATGTTCTTTTCGGCCGGGGCCATCTCCCGGAAGGGCGACCCCATGCCCTTCCGCTCTCCCGAGGCGATCTCCACGGCCTGAATGCCTATTTTCTGCATCAGGCCGGTGGCATCAATGCGGTACATGACCACGCCGATGCTGCCCGTCACTGTCGTGGGCTGGGCGGTGATCCGATCAGCGGCAAGAACGGCGTAATAGGCGCCCGAAGTGGCCACGTCCATCATGTGCGCCACCACCGGGATGCCGGTCCTGCGCTTGAAAGCGAGGAGCTCGTGATGCAGCATGTCAGACGCAGAGACGGTGCCGCCGGGGCTGTTGATCCGGATCACGAGCGCCTTGACGGCCGTATCCGCAGCGGCGCGGTCCAATTCCTCCCGCAGCCGTGACAGCATGCCGGGTTCCTTCCCGTCACCCAGGAGCGAGCCGCTCTCCCGGTTCGAGATGGTCCCCGAAATATCCAGAAGCAGGATCTTCTCCCTGCCCGTGCCTGACACAATGCGCTCCTCCAAAGGCTGAAGCTCATCCCGGAGGTAGACCTTCATGATCGTGCAGCCCGTGAGCAGTGTGGCGAGCACTGCGATGGCCAGGGTCTTTTTCATAGTCCCTCTCTGATTGCACTTCCGGCGCCGTCAAAACTCTGGCCGCAGCGAACGCGGCGAAAAAAAAGCTTTTCAACTTCTTTTTACTCAGTTACAAATCAAAACATTCTCACCTTGGGAAGAAAAAACCTCCTTGACACTGACTTACGCTGATTGAGTTATGAAGAATCCTGATTTTTCATAGGTGGTAATCCGCCGTTATCCGTGTCAAAGGCTTTGACTTTCTGGGTTCCCCGGCTCCAATCGAACGATCCTACTCGCGCGGCAGGGCATTCACCCTGACGTCGGCCCTGCTTCGGAGATTCAGAAGATACTGGGCGATCTGCTGGTCCGTCCTCCGGCGCGACAGCAGTGCGGCGATGGACCGGGACGCCTCCTGAAAGGTCCTGCCGGTAAACTCCCCGCTGTTGGCATCATAGTAAGCGCGGACCTCTTCCCGGCTGACGCGGACAAAGAGTCCCACCTTCTTTTCCAGGAACCGCTCCACGATCAGGCGCTCACCGAGCATGACCATGAGCTGTTCTTCCGTCATGCCGAGCCGGAGCAGGAACCGGGTGAAATCACTCTCCGACGGAAATCGCTTCTTCAGCGCATCCATCTCACCCCGGATCTCGCGGGGCGACACTTCGGCGAAAGCGAGCCTCCGCGCTTCCTGCAGCATCAGCCGCCGGTTGATCAGCCCCCCGAGCGTCTCTGCCTCAAGATGGTTGCGGTCCACGCTCCCGCCCTGCATGGCCGCATTGAAGTCGGCGGCCTGACGCAGCTCGCTCAGGGTGATGACTTCCCGGTTCACCGAGGCCACCACGTGGTCCAGCACCTCGGCCAGGGCCGGCAGCGCCGAAAACAGGACACATACAAGCATGGTAAAAAGTCGGCCCACCACAGCGCCCCTCGTCATGCCCCGTCCTCCTTCAGGTCCGTCATCTTCACGCCCTGGAGATAATCCACCGTGCGCTCTTCCCGGAGCACTTCAAGCTTCTTCACGATATCGGCGATGCGGAGCGCATTGTCCAGCGCCGTCTGAAGACGCACCCTGATCTCCTCCGGCAGGTCCTCATATCGGTCGATCAGAAGCTCGATATTGCCGATGACGGTCGTGAGCGGATTGTTCACCTCGTGCTTCATGGCGATGCTGACCTGGCCGATGGCCGCGAGGCGCTCAGCCTTGACAAGCAGCTGACGCAGCTCTTTCTGGTCCGTCACGTCCCTGCCCGAGACCTGAAAGCCGATGAACTCTCCTCTCCGATACATCCGTCGACCGCTGATCTCCAGAAAGGCCCTTCTGCCGTCGCGCCGCCCCACTTCGAACTCGATAAAGGGACCCGCCATGCCATGTTCGCCGGCCAGCATTTTCCTGGCTCCCTGCGCCTCTTCCCTTCCGAGAAAATCCATGACCCTGCGGCCCAGGAGCTCCTCCTTTGCATAGCCTGAGAACCGGGCTGTTGCTTCGTTCACCGCCGTGATCCGGCCCTCGCGGTCAATGGTGAACAGGACGTCACGGGAATGCTCGAACAGGTCTCCGTAGCGCTCTCCCGACTCCTTCACTTCCCCGTACAGCCGGGCGTTCTCTACGGCGATGCCGAGCTGCAAGCCGATCGTTTCAAGCATCTGAAGGTCCGACGGGCCAAGCTTGACCTGCTTCTTCGGGTAGAGAAAAAGGACCCCCAGGATCCGGTCATGGGTCTTGATCGGTATGATCACGTGCGCATGTTCTCCGCCGATGCTGCCGCGCGTATGGCGCGGATCTTCGCACACACCCTCGGTGTACAGGATCTCCCCTGTTGCAGCGGCATGGCCGCAAAGGCATTCCCCCATCTTGATGACGCTTTCCTGCCGTACGAACTCCTTCCCGAGCCCGATGTGCGCCGCAAGCTCCAGGCGCTCTCCGCTCTCGTCGCACAAAAATATCCCGCCCCAGGACTCCATCGCGGCCAGGCTTTCCAGCACCTTCAAAAGCGAATTGTGCAGCACTTCCCGGAGGTTTCCCGCCTGCCGCAGCACCAGCGCGACGGAGGTAATCGCATCGAGCTGCCGCGTCCGGCTCAGCAGGCGCTGTTCCAGGTCGTCGTAGGATCGCCGCAGCTTGCCGGCCATCTCATTGAATCTCTCGGCGAGCCGCGCCACATCGCTCACGCCGGTGGCATCGATGCGGTGGGCCAGATTTCCCCGGCTGATCTCCTCAGTCCCGCTCCAGAGCTTCCCGAGAGGCACCGACACGGCGCGGTAAAGATAGATGCCGAAGGCCAGCAGGAAAACCACGGCCACGCCGACGATCAAAAAGAACCTGGCATTCACACCATCGCGGATACCCTGCAGCTGCACCACCAGTGAGTCCATCCGGGTGGCGCTTTCGGCCTTGTATCTTTCGATGTCTCTGCGCAGCCATCGGACAAGACCGTCGATCTCGATCATCAGATTGAAGGCAAGCCTCTTGTCAGCGCCCGCAGGGTCCCGCAGGGAGAAGATGCGGTCCGTCTTTTTCTCCAGGATTCCGAAATCTCGGATCACCGAAGCGAGCAGCTCCATGTCCCGCTGGCTCAGGTCCATGCTGCTCATCTCGGCAAGCATGGCCCGCACTGCGTCCTTCGATTGCCGATAGCTGATGCGCGACGCGGCTTCTCCGGAGGTGAGGAAACCATGGACAACCATGGAGATGTCGGTGATCTCCCGTTCAAGCCTCCAGACCCTTTGCGCTTCAAGAGAGATGTGCTTTACGCCCTCGGTGGTCCCCGAGAAGGCTGCAGTCATGCCCCTGAGCGCAATGACCGTGATCACCAGCATGATGAACATGCCGACGCCGACAAAAAGTATGAGCATTCGATGGATTTTCATGCGATCCTGCACACGCGCTGACCCCGGCGCGCACTATTGTATAGTGAATTATTTCACAAAGGCCCCGCGAATGCAAGGTCTTTCAGGAAAAGAGAAAAGGGACTGTCCCCCTTTGCGGCGGTAAGGGGACTGTCCCTTTTCACGGTCCCCTTTGCTTCAAGGGGACTGTCCCTTTTCAGTGCGACCAGGCGGGCGAGGTGTAATTGGCGTCGTTCGGGGTGATCCGCTCGAGATCGGTGCCATCGGCGTTCATCAGGTAGAGATTGAACCGTCCCTCGCGGTTCGAGCTGAAAACGATCTGCCTTCCGCTGGACGACCAGGAAGGGTTCTCGTCGTTGCCCGGCCCCGTGGTCAGGACGCGAAAATCCGACCCGTCAGGATTGATCGTGGCGATCTTGAACAGCCCATTGACGAGCGAAACAAAGACGATCCGGTCCCCTCTCGGCGACCAGTGGGGTGAGGAGTTGTAGGAACCCTGAAAGGTGATCCGTCGGACATCGGAACCGTCAACATTCATGATAAAGATCTGGGGTATGCCTGCCCTGCCCGAGGTAAAGGCGATCTCCCGTCCGTTCGGGGACCAGGAGGGCGCCACATTGTCCGATGCGCCGTAGGTAAGCCGGTCCAGCCCCTGTCCGAGACGGTCCATCGTATAGATCTCCACACCGCCTGCCTTGCTGAGCCCTGCAGCCAGCCGCTTGCCGTTCGGAGACCAGGCCGGCGAAATATTCAAACCTTCGCCGCCCGATATCTTCCATCGCCTTCCCGTGTCGAGGTCCAGGGCGAAAAGATCGGGGTTTCCGTCCCGATAGGAGACATAGGCAAGGGTCTTGCCGTCGGGGCTCCAGGCCGGAGACATGCAGAGCGACCGGTCCGCCGATATTTTCAGCGGGTTCGCTCCGTCATAGTCCATGACGTAGAGTTCCTTGTCTCCCGTCTTGTCGGACACAAACGCGATGCGCGTCCCCGCCATCCCCTTCTCGCCCGTGAACCGCAGCACAATCTCGTCGGCAAAGGCGTGGGCCATGCGGCGCACCGTGTCTTTATTGCCGAAAAAATCCTTTGACGACATGCGCAGACCGGTGGATGCGTCAAAAAGCCTCCCCGACAGCACCAGGTCCGCCCCTTTCCGGTGCAGCTGCGCCCAGACAACGCCTGTCATGCCGAAGGTCCCGGCGCGCATTACCGTCTCCCTGGGCGGCTCGGTCTTGGCATCATAGATAAGGTCGAGCTCTTTGGGGTCCGCAAGTTCGAAGATCTGAGACCTGCGCAGGTCAGCACGCAGCACCTCAAGTGCCAGCTTCCGGAGTTCCGGCGTTCCCGCGTCATCGCTGATATCGAGGACCACCAGGGGGATCTTCCTGGCCTCGCCGCTGATCACGCCCAGGTAGTACTGCGCATGGGCGGCAGCACCCCCCAGGAGAAGAAGGCCGATCGCGGTTAGAATGATAATCGATTTTTTCATTGGATATTTCTTTCCGACACCCGGCCTGCCTGCGTGCTACGTATAGGCAGGCATGCTTGCGAATGTTATACCAGCATGGCCATCGGCCATAGGACAAATTTCCAATTTGCTATTTACAATTTTCAATTGCGGCCTGCGGCCGCGCCGCGCTACTCCCTTTCCGTCAAGTCCACGCTGAAGACCTCGAATTCCCGGAAAAAACCCTCAGGCAGCGGCGGGAAGGGGCTGGCAACAAGGATGGCACGCATTGCCGCCTGGTCGAAATAAAAGTTCCCGCTCAACTGCGTGGGGGACGCATCAATGACCCGTCCTGAACGCAGGATTTTGAAGGTAACCGTAGCCCGGATGCCCCGCGCACCCGGCGGCGGATTCCAGTTCCGTTCGATCTTTTCCCGTATGAGCGCCAGATAAGGCGGGAACTTGAATTCCGGCGCAGCTGAAAGCTCAACAGCCTGCTGTTTCTGCGCCGGCGCAGCCGGGCTGTCCATCTCGTCTTCCCGTGGCTTCTCTGTTGCCGGTTTCTGCGGCTTGAGCTCGGGCATGGCGTCCTTCCTGAGTTCTTTCTTCGGTGCAGGCTCCGGTTTCAGCGTTTTTGCCGGTGGCTTGGGTTCCTCCGCGGGAGCGAGGGGCGCCTGGGGCAGGTCCTCAGGAAGGTCCAGCGCCTGGTCCACGATCGTCACCTGATAAAAAGGCGGCACATGGATCTTCGGGACCGCCCGTCCATAGAGCAGCAGGGCGATAAAAAAAACAAGGACGTGCAGAACGAAAGAAAAGAAAAGGGCGGGAACGAGCTCCTGATCGGACTGGCCGAACCTTTTCCCGAAAAGGGGCCTCATCTCCCGGTCTCGCCTCCCCGGACAGGCTCAGTGACCATGCCGAGCTTGTCAATGCCGGATCGTTTCACCACGTCCATGACCTGGACCACAGCCCCATAGGGCACGTCCCGGTCAGCGCGGAGATAGACGTTCGTCTTCGGTTTCTGCTTTTTGATATTGACCAGGATGGACTGCAGCTTCTCGATGTCCACGCGTTCCTTTTCGAGAAAGACCTCCTGGGAACGGGTCACGGTGAGCACCACGCGGTCCTCGGGCTGGATGGTGCTTGCTTCGGATTTCGGCAGATTCACGTCGAGCCCCCGGCTCATCATGGGAGAGACGATCATATAGAAGAACAGCACCGTCAGCACCAGGTCCAGAAGCGGGATGATGTTGATCTCCCGGATGATGGGACTGCCGCGCCGCGCCGGGTTCATGCCTTCCTCCGGAGCAGGCTCCGCTCCATGAAACTCTGGAATTCCATGGAGAACGAATCCATTCTGTTCGCCATGTCGCGGATCTTCTCGACAAAATAGTTATAGGCCACAACTGAGGGAATGGCCACGAAGAGCCCTGCGATCGTCGTGACGAGCGCAGCGGCAAGACCCGGTGCCAGTGCCCCGATATCTCCCGCACCCTTCAGGCCGATGCCGTAGAAAGCGTCCATGATGCCCCAGATCGTGCCGAAGAGACCCAAGAGGGGCGCCACGGTGCCCGTGGTCCCCAAAAAAGCAAGGTATCGCTCAAGGTACACGATCTCGTCCTGCGACGTGATCTTGAGGGCCCGCTCGATCTCCAGGGCGAGCACAGGCCGGTCCTCTTCCGTCACTTTCGAGTCGGGATGGGACTTGACGATCGTTTCCGCCTCGCGGTATCCCTCGACAAAGAGCAGGGCGAGGGGGCTGAACTTCAAGGCCTCGGCGTTCTTCAGCAGATCGCCGCTGTTCTTCGTTTTCCGGAAGGCCGCGAGAAAAGCGTGCGATTCCGATTCCGCCTTGCGCACGTACTGATATTTCAGAATGATCATGGCCCAGGTGATGACGGAGAACCCCATCAGGATCAGCACGATCCCCTTTCCGACCCATCCGGACTCCAGAAAAAGTCCTACAACACCGCTGCCCATCCCGGGCACTGAACTCAATGAAGGCATTTGTTTCCTCCGCACATGATAGTATTCAAACCTGATAAACCGGAACCTGCTGATTGAAGACTGGGACAGTCCCCCTGGAACCAAAGGGGACGGTGACAGGGACAGTCCCCCTGAAATCAAAGGGGACTGTCCCTGTCACAAAAGGACCGCCATCACCTTTCCCATCTCGCTCACATCATATCCGCCCATGGCAACAAGCTGGTCGCGAAAGGCCCGGTCAGCGCCGATGATCCCCAGAAGCGCGGCGAGCAACGGGCTTTCAAAGAATTCCTCGGGAACGGCCAGGTCATACCGCTCTTTTGCCACGGGAACGAAATCCAAACCGAGCGCCCGCGCAGCAGACAGCACTGCCAGGCCCGTGTCAGCCGTGCCCGAGAGCACGGCAGCGGCAACGGCCATGTGCGTATATTCCTCGCGATTATACCCGTTAACCTGCTCCGGGTCAATGCGAAGTCGCTTGAGATGCAGGTCCGTGAGCAGCCGTGTTCCGGCGCCGGCCTGCCGGTTCACAAAAGACACGTCCTTCCGGGCCAGGTCCTCGAAACCGGCGATCCTCTTGGGGTTCCCCTTCGGCACGAGCAGACCCTGGTCCCGGTGCACGAGGTTCACGAGCACGATGCGTTTCCCCGGCAGGTGTTTCCTGATGAAGCTCACGTTGTACTCACCCGTCTCCTCATCAAGCAGGTGCGTGCCTGCCAGATGGGCCTCGCCCCGCTTCAACGCCAGGAGACCGCCCAGGCTGCCCACATGGGCTGACGAGAGCGACAACGCAGGATGCTTCTTTTTCAGCGCGTTTGCGAGCATATCAAGGGCCGGATCATGGGACCCGATGCAAACAATGGTGTTCTCCACTTCATGGACAGGCCGCAGCAGGTCAACGTGAACCTCTTCGCCTGCGCCGAGGCCCTCGCTCCCGGCAGGGATGCGGATGATCCCGTCAGCACGGACCAGCGACATAAGGGCGCCGGCGCCCCGCGTCACCGGCGTGGCGATCAACGCTCCCGACACCTTCCCGAGCTTGACGCGCAGGAACTCTTCCTGCCCCAGGGAGGAAGCCGCGTTCCTGCTGAGCTTTGCGATGACCGATCCCTGCGGCGGCACGACCCGGCCTTGCATTGCGTAGACCAGGGGCTTGACAAAGAGTCCGAAGGTCAAGGCCGCTGACACAGGATAGCCGGGAATGCCGATGACCGGCTTTCCCCGGACCATGCCGAGGACCACGGGCTTGCCCGGCTTGATGTTCACGCCGTGGATAACAACGCTGCCGAGCTTGCCGATCACCGATGCCGTGAAGTCCTCCCGCCCTGCCGAGGAGCCTGCGTTCACCACAATGATGTCCACCCCTGCAACAGCTTCTTCAATCGCTGCGCCGAGCAGCTCTGCATCGTCACGGATGATCGGCCGTCGAAGGGCCTCTGCCCCGTACTCAACAGCCATGGCCGAAAGCATCATTGAATTGAAGTCAATGATCATCCCCCGCTCGAGCGACCTGCCCGGCTCCACGAGTTCGGAGCCCGTGGGAATGACCGCGACGCGGGGCCGCTTCCGCACCATCACGGTGCTGTGGCCGCTGGCCAGCAAAGCGCCCATGTCCACGGGCCGGATCACGTGGTTCTCGGGGAGGACCAGCTCTGTGGCCACGATGTCCTCGCCCACGACGCGGACATGCTGCCAGGGCGTGGCGGGCTTCAGGATCTCGATCTCCTGCTCCGATATCTTCTCCACGTCCTCGATCATGATCACGGCGTTCCGGTCATCAGGCAGGGGATCGCCCGTGTCCACGAAGACTGCCTGTTCCGGCACGCGGAGCCGCCGGGGCCTCGTCTCTGTGGCGCCGAAGGTGTCGCTGAAGCGGATTGCCACGCCGTCCATGGCTGCGGAATGATAGAAAGGCGACGAGATCTCCGCGATCACCGCTTCCGATGTCACCCGGCCAAGTGAATCATTGACAGCAACAGACTCTCCCTGAAGAGGCGCGCCGAAGCCCGCGGCCTGCAGCGCATCGGCATATTTCCTGAGCGCGCTCTCAAGGGGCTCGTTGGAGAGGAATTTTTTTTGTTTGAACATAACCTCTTTTACCACTAAGACACGAAGGCTCGAAGAAAGAAAAAGGCACGGCCAAACTGTAAAATGAATACTTGCGTTGTGATCTTAGAACATAATCTTCTCTTCTTTCTTTTCGTCGATTCCCGGTCGTGTTCTGAATTTTCTCTTTGTGAGACTTCGTGCCTTGCCCGCCCCGGCTCAAATACTAATATGATGCGGGCCGGGAAAACGGACCCGGGGGTGTCTTCCTCCGTCCCGCATCCAATTGTTATAGATACGGAGCGGGGGTGGCGATCATTGGGTGTTCTTCTTATCAAAACAACCGCACTTCCACCTCATCCCCTGCCTCGATGCCGATCGTGCCGAGGGGCACGACAACAGTACCCACGGCTTTGACGAGGGTGCTGATGAGACCTGACCCGCCTCGGACGGGCACCGCCCAGAGCTCGCCATCGCGTTTCTCCAGGAAAACGCGCACATGATCCTCCCGGCCGGGGCCGGAAGAAATGCTGCGCGCAAGATTTGCGCGCACAACGCGATAAGCTGAAATACCTTCCAGAACCGGCAGCGTTATCTCGCCGGTCAGTCGCGCAAGCACAGGCCTCACGAAAACTTCAAAAGAAACGGCCACGGCAACAGGATGGCCGGGAAGTCCGAATATCGGGACCGTGCCCGCCCATCCGGCGATCAGCGGTTTACCCGGCCGCATGGAAACGCCGTGCACGAGCACACCCGGGGGGCCGAAACTCTCGACCACTTTTGCCGTATGGTCAGCCGCGCCGACCGAGCTTCCGCCGGTGATTAGCACGAGACAACAGTCCTTCAGCGCGTCCTTGACCGTAGTCCGCAGCAGATCCTCATCGTCGGAAATGATCCCTTTCCGGACCGGGATGCCGCCGCTTTGCAGAATGAGCCCTTCGAGATTATAGGAATTGCTGTCCCTGATCCTGCCCGGTGCAGGGCTGGCATCAGCGGGAACGAGCTCGTTCCCCGTCGAGATGACAGCGACCTTCGGTCTGGCGAATACGTCAATGGTCGTAACACCCACACTGGCAAGAGCCGCCATGTCCTGAGGTCGCATCCGGTGGCCCCGGGAAAGGATGACCTCGCCTTTTTTCAGGTCATCGCCCGGCTGCACGACGTGCTCAATGGGACCGGCGGGTCTCGTGATCTCGATCGTGCGCTCGTCAACTGCATGAGTATGTTCGAGCATCACTACGGCGTCGGCGCCTTCTGGCAGTGCTCCGCCTGTGGCGATCTTCATTATCTCGCCCTTTTCGATCGCCCGGTCGGGGATAACGCCCATGGGAATATCGCCAATGACATTAAGAAGGGCCGGGAGGGACTCGCCGGCGCCGAAGGTATCAGCGCTCCGAACGGCATATCCGTCCATGGTCGAACGCGCGAACGCGGGAAGCTCACTGGGAGAAATGACCTCGACGGCAACTATCCTGCCGAGGGAAGAACTGATGGGGATGGACTCATGGGCGGGAGAGGGAACTGCGGCATGCTCAAGGATGCGGCGAAGCGCTTCCTCCCGCGTCACCACGCAGGAACGACCCAGCATGTCCTTATTGGTCATGAAAAACTCCGATTGGAATTTGGATCTAGGAAGCTTATTTGGGATTTGATGCCTGAAATGTGGCGCTTATCACTTCTTCGCCTTGATCTTGCGCACCTCGGACGCGGCACGCATTCCCGCAACAGCTCCTTCGCCGGCAGCGGTCACGATCTGCATGCCGCCGCAGGTGCAGTCACCGGCGGCAAAGACGCCTTCAAGGTTCATGCGCTGATGCTTGTCCGTGATCAGGCAGCCGCGCTCGTCGGTCTGGCCGCCTGCCTTCATGATAAGCTGCGAAATGGGCGTCGAGCCCATGGCGATGAATACCCCTTCCAGGGGAAGGACCTGCTCGGAGCCGTCCCGGGCGATCTTCAGTCCCGTGACCAGTTCGTCGCCCACGATCTCCTTTACCTTCGTCACGGGGAGTATCTCAATGTTTTTCTTTGCCTTCATGCGCTGCATCAACACATCAATGATCTCGACGTCCTTGTGCGGGACCAGCGTCACCTTTTCGGCCAGGTCGGCCAGGTGCAGCGCTTCTTCCGCCGCCTCATCGTCCGAGCCAACCACCGCGAGCTTTCTGCCCTTGAAAAAGGCGCCGTCGCAGGTGGCGCAATAGGACACGCCTTTTCCGAGGAACTCCTTTGCGCCGGGCACTTCGAGTTTTTTTCTCGCAACCCCGATTGCAATGATCACCACATGGGACTCATACACGGCATCACGCGTCCGTACGCTCTTGGTATCGCCCCGCAGTTCCATGTCGACCACTTCCACGGGATAGGCTATCGTCGCGCCGAATTTCTCGGCCTGCTTCGCCATGATATTCGTAAGGTCAAAACCGCTGATCTCCTCATAACCGGGATAGTTCTCGATATCCGATATCTTCGCAGTATACCCGCCGGGAAATTCCTTCTCAAGGATGATGCACTTCTGCCCTGCCCGACCAAGATAGAGCGCCGCGGTCAACCCCGCCGGACCCGACCCGATGATAATTGCGTCATAAAAATCCGCCATTGCAGACCTCCTGAATGATGTTGTATGGTGGTGTATTGTATCCAAGCGCTCGCGGCAAGTCAACCGTAAACCCCGTTAGAGAACAGGTTCTCTAACGATGACAGGCTGCGGTTTTATATCGGAATCTATTAAGCCCGTTAAGGCCCCAGCAGACTGTCCTCCCCGGTCCGGATATACTTGTAGTTCGGATGATGGCGGCTCTCAGCGGGATGAGGAGGCTTTCTCTAACGGGGTAAAGGGCCGATGACCGAACAGCCTGTTGCATGGGGGGACAGAATGACGTACTATGACGTTTCAGAGAGCCTGCTTCAGCTTCGATGATGCGTGCACGGAGCTGGGACAGGGACAGTCCACTTCTCACAGGGGGACTGTCCCTGCATACCAAAGAAAGGATGGCCTATGACGCGGGAAGAGTTGATTGCGGAGATCCGGAAGGAAACAAAGGACAACAAGCTGGAATGCGAACGGGCCTATGCCATGGCGCACGAACTGGGCGTCCCGCTGGGCGATATAGGCGCCCTGTGCAATGAGCTCAAGATAAAGATCGTCAAGTGCCAGCTCGGGTGCTTCTGAATTCTGGAGTAAGCGTTACCCCCGCAGCTTGCAGGCTGTCCGACAATTCCTATTTCTTCTGGTAGAATAGGATGAAAATGA
>Ga0154442_1079_pt1 | contig 19879 bp, 23 predicted proteins | sample RifGroC2_FD_115946 | JGI IMG/M metagenome (GOLD analysis project Ga0154442, IMG submission 115946) | Nitrospirae bacterium GWC2_57_13
CATCAACGTCTTCTAAACCTTGCATGAACCGCCGTATGCCGAACGGCACGTACGGTGGTGTGAGAGGCTGGGGCCGTGAGGCCCCCGCCTACTCGATTTAGTGTGCCACGTCTCTCAGGAGCATCTGGCCGGGTCTACTTGTTGAGGTAGGGGTTTACCTCTTTCATGATCTTCCTGAGGACATTGAAATCCTGGTCCGAGAATTTTACGGTGCCCGAGATGGTGTCCTTGATCTCCTTATACAGGGGGACGGCCTTGGGAGAAAGGAGTGCCTTCTGGAGCTTCTGCACCGTTGCCGCGTCAATGGTCTTCGTTGCGACAAAAACGTGCTCGGGAAGCGGGGGCGATGTGGCGATTATCTCGATGCCCTGACTCTTATACTGCTCCGCCACATCGGGCTGCAGCCCCGCGGCATCGAAAGTGCCCCGAAGTATGCTCAAGGCGACGTTGTCATGGGTTTTCAGAAACATATATTCCTTCAGGTTTGACAGTTTCACCCCTGCATCCATAAGCATCCACAGGGGGACGACGTGGTTGAGCGTTGAGTCCCGTGATCCGAAGGCAAATTTTTTCCCCTTCACCTGGTTGAGCGATGTTATCATGCTTCCCTTTTTCACAACGATAACGCCGTTGAATGTAGGCGATCCGTTGTTCACCACCTGGGCAAGCGGTAAGACGCCGTAGGTATCCTGGGCCTCGACATACAGCGTTGGACCAAGGAAGGCCAGGTGAAAATCGCCCTTTCCGATCTTGGATACCGTGTCAGCGTAGGACAGGCCGATGCTGAGGTCAACGGTCACGCCGAGCTCTTTTTCCAGGTACTCGGCGATCGGTTTGAATTTCTTGTACAGTTCAATGGCCGGCTTGTACGGGTGAACGCCCATAACGAGCTTTTCTTTGGCTTCACCAGGTTCGGAAAAGAGCACTACTGACAGGCAGAGAGCAACGGCTAGAGCGAAGCCTTTCTTCATAACACCCTCCCAAAAGTATAGGTTGACCAATAGAAAAAATTGTGACGAGTCTCAATTCAAGCATAGCGGGGCGTTGTTGTCAAGATGCGAAGATGTGTGAAAGGTGCAAAAAACCGCCAAATGGATCAAAAAAAAGCACTGGCAGCCCGCAGCGCACAATAAAGAGCATAAAGTAGCATAATTTCGCCCCTGGCAGGAAAGGAGCACGTTATAGATTTTTGCACTGCGTGAGCAAAAGGTGAAGGGGGGAAGAAGCGGAGCGAATCCTGGTTATCAGCGCCCGTCTGCGTTATTGAGCGCGCAGTCGCTGATCCTATGCGGGGCCGCTGTTCTGCATCTCCCGCTTGAACTCCGAGGTGAAGTGGAAGGTGATCTCGGGGGTCGCCTCGATCATGTTCCTGAGCGCCCACTCCGACTCGGCCAGAAACACGAGGTTTCCGTCCTTGTCCTCGGCGATGCGGTCCGACTTGAAGCGGACGAACTTATCCATATCCGCCTTGCTCTCCGACGTGATCCAGCAGGCCTTATGGATCCCCAGGGGTTCGAAGCGGCAGCGCGCGCCGTATTCGTGTTCGAGGCGGTATTGCAGCACATCGAATTGGAGCACCCCCACGGTGCCGACGATCTTGCGGCTTCCCTGCTGCTGCGTGAAAAGCTGGGCCACGCCCTCGTCGGTCAGCTGCGCGATGCCCTTGTTGAGCTGCTTCGACTTGGCAGGGTCCAGGTTCACCAGGAGCTTGAAGACCTCGGGCGAAAAGCTGGGGATGCCCTGGAACATGAACTTTTCGCCTTCTGTCAGCGTGTCGCCGATCTTGAAGACGCCCGTATCGTAGAGGCCGATTACGTCGCCGGGATAGGCCTCATCGATGATGCTTTTGCGCATGGCCATGAAGCTCACGGGGCTGGTGAAGCGGATGTCCTTGTTGAGCCGCACGTGGTGGAAGAATTTGCTCCGTTCGAACCTGCCCGAGCAGATGCGTACAAAGGCAATGCGGTCGCGGTGGCGGGGGTCCAGGTTCGCGTGGATCTTGAAGACAAAGCCGGTAAAGTTCTTTTCCCCCGACTCGACGACGCGCACGTTCGTGGCGCGGTTCGCGGGCGGCGGGGCGATGGTGGTGAGGGTGTCGAGCAGCTCCTTCACACCGAAGTTGTTCACGGCGCTGCCGAAGAAGACCGGCGCCAGGTCGCCGGCCAGGTAGGTCTGCCGGTCGAAGTCGTCATAGGCGCCCTCGACAAGCTCGGCGTCTTCGCGCAGCTTGTTCGCATAATCGCCGATCTGCCGGTCCAGCGCAGCATCGCCCAGATCGCGAATTTCCATCACATCATCGGTGCGGGTCAGGCCGCCGGACCGGAACAGATAGAGGCTTTTATTGTACAGGTTATAGACGCCCTTGAAGGCCGTGCCCATGCCGATGGGCCAGGAAAGAGGGCGGACCTTGATCGACAGTTTTGCTTCCAGCTCGTCGAGCAGGTCGAAAGGGTCCTTGCCTTCGCGGTCCAGCTTGTTCACGAAGACGATCACCGGTGTCTTGCGCATGCGGCAGACGTTCATGAGCTTCTCGGTCTGCTCCTCAACGCCCTTGACGCAGTCCACCACGAGCACCACGCTGTCCACGGCCGTGAGCGTTCGGTAGGTGTCCTCGGAAAAGTCCTTGTGGCCCGGCGTGTCGAGCAGGTTGATCTTGTACCCGTTGTACTCGAAACCCATGACCGACGTGGCCACCGAGATGCCGCGCTGGCGCTCGATCTCCATGAAGTCCGAGGCCGTGGCCCGGGCCGTCTTGTTCGACTTCACCGCGCCGGCCACCTGGATCGCGCCGCCGAAGAGCAGCAGCTTCTCGGTCAGCGTGGTCTTGCCCGCGTCAGGATGGCTGATGATGGCGAAGGTGCGCCGCTTTTCTATTTCGTCGGAATAAGGCATTGTTTTGCTTGCCGTTTCAGGACGGCACGAAGTACGGTCCCCGATCGCTCTGATGCCGCTGCCTGGCCCCTGCCCGGCAGGTAAAGCCCCGTACCTTAACAACCAGGGCTCAAAAAGTCAAGAAATTCCTGGAAATAACGGGACTTGCAGGCCCTGGAAGCCCTGGGTGACGGGGAAAAGGTCCGCGTCTCTCAAAGGGCGGCTAGGAGGGGGCCTAAAAAAGATGAAGCTTTTCTACCCCTTAAGGTGTATAATACCCCGTTCAACCTGAGAGCAGCAGCGAAATGCAGACCGGCTCCGGATCCCCGGACGTAGTAAGCAAATTCGCAGGGCAATATCGATTCAGATGCCAAACCAGAGACCAGGAGGGCCTACAGTTATGGAAAAACATGCGGCCGGTGAAAATATTGTATCCTATTGCACGAAATGCAAGCTGATGCTGGACCATGCCGTCGTGGCAGTGGCCGGAGAAGAGATCGCCAAGGTCAAGTGCAAGACCTGTGGCAGCGCTCATAAGCATCGTGATACAGTACCGGTCACCAAGGCCCGGACGCCGCGGGTGAAGAAGGAAGGCAGCGCCAAGATGTCCGTCGAGGCGCGCTGGGAGGCGGGCATTGCCGAGGCCAAGGGGAAAGAGCGGACCTACAGTATGGCGGCCAAGTACCGGGTCGGCGACGTGGTGCTGCATGACCACTTCGGCAAGGGTGTCGTGCTGAACCTGCGCATGAACAAGTGCGACATGCTGTTCAAGGACAAGGAACGGCTGATGGCATCGGGCAATTGACCCCGCAGTTTCCCGCCGAAGGCGGGGCGCGATGTCGATGTAGTGCAGCGCGCTATGGCGCAGCTCCAGGGGGCTCCACCGCGTTGCACTGCCGGTGCAACGCGTATCATAAGGCACCACGAAGCCGGTGAAGAAGATACTGTCCTCTGACAGCATCTTGCTGTTCCTTCGCGGATGCTCCGTCCTTTGTGGTTCACGCAGTTTTTCGCATCATAATTCCCCATAGTCCCGTTCCAGGCGGTGCGTCCTTCGCAGGACACCGCTTCAGAGGAGAAAGAAAAATTCAATGGGTTTTACCGCATTCAAGCTCCATCCGCAGATCATGGCCGGCGTCGAGGCGCTCGGCTACCAGACGCCAACCCCCATCCAAATTCAGGCGATTCCGCCGGTCCTTCAGTCCCATGACGTGATGGGCCTTGCCCAGACCGGGACCGGCAAGACCGCGGCTTTTGTGCTGCCCATCCTGCAGCGGCTGCTGACCGGGGAGAGAGGCAAGGTGCGCGCGTTGATCATCGCGCCTACGCGCGAGCTGGCCGAGCAGATCCACACCAGCATCGAAGACCTGGGCCGCGCGACAAAGCTCAGGAGCATGACGATCTACGGCGGCGTGGGAATACATCCCCAGATCCAGAAGCTGCGCGAAGGCAGGGAGATCGTGGTGGCCTGCCCCGGCCGGCTGCTGGACCATATCAACCAGGGCACGATCCGCCTCGCGAACGTCGAGGTGCTCGTCCTGGACGAGGCGGACCGCATGTTCGACATGGGGTTTCTGCCCGATATCCGGAGGATCATCAAGCACGTGCCGGCAAAGCGTCAGACCCTGCTGTTCTCGGCGACCATGCCCGACGACATCCGGAAGCTTGTTCACGAAGTGCAGCGCTCCCCTGTCACCGTGCAGGTGGGCCATACAGCCCCGGCGAACACCGTGTCCCACGCTCTCTATCCCGTGGACCAGCATCTCAAGACCGGGCTCCTGATGGAGTTGCTGAAGCATACGGACACGGAATCGATCCTGATCTTCACGCGCACCAAGCACCGCGCAAAGCGCATCGGGCAGCAGCTCGAAACAGCCGGATACAAGGCAGCCTCGCTCCAGGGCAACTTATCGCAGAACAAGCGGCAGGCCGCCCTTGACGGATTCCGCAACGGTTCTTACCAGATCCTGGTGGCAACGGACATCGCCGCCCGCGGCATCGACGTGTCGAGCATCTCCCACGTCATCAACTACGACATTCCCGACACGGCCGATGCCTACACGCACCGCATTGGCCGCACGGGCCGGGCCGCAAAGACCGGCGACGCCTTCACCTTCGTCACCCGCGAGGACGAGGACCTGGTGCGCAGCATCGAACGCGTGTTGGGAGGAAAGATCGAGCGGCGCAAGATGCAGGGCTTTGATTATGCCAAGTCCGCGCCGGCGCGGGACAGTGAGTTCGCCCGGCCGCCCCGTCCGCCGCAGCGCAGGCGCGTGCAGGAAAAGCCGAAGGCCGCGGGAGGTCATGCCGCGTCGCATGCAAAGCCGAAAGCAGCAGGTCATCCAACGGGCCACGCAGCGCATCCGAAACCCAGAGCAGCGCATCCGGATAAGCGGACGTCCCCTGCCGGCCACGGTACTGACCACCGAAGCCATGCAGCGCAGCACGTCTCAGGTGCGCGTTCGCACAAACCCCGCACGAGCCGCTGAGCGCGGCAGCAGGGTAGAAATATAAATCCGCAAAAAAGCATTTGGATGCGGATGAACGCGGACAACTGCGGAAAGATCAAAACAATCTGCGGTGAAAGAGAGTTATGAAGGTGTCCGTATTTCAATAAAAGCATTTGGCCGCGGATTGACACGGATAAAAACGGATTTTTATAATTTCAAAAAAAATCCTAGAACCACCCGGCAGGTAAGGCTCCCTATTCTTATAAGGTTATGTTTTATTAAACCGTGTTCATCCGTGGTTACAACTGTCTTCTTATCCCTTCCGACTCCTCGCCAGATAGACCACGTGGCGCAACCCACCTTTTCCCGGCCGCAGCCGCTCATAGCTGAATCCCGCTGCATCGAGCCGCTTCTCGAACTTGGCATCAGAGTTCTCGCCCCATACCGCAAAGATCCCGCCTCCTGAAAGAGCAGTATGCGTTTTCGCGAGAGCCTGGCTCCCGTAAAAGGGATCGTTCTTCGCGTGCGTGGCTGCATGAGGCCCTTCGAAGAGGTCGATGATGATGGCATCGAACTGTCCAGCACTGGTCTCAGCGGTTTGCGCGATCAGGGCTGAAACGTCAGCGAGCTCGATCGCTACCCGGGGGTCATTCATAGCATTGTTGGTGAGCTCCGCGAGGGGGCCCCGGCACCAGTCGGCGATTACCGGATTGATCTCCGCGACAATAACGCGGGCATGGGCCGGCAGGGCATCGAGTGCGGCCCGGAGCGTGATGCCCATGCCCAGACCGCCGATCAGGACCCTCGGGTGCGGCAGCGCTGATACGGCCTGGCAGGCCAGCTCGCCGAGCGCTATCTCGGAGCGGCTGGCGCTGCTGTTCATCAGCACCCTGCCGCCAATGGTGATAAGGAAGTCCCGCTTTCCGCGTTTGCGGAGTTCGAGAACGCCGTCAGGCGTATAAACACTGTCAATGGTCTGCCACGGCTGCGCCATGCCTTGCAACCTTTCGTGTCCAAAGCTTTGAAGTCCAGATCAGTTGGTTTCAAAATCCGGATTTAAAACTTTCCTCTGCGACCTCTGCGTGCTCCGCGAGAGACGCCCTTTGTTTCAGGTTTGTACGGGTTAGGTTTAAACCAAGACTTGTAGATTTCCTTTGCGACCTTTGCGCGAGAGGCCGTTGGCTGTGACAGGGACAGTCCCCCTGGAACCAAAGGGGACAGTCCCTTTTTCAAGGCGCCTCAATGACCCCGCCGCCCAGAACAATATCTCCATCATAAAAGACCGCTGCCTGGCCGGGGCAGACGCCCGCGACCGGTTCATCGAAGGCGATCCTGATGCGGCCGGCGCCGGCTGGCTCGATCGTTGCGGGCAGGAACGGCGATCGGTAGCGGACCTTGACCTTCACCTTCCGGGGCGCCGAGAGCTCGTCGGTAGCCATGAGGTTCACGTCCGACACGATCGCTTCGCCAGTCATCAGGTCCTGCCGCGTCCCGAGCACGACGCGGTTCGATGCAGGCTCCACGCGTACCACGTACAGGCGCTCACCTGCAGCCACGCCGAGCTTGCGGCGCTGTCCCACGGTGAAGAAGGAGATGCCGTCATGCCTGCCTACGACCTTACCGTCTGTCATCACCATCTCGCCGGGCCTCAGCATCGCCGGGGAATGTTCTTTCAGGAAAGCGCGGTAGTCGTCGTTCGGAATGAAGCAGATCTCCTGGCTCTCAGGCCGCTCTGCTGCAGACAGGCCCCGTTGCCGGGCGAGGCTTCGCACATCGGTCTTGCGATGAGCGCCGAGAGGGAAGAGAACGCGCTGCGCCTGGTCCTGGGTCAGGCGGTAGAGAAAATAGCTCTGGTCTTTTCCTTCATCAAGTCCTTTTTTGAGAAGGAGACGCGAAGCTCCCTCTGCCTGCTCGATGCGCGCATAGTGGCCTGTGGCAAGGGCATCAAATCCCTCGTTCCGGGCGTAATCCAGGAGCGCCTGGAACTTCACAAGGTCATTACACCTGATGCAGGGATTGGGTGTGCGGCCAGAGGAATATTCGGAGATGAAGTCCTGTATGATCTCAGTCGAGAACTTGTCCTGCAGGTCGAGCATGCGGTGGCTGATGCCCAGGTGCTTGCAGACGGCCTGGGCCGAGGCGATGTCGCAGCACACCCCGGCAGAGAGCTTCATGGTCACACCTTCGACCGTGAAGCCCTGATCGAGCAGCAGCGCAGCGGCAAGGGAACTGTCCACGCCGCCGCTCATGGCTATGAGAACACGCTTTGACATACAGGATTCTACCACGGAGGCACGGAGACACAGAGAAGAATTTTCGACACTGATCGACATGAAGCCCTTGCTGTCTGCACTAACAATCCTGAAAAAAGCTTTTGGACGCGGATAAAATCTGATAAGATCGGATAAAAACAGACAAATTTTTTTGCTGTTAAAAAAGAATCACCTTTGGGGTGATGGCCCTTTCGGTCCGAATGCCTGGTTTAATCTGCGAAAATCTGCGCCCATCTGCGGCTAACTGCCGTTTCCAGGACAATACACGTTAGTGTAGATCGTCATATCATCTGCATCGATCTCAGATGGATTCATGTGCCGTGGATACTTCAGGTCTTTTTCCACTTTAGCACAAGCAGCATGGCCGAGCCGAGCATGAAGAGAAGCCCGCCGACAAGTGCCAAGATCGCGCCGGGATCGCGGTTCACCATCAGGATGGCTGCGGGACCGCGGCTGAAGTCGATGTTCTTGAGATAGACTCCCATGCCGTTGTAGAACAGAGGCCTGTTCGGGCCCAGAACACCGGACGTCACTTTGACACCGTTTTCGTACAGCACGACCGAGGCAGACCAGTCCGTGGGAAAACCCTTTTCGTCTGTCACGATACGGACCTCGACAAGATGCAGCGCCCGTCCCTCTGGCAGCCCTTGGGCAAGCGTTCCCTGGGGCATGAATCCCGACAGCCGGTATCCCCAGCCTGCTCCGAGCAGGTGCGCCAGCAGGATGAAAAGAAAGCCGATATGGATCACCTGGGGTGCGATGCGCAGCAGAAAGTCGCGTCTCGTCCACCGGCCGATCACCGCCTGGATGCTGCAGACAATGGTGTTGATCGTCAGCAGCACGAGGGCCGCGAAGCTTGCGAAGAACCACCAGGCCTGCCAGGGGTTCGCAGCGGCGAACCGTTCGATCCACTGGAAGAGCAGCAGATCGCTCATAGGGCCGAACACGTCCCGGTGAACGGGCATCATATAAGAGCCGATGAAGAAGAAGCCGATCAGCGCCAGCAGGGTCCAGACCGTTGTCTTGAGGGAGAGAAAAAAGTTTTTCATAGTATTATCGCATAGCGCATAGAGCATAGGATTTTGCCGGAACGCTATGCGCCATGCGCTCTGCTCTCTGCTGTCTCTAGAATTCATGCGAGCTTTTCATCAGCAGCCCCACGCCTACATAGGTGAACAGAACAATAACGAACCCGATGATGCCCATCCACGCAACCGGCTTTCCGGTCCATCCGCGCACGAGCCGCGCATGCAGATAAAGGCTGTACCAGAGCCACACGATCGTTGTCCAGAGTTCCTTCGGCGTCCAGAGCCAGTAGGCGCCCCAGGCGAGATGGGCCCAGATGCCGCCGAAGATAATGGCTACCGAGAAGAGGACGTAGCCGAGCAGGATGAGGCGATACTGGATCGGTTCGGACGCTTCTTCCTGTTGGACCAGATGCAGGATGCCCAGCACCGCGGCAACAGCAAAGAGTGCATAGGCGATGAAGGACAGGATCACATGCAGTTCGAACCAGATCGTCTTGAGCACCGGCGGCAGCGGGCCGTCCATGACAGGCGAAGCAGCGGAGCCCGCGAGCAGCAAGAGCATGAGCGCCAAAGAAAGATATGAGAAGAGGTCCCTGCCGCGGCTCCAGGACGTGATCAAAAAAATGACACAGATGAAGAAGGTGAGAAAGCCGAGCGTGTCATGGAGCCCGATGAGCGGAATGCGGCCGTAGGTAATTGCCGAGGAGATGATGAGGCCGGCGTGCAGCACCAGCGCCGCAATGATGAGCCTGCTGCGATAGAGCGCAAGCGGATAGAGTATGAAGAGGATGTAGTACATGGCATTCAGACAGAAAAGGCATCCCGCTGATGCGGGATGCCTTTCGTGAGTTCACTAGGGGAATCGTACAATAATTACTTCTTGCCGAGGATCGCTTCCTTCGCAGCCTTGGCCACGCGGAACTTCACGACCTTCTTTGCCGGGATCTTGATGGCCTCGCCGGTCTGCGGGTTCCTGCCCATGCGGGCCTTCCGGTTCACAAGCACCAGCTTGCCGATGCCGGGAAGGGTGAAGGAGTTCTTTGCTTCCTTGTACGCGAGAGCTGCCAGGTCCTCGAGGATCTGTACGGCTTCCTTCTTTTTGAGGTCCGCTTTCTTCGCGACATGATCCGCAATCTGCGACTTCGTCATGGCTTTTGCCATATAACTGTCCTCCTTGAAATAAGATAGAGAGTGTATAGCTTCGTCTGAACGCAATCTGATTTATTTGATGATTTCGAAGGAAAGTATATACAGTCTCCTGCCAAATAGCAAGCGAAATTTTAAAAAAGCGTATTTTTTTTGAGCAGGGACGCAATCGGACAATGCCGGCGCGGGAGATATCGCTGCGCAGAGCACGCGAAACTCTTTCCCCTGCTCTTCTGGTCAGGCAGCGATGGAGCAAGGCCTCTGCGTATGTTTTGAGCAGGGACTTCTGATCGTTAACAAGAGCTTTCCTGGTGTATACTTGTGGAAAGGACAGTGAATGCGGATTTACCCCGTTCGAAATGAGAATCTTCTAACGGGGTAAACTGCGGATATTCACGGTTCCGGGCAGTCACGGTGATCATGCCCCGATCCGTATTTTCAGCAAAGGCAGATTTGATCTCATCAGCGCAGTTCAATGTCCTAAAATAGTCCATTCAGGAGGAACAGACCATGACATCGAACAAGGTTGCACTCGTCACCGGAGCGAACAAGGGGCTGGGGCTCGCCGCCAGCCGCCATCTGGCACAGCAGGGCATCACCGTTCTGATGGGCTCGCGGAACGCGGCGAAAGGAAAGGCGGCGGTAAAGCTATTGCAGCAGGAAGGGCTGGCCGTGGAATTCATTCAGATTGACGTGACAAAATCCGAGCAGATCAGGAAGGCTGCGGCGGAGATCAAAAAGCGATTCGGCAAGCTCGACATCCTGGTGAACAACGCGGGCATGGTAAGCAAGGAAGAACCGCTCGTATCGAACAGCGCCGGGGAGATCAAGCCCAGGGAGCTCAGAAAGGTCTTTGATGCGAACTTCTTCGGCCTTGTGGAAGTGACGCAGGCGCTCCTGCCTCTCATCAAAAAAAGCGGCAGCGGCAACATAGTGAATATTTCGAGCATCCTCGGCTCCCTGGCGCTCCAGAGCAAGGACAGCGAGATGGCGGCCTTCAAGCCCTTTGCCTATGATGCGTCGAAGACGGCGGTGAACGCCTTCACTGTCCATCTGGCGGCGGCGCTCAAGGACACGACGATCAAGGTTAACTCCGCCCACCCCGGTTGGGTCAGGACCGATATGGGCGGCCCGCAGGCGCCGATCATGCCCGAGGAAGGGGCAAAGACCGCGGTGCGGCTCGCGACCCTCGGCCCTGACGGACCGACAGGGAAGTTTTATTACGGCGATGACGAACTGCCGTGGTAGGAGATCACGGTAATACTAATCTATGCAGTCCGGTAGTTTTTTGTGGCAACGAGAAAAGGTTTATAATAGAGCATCAGAAAGGCGAGGTGAGTGCAATGTTCGGGAAGCTATTTATCGGAACGATGTTCATAGCAACGGTGGCCATGGCGCAAGCAGGCGCGGCTGCGGGAGCGCAGTTGGAAAAGGCCACCTTCGCGGGAGGCTGCTTCTGGTGCATGGAGCCGCCCTTCGAGAAACTGGACGGAGTGAAAGAGGTCATCTCTGGCTACACAGGAGGCCACAAGAACAACCCGACGTATAAGGAAGTGTCATCAGGCACGACAGGCCACGTGGAGGCAGTGGAAGTAATTTTTGACCCAACTAAAGTGAGCTACGAGAAGCTGCTCGAAGTATTCTGGAAACAGGTGGATCCCACCGATGATGGCGGCCAGTTCGTGGACCGCGGCTCGTCGTACGTGACCGGCATCTTCTACCACAGCTCGGAGCAGAAGCGGCTGGCCGAGGCGTCGAAGAATCGGTTGGAGCGATCAGGACGATATGACAAGTCCATCGTGACGCCGATCAGGCCTGCGGGTCCCTTCTACCGCGCAGAGGAGGACCATCAGGATTACTATAAGAAGAACCCGATCCGCTACAAATACTACCGATACAATTCGGGCAGGGACAAATACCTGGAGCGGGTCTGGGCGAAGGAGGTTTCCATGACATCCGCAACTGAACGGACCTATCAAAAACCCGCGGACGGGGAGCTGAAGAAGCGGCTCACGCCCCTGCAGTACACGGTAACGCAGAAGGACGGCACCGAGCCTGCCTACCAGAACGAGTACTGGGACAACAAGAAAGAAGGCATCTACGTGGACATCGTCTCGGGCGAGCCTCTGTTCAGCTCCGGGGACAAGTACGACTCCAGGACGGGCTGGCCGAGCTTCACGCGGCCCCTTGAACCGGACCATATTGTTACCAAAGAGGACAAATCCTGGTTCGCGACGCGGACCGAGGTGCGCAGCAAGTACGGTGACGCTCATTTGGGCCACGTGTTCAACGACGGACCCAAGCCGACAGGGCTGCGGTACTGCATGAACTCGGCGTCGCTCCGGTTCATTCCGAAGGAGGACCTGGAGAAGGAAGGGTACGGGCAATACATGAAGCTCTTTGAGAAGTAAGGTAACATGAGATTGTTCCGTCCAGGCGTGATTGCCGAAGGGGAGCTATAAAGGAACCGGTAGGCGCAGCGAAGCACAAAAACGTTCAGACAGGACAGCACTCAACAATGATCTGAGGCACATTTCTATAGTGGCTGTCAGTGGTGATCAGTTTGAGGCCATACTGCATTGCCGTGGCCGCGATCCAGAGGTCGTTTGTCGGTATGGGTGTTCCCTTGGACCAGAGATAGGCTATGATCGCGGTGTAGCGCTCCGCGGATTCTTCGTCGATGACGGCGACCTGTACGCGCGGCGACGAGAGGAAGTCCCTGAGTCTCTCCCGGTTCTTCTTTTCCCGGCTGCCGTGGGCAAACCCAGCGTAGAGCTCTCCGAGCACTACCGGATTCAGGTATATCTCGTCAGCCTCGCGGATCGCCTGTTTGACCTCTTCGCTTCCCCTCAGGTATGCGGAATAGGCCGACGTGTCGAGCATTACCCGGATTTTTTCCATAGCCCCGTGTCCACCTTCCGCTGGGTCTTCAGGGTCTTGTCGAATGACGCGGCTTCTTCCCGCGACCAGAGGCCGGCGAGATGATCCAGGTCGTGATAGAGCACACGCTTCTTCTTTTCCGGCGCATTTGTCCCCACTGCCCGTTCGAGGAGCGAGATGATCGCTTTGTTCAGGCTCACACCCTTGCGTTCAGCCTCTTTTTGCACCGTTTTTTTCACCTTATCCGGAATGCTTCGTATTGTGATCTGCTTCATAAGGCTGCCTCCGAGCGCTTCACATGTGACTCACAATGACTCTATTATTGCAGCACGTATAAAGAAAGTCAAGATGAAATGAGAATTCGTCGGCTCATCTATCAGGAAATCCCGGCAAAATCTTCCGAACCTGATACTCGTTCCATTCTCTCAGCGGGATGTCCTTCTGTGCATATCCCGTGGCCGGCGCTGCCGGACCGAGGGCCACGCATCGGACCGCATAGGCCCCGCTCCTGCTTATCCGCACAACCGGCATTTCGATCAGGAGATCGATGTCCTCGAGCATGCTGATCGTTCCATAATTGCCCAGAGGGGAGAAGCCATATCCTCCAGCCTTCCAGAACAGCGACAGCTCCGCTTCCGTCGGCAGCGCCCAGGAGCTTATCGGCGCCAAAGCAGCGCAGAACGCCTTTGCCCGGTCAAGCTCAGGCGGCGTCCTGGTGCCTTCGAGCGCGAGCATGTCCGTCCAGACAAGCCCAGACCCCGCATGATGCCAGCCCTGCGTGCCGTCTGCTGCAGTGATAGAGGACCATTGTTCTGTTATCTGCTTTCGGACTGAAAAGACGAGGGGGCCATTAAACCTGGCAGCGAGGCGCGCCTTGAAATCTTCTTTGCGTTCATTCTTCACCGCCTGTTCCATCCGAGTTCGCTCAGCACGCAGCTCGGACAGCATGACTTCCACCAGGAAGGTGAATCCGCCGTGGATGGGGATGGGGAAGAAAAGAGCGAGCACGACGACGCTGAGTCCGCCCGCAACCAGCGCCTTGCCCGTGCCGCGTTTTTTCATCCAGCGGCAGACGCTGACGCTGACAGCGATGGCTATGAGAATGTAGGTGCCGTAAAAGATAAAAAGATACATGGTGGCTGGCCGTATTGATCGCGGTTATTCTTCAAAGCCGCACAAGTGTCCTTTTCGTGGAGAAGTTCTTGCCAGTAAACACAAAGACAATCGGCTTGCTGCCCTTCCGCAGTCTGGCTAGTACTAGCTATGCTTGGCATGATGTGGACTGACGATCAAGGAAAATCATCTTTCTCGCTCCAGCTCCACCAAGTCCGCCTGAAAGCTGCCGATCTGGCCCTGGAGCCAGTCAATGTGGCGTTCGAACCTGAACTTCATCTTCTCCTGATAGTCCGTCAGGTCCCTCAGCCGGTCCAGGGTCTTGAGGGAGCCAGTCCGCGCGATGCCCGCGATGTTCCCTTTGACCTCTCCAACCCTTCTTTCGAGTAATGATGTCAGGGTATAGGTCACCGTCGTGATGTACGATATGGCGCCGCTGGAACCCATTTGTTCAGCCAGGCGGTCTTCATTATCCACACCAATGATCGCAGTTGTGCCGTCTCTTTTTTTGTATCTGATGCCAGGCAGGCCGGTTTTCGTCAAGTACGCATTCAGCTCCGCTGTCATTTCCTGAACACCCTTGGCCTTCACGCTTTTGATAAATACGGGGGTAGGTATTATTTTCTCCCTGATCCCATATGCCGGGACCATAGCCCTCGATAAGCTTGCGTATCCTGTCAGCCGACTCTTTATCGCGGGAGCTCCCCTGACCCATACTTTCTTTCAGTAGTTCATTCTCTATTCTAATGCGCTCATTTTCTGCAGAAAGCTCCTGGATCCTGGCGTTGGCTTGGAAAAGTTCGTCCTGATACATTGATGAAGGTACAGCGGCGCCCTGGTCGGACCTGTCGCAGCCCGTGCTGCCGCCAAGCAACAGCACAGGAAGCAACAGACTAAACAAGAATATGAAGGGTTTGTTTTTGATTCGAACGTGATAATAGCGAAGTGTCATGCCGAGACCCTCTTCTTGTCCAGCACATTGTTAGCTGCCATGTATTTGGTTCTCTGTCCTTTTACCATTTCAAGAACCTTTTTAGACCCGAATCCGTAAAAGCGGATAGACGACGGCACGCCGGGCAGGTTCGATTTGAACTGAACGCCGCTGCTGAAGAATCCAATCTTTTCCGGGAGGTCGTCCATCTTGTCATAGGGAATGAAAAACCGGTGGAACATGACGCGGAGCTCGACGCCGTCGGCGTAGACCAGGAGCCTGAAGAAGGGCCATGACCCATTGAAGAGGAACATGGAGCCTCCTCCGGTGTAGGTTGCAACGGGCGCCCTTTCCTTTTCGAAGGACGATTCAGACCGGTTATACAGGGCGGGGCCGACGAACACCAGCAGGAAAAGTGGGAAGAAAAGAAAGGGGATTATTTCCGGGTCGGAATATTTCGTGACGATCATAATGCCTGCCAAGGGGACAGCCAGCAACACTGCGAAGGTGCCAAGAACACCGAATGGAAACAATGCTTCCTTGTACTGTTTTTCCGTAGTGGTGTTATTGCGGCGGCGGCCTGATCCTTCGGCCTGTCGTGCCGCCACAGGGCGATACGCAGGCCCGGCATAGTTATTCTCATTCACCGGGAGGCGACCCAGGTAACGAATACCGAAATAGGCGGGGAGTCCGAACTGCGCGATGAAGATGATCATAAATACGCCGAAGAAAAGGGGGATTTCCTCGCGAAAACCGGAGATTTGTTTCATGGACAGCATAAATGACGAGAAGCCGATAATGAGGCCTATCATCAGAAGTACGCCAAGCTGCGCCAGCTTTTTGCCCCAGGGCTCACTGGCGTTAATGCCTCGGCCAGAGAGCAGGAAAAGCCCGCCCAGAAGTGAAAGGCTAACCAGGGCAATGTAGGGAAAGTCCGGAGGCAGATTAAAGGGATCCTGATCAAAGGGACCGATATAGAACAGGACGTAGTTCCAGACGGCGCCGACGAGGCATATCCACCCCAAGATCTTTATGGCCTTCGCGGCCTTCGATATATCCGGTTCTCCCTTGCGCAGCTCCTGCAGGAGATCAAAGAAGCTCATTATTCATCCTCCATCGTCCTATCACTGCGCCAGTACAGGCAAAAAAATCGCCATTAACCAACATTTCTTATCGCTTCCACGAACACATCCGGCCGCTCCACCTGCGGCATATGGCCGGCGCCGACCATCGTCATGAACTCCGCGTTGCCGAGCCACTTCCAGAGGGCCTCTGCCTGCTTCATGCCGGTCAGCCGGTCCCCGGTGCCCCAGATGATGGTCGCGGGGACTGATGGCCTGATCTGCGGTTTTGTCTGATTGATGAAGGTATTGAAAACGTTCCGGGAGTGAATTTCCGCGTTTCGGCCTATGTGGTCCAAGAAGCCCGGGGGAAGCTTTGCTGGAGCAGGAAAGGCCTTGGCAAGAGCCTTGTCGGAATACGCCGCAGTACGCATGAACGTACGGAACCACTGCTCAAGCAGTCGCGACGTCATGAGCTTTCTGAGGAATCCGGGAAGGGCAGGCAGGTATCCGCCGTTCACGAGCACAAGACGTTGGGTGCGCTCCGGAAAAGCAGCGGCGAATTCGATGGCCACAGCCGCTCCAAAAGAGTTGCCGATGACGATAGCGCGATCGACCTTTTGTTCGTCCAGTAGTTCCTTCAGGATGTTTGCATTGGATGCCAGGGACGGCTTCGTCAGTGCTGCTGACGCGCCGAAGCCCGGCATGTCCGGCGCGATGATTGTGAAGGAGCGGCCCAGGTCGTTCCAGACGGCTGACCAGCTCATTTCCGCATCGCCCCAGGCAGAGTGGAGCAGCAGGAGCGCTGGGCCGGCTCCACCGAACCGGACATGGAGCCGCTGTCCTGAAAGCACGAGGTCTCTTGGCTGCGGATGTTCGTTTCTGCTCGTCATGGCGATCGATGCCTGGATGAGAAGCGTGGTTCACGTTTGTTCCTGATGGCTCGAAGGTACTATAAAAAACGGGAAATGGCAAGGGGCTGAAATGGCGGAAGGGGTATGGTCAGAATAGCAGGTAGCCCGTTCAGGCAGGATCGAACCGTGCGGAACTGAGGCGTCATGCTCTGGCTATTCATTCGGGTCCTTGATCGATCGCAGATATTCCTCCCACTCCATGGGAAGGAGGTATTTCTTTTTGTTGTTGCAGTCTTTGCAGGCGGGCACGAGGTTGCCGTGCACCGACTTCCCTCCGCGGACGATAGGGATCAGGTGGTCCATGGTCAGTTCGTCAGGCCTGAACTTCCCGGTGCAGTAATGGCAGATGCCTGTTGAGCGCTTGCGCTTCCACCACTGCGAGGCGCGCAGCTCCCGGGCCTTTGCCTTTTCTCTCCGGATATGTTCCTCGTCTGCGGCAATAAAAAAATCCAGCATTTCCTGGTCCTCGTTCGCCGTCTTGCCTGCGAAAACAGCCTTTGGATGTCTTGTCCGGCTGGCGGTTTTCATACTACTGTGTCCAGGCAGGCTTGTCACGCAAAAAAACCGCGCCTGCGCAAGGCCTCGCACCCGCCCCACCCTGTAACTTCTCAAAATCTTAATCTTTTTTCTTGACATCACCAGGGCTCGACGATATACTTTGCCCAGCAAGTGGTATAAAGTGGGAATAAGTGGATATCTGTAGGGAGAGGCATGTTCAGAGGCAGCTTCGAGCATACCATGGATTCCAAGGGCAGAGTAAGCGTGCCGGCGAAGTTCCGCGATATTATCGCGGACCGGTATGACGGCAGGCTCGTGCTTGCCCTCGATTTTGACCGTTGTCTCGCCGTGTATCCTCTCGAAGAATGGGAGAAGCTGGAAGAGAAAATCCGGACCCTGCCGATGATGCAGAAGGAAGTGAAGGAATTCATGCGCTTCTTTTTCTCGTCCGCCAGCGAATGTGAACTGGACAAGCAGGGACGGATCCTGATCCCGCCAACGCTGCGGGAGCGCGCGGCGATCAACAAGACAGTGCTGCTGGTGGGGATCATCAACAAGATCGAGATCTGGGACAGCGCGGTATGGGATGCCAGGAATTCGCAGAATCTTGACAAGATAGGCGAGACGCTTTCATCTTTGGGGCTATAGATGATGGAGCAGAAACTGAAAGTTTATCAGATGAATTTCGATGGAGAGATCGATGCGGCGATGATGGCCGAGATCGGCCGCGTTATCGGCCAGCTCATCAAGGGGGAAATGTACGGCCTGATCATGAACTTTGAGGCCGTGGACCATATCCACTTCACGATCCTGCCGGTGCTTGTGAGCGAACAGAAGCGGCTCCAGTCCTTCGGCGGCGACATCCGCCTTGCCATGATGTCGGAGTACCTCAAGGACATCTTCCGCACCACAGGGGTGCTTGAGAAATTTTTGGTTTTCGATACGGTGGCGCAGGCGGCAAAGAGCTTCGGGGTTTCAAAGACGATCACCAATCTCCCGCTGGGGTTGTGATGACGAATGCGGAAAAATGAGAAGGTGAGAGAGTGGGTGTGCGGGAATGCAGAACGCGGAAGGTGAATCCGGCATCCGCTGACAAGGATGGGCAGGTGGAGCATCTGCCGGTCCTGCTGCGCGAGGCCGTGGACCTGCTCGCGCCATGCTCCGGCGGCGTGTATCTGGACGGGACGCTCGGCGCCGGAGGTCATGCAGAGGAGATCCTGAAGCGTTCGGCTCCCGACGGAGTGCTGGTCGGTCTTGACCAGGACGCCGAGGCCGTTGACCGCTGCAAGGCGCGGCTTGCTCCCTATGGTGCGCGGGTCATGCTGCGGCAAAGCAACTTCCGGGACGCGGCCGGCGTGCTTTCGGATCTGGGATATGACGCGGTAGACGGCGCGCTGCTTGACCTCGGCGTATCGTCGTTCCATCTCCGGACCCCGGAGCGGGGCTTCAGCTTCAGGCTGGAGGGACCGCTCGACATGAGAATGGACAGAAGCAGGCCGCAAACCGCCGCGGACCTGATACATACGCTCTCCCGCCAGGAGCTTGCGAAGCTGCTGCGCGAGTACGGCGAGGAGCCGCGCGCAGGCGCCATTGCCAAGGCCGTGGAAAAAGCGAAGGCCAGGGGGCCCATCACGACGACCATTCAGCTTGCCGAGATCATTTCCAGCGTGTTCCCTCCCTATCCCCCCCGGCGCATCCATCCCGCGACGAAGACGTTCCAGGCGCTGCGTATTGCGGTGAATGACGAGCTCGGCGCACTGCGCGACGGCATCGACGACCTGCTGCGGCTCCTGAAGCCGGGCGGAAGGATCGCCGTCATTACCTTCCACTCCCTGGAGGACCGGATCGTGAAGCAAACCTTTGTCGCTGCTGCGAAAGGGTGCATCTGTCCGCCACGGCTGCCTCTTTGTGGCTGCGGGAGAAAGCCGGGCATCACGGTGTTGACGAAGCGGTCTGTTGTTCCCGCCGACAAGGAGTTGGAGCGGAATCCCGCGGCCAGGAGCGCCAGGCTCCGGGCCGCCCGGAAGGTCTGACCATGAGCATTGGCGTTGCATCCATAGGGTCCTTTTTCTTCGAGCAGAGCAAGCGGGGCAGTCTGCGGCGAGTGATGGCGCTCGCCCTGATCGTGCTTCTGCTCCTTTTTTATGTCGGCTGGAAGGCGAAATTCGTCCAGCTCGGCTACCGGATCGAGAGCCTTGGACAGGAAAAGCGGGACCTGGAGCGCACCAACCGGGGGCTCCGAATCGAGGCTTCGAGCCTTTCGTCGCAGGCCCGCATCGAGCAGATCGCTATCAAACGGCTCGGCATGGTCCGGCCGGCAAAAGAGAACGTCGTGGTGGTGAAAAGGAAAGAGTAGGGGCCAGGCGCCTCCCGGGAGGGAGCGCGCAGGGGATCGAAGATGGACGGTAGGCGAAGAATACTTGCAACGTTCTTTCTGCTGGCGCTGGCGTTTGCGCTTGTTGCGGGGCGGCTGGTGCAGCTCCAGGTGTTCCGGGGCTCCGAGCTCTCGGCCCGGGCCGAGCGGCAGCAGCAGCGGGTGGTGAAGCTCAATCCGAAGCGCGGCACGATCTTCGACCGCATGGGCCGTGAGCTGGCCGTGAGCGTGGATGTGGATTCGGTATATGGCGTACCTGCCGCTACCGGGAACCCCAAGGCCCTGGCGCGGCAGCTCGGCCGTATCCTGCAGAAGGATCCGCGGGCACTGGAGCAGCAGC
>Ga0154442_1056_pt1 | contig 19448 bp, 20 predicted proteins | sample RifGroC2_FD_115946 | JGI IMG/M metagenome (GOLD analysis project Ga0154442, IMG submission 115946) | Nitrospirae bacterium GWC2_57_13
CATGCGCTCAGCGTGACGGTGCTCCATTTTTTTCTTCCTGCCCTGGCCTTCGGGCTCGTGGCAAAAGCGCCTGCTGACCGGAGCTTTATCTCCATCCCGCTGACGGCCGCAGTCGTTACCTTCGCGGGGATCGCGGCGGGATTCGCTTTCTACCGGCTCGTGCCGGGGTTCAGGAACATCTCGCGGCCGACCTTCGGCGTGATGATCCTGTCGGCCGCTTTCGGCAACGTGACCTACCTGGGGCTGCCGGTGATCACGGAGTCCCTCGGTAGGGAGTTCGGTTACGTAGCCATCATCTATGACCTGCTGGCGGCAACGCCGATCCTGCTGACTGTCGGGATCTTTCTGACGGCGCGGTATGGCGAAGGCGCCGCGCCAGTATCCGTGAAGGGCGCTTTTCTCCGGGTGCTGAAGCTTCCTCCCCTCTGGGGCGTGGCCCTGGGGATGCTCTTTAACCTGGGAGGCATTCCCGTGCCGTCCATCGTGCTGGACACGGTGACCCTCATGGGCAAGGCGGTCATTCCCGTGATGATCTTCACCGTGGGGCTGGCCCTGGACTTTCAGGACCTGCGGCGGCTGCCTATTGCGCTGCCGGCGCTGCTGCTCAAACTGGTGCTGGCGCCGGTGCTGGCATGGTGGATCGGGTCGCTGCTCGGCATTGCAGGCGAGACGCTCAAAGCCGTGACGCTCGAGGGCGCCATGCCGGTGATGGTCCTGTCGCTCGTGATCGCCGATGAACTTCGCCTTGATGTGCCCCTGGCGGCAACGTGCATCACTATATCAACGGTGGCGTCGTTCTTCACGATACCGGTGATGATGCGGGTGTTGTTCTGAGCAGAGGGCATGGAGCATGGGGCATAGTGCAAAGAGGGGGGCGATGACTGACAAGCATAAGCATACCGAAGAGTGCGGCCACGACCACGGTCACGATCATGGCGAGCATGAGCATGGCCTCGTGGAAGTGACGATCGAGCTTGAGGACGAGCACATCCCTGCCCTGGACGAAACGGCGGCGGAGCTTACGAAAGAATTAAAGCAGACTTGGGATCGGGGAGCCGTGGTACGGCTCGCGCTGAGCGAGTTCTTTTCACGGCGCGGAAAGATCACCTAGCAGGAGTCTATTATGGCACAAACAGTGAACACAGCGCCCTATTTCATCGACATCCATGTCCACGGCGCCGCCGACTTTGACACGCGCACGCGCCGCCAGGACGACATCATGAGCATAGCGAACATCCACGGCAAGCACGGGACCTCGGCCATCGTGCCCACGATATATGCCGGTTCTCTCGATATCATGCGGGACAATATGACCGCTGTGAAGCGGGCCATGACGATGCAGCGGTCAGGCGCCAGGATCCTGGGGGTCCATCTGGAAGGGCCCTTCCTGAATCCCGAATGGGGCGGCGCTATGGATAAGGCGAGCTTTCTTGAACCTTCCACAGAGGCTTTGTCGCGGCTCGTCGATGGATTCGAGGATATCGTCAAGATCATCACGATCGCGCCGGAGCTTCCGGGTGCGCTCCCTCTCATGGAGGCCTGCAGGGAAAAGGGGTTCCTGGTGCACATGGGGCACAGCAACGCCACCTTCGAGCAGGCCGAGGAAGGAAAGCGGGCGGGCGCAACAGGCATTACGCATCTGTTCAATGCCATGCGGGGATTTCATCATCGAGAACCGGGACTCGTCGGCTTCGGCCTGATGGACGAGGACATCTATGTTGAGATCATCTCGGACAAGGCCCATCTGCACCACCGGAGCCTCAAGATGGTCATGGACATGAAGCAGCCCGACAAGATACTGCTCGTTTCCGATTCCGTCAAAGGCCCCGGATGGGGTCTTGGACCGATCCGCGGACCAGGCGGCGTTCTGCTCGGAAGCGGCATCACCCTGAAGGACTCGATCCAGAACCTCATATCTCTCGGCGTGCCGGCTGACAAGGCTGCACGCTTTGCTTCCGATAATCCCATGAAGTATCTCGGCATCACGAGCGTGGCGTGAACCGGCGGTCTGAATTCAGAAGCCGATACAGCCTAGTAAGCGAATTCGGCCGATGAAGCCCATTAGCCTTTTCATATTCGATCTTGACGGTACGCTCGTCAATACCCTCGAAGACATTACCGCTTCCGTCAATTTTGCCCTTTCACGCCTCGGCAGGCGCCCCATCCCCCTTGATGACGTGCGGCGCTTCGTGGGCGACGGCATCGAGATGCTCCTGATCCGCGCCCTGGGGGAGCGGACGGAATTTCTTGAAGAGGCCCTCGGCATCTATAGCGTTCACCAGAGCAGGAACCTGGTGGTGCGCTCCCGCCTCTATCCTTCCGTGAAGGAGACCCTGGACCACTTTTCCGCGCTTCCCCTGGCCGTGGTCACGAACAAACCCCGTGAGTTTTCCGAGCCGCTCCTTGAGACTCTGGGGATCATGCGTTATTTCCGCATGATCATCGGCGCCGACGACGGGCTGCCGCTCAAGCCGGCGCCGGACGCACTTCTGCACATCATGCATACCCTGCAGGTCCCGAAGGCGCAGGCCGTCATCGTGGGGGACGGCACCACGGACATGCGTGCAGGCAGGGCCGCGGGTATCTTGACCTGCGCCGTGACCTATGGCTTCCGGCCCGAAGAGATGCTCCGCGCCGCAGGGCCTGATCATGTCATTCATCAGTTCTCGGAGCTGAAGGACCTTTTTATTGCCGGGGTCGCAGCGGCTGCAGAGAAGGCCTGAGACGCGGTGACGGGGTGAAGCAGTCAGCAGGGAACACTCTTTATGCTATTTCACCTGAAAATACCTTTCAAATCCCCCCTTTGCTAAAAGGGGGATAGAGGGGGAGTATCACCTGCGGCCGGAGGCCGCGATATGACCGACCCAACGCGGAATATCAACCCTGGCCGTCTCGCCATCCTGCTCAAAGTGGGCGTTCGACTCACTGCCGAGCGCGATCTTGAGCGGCTGCTGCGCATGATCATCGAGGAAACAACTGCGGTGATGGACGCGGACCGCAGCTCTCTCTTTCTCATCGACGGGGAGAAGGGAGAGATGTGGGCCAAGATCGCCCAGGGCGTCGAGGTCGTGGAGATCCGTTTTCCCCTGGGCAAGGGCATCGCCGGGACCGTGGGGAAAACAGGAGAGGTGATCAATATTCCCGATGCCTATGCCGACTCCCGCTTCAATCCGGAATTCGATAAGAAGACAGGGTTCCGCACCCGGAGCATTCTGTGCGTGCCCATGAAGAACATGAGCGGCGGGACCATCGGCGCGATCCAGGTGCTGAACAAAAAGGACGGTCTGTTTGGGGCCGATGACGAAGCTCTGCTCACGGCGCTGGCATCCCAGGCGACAGTGGCCATCGAGAATGCCGACCTCACCACGCGGCTCAGGGAGCTGAACCTCTCCCTGGAGCAGAAGGTGCGGGAGCGGACCGCCCAGCTCACGGACGCGAACGAACAGCTCAAGGATCTCAACCGGGAGCTCGAGACCATCGCCATCACCGACGGCCTGACCCGCGCCTACAACCGCCGGTATTTCATGGAGCGCCTGAAGCAGGAAGTGAAACGGCTCAGCCGATACGGCGGCACGCCCATGTCGCTGTTCATGATCGATATTGACCATTTCAAGAAGGTGAACGACACCTATGGGCATCAGGCAGGCGATGCGGTCCTTGCTGGTCTGTCGGAGCTGGTCAGAAGCAAGCTGCGCGACACGGACATTTTCGCCCGCTACGGCGGCGAGGAGTTCGCCCTTATCGCGCCGGAAACGGACCATGCCGGTGCCCTGGTGCTGGCTGATCGGCTGCGAAGCATGATCGGGCAGACAGCCTTCGACCATTCGTCCCGGTCGCTCAAGGTCACGGTCAGCATGGGCCTGGCCACCTGGACCACGGAGCTGAAGGACGATTTCGAGAAATTGATCGGCCTGGCTGATGCGGCCCTCTACAAGGCCAAGGAAAGCGGCAGGAACCGTGTCTGCTGGTGACGGTGTCGCTTGACTTGCTTTACTTATTATGGTAAAAGTAAAGCATCACATGGGAGGGCCGGCCATGCAGACGACCGTAAAGCTCAGTTCCAAGAATCAAATCGTTCTTCCCCGTGAGGCCAGGGAGGCGATGCACTTGAAAGGCCGTGATGAGCTCCTGGTGGTGGTCAAGGATGGCGTTACGGTGATCATGCCGAAGCCGAAGAGCTGGCGCTCAGCCCTGGCCGGCGCCGGGAAGGGAATATACTCCGGGACCTATCTCAAAAAGGAACGCCGATCGTGGTAGGGCCGCCGACCGTCGAAGCCTTCCTGAAAAAACACCGAGCTCTCGCTCTTGATACGAGCGCCTTTATCTATTTCGTTGAGCAGCATCCCCGTTACTTTCCTCTTTGCGAGAAGCTATTCGCCGGCATAGAGACAGGCCGGTTCACTGCCTGCACGTCCACGCTCACGCTGCTTGAAGTCCTCGTCCAGCCATACCGCCTCCAGAAGGACGACATCGTTCTTAAGTTCTATGCCCTGCTGACGAGCTATCCTAACCTTACCTGGGTCCCTGTGGGCTTGAATGTCGCGGACAAGGCAGCGCAGATCCGTGCCGGGTACCGGTTGAAAACACCAGATGCCATCCAAGCGGCTTCGGCGATCGTGGCCGGCGCCACGGGCTTCATCTGCAATGACAAGGCGTACCAGCAGGTCGAAGAGTTCGAATGTCTCATTATTGACGAATACGCGCCGCGGCGGTCTCTGGGTCTGTGATGGTAAGAAAAAGAGAGCATGGTGTTTATCCCGGGTGGTGAAACGAGATTGCCCCGCTATCGGCTGCAAGGACTTTTTCAACGTAACTACTCAGGCGGTTTTTGCTTAAAGCCGTCATTCCCGAACGATTTTATCGGGAATCCAGGGGTTCATTAAAGACACTGGGTCCCCGATTAAGGCACTCGGGGACGACGAATCGGGGGACCTGAGCAGTTACTTTTCAACAGCCTGTCGGCGATTATCGTGTGCTCCTCCGCAGACCCGTTTTCTGGCCTATTTGGGTCTTTACTAATCGGTAATGATTGGTTAAAATGTTCTTTCTGGAATTCAAAAGGCGAAGGAGTCCCCATGTCCCATCCCCAGGCAATGAAGGCGCCCCACGGCCATCCCGGCGCAGAAGGCGCTGAAAAGAACTATCTGCCCCGGTTGATCGCCTGGGAGGTGACGAGGAGCTGTATCCTGAACTGCGTCCACTGCCGCGCCGCGGCCAAGTACGGCCCCTATCGCGGAGAGCTCGACACAGAGGCATGCTATCGGTTCCTGGACGACGTCAAGTCCTTCAGCGATCCCATCATTATCCTGACGGGCGGCGAGCCCATGATGCGTGAGGATATCTACGACATCGCGAAGTACGGCGCCAAGCTCGGCCTGCGGATGGTCATGGCGCCCTGCGGGCTGCTTGTGACCGAGGAACTGGCGCAGAAGATCAAGGATTCGGGCATCATGCGCGTATCGCTGTCGATCGACGGGCTGGACGCGAAGAGCCATAATGCCTTTCGCCGCGTGGAAGGGGCCTTCGAGGGCGTGATGAAGGCCATCGAGAACTTCAAAAAGGTAGGAATGGAGTTCCAGGTCAATACGACGATCACAAAGCACAACGTGAAGGACCTGCCCAAGCTGCTCGAGATGGTGATCAAGCTCGGCGCCGTGGCGTACCATCCCTTCCTGCTCGTGCCCACGGGCCGCGGCAAGGATCTGGCAGACCAGGAGATCCCGCCTGAGGAATACGAAAGCACGCTCAAGTGGTTCTATGAGATGCGCGACAAGGTTCCCATCCAGTTCAAGCCCACCTGCGCGCCACACTACTACCGTATCTTCCGCCAGGGTGAGAAGGAAAAGGGCAAGACCATAACGCCTGAGTCGCACGGCTTTGACGCAATGACCAAAGGCTGCATGGGTGGCCAGAGCTTCGCCTTCGTATCCCATGTAGGCAAGGTCCAGATCTGCGGGTTCCTCGAAGAAGAGGCCGGCGACATCAAGAAGGAGCCCTTTTCGAAGATATGGAACGATTCGACGCTGTTCAAGCAGATGCGCGACCTGGACCACTATCATGGCAAGTGCGGCATCTGCGAATACCGAAAGGTCTGCGGCGGATGTCGGGCCCGGGCCTTCGCGATCTCGGGTGACTATCTCGCAGCTGAGCCTTTCTGCACGTACGAGCCGGTGAGGAAGAGATAGGAAGAGGGTAGGAAGGTAAGAGGGTAAACAAGGGACAGTCCCCTTTGGTTCCAGGGGGACTGTCCCTGTCCTGTTCGGCGAAGTAATGGTCATTAAAGAAGATGAGAGGGAGGAAGAACGTGAGGACAATCCGGTTTTGTATGGCGGCGATGGCGATGCTTCTTCTTGCGGGAAATGCGGCTTTGGCCGATGACGCGCAGCGGCGGAACTATCTTGATGAAAAATCCATGCAGCTGATCCAGGAGGCGGTCTTCGAGGTCGTAGTGCTGAAGCCTGCCAAGGATTCCCTGAGCTATGAGAAGCCGCTGCCCTTTGACCTGCTTCCTTTCGCCATCAGGACGGACAAGTACTATTCCATCGGTACCGCTTTCGCCATCGGGCCGGACCAGTTCGTGTCCGCGTCCCACGTGATGAACCTGGACGAGGAAAGCCAGTATCCCGAAGTGCTGCTGCGTGACACGGAGGGCGCCCTGTACGCCATCGACAAGATCACGAAGTTTTCCGACCACCGTGATTTTGTGATCTTCTCGCTCAAGGACAAGAAGGCGGACCGGTATTTCGAGGTGAACCGGAAACCGATGCTGAACCAGACCGTCTTTGCCGTGGGAAACGCCCTCGGCCAGGGCGTGGTGATCCGCGACGGGCTGTATACGTCGAACACGAAGGAAGAGGTGGACGGCGCCTGGGACTGGATGCGTTTCTCCGCAGCGGCCTCGCCGGGCAACAGCGGCGGTCCGCTCCTGGACCGGGACGGCAAGGTCGTGGGCATCGTGCTCCGGAAATCGAGCAATGAGAACCTCAACTACGCACTGTCCATCGCCGAGGCCCTCGACGCGAAGGCCGCTATTGCCTCATCCTACAAGAAGGCAGCCTATCGGCTCGACATCATGGACATGACCAAGATGGGGACCTATAAGAAGGAGATCTCCCTGCCCAAGTCCTACGGCGAACTGAAGCGGGAACTGGTCGGCGATTTCAACAAGTTTTCGGACCGGCTGCTGAAGGACCTGCTGGCTGAATACAGGGGAGACATCTTTCCGAACGGCGACGGCTCGATCCAGATGCTGCATTCCACCTATTCCGCCGTATTTCCGCACATGATCATGAAAGGCGAAGACGGGAACTGGGACGCCTTTTTCGCCGAGGAGACGAAGCGGGCCGATCTGGGGAAGAACGGCTATCTGACCTACGGCAACATGAAGAACTCGCTGTTCCTCTATATCCAGAAGCCCGACGATATTTCGCTCAAGACCTTTTATTCCGACTCAAAGCTCTTCATGGACCTGGTGCTAAAGGGTATCTATTTCAACCGGCAGGTGGCGTCCGAGAAGATCAAAATCACGTCCTTCGGCAAGGCCGTTGAGGACTACCGCCACACCGATGCCTGGGGGCGGAAGTGGTTCGTGCGCACCTGGCTGATGGAATATACGGACGGCAAGATCATCACCTTTTCGCTGCCCGTGCCGAACGGCTTCATAACCATCATGAAGGCCGGCCAGACCGGCACGGTGGACAGCGGCTATCTTCCTGACCTTAAGGTCTATGCCGACTTTGTCTATTTATCCTATTACGGCACGCTCAAGCAGTGGCAGGAGTTCCTCGCTATGAAGGACGCGGTGCCCGCTGTTTTTTCCACCGTCGAGCTGAACTTTTCAAAAAAAGAGCTCCAGTTCCGGTCGAAGCGTCTGGCCTTTTCTTATACTCCTGAAGTGATGAAGATCACGGAGAACAGCGACGCCAGCCTGCTGTTCAGCTTCTTCCGCGACGGGAACAAGGTGGTGTGGGACGTGGCCGGCGTCACGATGGGTGAGGACAAGAACAACCGGACGGTCTTCACTGTCTATCGGAATATCAAACCCGCTAAAGAGCTGCGGGACTCCTACCACAGCGACTGGGAGAACATCGTGGGCCGGAAATTCCCCTACAACAGCTCCGCATACTTCAAGGAAGGACAGACGATAATCCGGTCGGTCCACGCAGGGGGAGGCGACGGGAAGAACAGCACTGCCAACCGGCAGGTGCTCTACACCGTCACTCTTGATGTGGAGGGTTCGGTGGAGCAGCAGGCGATGGAGTCCCGGCTTGCGAAAATAGACGCTGCTCTCGCGGTGGCCGAGTAGGAAGCTTCCCGCGGTGCATTATTTTGAGTATCAGCGGCCCGGCCTTGCGCCGGGCCCTTTTTGTTCGCCTGCCCGGGACAGAGGTTTGTGACGGGCAGGCCCGGAAAACCCCTTGTTTTTGGCCCGGTCATTGTTTATAATGAACTTGCTTTCGTTATGAATACAAGCGTATACAACAGGTTGTCCAGGAAAACAGGGACAGTCCCCTTTGGTTCCAGGGGGACTGTCCCTGTCATAAGCCATCATAATGATGCGACAAGAATCAGCGTTAGCGATGTCAGGAGGTTCAAGAAATGCCGATTTATGAGTACGGATGCGGTGCCTGCGGCGGCCGCTTTGAGGCCATGCGGAAGTTCAGCGACGAGCCCCTCGGTGTGTGCCGGCTCTGCGGCGCAGAGGGCGTGAAGAAAGTGCTCTCTCTTCCGGCCTTTGTGCTGAAGGGCGAAGGCTGGTATGTCACGGATTATCCATCCGATGCCAGGAAAAAAGGGCTTCAGTCCGAATCGCCCTCTCCGGCGAAACCGGCAGAATCAGCAGCTCCGGCCTGCGCTGCGGGCGGCTGCTCGGGCGGTTCGTGCCCGTCAAAGAGCTGATCGATGACGGAGACGCTCCACGTTCACATTCCCTATGCCAAACTGCGTGACTATTTCGAACTGATCAGGAAGCGCAAGTACGATCTCGAGATCTATCTCTCCGCCGCGGTCCTCGACCAGCTTGAGCGCGAGGATCTGGAGAAACTGCGCGAGCGCCTGGACTGGAACCCGAAGCTGACGTTGCATGCACCGTTCGTCGATCTGAACCCCGGGGCCATTGATCCCATGGTCAAATCGGTGACACAGCTTCGTTTCCGGCAGCTTCTGGACGCCGCAGCCATCCTGCGGCCGCGGGCAGCGGTATTTCATCCCGGCTATGACAAGTGGCGCTACAGCGGCCGGAAGGATCTCTGGCTGGAGAACTGTCTCGAGACCTGGCGGACCGTTGCAGACGCGGCAGCGCGAATCGGGATGCGCGTGGCTGTGGAAAACGTCTTTGACGAGGACCCTGATGCCCTCGCACTGCTGTTCAAAAAGATCGATGGCCCTGACTTTGGTTTCTGCTTCGATACGGGCCATTTCAATCTTTTTTCGAAGGTGCCCATGGAGAAGTGGTTCGAGAGCCTCGGCAGCAGGATCGTGGAGGTCCATCTTCATGATAACGACGGGACTGCCGACTCACACTGGGCCCTCGGGCGCGGCGGGATCGACTTTGAAAAGTTCTTTCGTCTCCTGAAGGAGCAGTCTGCCGAACCTGTCTATACGATCGAGGCGCACGACAAGGATGATGTGGAAACGAGCATAGGAAAGGTGCGGGAGTTCCTGGGGCAGGGGTGATCAGCGCTCCCGGCGCTCGAGCGCCGTACTCGCTTCGTTCGAACGAAAAATGATGAAACGTTCTATCGGTATAGTGCTTTTTCTCGCAGCCCTGTTTTCCGGCTGCGCCATGAGGTCCGGCGGGGCAGCGGAGGCGTTGCGCGGCGGATTGACTCCTGCGGCGCGGAACCAGGCCGAAGCTTACTCCCAGTTCCTTGCGGGGACCATCCTGGAGCAGAACGGTCAGTTCGACGCGGCCCGCAAAGCCTATGAAAAAGCGTTCCGCCTCGATCCCGCGGCGGCGGAAGTGGCGCTCTCCCTCGCATCGGTCAGTCTCCGCACGGGGAAGATGGACGATGCAGCGCGCTACGCAGAGAAGGCGGCGGAGCTTGATCCGGGCAAGACGCAGGCGTTGGTGCTTCTTGCAGGGATAGCCACGAGCAAAAAAAATTATGACGAAGCCATTGCGCTCTACCGCAAGGTCATCTCCGTCGACCCTTCCCTGGAAGACGCCTATCTGTACCTCGGTACGCTCTATGCCTCGATCAAGCGATACAAGGAATCGGCGGAGATGTTCCGCGCCCTTGAGAGGGTGAATCCGTCATCGGTCATGTCGCCCTACTATCTCGGAAGGATCTACCTGGACCAGGAGCTCTACGAAAAGGCCCTTGCCGAGTTCCAGCGCGTCATAGCCCTGCGCAGCGAGTTCGAACCGGCCTATACCAGCACGGGGTTCATCTACGAACTGATGAAGCGGCCGGCAGAGGCCATCAAGGCCTATAAAAAAGCGGCAGAGCTCAATCCCCACAATATCGAACTGCGGCAGCGGCTGGCCCAGATCTACGTTGAACAGAATGCTTTGGACGAAGCGCTCGGTGAGTTCGAGCTGCTCGTGTCCCTCGACCCGGAGAATACGGACGCCTATGTCAAGATGGGGCTGATCCATGTCGAGAAGAAGCGCTACGTCAAGGGATCTCAGGCCTTCCGGACCGCTCTTCGCTCCCAGCCGAAGGACCTCAAGGTCCGACATTACCTGGCCTCCACGCTCATTGCCATGGAACTGTATGACGACGCCATTGCCGAGTATGGAGAGATCCTGAAGATCAATCCCGGCGATCCTGATGCGATCCTGCAGACCGCCTATGCCTATTCGCGCCAGGACCGCATGGCCACCGCTGCCCCCTTTTTGGAGAAAGCGCTTGCCGAACGGCCCGGCAAATCCGAGCTGTCCCTCTATCTAGCCGGGGCCTATATGGATCTGGAACGGTTCAAGGATGCCGAGGAAGTGCTGGTGCGCGGCATCGCCCTTTCGCCCGACCGTGACGACCTGCTGTTCACCCTTGCCGTGGTCTACGAGAAACAGGTCCAGCGCGAAAAGATGATCGCTGCTCTCCGGAAAACCCTCGACGTGAACCCCGATCATGCTGATGCACTGAACTATCTCGGATATACCTTTGCCGATGCCGGTGAGCATCTTGATGAGGCCGTCGCCCTGATCCAGCGGGCGCTGCGGATCAAACCCGACAATGGCTATATTCTCGACAGCCTGGCCTGGGCCTACTACCGCAAGGGCAAGACGCGGCAGGCGCTGAAGGTCATGCAGCAGGCGGTGCAGCAGGTGCCGGACGACCCCATCATCCGTGAACACTACGGCGATATTTATTTGAAGCTCAGCAGCAAGGACAAGGCGCGGGAGCAGTGGAAACGGTCGCTTGGCCTCGACCCGTCGAACGAGAAGCTGCGGGAGAAGTTTCGCAAGGCCGATTTCGGCGACCCTGACCTTTTGCAGCCCCTTGTCAAGCCGAAGGGCGGGAAGAAGAGGCGGCAATGAAAGGCCTCTTCGCAGTGCTGGTGCTGTCCTTCTCCGCGCTTCTCGCGGCTGCCTGCGCGCCCAAAGGGCCCGGAATTGCGCTTCCCGAAGTTCCTTCAGAAGGACTGGTCCGGGCGCTGGAGCAGCGCAGGCAGGCTTTCCCGGGGCTGAAGGCCATTGCCCGGGTGCAGGTAGTGCGCAAGGACCGGAAGCGCGCCTTCGACACGGTCGGCATTCTGCTTGAATCCCAGCACCGGCTCCGGATGGAGGCCTATGGTCCCTTTGGCGAGTCCCTGCTTGCTCTGGCCTGGGACGGCAGCGATATGCAGCTGCTCCTGGCCGGAGAAACACAGCCCCTGAGGCCCGGCCAGTTCGGGCTTGACCGCATCCTGGGCGCAGGCGTTCAGCCGGCCGAACTCTGCGCGATCCTTTCGGGGAACATCCCTGCTTCACCGGGAGAAGAAACCGTCAAAGCTTATTGCGGCAGGGAAGGGCTCTGCGCCGTCGAGTTCCGGTCAGGCGACGTTGCACGTCGTGCGTGGCTCACGGGGCCGGCAGCGGGCAGCGACAGCGTAGCGGCAGTGAGCCTTTATGAAGTATACCGCTCCGGCCGACTGATCTACCGGGCCCGTTTTGAGGAGCCTCAAATCCTGTCGCACTACGTGCTGCCTGGCAAGATCATCGTGGAGAATCCGGATCAACGGGCATCGCTTTCTGTGGAGTACACCGACCTGGAACTGGCTGATCAGTTCCCTGCCGGCTTATTCACGCTTTCGGGTGGAGAGGCCCCGGCCCCATGACAGCCCTGCTGCTGCGGGCTCCCGCAAAGATCAACCTCTGCCTCTCGGTGCTTGGGCGGAGGCCTGACGGCTATCACGACGTGGAGATGCTGATGCAGATGGTCGGACTCTACGACGAGGTCCGGGTCTCCCTCAGCGGCCAGGGCGTCAGTTTTTCCTGCGATCATCCATTACTTCCCACAGATGAGTCGAACATCGCTGTTCGCGCAGCCGCGGCGGCCCTGGCCCGGAGCGGTAAGCGGACAGGGATCGCCATAGAGCTCAAAAAGGCCATCCCGGTCTCGGCCGGCCTCGGCGGCGGGAGCAGCGACGCAGCTGCCGTGCTCGTTGCCTGCAACGTGCTTCTGGAACTGGGGCTCGACCGGCAGGGTCTGGCCGGGATCGGGGCAGGGCTCGGGATGGATGTGCCGTTTTTCTTTTCGGGACCTACGGCCTTTGCCTGCGGCAGGGGGGAGGTGCTCACCCCTCTGCCCCCGCCGGCCCCTTTTTGGGTCCTTCTGGTGAATCCGGGATTTGAGACAGCAACGGCCTGGGTATATCAAAACCTGAATTTGGGGTTGACAAAAAAAGGTGACTGTAATACTATTGCAGGGCTCAGGATAGGCAAAATTGCTGCTTCACTCCATAACGATCTCGAGACCGTAACGGCCGCCGCGCACCCCGCCATCGCGGAGATGCGGGAGGCGCTCTTGGAAGCAGGGGCGCTGGGCGCCCGGATGAGCGGCAGCGGGCCTACCGTGTTCGGTATCTTTGAGACCGAATCGACCTGCCGGACCGCTGCAGACCGGCTGGCCGGCCGGGGCTGGCTGCTCTTTCCGGCTCCATCGCTGACCGGTTCTCCGTTTGCGGGACACCTTTGATTCAAGCGTCGAGTGGCTTCATCCTTATATTCCGCCCGGAGCGGAAACTCGCGATTGTCCGGCATTGAGGGGAGTTCGGTATGGAGATCACGGAAGTCCGGGTGTTCCCGGTCAGCAACGAAGAGCGGCTGAAAGCATACGCAACGATCACGATCGACAATGTGTTCCTCGTAAGGGACCTTCGCATCATCAACGGAAACAACGGGCTCTTCGTGGCCATGCCGAGCCGCAAAATGAAGGACGGGACGTTCAAGGACATCGCCCATCCTTTAAACGGCGAGACACGGCAGGTGATAGAATCCAAGGTACTTGCCGAGTACGAGCGGGAACTGGCCAACCCAACGCCGAGATCCGAGGCGGCGCCGAAAAGTTCCGGAGAGTAGCAGGCGCAGCGATCGCAGGACCTGCCGCTGCTGAATGTGAAGCCGATCGAGGATAGGCGTCCGCCTATCCTTTTTCATGTTTGTCAGGCTGCTGCCTCGGGGGTCGTCTAATGGTAGGACAGAGGCCTTTGAAGCCTTGAATCGGGGTTCGACTCCCTGCCCCCGAACCAGGAATTTCACGGAACGAGGTCGTGCGTGATGGTCAAACTGAGAGGTCAAGAGCTCAAAATTTTCACAGGCAACGGCAATCCTGAGCTGGCCCGTGAGATCTGCGCGAAGATGAACAGCCCCCTGGGGAATGCCCTCGTGACGAGGTTCAGCGACGGCGAGATCAACGTGCAGATCGTGGACAACGTCCGCGGCATGGACGTGTTCGTGGTGCAGCCCACGTCGCACCCCGTGAACCGGCACTTTATGGAATTGCTGATCATGATCGACGCGCTCAAGCGTGCCTCGGCTGCGCGGATAACGGCCGTGCTTCCCTATTACGGATATGCGCGGCAGGACCGGAAGGTCCAGCCCCGCGTGCCGATTACAGCCAAACTGGTCGCCGACCTGATCACGACCGCCGGAGCGAACCGCGTGCTGACCGTGGACCTGCATGCGGCACAGATCCAGGGGTTTTTCAACATCCCCGTGGACAATCTCTTTGCCGCGCCGGTGCTGCTGGACTATATCAAGTCCAAGAAATTCAAGGACCTCACGGTGGTCTCGCCCGACGCCGGCGGCGTGGAGCGCGCCCGGGCCTTTGCCAAGCGGCTCGGCGCCACGCTGGCCATTATCGACAAACGGCGGGACAAGCCGAACGTGGCCCAGGTCATGAACATCGTCGGAGACGTGGAGGGGCATGATTGTCTGCTGCTGGACGACATGGTGGACACGGCAGGCACGCTGACCGAAGCGGCGGCAGCGCTCAGGGCGAACAGCGCGGGCACGATCTGCGCCGCCTGCACACACGCCGTCCTGTCCGGTCCGGCCATCGGGCGGATCAACGAGTCGGCCCTTGACGAACTGATAGTGACGAACACGATCCCCATGGACAGCAAGCAGAAGGAGTGCCCCAAGCTCAAGGTGCTGTCCGTCGGTTCCCTCATCGCCGAGGCGATCACGCGGATCCACGAGGAAACATCGCTCAGTTCCCTTTTTGTATAATAAAATAACAGCGGAAACCGTTTGAATTGTTTCAACGGTACGTAATGGAGGAAGTCATGGAAAAGATATCATTGACAGCGCAGGTCAGGGAGAAGGCGGGCAAGGGCGTCGCCCGGGAGCTGCGCAGGAATAATCAGATCCCCGCGGTGCTCTACGGCCACGGGGCTTCCCTGCCCATCGCCCTGGGCAGCAAGGAAGTGACCAGGATCCTGAAAACCGAGGGAGGCCGGCACGCGCTCATCAACCTCACACTGGAAGGCGCGAAGGAGAAGAAGGAGCGGATGGCGATGATCAAGGACTATCAGGCTGACCCGATCAGGGGCGGCCTTGTCCATCTTGATCTTCAGGAAGTCGCCATGGACGAGAAAGTGCGGGTCCCCGTGGCGCTCCATATCACGGGCACATCCATGGGCGTCAAGGAGGGCGGCATTCTCCAGCACAGCCTTCGCGAGGTCGAGGTGGAATGCCTGCCGGGCCAGATCCCCGACTCCATCACAGTGGACATCACGCAGGTCAACGTGAACGAGTCGCTTCATGTCAGCAACATACAGGCGCCGGAAGGCGTCAAGATCCTGACCGACCCTGAGGCCGTAATCGTTACGATCCAGCCGCCTATCTCCGATGCCAAGCTCGAGGAAATGTTGTCCGCAGCGCCGGTTGTCGGTGCTGAGGAAGGCGAGCCCGAACTGGTGAAGAAACCCAAGGCAGAAGCTGCCGCTGAAGGCAAAGAGGCTCCGAAGGGCAAGGAAGCCGCAAAGGAAGCTGCCCCCAAGAAAGAGTCAGCTCCCAAGAAGTAGCATTCACGGCAAGCACCAAGCTCCAGGCTCCAGGCACCAAATCCCAAATACATTCGAAGCGTCAAGCTTCAGACGTTTGGATGCTGGTGGTGTTGGGATTTGATCATTGTTTGGGATTTGTTAGTTGTGATTTGGAGCTTGCTTCGGATGAAGATCATCGTTGGCCTGGGAAATCCCGGCAGGAAGTACGAACGCACGCGCCATAACGTCGGCTTTCTGGCCGTGGACGAACTCGGGCGATCGTTGGGAATAGCTGTTGACCGCGAGAAATGCCGCGCTCTCATCGGCAAGGGGCGGCTGGGGCCGGAGCAGGTGGTCCTCGCCAAACCGCAGACCTACATGAACGAGAGCGGCTGGTCCCTGACTGCGCTTTTGCCCGAGTTCTACGCGTCCCTCGCCGACGTGATCGTGATCCACGACGATCTCGATCTTCCCTGCGGGACCGTGCGCATGAAGTCGGGCGGCGGGCATGGCGGACATAACGGGCTGCGGTCCATAGCCGAGGAAACGGGGTCGTCGGAGTTTATCCGTGTACGGATCGGGATCGGCAGGCCCGCTCCGGGCATGGACGCGGCGGATTTTGTGCTCCAGCCTTTTTCTGCCGACGAGCGGGCCCTCGCAGAGAATGCCGTTGCCAAGGCTGCCGAGGCGGTTCAGACCATCATCACTCAGGGCATGACCACCGCCATGAACAGATTTAACCAGAAGCAGACGGATCCGGACCGGGCCTGAGCAGGAGAACGACAGTGCCCGGTTTTGTCGTCTTTGCGGCGGCAAAAACACGATAGCATGCAGAGGAGTTTGGACGCGGAAAAGGCGGATAACCATCTATGAAAAAGCAGGATTGTTCATAACCCAATCGGCGTAAATCAACGTCCAAGAAATAGTATCCTTACCTGAGCTTCCTTGTCTGTCTTTAGCTGCAGGTGCAGATTGTATCTGCGGCCGAATGTTCTCTTGAAGTTATTCCTTCGTTGAAAGGACCCTGATGGACCGAAAATATCTTTGGGCCGGAGCTGCTGCAGCTGCGGTGGTCATCCTCGACCAGGTGACCAAATATCTCATCGTGGCCCATGTGCGCATGTATGAGATCATTACGGTCATCCCGGGGTTCTTCAATGTTACCCATGTGCGGAACCGCGGCGCCGCCTTCGGCATGCTCTCGAACATGCCTGAGCTGTTCCGCAGCCTGTTTTTCATTGCAATCACCCTGATCGCTGTGGTCGTGATCGCAGTCCTTGTCAAAAAGACTCATGAACGGCTGCAGGTCGTCGCTTTTTCGCTCATCGCCGGAGGCGCTGTGGGAAACGTCATTGACCGCCTGCGCTTCGGCGAAGTGGTCGACTTCATCGACTGGTATGTTCGCTCCTATCACTGGCATACCTTTAATGTGGCGGATTCGGCGATCACGATCGGCGTGGCGCTGCTTATCATCGATATGCTGAGAAAACCGCGGGAAAACGCTCCAGCCTCATAGTGAGATCAGGCATGAACGCCGGATATGCATTTTCCCAGAGACGTGCATGACGGCAGCCGCGGCTCTTGATTATTTGGAATTTCAGAGTTAGGATAACGTACGGTACTGGAAGCCAATGCATCCCATCCTTTTTGAAATACCCGAGTTCTTCGGCATCGGACCGCTCCCGCTCCGGATGTACGGACTGATGATCGGCATCGGCTTTCTGCTTGCCATTACGCTGGCTTCGCAGCGGGCGCGGAAAGAAGGGGTGAGCCCCGACCGGATACTGGACATGGGCGTCTATCTGCTGCTGGCGGCGATCATCGGGTCGCGCGTGCTCTATGTCTTGATCAACCTCGAGGAGTTCTCCCGGAACCCGCTCGAAGTCTTTGCGATCTGGAAGGGTGGGCTGGTGTTCTTTGGCGGCCTGCTCGCCGCAGTGCCTGTCGGCATCTGGTACGTGAAGCGGCACAAGCTCCCGGTCTGGAAGACAGCGGACATCATGGCGCCCTACATTGCCCTGGGCCATGCCTTCGGCAGGCTTGGCTGCTTCTTCGCCGGCTGCTGCTTCGGTTCTCCCTGCGACGGTCCGGTCTGCATCACCTTCACTGATCCCCACTCGCTCGCGCCTCTCGGCGTGCCGCTCTGGCCCACCCAGCTCATGGAATCGGGCGGAGAATTTTTGATCTTCGGGCTGCTCCTGCTCATTCGGAACCGCAAGTCCTTTGACGGCCAGCTCTTCTGGCTCTATCCGCTCCTGTACTCCATCCTACGGTTCATCGTAGAGGAGTTCCGCGGCGACACTGCGCGCGGACTCTATTTCGGCGGTCTTGCATCGACGTCGCAGATCATCGCGGTCGGACTGGCCCTTGTGTCGGTGTTCATGCTCTGGAGAATGAAGAGCGCGCACTCGCGTAAAGCGAAGCGAACATCATAAGGATCGCTGCATCCCGCGTCCGTCCACACCAGTCTCCACGTTGGGTCATCCCTATGCCTGCCACAACCCTCATTGTCACGGAAAAACATGCTGCCAAGCGGCTGGACATGTTTATTGCCCATCATGAGCCGCATATTTCGCGCAGCCGCATCCAGGAGATGATCAGGACGGGCCTGGCCGTGGTGGACGGCAGGCGGGAGAAGCCGGGCTACAAGGTCAAGACAGGTGAAACCGTCGCCCTTGACATGCCCGAGAAAAAGGTCTACGAGGTACTTCCCGAACTTATTCCCTTGAACGTCGTGTATGAGGATGAACAGTTCGTTGTGCTGAACAAGCCGCCGGGCCTGGTCGTCCACCCTGCGCCGGGAAATTATACCGGCACCCTGGTGAACGCCCTGTTGTATCATTACGGCAGCCTTCCGTCCTCGGGCGCGCCGGGCAGCGAACGGGAACGGGCAGGGATCGTGCACCGGCTGGACAAGGACACCTCGGGTGTGATGGTCGTGGCACGGACCGACCAGGCCCTTCGCGCCCTCTCGGCGCAGTTCAAGGACCGAACGGTTCGGAAAAAATATCTTGCCCTGGTCTCCGGCGTCATCAAGAAGGGGTCGGGAACGATAGATGCGGCGATCGGCAGGCACGTGAAGGAACGGAAAAAGATCAGCGTGCACACCCACAAGGCGCGCGAGGCGGTAACGCTTTTCCGCGTTCGGGAGCGGTTCCCGAAGGCCACCCTTGTGGAGGTCGAGATCAAGACCGGCCGCACGCACCAGATACGCGTGCATATGGCCCTTGCCGGCCATCCCGTGCTGGGGGACAGGACCTACGGCCCCGCGGCATCCGTGAAGGCCGGGGGCCTGATGATCCCCCGCCAGATGCTGCACGCTGAAGCGCTCTCGATCCTGCACCCCCTCACCGGCCATCCCATGACCTTCATCGCGCCCCCGCCGCGGGACATGGCTGAGGTCGTTGAGAAGTTTCGGAAGGCGAAGCAGCCCTAAGCCGGCCGCCGACGGCGTGGATGTCCTTTCTCCGTTTTACCCCTCATGTGATTCCTGCCCGCTAACAATCCGTTAAAATCAGATGGAATCTGCCTGGAAAGATTGTTATACTGCAGGCGGAAGCAACGGCCGGATCATGAGACAGAGACAACTATCAATAGCAAAAATAACCCGTCCCAGGATCACCGGGGTCTACGAGCGAAAGCGGCTTTTCAAGCTCCTTGATCAGGGCCGCGCAAGCCCGATCGTCTGGATCTCCGGACCCGCAGGCTCCGGCAAGACCACGCTTGTCGGCAGTTATCTCGACGCGAGGAATCTCTCCTGTCTCTGGTATCAGGTGGACGAGGGCGACGGGGACATCGCCACGTTCTTCTATTACCTGGGCCTGGCCGCTAAAAAGGCCGCGCCGAGGTTTCGCAAACTCCTCCCGCTCCTCACTCCCGAATACGCTTTCGGCATCCCCGTTTTTACCCGTCGGTTCTTCGAAGAACTTTTCAGTCGCCTCAATCCCCCCTCACCCCCCTTTGACAAAGGGGGGCGCCGAGGGGGATTTGTCATCGTCTTCGACAACTACCACCACATCCCCGAAGCGTCC